>JAEEGJ010001995.1_pt1 | contig 185537 bp, 153 predicted proteins | sample 8958761 | NCBI WGS metagenome assembly JAEEGJ01 (sample SAMN16246546, study PRJNA631951) | gut metagenome | biome: gut microbiome; feature: rumen; material: RS-attached | host: Bos | place: Iran: Karaj | collected 2018-10 | reverse complement strand
TTCGGTCTTGGTCTGCTACTCACAAAAAGAGAAGATACAACAAAAGCATCGATAGCTCTCAGTGTTATCGCTATGAACATCGACCGACTTGCGGCGATGCTTTTGCGCCTCCTCAAATTTACCCTCTTATTTTTGATTTTTGATTATAGAAAATTGAAGATTTTTGAGGGCGTTGCTTATTGAGGATACACTATATAGTATTATAAAAATGATAGAGTATACGTGTAAACGCTTGTAGAAAAGGTAATATGCAGCAGTATAATAACACATCTGATTATTTAAGAAAATAACAAATGCCCTTTCTTCAATAAAAGGAGTTGATATTATGAAGAAGATCATAAGTATAATACTTACTGCCTCAATAATGGCAGGCAGTACTGCAATGCCCTTTACAACTATTGCTGCTGATACTTCGGCTAATGAGGTGCAGAGCCTTGAAGCAAAGGAGATACAGGTCAAAAACATGGACCTGAATGATCTTAACGCCATCCAATCCGATCCTACTTCTGTGCCTGTAAAGGATTATGAGTATGCCACTCTTGACGATGTGATAACTGAACTCTGCGGTGGTGAATACGCAGGCACAGGCAGCTACAATATAGGCTTAGGTTATTTCATGCATACAGGCGCGGTTACGAGAATATTCATGGACAAAAACGGCAAGCTTCATAACTTCTATGTTTTATATCCTGAGGTAGTCGTTCGGATGAAGGAGGGAGTGAAGCTGCCTATCGACAAGATAAGCAATGCTCTTGCAGACAAGGGCTACAAAGCTCCAAAGTTTGCAAACGAGGGCGATACTTACCGCTTGTGGGGCAATACCACAAAGGAACAGTTCAATGCCATGCTGGAAATGCTGCAAAAGCTGCCTGATGCGCTCTCCGTAACAGGTCATCTGGTAGTATACGAGGATACTGTAAATTCTATATCAGGTGGTGGCGGTATACGCATCGGTCTTCCTTATGAAATGAACGAAAACAACGAAAACTACAAGGAGCTCATAAAAGTTGCTTCCTCAGTGGGATATAAGGAGGGAACTTATGAAAGCAACGCATCAATAGGGGACTATCAGCTATTCCTCAGCAAAGAGGACGTTAATGACAGAACAAATCCCTACAAGCTTTTCAAGTACCTTGAGGATAACGGCTATTTGTATTCGACGCCTGTTACCACAACCTGCCTTGCAATGCTGAACCCAACCGTTTACTTCTGCAATATATCCTATCCAATGAATAACGAAGCTCCTGCGGATCTGGGCAACGATACATTCAACAAGCTGAGGGATCTAACGGCAGATACATTCAAGAGCGTGTTCAGATACTACAATATCGCTCCCCTATATGCATTTAGCGAATATGATAATATTGACGACGCATTAGCGAGCAAATACCTTCTCAGCGATTATTATGTAGTTGAGTATACTGACGGCTGGTTCTCATTTTACAATGAGGAGCTTCAGGAATATAAGACTACAAGGTCAACTATTATAGACGGCAACGAGGTTAAGCTCCCGTTCACTACTGTTAATGCTAAGGCTCTGGCGGTCTATCAGGACGAAGATTTTGCTTCAAAGAACATCTCTCAGGGCGTAACTATAGGAAGTGCATACTTTCTCTCAGGTGAATCAAGCCACATGGGAACTGCCGTGTACCTCAAGACATCGGCAGGAGACTATGTATACTACACAAATTATGACATTGGCGAGGTATTAATGCCACTAGCGGACTTCTGCAAGCTACAGACGATAATACGTGACGAAATGGTTAAGCATCCCGATTGGAATGACGGAGGTTCTGTGGATTTGACAGGCATTTACGACCTTGCCCCATACAGACTGAAAACTGATGCCGAGTCCGATGAAGATATCGACTTCACTAAGGGTACAAAGACTATGAATCTAGACGATGTAAAGGAAATTGCCCAAAAAAAGGCTAAGATCACATGGTCTGATTTCGCTGAATTCAAGGGTGAATGGCACGGCATCGGCATGTATACACATATGTGCAGATTTGAGCTGGAGGACGGATATTATCTTCTCGTTCAGGGCAATCCTCCCGACTCCCCCGACGTTATCAGACTTTATCATAAGGACGATCCCGATTTCATAGATCTTCGTTATCATAACGTGAATAAATACATCGGCGAGCAGTTCTTAAAGGATCTGAAAAAGATGTCAGAGGGGGAATTAAAGGCGTTTTTCAGCGAGAAAGGCATGACCGAGGAAAAAGGCTTCAGAGCATGGACAATGGAAACAGCTCCAAAGGCCCTCGACAACTATTATCTCACATTCCTTGTTAAGCTCTCCGCAAGCTTGAACGATAAAAATGGCAATGCGATTATCAACGAGACCACCGACATAAAAGAACTGTCAAAAATGGCGGATGATAACAGCTTCGATGAGCAGTTTAACAATTTCTTGGGAAGCTTTGTCATAGATATATGCGATCAGTTCGCTCTGTCAGGTCACTTTATTTACCGCAGCGAGGACAGCGGCGATGCAAAGGTCTACAGAAGATATATAGTTATTAGTGTAAACGGCACTGTGGGAAGAAATTTTACAAGAGACGAAGCAAATCAGATGCTGGCAAGCACTCTGAACTATATCCAGTTCAGTCCGCAGTTCGCAGGCTTTGTATATGAGAGCAAGATACCGCTCTATGGTGTGGATGATACAGGTACTCTAAAGGGGGATGCCAACAATGACGATCAGGTAGATATGGCTGACGCTGTATTGATAATGCAGTGTCTTGCAAATCCCGATAAGTATAAACTCTCCTCGGAGGGCAGAGCCAATGCGGACTTGGACGGCGATGGCGTGACTGTTGGCGACGCTCAGAGCATACAGAAGCGACTTCTCAACATTATCGACTACATCACAGACCTTGACACCATAAGGAATATGATATCTGACTACATTGCAGACCAGATGATACATATATCCGTAGTTCCGAAGGAGAAAATGCCCGAACAGTTCGCGGATAAGTATGTTTTCGTAAAGTGGAACGCAACACACAGCGACGGCTTATCATACGAAAATTTCCTGAGAAAGAATTACATCGACCATTCCCTTATAAAAACTATCCCATACGATATCGACGACGATTCCGAGCTGAACAAGCTTTGCGAAAAGCTTTACCTCTATGTCCTTGAAAACAATATCCCTGTCGGAGTATACAAATCCAAGGATAAGGTCATAGTCCAGTATAACTGGTTCTATAAAGAAGTTCGTGAAAAGATAGAAACATTCATCAAGGATAACAGCATTGATCCCGATTCAGTTTTTATAGACGAGCTCGAATAATTCCTAATACAGATGGAAGCTCACATTGTGCAGAGTTCCTTGATAAAAATGGCTTGTTCGTTATACCCTCTTTTAAAGAAAAATGGGCAGTTTTCAACAATTATCATGAAAAAAGCGGTTACCCCTTCAAATTTTACTTGAAGAGGTAACCGTGTTGTTTTTTGAGGGCTGTTTTTTTACAGCCCCTGTTTTGTAGTATTACTTATTATTCTTTTTCTTTTTTATTGCTGCCAGAATATCGTTAACATTATCTGTATTCGTAACATCAGGATATTCATCTTGAAATTGTAACAAAATATCCTTATTATCGGATTCCATTTGTCTTACTTTTTTGTACATATTTCTGGCGATCTCATTAAGGCTCTTGCCCGCCATATATTCACTGAAAATAGTAAGAACTGCAAGAACTTCCGCAGGATCAGTGGTTATAGCTCCGTTTTTCATCATATATCCAAATGGCATAGTTCTGTTTTTGCCAATTTTCTGCACCTCCTCTCCGACACCACTATACCACAAAGGAGTTGTTTTTTCTATTCACCACAACCGACAAAAATACTCCCTGCATTTTAGGCAGGGAGCATAAAAGCTATGATTATTCAGTTCCAAATAGTTTGGGATAATCTCTTTTGCTGTTCACAATATGATAGATATATACTTTTCTGCCAATAATACGGTGAAAACATAAGTATTTTCCGCTGACAAGTCTTCTGTAATTGTCAATGGCAAGCAGCTGTTCCTCGCAGGCTTTTCCTAAATACGGACTGATACGAAGTCTATCAATATCATCAAGTATTTTATCCGTTATACTTTTGGCTGATTTTGCCCCAACGAGTGCAAGATGCATATCTGCAATTTCTTCGAGTTCACGCCATGCAGGCGCAAGTAATTCGATTTCATATTTATACATCGTACTTCTTCGCCAGCCTTTTTCGCGCCTCATCAATGGATACCGTCGGCTCACCTGACAATCTGCTCTGTTCTGCTGCATCAAGCTGTGCTTTCAGTCTAATGAGCTCTTCACGTCTTTCAAACGCATCAATACTCATAATCACAAGGTCACCCTCTCCGTTTTTTGTAATATAAATAGGTTCCTGCTTCTCATGTGCAAGATTTGAGATCTGCGTATAATCGTTTCTTAAAGTTGTTGATGATTTAATGATCATAGAAATCCCTCCGGTCTGTTTATTCTATGATTATTATATCATAATTCTCCAAGAATTTCAAGAGAAAAATCAAATATTTTCTTTGATTATAAGCCCAATATATAGAATTCAAGCTCGCTCATTGACAACGATCTTATCTATTAAAAATTCAAAAGCCTGCGGCTCGAATTCGACTGACCAGCTCCCTGTCAAGTAGACAGTCGAAATAACAAAAATATTCTATTATGTTACCAAAAGCAATCTGTGCTAATTGTGCAGATTGCTTCTCAGATATACTTCAAAAACTCTAAAAAACTCTCAGTGATTCTTGGCGATTTATAGAAGAAAACTAAACCGCGTTGATGCCCGGTTGCTGCCACAAGGGTATTTTGGGCATAAAAACAGGCACTTCCGAATGCTCGAAAGTGCCGATATTACGTTGGCACACTGAATCGAAATAAACCCCGTTTTTATTTGTCTGCAACTCTTCTATAAATGATTATCACTTCATGAACAAGTATCAAATCATGATTTACTAAATCGTAATTTGATACTTGTTATTTCTTTTCTTGTGTTATATTTGTCCCTCCGCTAATAATTATACATTCCAACACAACTGACTGTAGCACATCTTTATCAACCAATTTTAATATTGTATTCTTCTGCGGTTACTTCGTCGGTATATTCGTCATTAAAGCTGTTTACTTCCTTAACATTCTGTTCAACAGCCAGCAACTGTAAGGTATCTATCCTGTTCCTTACTGCTTCGCATATCAGCTCAACTCTTTCAGACTTCTGATCTTTGAGAATCTCTCTGATGTCATTTTCTATACCGTCAAGCTTTGAAAAATCATATCTGCTGAAATCAGAAACAAGCTTTATCTGCTCACTGTGATGCTTTTTGAAGGGCTTGCATTTTATCTCTGCATTCTTTATCTGATCTTCGGAGCGGTCAAACCAAAGTGAAGTTCCGCTGTCATATATGGGAGCAGCACCTATCCATTCAAGGGTTTCTGCGTTCCTGAGAAGTCCGAAATTATTAAAATGCCTGTCCTCGTTGGCGATAGTATAGTCAACCACTATCATATCATCGACAGCAGCGGATATATCAACACCGATCTCCTTACAGGTATTGATATAGTGCAGATAATCGTTCTCATGATTTTCTTTTCCGCGTATCTGTAATATCCTGTACGCACTTACAAGCTCGGTATCCTTAGTGATAAAGTCCTCACATATGCTGAATGGCTCATTTCCGATATTGATAACGCTGTACGGAACATGATCTATACCGAGTCTGTCCATTACCATTGAGGCAATAACCTCATTATACGGCTGCTGTCTGTAAGGCATTGAGCCTGCTTTGAGCAAGCAGCGCTTTCCATCAATTATCTTCCAGCGCTTTTTCAAATTACCGTCGGAGGTATTATCGGGAGAATAAAAATCAAAGCCTGATGATTTGGTACTTGTACCGAACAAAACATCTCCGATATCATCAGAGAATTCGTTGTCAAAGAAATTAATGTCCTCCCACTTCATACTGTTGCCTGATGGCTTTATCCAGTAATGATCGGAAAGACTGAGACCAAAGCATTTTGTCAGCAGTTCGCTCGGATCATATATACCGAGGGTTTCAAATGCATCGGCAATACCCATTCTGCTTGCAGGTATTGAACGACCACACCACCATTTGTTCAGTGCGCCGCGGTCAATAACTTCATTATGGCGCAAAGGATGGACAATACCAACAGGAAGGTGTTCCCTGTGTATAACATCATTGACAGCGGTTATTCTTCCGAGAACATCGTCGATATCAATATCAGCAACTTCTGTATTCTTATGCATCAATATATATTTCATGGGTACACCTCTCTTTCCTTTACCGATATTAGTTATTATATCATTATTTTCGTTATAAATCAAGTCCTTTGTCAGATTCATACCGTACCTCAATTCATATAACCGTAATCATCATCGTTATATAATGAGAGAAAACGTCTGCGAAGCACATCAACTGCAATTTCAAGCTCTTCCTTTCGTTTGTTCCTGCCAAGACCCGTCAGTATACCCGCTTCCGTTGGCGTTATCTCGTTGAGGACATAATAGTCCAGCATTTTCTGATGTTCATAGCTCAACGAATCATACGCCATCCAGACAAAACGGTCACGCTCGCTTTTTTCGATGTGCCATAGCGGTGAGCCATTGAGCTTATCAGCGAGTTCTTCTGTGCAGCGTTCAGAGATATGCCGCTGATAACAAGCAGACCTGCTCATCATATTCAGCATTACATAACGTGCGTAGGCGCACACCCATGTTGTGAATTTACACGTTCCATTGAAGCGTTTTCGGTCAAAATAACAGCGCTCAAACGCCTCCACGACTACATCTTCAACTGTAAATCCATGCATATAACCTTGCACGGAAAATTCGGGAGACGTAATTGTAGACCATGTCAAATGACGCACGGTACAGCTTATCTCATTCCCTGTCGTCGGTCAGTGACTTCTGTACTGCATTGTAATTCGCGTGCCATTCGGCGTTCATGGTAATTTCTGTGTTTTACATTTGAATACACTCCTGTTAATAAAATAGTTTTCTGATTTTACTCAGGAGCTAATATTACCATATTTCGACGCTACTGCGGTGACAGATATAACATCGTGAAGAAGGTCGATAAGCACAAAAACTGCACTAAAGTTTAAAAAACTCCCCGGAACTGCTCATATGAACAGCTACGGGGAGTATTATTTGGGGATATGAACTTAGCGAGGTATTATCCCTCAATGGCAATATACTTGTGATTTTCCAGCTTCTTTGGCTCTGCCTTCGGAACGCAGATGTTAAGAACACCGTCCTCAAATTTAGCCTTTACATCGGCTTCGGTAACAGTATCACCGATGTAGAAGCTCCTCTGCATTGCGCCTGCATAACGCTCCTGACGGATCAGCTTGCCCTTCTTGGACTTTTCGTCTTTGTCAAGTCCCTTTGCGGCGCTGACAGTCAGATAACCGTTCTGAAGCTCAAGATTGATCTGGTCTTTCTTGAAGCCCGGCAGGTCGATAACGATCTCATAGTGGTCGTCATGCTCATGAACATCGGTCTTCATTACCTGTGCAGCGTGTTTGCCGTACAGCTTCTTCTCCACATCTCTGCCAAAATCAGGGAATCTGAAGAAATCATCGAATAAATTTTCACCGAAAATGCTTGGATACAACATAGGTCAGTCCTCCTTTTTTACTCGTAACATTGTTTCCATTGCTTCGAGCAAGGGGACGGAGGGTTCAGCACCCGGATCCTTTGGTGCTTCTCTGTTCCTTTGTTCTGTTTATATTATAGCTCCCGAAATTAGCACTGTCAAGAGGAGAGTGCTAATTTTCACACAGGTTTCATATTTTTGACAGGAATGTCACATTAGCCAACTGAAAAAATCTCTCAGTGAGAATGGAGAAATGCGTCCTGTGCTGATTGACTATTATTGCAGATCGTGTTAGAATTAACAGAGTGGCAGTATGATTGACACATTTAATGCATATTTGGACAAGACAAATCTGTCCGAAAACTCAAAGTCTGCCTACCTGTTCGCACTGAGACAGTTCACCGAGCAGTACGGCAGCGTGACCAAGAAGAACCTCACGGCTTACAAGGTGTGGCTCGTGGATCACTTCAAACCGCAGACGGTAAATCTCCGCCTGCGTGGAATGAACTGCTACCTTGAAAGCGTGGGCAAGGAGAAGTGGAAGCTGTCCTTTGTCAAGGTTCAGCAGAAGCCGTTCCTCGAAAATGTTATCAGTGAAGCGGATTACTTGTACTTCAAGAAGCGTCTGAAAGAGGACGGCGAATTGTTCTGGTACTTTGTGATCTGCTTTCTTGCTGCCACTCGAGCGAGAGTGAGCGAGCTGATCCAGATCAAGATGGAACACGTCAGGCTCGGCTATCTCGATTTGTACTCCAAAGGCGGCAAGCTACGCCGCATCTACATTCCGGAGTCCTTGCAGGAAGAAGCCCTTGCGTGGCTTGCAGAAAAGAAGCAGGACAGCGGTTTCATCTTCCTCAATCAGCGAGGACAACGTATCACCACAAGGGGCATATCTGGCGAATTAAAGAAGTTTGCGGAAAAGTACGGCATTGATACAAAGGTGGTATATCCGCACTCGTTCCGTCACCGCTTCGCCAAGAGCTTTCTTGATCGCTGTAATGATATAGCGTTCCTTGCCGATCTTATGGGACATGAGAGCATTGAGACTACACGCATTTACCTCCGCAAAACCGCCACGGAACAGCGTGAGATCGTAGACAGTATTATTGATTGGTAAAAAATAAGCGGTCAGCCTGTATAGGTTGACCGTTTTTTATTATGCAAAACTTGTGGGCTTGATAGGATTTTCCATTCTCTTACCGTTAGGGAGCTTATAGTCAAGGAAAGTCACTTCTCCAGTCACTCTGTTCACAGATACCCTTGCGAAAACTTTCCACTTATAATCACTTTCGTCCAAATCACCAATATCATCGAAACCGATAAAATATTCATACTCAACATCATCATATTTCTCATCAGGATATGAATGACACGAACCTTCAAAATGCTCTCGGAAGTAATCCCTGCCCATTAAATCTGCGATTGCAAGCCAGGCATCTACCTTTGCCTGTTCCTTAGTCAGCATTATTTACCACCTCCAAAAAGTTCCATTAATGCTCTTCTGCGAGCATCATCAAGCGTACTCGATATTGTTCCTGTTTCAATTACGCCATGCTCATCAAAAAGTGAAGTTCTTCCATTAGGCGTTACTATTGTGCTTTCACGCTGTCCTGTTGTCTGTCGAAGTTTGCGCATCATTAAGCGGTCGGACTTCGAGGGGATACAATCGTCATTATGAGGGTGACTATGAAAATCCAGCGTACCAGAATGCATTTTCATTTCATCAAGCAGTCTATTTGGAATAACTGTACCACCTTTATCACCACGAATGAGATAGGTCTTTCCGCCAATTGTCACACGGGCAAACTCAACTCCAGTTACCTCGCCTGTCAAAGCCTTTGCTTGCCACTCCACACTCCTGAACGGCTCAATCTCATCGTCTCCGAATGCACGGGTAGATACTGGCGTAAAGCCTATCCAAAAGAGAAGCACATGACAAATCTCATGACAGATAAAACAAAGAAAAGCATAATTATCATCATAGCAAGCACCGTTATAGACAGTTTCCTTATAATAAATGTCAAATCAGGCTCGACAAATCCCAATTCCTCCTGAAGCTGTATTTTATCTTCGAGAAAATCGGATATCTTATCTCGGATTTCCTCAACTTCGTATGATAATAAAACCTCGGATGATATTTGATAGTTAAGCCAGCTTCCAGAGCGTAAGGATAATTCAACAATACACCACTGATCATAAAGTTTATAAAGGTTTTCAGAATTACTCTTCTCATACTTTGTGATACGAAAGCGAAATTCAATTCCGTCTAAATCTAAATTAAGCTGCATAAAAACACCACCTAATAAAAAGTTCCGCCTCTCGAAAAGGCGGAACTACGCGGAATACTCCGCATTTGGCTTGGCGCAGTGGGTGGGATTCGAACCCACGTCCCTCAAGGGGCATCATGATTTCGAGTCATGTCCGTTATGACCACTTCGATACCACTGCGTATTTAATTTAACTATAAAACTGCGAGAAAACTGCGAGAAAGCCAATTGCAAACGCAACTGTGAACACCGCCGAAACCACGCAGAACAGGGATAAATCAAAGTGCGGCAAGCTCAGAAACGACTATGTTTCGAGTCATGTCCGTTATGACCACTTCGATACCACTGCATAAATTACTGTACTATTATAACATATAACAGAATAAAAATCAATAGTCGGACAAATAAAAAACATATATAACAATAATTGCTGTTGCAAAAGTAATAATGATGTGATATAATAAATAGAATTACTGGGGGCGATGATATGGAACGAGAAAAAGTAATAGTTAAGACCAGTTTTATAGGCATAGTCACGAATATACTTCTTGCTGGATTCAAGGCGGCTGTGGGAGCTGTTACAGGCTCTATCGCAGTAGTTCTTGACGCGGTGAACAACCTGAGCGATGTCCTGTCGTCTGTCGTGACGATAATCGGAACGAAGCTTGCAGGGAAGAAGCCTGATAAGGAACATCCTCTCGGGCACGGAAGAGCCGAATATATCGGAACTATGATAGTTGCGGCGATAATACTCTATGCCGGTATCGCGGCAGGAGTCGAGTCGGTGAAGAAGATAATCAGTCCCACTAAGCCGGATTATTCGCTGGTATCGCTGATAATAGTTGGAACTGCGGTCGTCGTGAAGATATTGCTTGGAAGATATGTTTCAGCAATGGGAAAGAAAGTGAATTCGGGTTCGCTTATCGCATCGGGTTCGGACGCATTGTTTGACGCAGTCGTATCGGCGTCAGTTCTGCTGAGTGCGCTGATATGCAAGTTCATGGGAGTAAACCTCGAAGCCTATGTGGGACTTCTCATATCTGTTTTCATAATCCGTGCAGGTATTGAAATGATGCGTGATACAGTCGATGATATTCTCGGTAAGCGTATCGACAGGGAACTAGTTGAGTCAATAAGAGCCACGATATGCGAGGACAAGAATGTTTCCGGAGCCTATGATCTTATTCTTCACAGCTACGGCCCCGGAAGACTTATAGGCTCGGTACACGTTGAGATACCGGCTGAGCTGAAAGCCTATGAGATAGACCGTATGCAGCGCAATATCGCAGATAATGTCTATACCAAGCACGGGGTAGTGCTTGCGGGTATCGGAATATATTCCAAGGACGACAGACACGGTGATATGCGAGACAAGGTCAATGAGATAGTGAGAAAACATGAGGGAGTTCTTCAGATACACGGATTTTTTGCTGATCCTGAGAAGAAGCAGATGGTGTTTGATGTTATACTGGACTTTGCACTTCCGGACAGAAGCGCAGTTCTCTCTGAGATAAGCAGCGCCGTGGAAAAAGCCTTTCCCGGCTGGAGCGTCAGCGTCACGATGGACGTGGATATATAACAGAAAAAGCCATAGCGCACCGTAAAAGGTATGCTATGGCTTCGTTTTTTTGTATGGGACTTACTGCTCCTGTTCGCCGAAAATGCGGACAGCTTTCATCATGATAGCGCACTCAAGACGCTTCTTTTCGAGCTGACATGAGAGCTTGTGAGCGTTGCGGATGTCGCCCATATACTGGTAGTTGTTGGCGTTGCAGCCACCGCTGCAGTAGAACTTAGCCCAGCACTTGCGGCATTCGGGCTTAGAGTAAACGTGAGCCTTGGAGAAGTCGGCTTTCATCTCATAGTTGAAAGTACCATCGTCGATATTGCCCATTTTGTACTCATCTATGCCGACAAACTGGTGACAGGGGAATATATCACCGTCAGGAGTGATAGCAACATAATCGTTGCCGCATCCACAGCCACGGAGTCTCTTTATAGCGCAGGGACCCTGATCGAGGTCGAGCATAAAGTGGAAAAAGTTGAACTTTTTGCCTGACTTCTCATTGTCGAGGATACGCTTTGCGAGAACTTCATACTCTTTGAATACAGCGGGGAGTTCTTTCTCTGTGAGGGCGTATTCATCGGAATCACCCACAACAGGTTCGATCGAGATCTGGTCGAAGCCGGCATCGTAGAGAGCGAATACGTCGTTGGAGAAGTCAAGGTTCTTGTTTGTGAATGTTCCGCGGACATAGTATTCCTTGTCGCCTCTGCCCGCAACGAGCTGCTTGTACTTGGGAAGGATAGTGTCATAGCAGCCTGCACCGTTCGGGAGAACACGGAAGAAATCGTTTACTTCCTTTCTGCCGTCGATGGAGAGAACGACGTTGGACATCTCGCGGTTTATGAAGTCAATCTTCTCGTCATCGAGGAGGAGACCGTTGGTTGTGATAGTGAAGCGGAACTTCTTGTTGTATTCCTTTTCGCGTGAACGTGCATACTCAACGACCTGCTTTACCACGCGGAAGTTCATAAGAGGCTCACCGCCGAAGAAGTCGAGCTCAAGATTCGGGCGGTCGCCGGAGTTCTCGAGGAGGAAGTCGATAGCGTGCTTGCCTGTCTCGAATGACATCAGCTTTCTGCCCTTGCCAAAGTCGCCGGTGGAGGCGAAACAGTATTTGCAGCGGAGCTGACAGTCGTGAGCGATATTAAGGCACATAGCCTTTATCGGAGAAGCAACTGACGCCTTTGCAAACTTCTCATAGTCGTCCTCAGAGAAGAGGATCTTGTCGTTGTAGAGTTCAACTATCTCCTGATAGCAGGACTCGATGTCCTCAGGGGAATAAGCCTTTGAGAGCTTTTCAACGACCTTTGCAGGACATTTATCTTCAAAAGGCGGCTCAACGTTATCGAGCAGATCGTATGTGAGCTCGTCCACGATGTGAACGCCGCCGCTGTTTACGTCGAGAACTATATTAAAGCCGTTAAGTTTATATTTATGTATCATTTCAAACAACCTCCATGATTGCGTTATTCAGATATTTTTTTTAACTTTGCGAATGCTAACGCAAGTTTTTTTACGCCGTATTCCTCAAAATCGACTTCTATAAAAGGATTTGCCAAAGATAAAACTTTTCCTTTTCCAAATGATGGGTGGTCAACATATTCTCCGATTTCAAAAGTTATGTCATTTGAAGGAGGATTAAGTTTTTTTAATACAGGCGTCTTTGGTTCTGCAAAAGTATACTCGGGAAATTTAGAAGTTAACGCATAAAAAGTGTTTTTATAGATATTTGAATTGTAATGCTGCGATACCGTGGTTAATGCGGATTGTAGCGTCGAGTTATCGTTTGGAAAATACTTTGATACGATTTGTAAATAGTAATATAATTCTGCAATAAAATCGTCATAATCATTAATGATAACTTTTGCCATGTTTTCACGCCAATCACCAGCAGAATAATTCCCTGAAAAATAGTCATTAGCTATATTAGAGATTCTTTTAATTCCAGGTGTTGTTGTCTCAATTTTTTTGCCTGTTGCTTTATTTAGCCAGCAGTTCTCTTCATAAATCTTAATATGCAAAAGCAAATGTTCTAAGACATTTACATAAACGAGACGTTTTGCTTTCTGACATTCAAATGGTGAATGAAGGGCGAAGGCAGGATCATTAAGTTCGGGATACTTGTTTTCATCTATATGATGAAGCTCTAACCCTTCACTGGTTCGAGAATTTTTTTTATTAACGGACTTACATTCCGGAGTATGAAAATAATCATATTTAGCGTGTCCGTTTTTTTTAAGGAAATACTTTACCAGTTTGTCATAATTCATATCGAACATTTCTGGAAGAATAATACTCATTTTTGCACCTTCTGTATAAACTTAAAATACAATCAGATTAAAAAATTTGAGGCGGTGAGTATAACAACCGCCTCAACAGACTTAGCCTAATAATACAAAAAACGACTTATCTCTCGCACTTCTGGTTAGCAACTGTGCAAGATGTCTTGCAAGCAGACTGGCATGAAGCCTGGCACTTACCGCAGCCGCCCTTCTGAGCAGATTCCTTGAGATTAGCCTTGTTGATAGTCTGAATGTGCTTCATAGAAAATACCCTCCCTGAAAAATGCGGACCTCGCCGCTATTACTGATGAAATAATTATAGCATAACGTGATGATTTTTTCAATAGTTTTTTGAACAAAAGAAAACTTTGTTAAAATTTGACAATATTGATAGCGGAAAAAGGCAATAATCAAACAGGATTTCAACTTAAAGCAAATCATTAAAGCATAATAGTAAAATCAATACGGATAATAGCGCAATTTAGTGGAATAATCACAAAGAGGTGATTTGATGGAGGAAGGAAAAACTGCTGTAATGCCGTCGCTGAGCTGTGATATTGCTCGTATCAGACAAATGTCCGGCGGTTCATCGGATATACTGATAAATGAATTCGTTACCGGCGGCATAAGCTGTGCGCTGGTGTGCTGTGAGGGGATGATCTCGGCTTCGCTGATAACCGAGCTGATATTTGAGCCGATAACCGGCATAGAGGAGAAAAATGACGCGCAGGAGCTCTTTCACTATATTAAAGAAGAACTGCTCCTGTCCGTTGACAGACCTGTTGTGAGCGACCTGGAAAGCGCTTTCCGACTGATACATTCCGGATTTGCTGTCCTTTTTGCTGAAGGCGCTGCTGAAGCGCTCGGTTTTGGTGTGCAGGGCTATCAGTCACGGGGAGTTCAGGAGCCTGACGGTGAGGGCAACATAATGGGCGCCCACGAGGGATTCACGGAGACTATCCGCACGAATATGTCGCAGATACGCCGCAGACTGAAAACTCCCGGGCTTGTTATGGAACTGATGCAGAAAGGCGAAAAAAGCAAGACAGACCTGTGTCTATGCTATATGAAAGACCGTGTGCCGAAGCGGCTTATGGCGGAGATACGCCGTTCACTCGACAGGATAAAGCTCGAAACGATACTAACGACCGGCTACATCAGACCTTTTGTGGAGAACCGCCGCTTCGAGATATTCAGCTCGACCGGAGTGACCGAGCGCCCTGACGTTCTCTGTTCAAAGCTGATCGAGGGCAGGGTAGCGATACTCGTTGACGGAGTGCCGTTCGCAATAGTGATACCGAAGCTCTTCTGCGAGAGCTTTCAGACACTCGATGATTACGCCTTCAAGCCGTACTATGCGACGTTTATGCGGTGGCTGAAATACGGGGCGTTCCTTATGTCGGTGCTGCTGCCGGCGGTCTATGCGGCGATAGTGATGTATCACCCGGAACTTCTCAACACAACGCTGTTTATGCTGCTTGTGGACGCAGAGAAGAGCGCTCCGCTGTCGATAATGACAGAGTCTCTGTTCGTACTGCTGATGTATGAGGTGATAAGGGAAGCTGGAGTCCGTCTGCCTAAGCCTGCCGGTGGAGCCGTAAGCATAATCAGCGGACTGATAATCGGCGATTCTGCTGTGAAATCCGGCCTTGTCAGCACGCCGCTCCTGACGATGACTGCTCTTGCCGTACTCGGCGGACTGGTCGTTCCGGAGCTCAATCCTGCGGTGACTGTGCTTCGTTTTGCTTTTCTTATTGCAGGCGGTATGCTGGGACTTTTCGGGATAAGTCTGCTTGCGTGTGCTGTGCTGGTGAATATCTGCGCGACCGAGGACTACGGCTTTCCGTATACAGCGCCGCTGTCGCCTTTCAGAAAGCGCGGCATGAGCGATACGGCTTACCGGACTGATATGAGGAAAATGCAGGAGAGAGACTTCACGGTGGAGGAATACTATGAATAGTATAACGGGTAAACAGTTCTGTGCTATGGTGTTCATAGGCGATGTATTCGCGCTGCTTTGCCTGGCAGGTGATATAGGAGCGGTGACGGCAGCCGGATTTGCCGCAGGTTCGGCAGTTCAGATGATAGCTGTACTGCCTTTTGCACTCCTGTACCGCCGCGGAGGGAAGCCGGGAAAGGCGGCGGAGACTGTTCTTCTTTTGTGGATAATTATATGGGGCGGAGCGCTTTTAACAATGCAGTGGAAAACTTCCGGCGCTGTTAATATCCCGTTCGAGAGTTCGGGCGGACTTGGAGCAAAGCTCACTGTTTCGGGACTTATCGCGCTTGTGTGCCTGTATATCTCATCAGCCGGAGCAAAGGCACTCGGAAGAGCTTCGGTCATAGCGGCGGCAGTCGGAGTCCTGTGTCTTGCGGTGGTAGCTGTGAGCGCTCTGTCTGCTCACGATTGGGAAAAGCTGAGTGCTTCCGGCGGTGGACTGACTTTCGGCGGTGAGTTCATACGCGGTCTGAGGGCGAGCGGAGGAATTGCCGGATATATCGTGATGCTCGGACTGAACCGCGGCAGTTTTGTGCGAAATACCGCGGTATGCTTTGCAGTAAAGGGGACAGCCTGTGCCGTGCTGATACTGACAGCCGTGCTCGTTACCGGAGATATAATGGCGATAGCGGAATTTCCGCTCGTGACAGCTGCACATCTCTCACAGCCTATACCGTCGCAGAGGATAGATTCGCTGTTCCTGATAGTATTTGCGGTATACGGAGTGTTTGCGATAGCTGTACAGTCAGCGGCAGCTGTTCACCTTGCCGGAGAGCTCCTCCCGGCGTTCAGACGTTTCCGCTGTCTGACGGTGCTTGTGCTGATGACAGGAGCGGCGTTTCTGCTGTCGCTGTGGTGATTTCTGAAAAAATGTGGAATACCTCTCGACAAAAGGAAAAAAATGGTGTATAATAGGAATATCACTAATGTTAGGAGAGATATTAATGTCAAAGAAACCCTTTTACATCACAACGCCTATCTATTATCCTTCAGGCGATCCGCATATCGGTCATTGTTATACTACCGTTGCGTGCGATTCGATAGCACGTTACAAGCGAATGCAGGGATACGATGTAATGTTTCTTACCGGTACTGATGAACACGGCCTTAAAATAGAGCAGAAGGCCGCTGAACAGGGCGTAACTCCCAAGGAGTACGTTGACGTTATAGTTGACAAATTCAAGAAACTCTGGAAATATATGAATATATCCTACGACAGATATATCCGTACAACAGACGATTACCACGTTGAAGCAGTTCAGAATATATTCAAGGCACTTTATGACAAGGGTTATATCTATAAGGGCGAATACTCAGGAAAGTACTGCACTCCCTGTGAGAGCTTCTGGACTGAGTCACAGCTTGACGCGAACGGCTGCTGTCCTGAGTGTCACAGACCTGTCAAGTTTGCAAAGGAAGAAGCTTACTTCTTCAAGATGGCTCCCTTTGCAGAACGCATAGAGAAGCTCCTTCTTGAGACAGACTACCTCAGACCGAAGACACGCGCTACCGAGCTTGTAAATAATTTCATCAAGCCCGGCCTCGAGGATCTCTGCGTATCGCGTACTTCATTCACATGGGGCGTACCGGTATCCTTTGACGAAAAGCACGTTGTATATGTATGGATAGACGCACTTTCAAACTATATCACAGCTCTCGGCTATGAGAACTCAGCACACAGCGACTATGAGAAATACTGGCCGGCTGATGTACACATGGTAGCAAAGGACATTATGCGTTTCCACGCTATCATATGGCCTGCAATGCTTATGGCTCTTGACCTGCCGCTCCCGAAGCACCTTGCTGTTCACGGCTGGATAACTATGGCAGGCAAAAACGGCGAGAGCGAGAAGATGTCTAAATCTCTCGGAAACGTCGTTGATCCTTTTGTTCTCGGTGAGAGATACGGTCAGGACTCTATAAGATATCATATTCTCCGTGAGATGGCTCTCGGCGCTGACAGCCTTTTCTCAAATGAGATAATGATAAACCGTATCAACTCCGATCTTGCCAACGGTTTCGGAAACCTTGTTTCCCGAACAGTTGCAATGGTTGATAAGTATTTCGGCGGCACTATCCCTTCAGAGCGTGAGAGCGCACCTCTCGATGACGAGTTCAGAAGCGCTGTTACAGAACTTCTCCCGGTAGTTGACAAGTACGTTGATGAAACAAAGATCAAGCAGGCTCTCGAGGAGATTTTCAAGGTCGTTGACCGCGCAAACAAGTACATCGACGAGACAGAGCCGTGGAAGCTCGGCAAGGACGATTCACAGAAGGCTCGTCTTGCAGCAGTTCTCTATAATCTGCTTGAGACTATCCGTATAACCTCTGCACTCCTTGCACCTTTCATGCCATCCACAATGCCTAAAGTATGGGAGCAGATAGGGGCTTCAGAGGATGATATCAGGTATGAGAAACTCGGAAAATTCGATGTTCTTCCGGCAAATGTCACAGTTCATAAGGGAGAGATACTCTTCCCGAGAATCGATGTTGACAAGGAGATAGATGAGCTCAACGAGATACTCCGCAAGAATATGGAGGCTGCACAGGCTAAGCTCTCTGCTGAGGAAAAAGGCGATGCCGAAGCTGCTCCGATAGAGCTTGCCCCCGAGATCACTATCGACGACTTTGCAAAGGTAGAGATAAGAGTTGCAAAGGTGATTGCCTGCGAAAAGGTAAAGAAGTCCGACAAGCTCCTCTGCTTACAGCTCGATGACGGTATGGGCGGACGCCAGGTAGTTTCCGGTATCGCTCAGTATTACTCACCGGAAGATCTCATCGGCAAGAAACTCCAGCTTATTGCTAACCTCAAGCCTGTAAAGCTCCGCGGTGTTGACAGCAACGGCATGATCTGCGCTGCTGATACTCCCGACGGCGTTAAGGTAATATTTGTTGATGACAGCATCCCTGTCGGCTCAAAGGTAAGATAATAAAAAGGCGCTCATAACGGTGGTACTCATATAGAAATACTGTGAGGCATATTGAGGAAAACCCTTTTGAGAAAGGGTTCTTCCTCAAACTCCTTTCCTAAAACTTTCCTCATGGTTTTTCACGTGACGGTATTAAGCTCCTGAAATAAAAACAAAACCGCTACTAGCATTAGTAGCGGTTAATTTTATACCGTCCCGTGAAAAACTAAGAATAAAGTCTTTGGAAGGGGGCTGGGGGAGAACCTTTCTTCTGTATAGTGTTCTTAACGCAGTTTGTATGTATTGTCTCCGAGGAGGTCAGCCTCGGAGACTTTTTCATTTCGCAAACTCAGTTATTCCAAGCTCAGACATTTCGCTGTCAAGTTTTATTGCTTTGTCCGGCTGGAATGTGAAATATACGACTATGTGATTACCGCAGGTTCTTGAACGCTTGACTTCCTTTTCGTGTACTTCAATACGCTTTATGAATGCTCTGAGGAGCTCCGGAGTGAGTTTCGGCATATTCACATACTGCTTAGCTTTGTTGATGAATTCGTGGATACACTTCTCACACAATCTTGAATCGTTGAGCCGAGCCTCAAGAGATTCCAGCTTAGTCTTTAGCTCCGGCTGCTCCTTTTCATAGCCTTCTGCAAGCACATCATAGCGTTCGGGAGTTATCCTGCCGGAGGCCCTGTCCATATACAGTATACTTATAGCGTTATCAAGCAGCTTGATCTTTGACTCATACTCGCTTTTAAGTTTTTCATACTCTAGGAGATTTTTTGCAGCTTCATTCTCACCGTTTCTTATTGCAGCAGTATAAAACTCGTCCGAATGCTCTCTTGCATATTTCGTCACACTTCTCAAAGAACTTAGAATAATCTCATCAAGGACTCGCTCACGGATATAGTGTGAAGTGCAGTCGCTTTTTCGGTTTTCGTAGTGACCGCAGCGGTAGCTGTCGCATTTTTGAGCTTTGTATTGATTGCGATACATTCTTGAACCACATTCAGCACAGTAAAGATAGCCAGCGTATTTGTCCATTTCACCACGTTTGTCAGCACGTCTTCTCCCTTCAAAGTGCTTTTGCACAAGGTCAAATGTTGCTCTGTCGATGATTGCTTCGTGTGTATTCTTGAATACTTTCATATCTTCGGGTGCATTCTTAATACGCTTTTTCAGCTTGTTGGACTTTGAATACGTTTTAAAGTTGACTGTATCTCCGCAGTAGATTTGATTTGAAAGCATTTTTCGTATGGTGTTATTAGTCCACGCATAAGGCTTGTCGAGCTTAAGATTTCTCGCACGGCTGCCGTTTTTTCTGTAATTATATACACTGGGTGACAGCACTTGTTCACGTTCAAGAGTTCCACAAATTCGTTTGATGCCGATTCCGCTTGCATACATTTCAAAGATATGTTTGACGACAGGAGCCGTCTCAGGATCGGGTATTATCTGTTTGGAGTTGTCCGGATCTCTCATGTAACCATAAGCTATCCAAGCTGCCAAACGTTCACCGCGTTCGCCCTTTGCTCTCAATACAGCTCTTATCTTATTCGAGCAATCACGAGCATACATATCGTTGAACAAGTTCTTTATGCCGGACATTTCGTTGATACCGTTTGCACTATCAACGTTGTCGGTCACAGCAATGAAGCGTACATCGTATGCAGGGAATACTAATTCCATGAGCCTGTCGGTTTCTAAATGATCGCGCCCAAGCCTTGACTGGTCTTTGACAATTACTGTTCCAACCAGTCCATTCTGCACATCATCAAGCATATGAACATACTCAGGGCGAGTGTTGTCCACTCCACTGTAACCATCATCGATGTAGTACTGACAGTTGCGGAAGTCGTTTTTGTCTGCGTACTCTTTCAACATAAGTCGTTGATTCTCTATCGACAGTGATTCACCTGCACGCATATCTTCCTGACTAAGACGGCAATACAGCGCTGTTATTTTATTCGTGTTTGATTCTGTTTTCATGCGCCCTCCTGTTCCGAACGTATTCGTTCCGGGAATCAAACCAAATAGGATACACCAACAGTATATCACTACTCGGCTCGAAAGTCCAGACCTATTTTCTGCCGTTTATCAGATTTTTGATCTTGTCCTCAACGGTCTCGCTCGAATTCTCAGGAGATTTGAAAACAAGCGTTACGTCAAAGGTTTGTCCTTTTATGGTCATCTTCTTGTCAACGTAAAAAGCTTTTTCATTCGTTTCAGATCTCATATGAACTCCTTTCACGTCACACTTTTTCAAACTTACTATTCAGTTTTAAAAGATTCTCTGACTCCGGTCACACCTCCCTAATCATAGGCGATAATTGTATTTTTTTCTTTTTCTGACCCCAAGATTTTTCTCGTTTTCTTATTTTGACCTCAATTTGCAAATACTGTAAGTTCCGATATTCCGGCGGGCACTGCCCGTCCGATGTGGAATGGCGGGCGGTTTGACGCCAGCCTTTTTCCTGCAAACCAAAAAGGGGCACGGGTTCTCCCGTTTTCAGCGGCAAACGAAACGCCGTTTGCTATGCTTGCCGGTCTTTCGGACCGACTTCCGTCCCCCACACTGTCTGTTTTTCGCCTTCTGATATATTCCCCCAACTCGCTCCACGTTGCGCGACAACCGCATTCAACGGGAGTGGTGGGGTAACTATACCATTTTTACTCTGAGGGCGGCTAAAAAGGGGCTTTCTGTGCGTGTTTCAGTTTTTATCAACCGAACACTGCTGTCACAGATATTATAGCTGAAGAAAAAGGCGCTTAGTTTATATTATCTTTGATAGTTAATATATATCTTCCTTCTTAGCTATAATTATATATTCTCTTGTATACTTAATATATAAGCCTATGACATCATGACACAGCCCCTATGACAATCAGCTTTTAAACTGCAACGACAACTCTGCGTCGCGGAGCTTGTCCTCGTCCATGTCATAGTTCAGGAATGCGACCTCATATGAGTTCTCGACCTGACGACCGTTGTCAGCATAGTTGTTGTGTATGCGAATGATATCCTTCTGCGCAAGAGTTTTCAGTGCACGCTCAACATTGCTCACTGACATCGCAGTGTCTCTTGCAATACCTGTGCGGCTTATGGTCGAGGTTTTCTTTTCGCTGTCGTAGTAGCAGAGTAGATCCATCACCACCTTGAACTCGGCAGGCGTAGTGATGTTGAGATACTCCAGCGGAGAGTTGACGCCGTTAGAATAGCTTGTGCAGTTAGTCACGTTCATGTTTTTCATCTACATCTTCCTTTCGCGTTTCGAGTTTTTACTTGTGATGTCAAGAGTTGTCCGGACGTCTTAACTGTGTTCAGTATACACGCTCTCTTGACAAAAGTCAATAGATATAGTATACTATCTCTACCGAGTTCAATCTATAATCTATTTTTGTGAACAAATTGTAAACTTTTATTTTATGCCTTTGTATATTTCATTTCTCGATATATTAAGCTGAGATATTGTTTCAGAACATATCGAACACTATTTCTGAAAGGAGACACTATGTTTGAGATAGAAGCACACTACCATGACAGAAAGATTTACTTGTCCGACGGAAGAGTTTACCAGCTCGGAGAGATACTTCTGCGCTATTTTTCTGTGAATTCAACTGTGCTTGGCGAGTTATTCAATGTATGTGAGCACGCAAATCGCGAGTTAAATATTAGTTCCTTGTTCTGCCCTGCTGATATATGAATACAAAAAAGATCCCATATTATGTGAGACTTATCGTTTCACATAGCTGGGAATCTTTCTGTATTTTGAAATGTTTAAGTGTATCGAGTAGAAGGGGAAACCTGAACACTTCAAGAACTATGAACGTTACTTCATCATGAAGAATACGACAATCTCACATTTCTAAAAAGTCTCATCGTCAGCAGTTTTCCAAGCTTTGCCACGGAAACGTTACGAGTCACAACTTCAATAAAGGACTCAAGAGTTCTCATATCTGTGCGATATATAATGCAGCTATAAGCAACGCTATAATCGCTTTATGAAAAGGTAAATAATTATAAATATATTTTTATAGTTGGGTAGGTATGCCATGTAATTCAGTCAGAAAACTGCTGATGGGAAGTGTGATATCGAGGATCATAAGAGATTTATAAAGATGTAGCGCGTATACCGCTTTAACATGATTCTTAGATGTGAATAACCAAGATTATTTGTTACACCAAATAATGAACATTTATTTCCTTATATATCATTATACCGCTTCTAGTATATCGCTTGGAATACCGCTCTTTACTATTTTACCTTCACGCATAACATAAACATAGTCGCAATTTATAATAGTTTCAAGTCTGTGAGCTATTATAACACAAGTAAGGTCGTAATCTGTGTTATATACTGTTTCTATAATCTCGCGTTCAGTAGCTATATCAAGATTACTTGTAGCTTCATCCATAATAAGCACATCAGGTCGTTTCAAAAGTGCTCGCGCTATTGCAATACGCTGCCTTTGACCTCCGGAAATGTTGGTTCCGTTTTCTTCAAGGTTAGTTAAATAACCAAGAGGCATTTTATTGACAAATTCATCTATGCTGCATTTCTCACAAATATTTTCAAAGTCGTTTTCATTTATGCTATCATTTTCAAGGATGATATTATTGAGTATAGAATCAGAAAACATAAAGGTATTTTGTGATATATAGGCTATCCTGTTCCTAATTACTGATTTTGGAATATCTGATATATTTTTTCCGTCTATTTCTATCATTCCATTAGTAGCGTCATAGAATGACAACAGCAGCTTTGCTATGGTAGTTTTTCCACAGCCGCTTTCGCCAATAACTGCTATCTTTTTACCTTTTGGTATCTTTATATTAATGTCTTCAAGAACAGGCATACGATTTCCGTATGTGAAGTCTATGTTTTTAATCTCAATGTTGTTAATTTTAATCTCCTCAGTCGATGACATTAAAGCATAGTTGTTTTCAACCGCTGATTCAGTAATATCATCAAGTCTCTCAGCTGCAACAATAGCTGTCTGTATTTCAGGCTGAAGGTTTATAATATTTTCAACAGGTTCAATGAACATACCCATTAAGTAATAAACTGTAAGAAGGTCAATGATGTCGAGCACACCTTTTCCGCAAAGCAAAGAACCTATCCAAAGTACACTCACAACACCAGCTGAATGAACAAAATTTACTAGTGAATTCCGAACTGAATATATAGTAGAACCCTTAACGTATCTGTCTGTAAGTTCTTCATACATATTTTTTGTCTTGTTGATAGTATTATTTTCAAGCTGATATGCCTTAACAGTTTCAATTCCGTCGATAGACTCTTTAAGATAAGAGTTGACCTGCGATTCATTTTCCATCAGTTCGTGGTTGATATCTTTTATTGGTTTTCTAAACAGCAGCGTGATAAAAAAATACACTACCAAAACTCCAAGTATAATCAAAAAAAGCTTATCACTTATCTTGTAAAGCAGTATTCCACAACCTATAGCCGTGATAGAATCAAGCATTACAGCCAATGTTGCTGATGAAACTGCTTTTCTAATTTTATCAGTATCCGAAAATCTTGACATGAACTCGCCGGTTCTTCTTGTTCCAAAAAAACTAAAAGGAAGTTTCATAAGATGTCCATAATAATTCATAGTAATAGGAACATCTATTTTCTTTGCCATGACTGCAAGTATGTAACTCCTTAGAATCTGCAATAATGCTTGTATGACGTATAGCACTATAATAGCTGTACAAGCAACATTTAGTTTTTGGAGCCAATGATCAAGTTTGGGACTTACATGTGCCACTGTACTTAATCCAGTTCCGTTGTTAGAATCCTCTTCATCCTCATCAACATGTTCGTGTTCATGTTCATGTTTTTCTCCTTCGTGAAGTTCTTCTTCATAAGAATCAACAGCTGCATGAAGAACGTACTGAAAAAATACAGTGCTCGAAAGGTTTATTCCCGTTATAATTATCGACACACAGAATATAACCGCCAAAAGTTTCTTTTGAGCTGCTATATATCGAAAATATTTTTTAAGTCCACATTTTCTTTCGTTGCCTTTAACAAAATTTGAAGTAGGCGAGAAAACTATGACCTCTCCCTGCCAGCATTTACCAAAATCTTCTGCTTTAAGCTTTGTTAGACTCTTCTTTGCCGGATCTCCTACTATAAAGCGTCCTTTTTTCATTCCATAAACAACTATGAAATGTTCATACATTTTTTCATTAACAATTCTTGCAATAAATGGAAACTTTATGTTTCCGGTGCTAATCTCTTCGCTAAGTTCATCAAAAGTTCCTGATAGAGCATCGGCGTCAATGCATATTTCTTTTGCGCCGGTAACTATACCGTAAATATTTGCGCCTTGATTATCCACCTTTATTAGTTCTCTAAAACGTGCGATAGGCAGTTTTTTTCCATAATACTCGCATATCATTGATAGGCAGGCTGCTCCGCAGTCTCTTTCGTCATGCTGAGAAGTAAAAGGATATTTCATTAATTTCTCTCCAAATATAATTTATTTAACAATGCAAAGACCTGCACCGAAATAAATCGATAGCAGGTCTTTTTTGAATTAGACTAACATAATGTAATCAGTCATAATGTTCGTGATACAAGCATGAAATTGTCATCAAACAATACCTGCTTCGTGAGCTTCAACACAGTACTTAAGATGCTTATTATATCTTACAGCAGCTTTGAATTCGCCCCAGAATCCACTACCAGATTCCGTGTGACCGCATACGCAGTAAAATGTGTATCCGCCGTTAGCTGCCTTCATAGCAGTTTCGTTCATCTTTTTCATTACTATTCCTCCTCATATTCTATTTAGGATAGCGCTTTCCTAAATACATATTACCACATTATTGCGGAGTCTTCAATATACTTTGGGTGAACGTAAGTTTATTTACGGTAAACGTTATTCTTTCCGTATAAAAAAGCAGCAGAGTATATCTGCTGCAAATGCTACATTATTTAATATCTGAATACTTAAAAATTATAGTACCCAAAACTGTTGCAATAAAAGAAACTAAAAAAGCACATATGAGCATTGTAGGTAGTTCCTTTGGAACTGTAATACAGCTTAGGAAATCAGTTTGACCGTAAGGAAGAGCTTTAGCGAGGAGCTTTCCAAAAGAGCCTTCATTGCTCCCGTTCGAAATAAAAATCATCAGGAATGTCATAATAACATTTATAAGCATCGGAGTTATCGCACCCAACACATTCTTAAACGACATCCCTACAAAAGTTGTTATTGCAGAGTTAGAAATAATAATTCCAACAAGCAATAGTGCTGACTTTCTTGTAGCGGCCACATCAAAACCATCTAAGCTTATATCGGTTCTGCTTATCAATAGAGCTGTTATAGCATATATTAGGCCGAGCGCTAACATATAGCAGACTGATATTATAAGATTGGCAATATAGAATACATTTCTTGAATTACCAGATGAAATCTTCAGTCTCAATGTTCCTTCGGAATAATCGTGAAATAAAAAAAGCCCTATAACTGCTGAACCGAAAATGAACATAAAGTTGATTCCACCAAAAGCCCATTCGTCAACACTGGCATCTCTGCGACCTATATATGCGGAAGATGATATCAATGTGAACACTACCGTAAGCACCATTCCAAGCCAGCATTCCATTGATTTTACAAGCCGGAAAAAGCTTTCACACAGCATTTTTTTCATTGTTCTCTCCTCCAACAAGCGAAATAAAAAAGTCCTCAAGATTTCTACCGCATTCGTTTATTGATAGAATCTTACAACTAGATCTGTATAATTCTATTGCAAATTCAGAATAATCTATTGTATCAAAAATATCAATTGAACCATCGTTGTTAATAATGTACTTCATCTCATTTCCATCAAGGTATTCTTTAAGGACATTATTATCAGTAACGCTCAAATGTACATATGGGTGAAAATATGTCTCAAGCTCATTTGAACTGAATTCGTTTATCATAACCCCGTTATTGATAAATCCATAGTATGTTGCGACCTTTGAAAGTTCATCAAGAATATGACTTGATATGAGAATGGTCATTCCGTGATTGCGATTCAGGTCTGTGATAAGGTTGCGTATCTCAAGGATTCCCTGTGGATCAAGACCGTTTATTGGCTCGTCAAGTATAAGGAACTCTGGATCTCCACAGAGCGCCATACCTATACCAAGACGCTGTCTCATTCCAAGAGAGAAGTTCTTCACCGTTTTTTTGCCAGTACTGCCAAGGCCCACAAAATCAAGTATACTTTTGACGTTTGCGCTTGATACGCCAAGTGATCGACACCTCTGTTTCATATTGTCAAGAGCGTTCATTCTCTGATAGAGCGAAGGTGATTCTATTATCGCACCTATTTTCTTTCTGACATCGTTTATTCGTGAGTCTGTGTGACTAACGCCAAAAAGCTCATACTTGCCTTCTGTAACGTTTTGAAGACCACATATAGTTCTTATAAGAGTTGTTTTTCCAGCACCATTTTTACCGACAAAACCATAAATTGAGTGCTTAGGAATATTCATATTAAGTCCGTTAAGCGCTGTAAAATCGTTATATTTCTTTTTTACTGAATGCATTCTCATAATATATTCCATAGTGTATCTCTCTTTCTATAGATTGAACAATAAATAATATCGAAACCTTGTACTTAGAATACGAACGCGACATCTGTCGTAAATCTGTTAGCAAGAATAGCTTTATCGTAAGTCAAATGACAAAAAGATAGTATGCGTGGAAACGTTTATTATTAATCGCACATTAATTTTATTTTACTTCAAGTCGATAAATATGTCAATGCTTTTTGGCAAACGCAACAGTTATGACGGTAAACGTGTTATTAATCATACCATTGCTCTTTTAAATATGAAAGCTTACTGTAATGTAGTTATCTTTTTTAAGTAAATAAAGCCAAGCGAATAGTTTGAATAATCTATATAATCCTTTGTGCATTGAAAAGCTAATATCGTTTTTTCATGCGGTATTCTAATTAGAAAAGCAGAATAATCGAAATCAGTTATCAGGAATTATATATCATATAGCATCTGAAACAGCAGAATTGATTTCTTAGGGCGCATTACAAACGAACTGCTGTAAACTTGCATATTCAAGGAAACACTTTTTAAATTTCGCAAACTTTCTATGAGAGACAGGTGGAGATGCTTTCATTCCTTTCAGTTCTATTTCGTATTTCCGTATATTCTTAACGTAATCGAGAGAAACGATATACGACCTATGTACCTGGAAAAAACCCATGTTCTCTACAACTGAAAGCCATTTTTTTAAAGGTTCTGAAGTCGTATAGACGTTTTCGGCTGTAAATATATACGTGCCATCACCATATGCCTCAAAGTAAATGATGTCATCGAGATTCACAGATACAACTTTGCTGCTATACTTTATAACTATGTATTTTCTATCTCTGTATTCTTGCGCAATGCTTGTTAAAGCCTCGCAAATCGTCGATGCCTTTATAGGTTTTGTAATGTAACGAAAAGCCCTAACTTTGAAAGCTTCCTCCATATAATCTGTTTTCTTAGAAAGTAAAATAAGATACCTTGCTAATGATTTAGTTTTGATATATCTCGCAGTCATCATTCCATCAAGTTCGTTCATATCAATGTCAAGAAATACAAGATCATAATTCTTTTTTTCTCTAATGAGTGAAGATCCAGAATAGTACCGGTCTATTATACAATTATTGATTATGGTTTTAAGTTTGTAGCATATATCTTCGAGCGTTCTTTCGTCATCATCGCAGATTGCAATATTTAATTTCATTGTATCGTATCTCCAATTAAAAATATTAGTGTGTCATATTGGTGTATTGGTTTACTGCAACAGGTTAATTCAATTATACTACAATTGTTTAAAATTTGCAAGATATTGCATGCCCTTTATAACATTCTTATTGATCATATCTTCGATCTTACAAAATTATCACATAGCGTATTTACTTGTTTAATAAAAAGTGACTATAATATTCTAAAAAATAATAAACCAAAGGATATTCTATGGAAAATTCCCAATCGTTTATTAGAGATAAGCCTTGGTCTTAAATAGGCAACATAAGCTTACAACAATGAAAAATCCCGATACTTATTGTATCGGGATCAGTTATCCTATTCAGTTTGATTAGATGTTTCTCCGTTAAGAACCGTGAGCATTGAGGAAGAACCCTTTTTCAAAAGGGTTTGCCTCAATACGCCTCACAATATTTCTAAATAATTACCACAGTTAGACGCTTCAGGATTTTTGTGCTGTTGCATCAGTCGTTGAAAAGGGGTGTTGAATAGTATCTGTCGCCGCTGTCGGGGAGCAGAGCTACTATTGTCTTGCCCTTGTTCTCAGGTCTCTTAGCGAGCTCTAAAGCTGCATAGTAAGCAGCACCTGAAGAAATGCCGACAAGAACGCCCTCCTGCTTTGCGATGAGCTTAGCGGTTTCAAATGAATCTTCGTTTGATACTGCGATGACCTCATCGTATACATCTGTGTTGAGAGTCTTGGGGACAAATCCTGCACCGATACCCTGTATCTTGTGAGGACCGGCTGTGCCCTTTGAAAGCACGGGAGAATCCTTAGGCTCGACAGCAACTACCTTGACATTGGGGTTCTGTGACTTGAGGTATTCACCTGTACCTGTTACTGTACCGCCTGTACCTACACCGGCAATGAATATATCTACTTTGCCGTCTGTATCGTTCCATATTTCGGGGCCTGTTGTGAGCTTGTGGATCTCAGGGTTAGCAGGGTTCTCGAACTGTGCGGGAACGAAACTGTTGGGAGTTGTCTTTGCAAGCTCCTCTGCCTTTGCGATAGCACCCTTCATACCCTGTGAGCCGTCGGTGAGAACTATATCAGCACCGTAAGCTTTGAGGATGTTTCTTCTCTCAACGCTCATGGTCTCGGGCATTGTAAGGATGACCTTATAGCCCTTTGCAGCTGCGATGGAAGCAAGGCCGATACCGGTGTTTCCGGATGTAGGCTCAATGATAGTTGCGCCCTTCTTGAGAACACCTTTCTTTTCAGCGTCCTCGATCATAGCGAGTGCGATTCTGTCCTTTACGCTTCCTGCGGGATTGAAGTATTCGAGCTTAGCGAGTACAGTAGCTTCAACGCCCTGTGAGCTTGCAATATTTGTGAACTCCACGAGAGGAGTATTACCGATAAGGCCGGTAGCGCCCTTGAAAATTTTTGACATATTAAAATTCCTCCTTCTGATAGTAAATAACAATTCCTATCTGTTAACTATATTATACATCAGCTTCTAAGTAAAATCAATACCCTGGAATATTCTTTTTGTCTATCCCGAGTTATAGACTTAGTCTATAACAAAGAAAAAAGGCTCTGCTGACCGGTTTTTACATTATTTTTATGTTATCTATTGATTAATTGCGGCAAATGTTGTATAATAATTAATGACTTTTATTTTATTTTATTTGGATTGTTGTGAGAGATTGGCTATCATGCCGTTGGTCCGGTATTGACCGTGTATTGTATATAAATGGATAATAATAAGAAAAAAAGATACCGCGTTGACCTCTGCGGAATGGACATTTGCTATGAAAATGTTAAAAGCAGCTATAAGGAAGGTACTGAGGTCGAACTATATTATGTGATGATAGTGGACGATACAGAGTATTCCTTCTATCTTGACGGCAAAGGCCTTCTGTACGGCTATCACCCGAAGAAAGGCTATGTACTGCGTTTTACTATGCCTGCACACGATGTTACGCTGTGCTGTCATTCATTGAGAAACAAGAAAGCACCGGAATAAATATGCTAATCAGAGCCGCAGGGGCATGTCCCTTGCGGCTTTTTGTTTATCGTTATAATGCCTAAATATTGCGACGTTTATTTGGATTTTTAAATATCGTTAATTTACTTGACATAGTATTGCGGCTATGATATAATTGTAAAAAAATGGAACCGGAATGCGCGCTAATTATTTTTACTAACTGCGGCGTATCCGGTGCAGCGGCCATTTATATCGCTGTGCTTGCTATGTTTTAGCTTGTGCAGCTGTCATTTTAAAAGAGGTGGATTATGAAAAAAACAGATGTAAAAATGAAAGCGAGCCTGCGTAATTTCTTTATTGCGCTTGCATTATTGCTCATAACCAACACGATAATGGGTATGCTTCTCGTGTCGATGTCCAAGAAGACTCTGCGCGAACAGATAGACCAGAGAATGCTTGATGTTGCCAATACGGCAGCTGCTCAGATCGACGGTGATGTCATCAAGCATCTGACAGCTGAGGACAAGGATACCGAGGAATATATAAGGACCCTCAATATACTCCGCTCTTTCCAGGATAACATAGACCTCGACTACATCTATGGCATCAATACGGGTGAAGACGGTAAGTTTACATTTGCGATAGATCCTGACAGAGAAGATCCTGCCGAATTCGGTGAATCTATCGCGACAACTGACGCCCTTAAACGTGCGGCAGCCGGTACTCCGAGCGTGGACAAAACAGCTCATTCTGACGAATGGGGCAGATTCTATTCGGCATACAGCCCTATCTATGATTCGGAAGGAACGATCGTAGGTATCATAGGTGTTGACTTTAACGCCGACTGGTGTGATGAGAAGCTCGATTCTCATAAGGCAGCTGTTGTTATAATTATAGCTGTTGCTCTTATGATCGGTATCGTTCTTGCGTTCCTTATGCTGTCGCAGAACAGAAAGCGTTTTTCTGCAATGTACAACAAGCTCCGGGAGCTTGACAACGAGGCAAACAAGCTCGATCAGATCATTATGCAAACCTCTGTCAAGAAGCTTGATATGCTTCCGGAAAATGAGAATGCTGTACTGAAAACGCTTGCTTCCGGTGAGGAAAACAAAGAAAAAATGCCAAATGAATTTGACAGGCTCCATTCAAGTATCGACTGCGTTTATTCAAAGCTTCACAAATACTTGAAGTATGTTGATTCAGAGGTGTATACAGATGATATTACAGGTGTAAAGAACAAGGCTGCTTACAAGGTTAAGATCAAGGAACTGGACGAGGATATCAATGCAGGAAAGGCTAAATTCTCAGTTGCTTTCTTCGATATAAACGGACTCAAAAAGATATATACTCACTTTGGTTATGAGACCGGCGATGAGCTTATGTTTGAATGTGCGAAGCTTCTGAAAGAGACCTTCGGAAGAAGTAATCTGTATCATATCACAGGTGATGAATTCATCGTTCTCATCAACGACAGATCAAGATTCGATATGCAGGATTATTTTGTTAAATTTGAAAAAGCTCTTGAGCAGTACAATAAGGATCACATACAAAGCCATGTGCTCTCAGTTGCAAAGGGTTCTGCTACGTATGAAGCCGGAACACACAGCGATTACCGAAGTGTATTCGTAGAGGCAAAGACTGCCTGCGATAACGATAAGGCTGTGTATTACGGCAAAAACAAGACCATAGGCTAAATGCCGGTGAAAAGAAGATAAGGGAGCAGATATGAAAAAAGTTACACCGATCGGATACGGAAAAAGCAGTATTGGTGTGTGCTTCGGTATTTTCTTTGTCATAGGAGCGATATTTCTCTCGAAAGTCCTGATAAACAGCGGAGCTTCACCTTCGGATACCAAGTATCTGATCATAGGTGCAGGTATCCTCGCTGTTTTGATGGGACTTTCTGATTTTACCTCTAATCTCAGAAACGCTCCGAAGATAAAGCATATGAACGAGATGCTGGAGTGTCCTGCGGTAAAAGGCGAAATAAAGGAAATAAAGAGAGCTCCGTTCGTAATGGGAAAGCTGCACGAAGATAAGGATCCGGATAAGTACTCGGCAAAGAATATAGCGTATAAGCTGCTGGTAGAGTTCGATGATGTGTCGGGCAGCAGAAAAACAATCGTCTCTGAAGCTTATGTCACTGACCCGAAAGTGTTCGTGAACGGTAATAACGTTTATGTGCATTACTCTCCTGAGGGTGAATACTGGATAGACCCGGTGCAGATAGGAGATGTACCGTCTCCGGATGAAAATGAAGTTCACGGTCATGTGAAGGCTATGCGTTTCGTGATGAGACACAGTGCTCTTGTGTCGCTGTTGTCTGTCGGGTGGTGCGTTGTTGTGCTTGCTGTGGCATACCTTATATTGATAAAGTGAGTGCGCGGATGCAAGGCGTGAAAAGTAAAGGAGAGCGTATGAAGATAGAGCATATTGCAATGTTTGTGAATGATCTTGAAGCAGCTCGGGATTTTTTTGTGGACTATTTAGGCGGAACTTCAAACGATGGCTATCACAACAGGAATACGAGTTTCAGGTCGTACTTTATCAGCTTCGGCGACGGTTCAAGACTCGAACTTATGAACAAACCGGGCGTGCTCGATACCGGGAAAGATACAGAAAGAACAGGCTATTCTCATATAGCTTTCAGCGTCGGCAGCAAGGAAAAGGTCGATGAGCTGACGGAGCGTCTGAGAGCGGCAGGATACATTGTTAAAAGCGGTCCGAGAACGACTGGTGACGGATACTATGAAAGTTGTATCGCTGCTGTTGAGGGCAATCTGATAGAAATAACGATATAAGGCAGGTGCGGTATGGAATTTGAATACTATAACCCGAGCGACGACAGCCGCAGCTGCGTTGTGAGGACTATGACAAAGCTGACAGGCAAAGAATACAGCACAGTCAAGGCAGAACTTACTGAACTTGCGCACAGTATGGGGTTCGGTGGGTATAACGAAGAAGCTGTATTTGAACGCTATATGGCTGAACACGGCATAAACAAGATAATGGAGTATGACGATACAAAGGTCGGAGAGCTTGAGCTCGGCAGCGGTGAATACTGTGTTCACTGCACGAACCGAAGCGGCTTTCATCATCTTCTGCCTGTGATTGATAATACTATATGTGACCGTAGAGATGACAGCAGGGAGCTTTATGTGATAGCAGTCTATAAAAAAGAAATGTCTGAATAACAGCAAAAGAACGCGGTTTCATGAATTGTGAGACTGCGTTCATATTATTTTTACATTTGTTACTATTGACAAACATGAATTTTGGTGTTATAATAATTGCATACAAGTAAAACGCGCAAAATCAAACGGAGGTGAAGACGGTGAAAGATGATTATGAAGCTCTCAGACTGAAAAATCAGGTGTGCTTTCCGTTGTATGCCTGTTCAAAGGAGCTCGTGCGGCAGTACGGTCCGTATCTGAAAGAGCTCGACCTGACCTACACTCAGTACATTGTTATGATGGTGCTGTGGGAGAAAGAAACAGTCACATCGAAGGAGCTTTCGGAGAGCGTACACCTCGATTACGGTACACTTACACCGGTGCTCAAAAAACTTGAGAACACCGGTTATCTGACGAGGGAACGTTCTGCTGAGGACGAGCGGCTGCTATGTATCTCACTTACCGATACAGGCAGAAAGCTCAAAGAAAGAGCCGTGACTGTCCCTGCGGCTATTGCGGAATGTATGGGACTGACAATTGAGGAATTCAGGACATTGTATACGCTTACATACAAGGCACTCAAACACATGGAATCTAAAGATTAACAGGAGGTATCATTATGGCTGCTATCTATGATCTTACAGTTAAGGACAGAACGGGAAAAGACGTAAATCTCGGCGAATATGCCGGAAAAGTGCTTCTTATAGTCAATACTGCGACAGGCTGCGGATTTACTCCGCATTATGAGCCTCTTGAAGCTATGTACCGCGACCTGAAAGACAAGGGCTTTGAGATACTTGACTTCCCGTGCAATCAGTTTGCAAATCAGGCTCCCGGAAATGAGGACGAGATCCATCAGTTCTGCAAGCTGAAATTCGGAACGGAGTTCCCTCAGTTTGCAAAGATAGATGTCAACGGCGAAAATGCAGATCCTCTGTTTGCGTATCTTGCATCGGAGAAGCCTTTTGAGGGCTTCGGCAAGGGTATCAAAAAAGCTGCGCTGAAGAAGTTCGCTGATCTCAACAATAAAAAGTTCGGCGATAAAGCCTATATCAAGTGGAATTTCACGAAGTTCCTTATAGACCGTGAAGGCAATGTCATTGCAAGATTTGAGCCGACTGCGGAAATGGAAGATGTTAGAAAAGCAGTAGAAGAGCTGCTGGGGTGAGACAATGAGCAATAACATAAGTGAGGAATTTGACCTCCAGAACTATCTGACAGCCGGTGTGGAGAGCATCGTTTCTGAAGCTGTCAGGGCAGTTTTCAAAAATCCGAAGGAAAGCGCTTTTATGCTGAAATTTGCTGCTGCGAGCCGTTCAGCGTCAAAGAAGCGCCGCAAGACTGAGGATGCCGGAGAGCACATTCCGCCGTTTCTTATCGCAAGCATTACCAGCAAGTGCAATCTGCACTGTGCAGGCTGTTATTCACGGTGCAATAACGCCACATCGGATTCAGAACCGGTGAAGCAGCTCACGGGTGAGGAGTGGCTGAGGATATTTGATGAAGCTGACGAACTCGGTATCAGCTTTATCCTACTTGCAGGCGGCGAGCCTATGCTTCGCCGCGACATAATCGAAGCGGCAGGTAAAAAGCAGAATATCCTGTTTCCAATATTCACAAACGGCACTTTCATTGATGAACGATATTTCACGCTGTTTGACAAGTGCCGCAACCTCATTCCGATAATGAGTATCGAGGGTGACAGGACGATGACCGACACAAGACGCGGTGAGGGCATTTATGACAAACTCACAGCGAATATGGAAGAATTCAGGAAGCGCGGACTTATTTTCGGCGCATCTGTAACTGTTACTTCGCAGAATGTCAGAGAGGTCACTTCGCAGGGATTTCTGGGTGAACTCGCTGGAAAAGGCTGCAAAGCTGTGATATTTGTGGAATACGTTCCTGTATCAGAGGACAGCCGCGGACTTGCATTGTCGGACGATGAACGTGAATACCTTATGGGAGAGATACAGCATATCCGTGAAAATGATTCGGAAATGGTTTATATAGCTTTTCCGGGAGACGAAAAGAGTTCCGGCGGCTGTGTTGCGGCAGGACGCGGATTCTTCCATATAAACTCGCACGGCGGCGCGGAGCCTTGTCCGTTCTCACCGTATTCGGATGTCAATGTGAAAGATACTTCTCTGCGTGAAGCTATGAAGTCGCCGCTGTTCACAGCTCTCAGGGACGGCTCTGTCCTTATGGAGGAGCACGTCGGTGGCTGTGTGCTCTATGAAAAGCGCGAACAGGTGGAAGCTCTTCTGGCACGGCATTAAACAGGGAGGACGGAATAAATGGAGATCAAGACGATAAAAACAGATGAGCTGACGCTGAGATATTTCAGATTTGGCAACGAAAAAGGTCAGCCGTTTATAATAATCCCCGGCGTTGCACTGAAAAGCGTGATGGAGTCGGCTCAGTTCATAGAGGTCCAGTACCGCCGACTCGCTGAGGAGTTCGATATATATGTGTTTGACCGCCGTGAGGATATGCCGGAACTGTACAGCATTTATGATATGGCTGATGACATGATAAAGGCCATTGACGTGCTCGGTATAAAAAATGCTGTTATCTACGGTGTTTCGCAGGGCGGAATGATAGCGCAGACTATTGCTGTAAGGCGTCCTGAACTTGTCAGCAGGCTGATACTATGTTCTACGGCTGCATATATCCCTGACCATAGTGCTGAACTGCTTTCAGAATGGGTTGAGTGTGCGGAAAAGCACGACATCAGCAGACTGATGAAGGTGTTCGCTGAGTATGTTTACACTGAGGAATATTTTACGAAGTATGAGCGTGCGTTCGTGGAATTCGGGCGTATGATAACCGATGAGGACCTCAGGCGCTTTGCCATAACTGTCAGGAGTACAGGCGGTTTTGATGTAAGAGAGGAGCTTGGCTCTTTGAAGTGTCCCGTACTTGTGATAGGCGGAGATAAGGATAAAATATTCAGTATAGAAAATATCACGGAGCTCTCTGAACTGACCGGCAGTGAGCTGCATATATATAAGGGACAGGCTCACGCTGTCTATGATGAAGAATCTTCTGTAATGGAACTCATGAAGGAGTTCGCTCTGAGAAAATAACAAAAGCCGCAGGAGAGGGCTTCCCTCCTGCGGCTTTTATGTATTGAACTTCTTTTGTCTTACTTGATGCAAACAGCCTGTTTGCCGAATTCCTCATATCTGGTCTTCAGCTTGGTATAGTCATAGTATACGTTTCCGTAAAGCGGATCTGAAGCGTAGAGGATGTTCTTTGTTTTGTCGTAGCCGTTGAGAACGACGCAGTGCTCATTTGCGCGCCACTGAACGAGCTTGCCCTCTGGTGTGTACCACTTGTCTGTGAGCTTGGATTCGATAAGGTTCCAGCCTGTTATCCATATGAGTACAGGCTTGTCCTGTGCGATATAGTCTGTGAGCAGCTTGTCAAGCTCGATACCGCTGAGATCGTATGCAGCTAATTTGCTGTTCTGATCCTTGAGGTACTTGTTCGCTGTTGTAACTATACACGGTGCATAGCAGCCGTAAGAGCTTGAAGATGTGGGATCACCTGCAAATGTTGTGGTGAAGTCAGCACCGTACAGCTTGCCGTCCTTCCAGTAGAAGGCCTGCTTGGGCATATATTTCTGTGCGATAGTCATCTTGTCAGCGGAGACTCCGAGATGGTTGAGGAGTATTGTAAGCGCTACGCTCTCACAGCCTGTCGGGAGATCCGGATTCTGAAGTATGTTCTTGACATTGATATACTTTGCGTCAGGTACTTCGTTCTTTTTCTGCGGAGTCTCAGAAGTTGCTATCTTTTCACCAAGAGTAATTCCTGCTTCGGTGCACTGTCCCTTGAATTCATTGCTGAAAAGGAATCCGTTTGCTACATACTCTCTTGTGTAACCGTCCTCGAGCTTCTTTACCCAGTTTAAAAGACCTGCATTGTCAGGAAGACGGCCGAGGATAGTAGTGTAGAGCAGAGTTGCATAGCTTGTGTTGGTGTATTCCTTTCCGACAAACTCCTTGCTGAAGAAGAAACCGTAAGCTATCTTTGTACCGGTAGTGCCGTTTTTCAGGTTCTTGCACCAGTTCTCAAGTCCGGTCATATCAGGTTCTCTGTTAAGACAGTTCTTGTAAAGACGATATACAAAAGATGTTCTCTTGTAGTTTTCGTCACGGGCATACTTCATTGTGATCGAACCGGGCTCGATGCCGTATTTCTGACAGAGACCTTTGAATTCATCGCTTCCGATAAATCCCTGGCATACAGCTTCGATAGTCATACCGATGTCGAGTCTGGAGCTCCATGTCTGAAGTCCCTGTGAGTCGGGGGTACGGTTTAGCATAGCGTTGTAGCAGTCTGTTATCATTTCATAGGATGTCTTTTTCTTTCCCTTGTATTCATCTGAGAAGAAGAAGCCCATGATTATATCAGAAGCTTTTGCGGTATGCTTGTCAAGCTTCTCCGTCCAGTTTTTCAATCCGGTAGGATCAGGTCTTCTGCCGAGGACCATCTCATACATTCTTCTTACGAAGTCTTCGGTCTTCGGGGCAGTCTCTGTTTCAGCAGCCTGGGCTGTGAAGCTGAGAGGTGAGTGTACAGAAGCAGCATTGTATGCTCCCATACTTAACATCATTGTGGCAGCCGTCAGGAAAGCGGCTATTTTTCTCTTTTTCATTATAAAGCCTCCAAATCTTTGTTCCATATATACTATCGCTTATTATACACCATATGTCACACTCGATTTGTTAATTTTTTGTAAACGTTTAATTAATATGATATTTATTTTGAATAAAATACAAACCGTCCGTGAGCTGAGTCTGCGGACGGTTTTATGCGCTATTCAAGGTCGAGGGTGAGTTCTGTGATATATCCGAAGCTGTAATGTCCGTACATCATATCGTCCCACTCAACTGAACCTTTCTCATTAGATGTGCAGTTCTTATCGCAGAACTTGACTGTTATCTTCTTTGAGTCGGTCGGGATACAAGCTGTTGCGAGCTTACCGTCGCCCATATCAACAGGATCCATAGTGAGCGACTGTATCGGCTTGTCGTTCTCGTCGAAGAGCATAGCTAACGGATGAACTGCGTGACATTTTCCATCGGAAGTGCCGTTCTCGATCTCTTCGTTCATTGCTATGTCGTAGGACTCTGGGTATTCTGTATTAACGAGCATCATAGCCGGCGATATGCTGTATATCGTGAGTGAGAAGCCGTCTTTTTCAACGGTCTTGTTTATCTGCTTCACAAGGCTTGTATCAGCTGTAATATTTGCGCTGAGCGTGAGGAAGTTTTCCTGCTTCAGCGGCATAACCTGATAAGCTACATCATGTTTAAGCTCATAATCATAGTGTAATTTTTCATTTGCCCATATATTCTGGAATTTTACTGTCACCTCTGCCTCATTGTCGAAACGCGCTTCTGGCGGCAGAACACAGGTCATACTTCCGGTAAAGCTGTTTTCTGCTCCTTCGTCGATGACGAATGAACCGGCCCAGCTCAGGTTTTCAGGGTAAGTATTAGCAGCCGGGTTTTTTATCAGTTCGCCGTTAATATCTATCTCTGCCGTGAAATTGAGCAGCTTGAGGTTTTCAGCATTGCCGCCGGCTATTTCACCGTTGAATCCGAAAATAAGCTCTGTTCCGTCAAAATAGGCGCTGTCGAGCTCCACATTGAAATAGTTGTTGGAGGCTGATTTGACCTCATCGAACTGCACTGCGTGGGGGGCTATCTGCTCATAGTCGTTGCGGTCGAACTTGTCGATCGGACCGGTATTGCCGCTGGCGTAGGTGACGGTCCTTTCGTGTTTGTTGGTGAGCTTGTAGAAGGAGCTCCTGTTTGCAGCGGCAGCGGCGACCGTACAACCACAGGCAGCGGCTAAAGCTGCTGATATTGCTATGATACGGCGTTTGGCAGGTCTGTATCTGATGTTTTTTCTGTTGCTTTCGCTGGCGGTATTCAATGCTTTTTCCTTGCAAGCCTCACTCGGCTGAAGGCGGTCTACGACCTTTTCATAATCTCTCATATTCATAAGCACATCTCCTCTCCTAATGCTTTTTTCAGCATTTTTCGTGCGCGGTATAGCTGTGTCTGTACGGCTGTTTCACTTCTTCCGGTTATTTTAGCGGTCTCCGCAGCTGAGTAGCCTTCATAGTAGTACAGATGGACCGCAATCCTGTACTTAGGCGGAAGTTCCATAACAGCACGGAACACAGCACTCTCTTCCGGTGTCTCATATATCAGTCCCGCTTCATCGAGCGGTACGGAATGGTACATAAACCTGTAACGCGGCGAACGGAACATATCTCTGCATTTATTTGCGGCTACTTTCAGAAGCCACGCTTTTTCTGCTTTTTCATCGCTGAACGCTGTACTGCTCTGAAAGCGTTTGATGAACGTTTCCTGTGTTATATCCTCAGCATCGGCGGAATTTTTGCAGTATGCGAATGCTGCGCGGTATACAGTGCCGCTGTATTTGTCGTATATCTGCTCCATTTCTGCGTCGTTCAATGCTCTGTCTCCTTTCGCTTGTATTGAAGCGCTTCTGTAATATAAACGCCTGGCGCTTCCGGAATATCACAACCGGTACAAAAAATTCTTTTAAAGTCATTCAGGAGGGAATCAAACAAAAAAGGACTTTCATTGTGAAAGTCCTTTTTTATCAGTTATTCCGTACTATATCAGGAATTTGCTTCTGAAGCTGTTTCAGTTGCAGAAGCCGCGTTTGTGCCTGTTATGGATTCAACGTACTTCTGGCTGCTATCCCATCTGAACATTCCTGTGTTTACGAGGAGCTGCATATTGTCCTTAGTGATAACGTAAGGAGTAAGGATATAAGACTGAACGTACTTAACGCCGTTATTGTATGTCTCTGAATCGAAAGCAACCTCATAGGGGAGTTCAGAAGCAAGTGCAGCAGCAGGAGTTTTACCTGAAAGGATAGTCTTGCATACTTCAAATGTTACTGAAGCTTCATCGTGAAGGTTCTTGTAAACAGTCATTGCCTGCTTGCCGTCGATGATATTCTTGAGGTTTGCATCATCTCCGTCCTGACCGGTGATGATCGGAACGTTGCTTCCCTTGTAGTTTTCGTCGAGAGCCTGTGTTACACCAAGAGCTGTTGAATCGTTTGCACAGAGTACAGCATCAAGTGTAGTGCCTGAAGGGTAATTAGCGTCTAATAATTTCTTCATATCGGCCTTGGCGTTATCAGATAACCAGTCCTTTGTAGCTGTGAGCTCAAAAGTTTTTCTGTCAGAGAGAACATTGAGCTTTCCGCTGTCGATATATGAAGCAAGTGTGGAATATGCGCCGTCAAAGAAGAACTTAGCATTCGGATCTAAGGAATCACCTGAAACAAATTCGATAGTGCATGGCTTATCAGCACTGTCGAGCTTGAGCTGATCCTTTATGAAGTTTGCCTGAAGCTTTCCTACGCCGTAATTATCAAAAGAAACATAATATGTAATCGCATCGGTGTCGTTAATAAGTCGGTCGTAAGCTACTATCGGGATATCAGCTTCCTTAGCTGAATCGAGAGTGTTTGCAAGTGCCTGACCGTCAACTGCTGCGACGAGCAGAAGGTCAACCTTGTCTGTTATCATGCTTACGAGATCGTTGTTCTGACGTGTCACATCGCCTGAAGCGTACTTGAGAACAACCTTGTAGCCGGCTTCTTCAAATTTTTCCTTAAGGAACTGACCGTCGCTGTTCCAGCGGTCGAGGTTTTCGTTAGGGAGAGAGACACCTATTGTTTTGCCTGTGGGATCGTCTCCGTCTTTTTTACTTGATGAACTTCCACAAGAAGTAAGTGTTGCAGCGAGGGCTGCAGTAGTGAGGGCAGCAAAAAATCTTTTCATTTTTCATCCTCCTTAAGATGTTACTTTTTTGCCTATTAAAAAGTGTCTTCCTATATCTAAATATTCTACTCTTTATTTATCAGGATGTCAAGCACTCTTTTTTTTATTTGTAAAAAATAACAATGACGATTGTAAGTTGTCTATCATAATTGGCATAATGATTGCTGTTTAAAGTGCTGTATTGATTTTTTTACCATAAAATGGTATAATTATAATGTTATGCTAACTATTATCTGATATTTAGAGGAGCATTATCATGGATATTAAATATATGGACGAAGCTGTAAAAGAAGCTTATGAGGGCATACATTCAGGTCATGGAGGACCTTTTGGCTGCGTCATCGTAAAGAACCGCAGGATAGTCGGGAGAGGGCATAACCGCGTGCTCCTGAAGCATGATCCGACCTGTCACGGCGAAATGGAAGCTATCCGTGATGCTTGTGCAAAACTCGGCACAGAAGACCTTTCGGGCTGTGAGCTGTATACGACAGCCGAACCCTGTCCGATGTGCCTTGGCGGCATATTATGGGCAAATATCAAGCGTGTGTATTATGGCTGCGGCAGACAGGACACGGACAAAATAGGTTTCAGAGACGATGTTTTCTATAAATACCTTGACGGTGAAGGTGAAATACTCGAGATGTCAGAATTAGGCAGAGAAGCCTGCCTTGAACTGTTTGAGGATTACAGTTCTGATCCGGAACAGAAAAGATACTGATAAGGAGATTTGCATAAATGAAGAAAATAGTCGGAAAAGCATCTGCTTTTTTCCGTTCGCAGCCTGTACTGGCGATATCTTTTTTAGCGGCTGCAGCAACTATGTTTGCTGTACCGCCTGACAACGGGTACAAGGGGTATTGCAGCAGGACTGTACTGATACAGCTTTTTGCTCTGATGACAGCCGTTGCCGGACTGAGGAGCGTGGGGGTTTTTGATGCAGCTACACGCTTTATACTCAAAAAAGCCGGGAATGTCCGAGCACTTGGACGAGTTTTTATACTCGTCTGCTTTTTTGCATCTATGCTAGTGACGAACGACGTTGCACTGCTGGCATTCGTGCCGCTCACCTTGCTGATATTCAAAGGCACTGATGACGAAAAGAGCCGTATACTGGTCATAGTCCTTGAAACTGCGGCTGCTAATCTGGGAAGTATGATGACTCCTATCGGAAATCCGCAGAACCTTTTCCTGTATGACGAATACAGTCTGACTGCACTTGATTTTGTTAAGACTACCCTGCCTTTCGGTGCTATCAGCTTAGTTTGTCTTATAGGAATGTCTTTTCTTCTGCCGAAAAATCGGTGTGAGGCTCCGGCAGACAGCGGAGACGGGATAGCTGCAGGAAAATGCGCTGTGTACACTCTGCTGTTTGCAGTCTGCCTGTGCTCTGTGCTGAGGATAATTCCGGACTATTTATGCCTTGCCGCAGCTGTTCTGGCGGCTTTGATATGCGATCTAACTGTACTGAAAAAGGTGGATTACGCTCTTCTTGCTACATTCGTCTGCTTCTTTGTATTTGTCGGAAATATTGCCCGTATCGGTGCAGTGAATGACTTCTTCAGGGACATACTCTCCGGCCGTGAAATACTCGTATCCGTCGGACTTTCACAGGTGATAAGCAACGTACCGGCGGCAGTTATGCTCGCAGGCTTCACTGACAACGGAAAAGCTCTTCTCATCGGCGTTGACATCGGCGGTCTCGGAACTATGATAGCTTCGCTTGCGAGCCTTATCTCATTCCAGATATACCGTAAAAGTGAAGGCGCTCGTCCCGGAAGATATATGCTCACGTTCACACTTGCAAGTGTTGCTATGCTTGCGTTACTTCTTCCGGCGGCATTATTGATAACTTGATGAATTGTGCATAAAAAAATGTGTGTAATTTCAACAAAATGCGGATTGATAATAATGCGTAAATGTGGTATAATTATTTAATAACATACCAAAAGGAGATCTCTATGAACATAGAAGTTACAAGGATCAACGAGGGGATATGCTCAGATCCGTCTGCTTACGTAAAAGCTGTCAATGAAGACTATTTATATAAACTTAAAAAGATCGCTGATGAAATAGTTCAGAACCGCAACGAAAAGCCTGTAATACTGCTTTCCGGACCGTCAGGCTCGGGCAAGACCACTACCGCTCTCATGCTTGAAAAAATACTCGACGAAATGGGACACGAGACACATACGATGTCTATGGACAACTATTTCTGTCCTCTGTCGGAAGAAGAGAAACGCCTTGCCGCTCTCGGACAGGTAGATCTTGAGTCACCTGCAAGAGTGGACAACAAGCTCCTCAATGAGCAGATCGAGGCTATAAGCCTCTGTGAGGAGATAGAGATACCGAAGTATAACTTCAAGACATCATCAAGAGAACCCAAGGGCAGACGATTTGTCCGCCATGAGGGAGAACTCGTTATTTTCGAGGGCATACACGCTCTTAATCCGGCTGTTATAACTGTTCCGGACAGCAAGATATGCAAAATATATGTCAGCGTCCGTACAAGAGTCACCTGCGGGGATATTCTTCTCCATCCGTCAAAGGTCAGACTTATGCGCCGTATGATAAGAGACAAGAAGTTCCGTCAGCGCTCTCTGCGCGAGACTATGAATATGTTTGACAGTGTTGAAGCCGGCGAGAATAAGTACATAATGCCCTACAAGCATCGTTCTGATTACGATATAGATACCTTTTTCTCATATGAGCTCAGTGCCTACCGCAATACTCTGCTCGCTCAGCTCAAAGAAATGAACGATGTACCCGAGCTTGAGGACGTTACAAAAGTGCTTGAAGCACTCGAACCGCTCAGCAGCAAGCTCGTTACTCCTGATTCGCTGATCTGTGAATTCATCGGAAACAGCCAGTTCAAATATTAGTATCCAGCCGTAGATACGCCAAAGAATGGAGAAAAGTATGGAATATCTTGAAAATCGTGAGCTTTCCTGGCTCAAATTCAACAAGCGCGTGCTCGAAGAAGCTGTCGCTCCGGAGAATCCTCTCCTGGAACGTCTTTCTTTTTCAGCTATATATCAGAGCAATCTTGATGAATTCTTTATGGTCAGAGTCGGCTCGCTAACGGATAAAGCAAAGTCTAAACCTAATAAGACCGACTCCTATGCAAATATGACACCTGCCCAGCAGCTTGATGCAATATTTACCTCTGTAAGACGTATGCAGCCGTCGGTTGAGGATGCTTACCGCAAGACTATGCGTGAACTCTCTGCATACGGCTTTGAGCACGTAAGATTCGAGGATGCAACTGCAGAGGAGCAGAATTTTCTTGAGCTCTACTTCAAGTATGAGATAAAGCCATTTATTTCCGGCATCGTAGTGAATGATGCTCTGTCTTTCCCGTTTCTTAAGAACAAGGAGATATATGCGGCAGTACAGCTCGGTTCAAAGAAAGGCGTTGCTATCGGCGTAATTCCCGTGAACTATGACAACTGCGAGCGCATTGTCCCTCTCGGTAACGGCGGAAAGCGCTTTATACTCGAGGAAGAGCTCGTTCTCAGGTTTGCTCATCTTATGTTCAAGACATATAAGATACTTGACCACGCCCTTATCAGAGTTACAAGGAACGCGGATATAATGGTATCAGGCAAAGAGCCTGATTTCCGCGACAGAATGGAAGAGATGGTCGCAAAGCGCAGCAAGCTCGCTCCGGTAAGACTTGAGATCTCGGATGAGTTCTCACGCGAAGCTCTCGACTACCTCTGCAAAAAGCTCAAGCTGAAGAATTCCCGCGTGTTCATATCACGCATACCACTTGACCTGTCGTATCTCTATCAGCTCCAGGATCTCGACGACAATGAGAAACTCCACTTTGTTCAGCGTTCACCGAGAAAGCCAGCGGCTCTGTCGGATACAAAGCCTGTATTTGCTCAGATAAAGGCAAAGGATATGCTCCTGACATATCCCTATGAGTCTATGAACCTCTCGTTCATAAGACTTCTCCAGGAAGCTGCAAACGATCCAAAGGTCGTTTCAATAAAGATAACCCTGTACCGTCTCGCACGCAACAGCAAGGTCATTGATGCGCTGTGTACTGCCGCAGAACAGGGCAAGGACGTTCTCGTTATGATAGAGCTCCGTGCTCGTTTTGATGAGGCAAACAATATCGAATGGTCAAAACACCTTCAGAAAGCCGGTGTAAGAGTTATTTACGGACCTAACGACTATAAGGCTCATTCAAAGCTTCTCCTTATCGCCAGAAAAGCTCAGGGCGGCGGATATGAGTATGTAACACAGGTCGGCACCGGAAACTACAACGAGAAGACCTCCGCTATATACACCGATCTCATGCTTCTCACAGCTGATAAGACGATAGCTGAGGATGCTGAGAGAGTATTCACTGCACTCAGCAGCGGTACTTTTGTTGAGGATCCGAAAAAGCTCCTCATATCACCGCTTGCACTCCGCCCGCAGGTTCTTGAAATGATGGACGAGCAGATCGAGATTGCTAAAAACGGCGGAAACGGCTATATCGCCGCAAAGGTAAACGCTTTGTGCGATAAGGTCATCGTCAACAAGCTCGTTGAAGCGTCACAGGCAGGCGTAAAGGTTCAGCTCGTGGTAAGAGGCATATGTTGTCTTATCCCCGGAGTAGAGGGCTATACCGATAATATAACCGTAAGAAGCATCGTAGGACGCTTCCTCGAACACAGCCGTATCTTCATATTTGGTGAGGACGGCAAGTCTCAGAAGATATACATCGGTTCAGCCGATTATATGTCGAGAAATACAATACGCCGAGTAGAAGTTGCCACACCCATTGAAGATGAGCGTATCAGAAAGCGTGTACGTGAGATATTCCGTGCGCTACTGAAAGACAACGTAAAGGCTCGTATCCTGCATAATGACGGCACTTACAGCCATATTGCCTGTCGCCGCGAGGACGATGAGCGCTTCAACTCCCAGGAATTCCTCTATGAAGAAGCATACCGCAGACTTGAGGATAAAAAGGCACGCCAGGACGTTCTGAAACAGAACCGCGAAAAGGCTGAAACCAAGAAGCATGCCGCTCCGAAGCGCAGAACAAAGGCTGCTGCGGCAAAGAGCACTTCTGCTAAAAATACAACAGAAAAGGCTACAACTGCAAAGAAGAGGACCGCTGCTGCTGCTCCGGCTGAGAAAAAAGCTCCTGCAAAGCGCGGAAGAAAGCCTAAAACCTCCTGATACCGGTGTTATTTGCATTTTTATAAGATTATGTGTCAAAACACTTGAAATCTGACGGTTTTTGTGTTATAATTATTCTATTCAGTATACTGAATGGATAAAAATAATATTTAACGGAATTCTGAGGATTATATAATGATAGGTTACTATAACTATACTGTTATTCTTACATATATGAGTCTCGTTTCGTCTGTACTGGGAATTTTTCTGGCTCTTGGAGTCGGGGACTGCGGTTCTCACCCGGAATACGCCATAATTTGTCTTATGGTGTCCGGACTGTGCGATATGTTCGACGGTAAAGTGGCAAGAACCAAGAAAAACCGTACTGAGACAGAGAAAAAGTTCGGAATACAGATAGATTCGCTTTGCGACGCTGTCTGTTTCGGAGTTCTCCCGGCTGTTATCGGCTATTCTGTCGGTATGAGAGACTGGGTGGATATGCCTGTGCTTATCATGTTCCCGCTGTGCGCAGTTATAAGACTTGCTTATTTCAACGTTGCAGAAGAGGACAGACAGAAGCAGACTGAGGAAGTAAGAAAGGTTTATGAGGGACTCCCTGTAACAAGCGTTGCGCTAATACTGCCCCTGCTTTACAGCTTCCATAAGGACATAGGAAGTGACCGTTTCCCTTGCGTATACGGCTGTGCGATGTTTGTTATCGCGCTTGCATTCATAACACGCTTCAAGGTAAAGAAGCCTTCGATGAAGACTATGCTCTCGTTTATCGGTATAGGCGTTATTGAGCTGATATGGATGCTCTACAAAACAAAGACAAAGTAAGATAAAAGCCATAGAGAATGTTCTCTATGGCTTTTTTGTTGTGTATCGTAAAAACGGTGTTGATTAAAAAAGGCAGACCAGCGGTCTGCCTTTCGTATTATACAGCTTCCTTTTTGTCAGACTTAGCTGATGCCTTGTCCGGAACATTTACCTTTTCAATATCTGCGCCGAGCTCACGGAGCTTGCCTTCCATGCAGTCATATCCGCGCTCGATGTGGAATATATCCTCGATCTCGGTTATTCCCTGAGCTGCAAGTCCTGCAATGATAAGAGCTGCGCCGGCTCTGAGGTCGCACGCCTTAACAGGTGCGCCGAAGAGCTTGCCTGTGCCTTCGATGAGTGCTACCTTGCCGTTTACGGTAATGTCAGCGCCCATGCGTCTGAGCTCGTCTACATAGCGGAAACGCTGCTCCCATACGCCCTCTGTAACAATGCTTGTACCCTCAGCAAGTGTGAGGAGAGTAGCTATCTGAGGCTGCATATCGGTCGGGAAACCGGGATGGGGAGTTGTCTTTACGTTTGCCTTTACGAGCTTTCCGTCAGCCCAAACTCTGAGGCTGTCATCGTACTGCTCGATATTAACGCCGATCTTCTCGAGCTTCTTTGTGATGGACTCGAGGTGCTTGGGGATAACGTTCTTGATGAGAACGTCGCCCTTTGTAGCAGCGGCAGCGATCATAAATGTTCCTGCCTCGATCTGATCGGGGATAACTGCGTAGTTTGTACCGTGAAGGTGCTCTACACCTCTGATCTTGATAACATCTGTGCCTGCACCCATGATGTTAGCGCCCATGGAGTTGAGGAAGTTTGCAAGATCAACGATGTGGGGTTCCTTAGCGGCATTTTCTATAACTGTGAGGCCCTCTGCCTTAACAGCAGCGAGCATAGCGTTCATTGTAGCTCCGACTGTAACAACGTCGAAGAAGATCTGACTGCCCCTGAGCTTGTCAGCTGTGAGGTCGATCATACCCTGTGTAAGGGAGTAGTTAGCTCCGAGGGCAGAGAAAGCCTTGAGGTGCTGATCTATCGGACGGTCTCCGAGAGGACATCCACCGGGCATAGAAACTCTTGCCTTATTGAACTTGCCGAGGAGTGCGCCGAGGAAATAATAAGATGCGCGCATTTTCCTTGCAGTTTCATATGGTACACAGCATTTGTCTATTGGCGTGGGATCTATTCTGTAAGTATCCTTGCCGAGTTCTTCGACCTTAGCGCCCATTTCCGTAAGAATACGGAGGCTGATGTTGACATCGCTGATCGAAGGAACATTCTCGATAACGCATGGTTCATCTGAGAGTATAACAGCGGGAAGGATAGCTACAGCTGCATTTTTAGCGCCGCTTATCGTGACTTCGCCTGTAAGACGTCTGCCGCCCTTTATTATAAATTTATCCAATTGATTTCTCTCCTTAATTTTCAGGATTATATATATCTGCTCCTGAACTTTTCTTTCTTTTGTCTTTTACTATATTTATTCAGCTGAAGTTTCCTCAGAGGTCTCTTCTGAAGAAGCTGTTGTATCTTCCTGTTCTGCTGCGGTTTCTGAAGCTTCGCTTTCTGCTTCTGTTGTCTGACCGCTGTATTCCGGATAATCTGTGATGTACCACTTGAGCTCTTCGCCATTGTACTCGCCGACAGTCAATGACTCGATAACGACATCTTTGAGAGGCTTGTCGTTGCTGTCTGTCTGTACTTGCTGAAGCTTGAATACTATATCAAGTCCGTCGAATACCTGACCGAATACGGTATAGCCGCCGTCGAGATAAGGATATCCGCCTGCCTTGAGGTATGCCTGTTTAGCAGATTCCGGATAGTTTTCAGGGAACTGCGATTCTGTGTAGGTGTTTCCGGTAACGATGTAGAACTGGCTTCCGTTTGTTGAAGTTGAACCGCTGTTTGCATAAGCAAGAGCTCCGGAAACGTGAATGAGGTGGGGATCAACACCTCCGTCGAATTTCTCGCCGTAGATAGACTGACCGCCTCTGCCGGTGCCTGTGGGGTCACCGCCCTGTATCATAAAGTTATTGATTATTCTGTGGAAAATAATTCCGTCGTAGTAGTTCTGTTCAGCAAGACCGAGGAAATTCTCAACGCCGAGCTCTGCGTATTCCGGGAAGAGCTTGATCTTGATCTCGCCGTAGTCCTTGACCTTGAGGATAATGATCTTTTCGCCCTTTTCCGGAGCGGTAAAGTTTCTGACGTCGCTTCCGAATTCGATGTTGCTTGATTCAGAAGCAGCGGATGTAGTTGCAGCCTTCTTGCTGTCTGAAACACTGATATTTTTCTGACCACAGCCTGAAAGTGCAGCTGTCATAGCTAAACAGCAGGCAATAGCCACTATATTCTTTTTTACCATACAAAAAGTCACTCCCTGAAACATTTATCTTGGGATCAAGTGTTTATATCTTTCAATTCAACCCTTTTATTATACTACAAATACTCTGCTTTGTAAATAGTTTGCTTTTATTTTTGTGACAATCGGGCAAACCCGCTCACTTAAAACTTGCATATTTATTATATTATGCTGTTAATCTGCGGCAGCGCTTGAGGCTTCGGCAGACGAATATTTCTCGATTTTTACGGAATTTATCTTTACATCTTCAACAGGAACGTCATATTTGCCGGAGTTCTGTGTTTCGAGCGATGCAAGCTTGTCTACAACATCAAAACCGTCATAGGTCTGACCTATTATGGTCACCTGCTGTGAGAAATTCGGGATACCGCCCTTTTGGATGAAGGCTTCTGCGAGTTTCTTGTTTATCGATGACTCGCGTATCTCGTTGCTGAATTCCTCATCGAATTTTACGGAATTGAGCAGAGTGAAACGGCTTCCGCAGTAATATGTTCCGCCGCCTAATATCTTCTGCTTGAAGGTCTGCTCGTAAGATGTATTGAACAGGCAGACTGCTCCTCTGAACGGCCAGAGATTCTGATGGAGTTCTCTTTTGATGTGCTCCTGATCCTGGGAAAATCCGCCCGCTACCGAGCCGTCTTTGCCCGTAGCCCCCATTACGGAGTAAGCTCCCTGTTTTGCGTCAAATACGTAAGTTCCGTCATAATAGCCGCTCTCAGCAAGGGAAATGAAGTTTGCAACGGCATTCGGGCAGTATTCAGGGTATAATCTGAATCTTACTTCGCCGAGCGTTGTGTCCACGATGGCGATAGTGTCGCCGTCCCTGGGCCCTTCGAGCTGAACGAGCTGCATAGTTCCGAGATCAATGGTTATGGACTGGTTGTTGTTCTTCTCCCTCTCGTTGGAGATGAGCATAAGTGCCAGCGAAAGTGCGCCCATTATAAGCGACATAATTATTATCATTTTTCCAAAGTTGTTCTTTCGCGTCATTTATATAACCTCACAGTCCGGATATAATGTAATTATAATATATTATTAGCGGTTTGTCAATAATTATTTTGGATAATACGTGAAATGCCGTTTCCGGAAGATGCGTTCTGCCGTACGGAGTTCGTTTCACGAAGCCGACCATAAAAACGGACCGCCTTAGCGGTCCGTACAGTATCAGAGTTTCTTCTTTTCGTTCTCGATGAGCTGGAGAAGATCATCGACTGACATATCAGATACGGGCTTCTTCTTTGAAGCTGTTGTATCGGTCTTTCTGAGAATATCTGTGATATCGGGTGTTGCAGGCTTCTTTGCCGGTGCCGGAGCTGCTGACTGGCTTCTGAGCGGTGTTGTTCTCGGAACGTCGTCTCTTGACATCTCTGCGAGCTGAGACTTGGAGAGAACTCCTGTATTGTCCGGAACAGCAGGCTTCTTGTCCTCGGCAGGCTTAACGCTGAATGAACCTGTTCTCTCAGCTTCTGCGGTCTTTCTGAGCATTTCCTCACGGAGTGCGTCAGCTGTAGGAGCAGTTGATGAAGAACCACCAACATTCTTTGCAGCAAAAGCGGATTCAGCAGAACGCTGTGCCCTGAACTGAACTGTGCGCTCCTTTTCCTTCTGATAGGGGGAATCGGGATTTACTTTCTTCTGGCTGAAGTTCTCAGCGATAGACATCTTCTTGCGCTCGAGCTCGTCGCTGGGCTGTATCTCCTGATTAGCCTCGAAGAGCGGATTGCCTGACTTTACGTGTGAACGTACCTGAGGAGCTTTTCCTGCTTCCTCGTCGTATTCGTAGAAGTCGAAGTTCTCATCGTCGAGATCATCGCTGGAAGAAGCGATCTTTGCGATGATGAGTATTACAAGGATAACGCAGGGAAGAATAAGGAGAAGGAGTATTCCCTTTATAGATGTTGTGAATGTAATGAAAGCACCGAGATCCTTACTCTCCGGATAGCCGGAGCATACTGCAAGGATATCATTCTTGCTGATAGTAGCCGGAGTGTCATCGCTTGCCTTATCAATGTGGGAAGCGTCCTTTGTGCCGTACTTGTCGTTTACTGTATCAGCATTGATGATCTCGCGGAGACGGTATTCATCGCTGCCGGCAGGTTTGCAGAGAACTATCTGACCGTTTGTGATGGTCTGATTCTTGGCATCCTTTGCGAGGAGAGCTGCGCCTTCACTGACGTAGCTGCCCATATCGTCCTTCTTGTCAACTACGTAGATATAGCGACCGAGAATACCGGGTATCTTATCGTTTGAGAATGCGATATTTGTCACAACAGCACTGAGTATAGCTGCCAGACATACTATTACAATAAAAATCTTAAGTATCGAAAAACCTTTTTTCTTTTCCATAGCCGATCATTTCCTTTTCTTTTTTTCGTTTTTGTAGTCGTTCTTTTGTTACATGATCCGCCTGCAAGCGGAAGATAAGTTTATTATATCACATATCTCGCCGGATTTCAAACATTTTTAATGTTTTATTTTTTAAAAATGTCGAAGGCTGTATCAACAGGCAGTTTTTACTGTTAAAATCTACTAAATTTTTTTGTGAAATTCTTCTGTTTCGTCGTTCTGCACAAGAACAGCCGCCTTTAGCACAGGCATTTCACGGCTTGATTTGGTGCAAATTCGCAATATGTAAATTTTGCGGATAAATATTTGTTGAAATATACAGTTGAAATAATTGATAAAACATAGTATAATATGAAATATACCGCGTGTAATCGTCTTTGGCGGCACTTGGCCGTCAGCCTTTTGTGGGGATATGGATTATACGCGATGTAATAACGCCGCACCGTCTGCGGCAGAATGGAGTTATTATATGGCTAACAAGAAGATCAACCCCTTAATGAAATCCATCAGAGAAGAATTTCCGAGAAAGCTGCAGCTCTTATATAGCGTTTCTCCTGAGGAGGCTTCTGACAAGCAGGTCTATCAGGTGCTCTCATCTATTATAGTTGAGATACTCGGCGCAAAGAGACAGAGCTTTATCAACCATACCCATTCAGTAGGCGGAAAGCAGGTCTATTACCTTTCAATGGAGTTCCTCATGGGACGCTCCCTCAAAACAAGCCTTTACAACCTTGAGCTTGCAGACGATGTCAAGGCTATGCTCAAGGAACACGATATAAACCTCGATAAGATTTACGAGCACGAGCCTGACGCAGGTCTCGGAAATGGCGGTCTCGGCCGTCTTGCAGCTTGCTATCTTGATGGTCTTGCTACAACAGGCTTCCCGGCAATGGGACACTCTATCTGCTATGAGTACGGCATCTTCCAGCAGAAGCTTGAAGATGGCTGGCAGACTGAGCTTCCCGACAACTGGCTCCCCGGCGGCTCTGTATGGCTCGTTCCTAAGCCCGAGCTCGCTATCGACATCCACTTCGAGGGCGATCTCCAGGAATACTGGGACAACCAGTACCACTATATCTCCCACGTAAATTACAATACCGTTGTGGCTACACCTTATGATATGTATGTTGCAGGCTACGGCGGCGACGGCGTTTCAGTTCTCAGACTCTGGTCCGCTAAGGCTCCTAACTTCAACATGGAGATGTTCAACAAGGGCAAGTATGATCAGGCTCTCGCACAGAACTCTATCGCAAACGCTATTTCAAAGATACTTTATCCTAACGATAACCACAACGAGGGCAAGAGTCTTCGCCTCCGTCAGCAGTACTTCCTCTGTGCTGCTTCTATCGGAGACATCGTAAACACCCATATGAACGTTTATGGTACCCTTGAAAATCTCGCTGACAAGGTGGCTATCCACATCAATGATACTCATCCGACTCTCGCTATCCCCGAGCTCATGCGTATACTTCTTGACGACTGCGGATATACATGGGAGAAGGCATGGGACATCGTAACTCATACCTTTGCCTACACCAACCACACAGTTATGGCTGAGGCTCTCGAGAAGTGGGATGTCAACCTCGTTAAGACTATCATTCCGCGTATATTCTCTATCATAGTTGAGATAAACAACCGCTACTGCCAGTCACTCATGGAGAGAAACGGCTACGACAGCGCAAAGACCACACGTATGTCCATAATCAAGGACAATATGATCCATATGGCTTCACTCTGCGTTGCTGCTTCACACAGCGTAAACGGCGTATCCAAGCTCCATTCAGAGATCATCAAGCAGTCGGTGTTCCACGATGAGTATGAGAATACTCCCGAGAAGTTCAAGAACGTTACCAATGGTATCGCTTACAGAAGATGGCTCTACCAGTCAAATCCCGGACTCACAAAGCTCCTTTCCGACACTATCGGTCCGAAGTTCATCAAGGACGCTGAGGAACTCGCAAACCTCAAGAAGTTCGAAAACGATGAGGAAGTCCTCAACAAGCTTCTCGAAGTAAAGAAGCTCAGCAAGGAGAGCTTTGCAAACTATGTAAAGCGCGAGAGCGACATAATCCTCAATACAGACAGCATTTTCGACGTTCAGGTTAAGCGTCTCCACGAATACAAGAGACAGCACCTCAACGTAATGAATATACTCACAGACTACGCTTACCTCCTCAATAACCCCGATGCACCTTTCACTCCCAAGACTTATATCTTCGCTGCAAAGGCTGCTCCGGGTTACTACCTCGCTAAGCAGATTATAAAGATGATCTGGGCTATCTCCGAGGAGATAAGAAAGAATCCCAAGATAAGTCAGAAGCTCCAGGTAATATTCCTCGAGAACTACTGTGTAACCCTTTCCGAGCATCTTATGCCGGCTGCTGACATCTCCGAGCAGATCTCGCTTGCTGGTACAGAGGCTTCCGGTACAGGCTGTATGAAGCTCATGCTCAACGGCGCTATCACACTCGGAACTCTCGACGGTGCTAACATCGAGATCAAGGATGCCTGCGGTGATGAGAATATCGTTATCTTCGGTATGACCACTCCTGAGGTAAATGAGCTCAGAGCAAGAGGCTACAATCCGACAGACTACTTCAATAATGACGGACGTATCCACGAAGCTATCGAGCGTATGTATCACGGCATAAACGGCTGCACATTCAATGATGTGGCTTCATCACTCAAGGATAAGGATCCTTATATGGTACTCGCTGACTTTGACAGCTACAGAAATGCTCAGCAGTACATTACAGAATGTTATAATGACAAGCTGAAATGGGCAAAGATGTCTCTTAACAACATCGCCGGTGCTGGTATCTTCTCAGCTGACCGTGCTGTTACAGAGTACGCAGACAATATCTGGCATCTCAGATAAGCTTGCAGAGGGCGGACGCTTCCGCCCTCTTTTCCGGTTAATAACACCTTTAAAAATATATCATGGAGACGATCGCTATGACACCTATCTTCGATACCTGGAAACTTGAATATAAGTCTATTTTCGGTGCTGTAAGGCAGTTTGAGACTATCACCTTCTCTATAAGGCTGTCAAAGGACATCGAGCCGGATTTTCCGCCTGTTCTGGTACTCTTCAGGACCGGTTTCAAGGAGCGTTTTCTCACTATGCACAGAGTTGCCGAGGAAGAGGACTGCTATGTGTATTCGGCAGATTACAACGCACGTTATACTGACGTACACTATTACTATTTTTCGTATACCCAGGGCGGTATACGCCACTATATCAAGAGGGTGGACTGCCATTACGGCGCAGTTGATAACGGCGATCTCTTCCAGCTGACGGTATACAGCAGTGAGTATGAGACTCCGGATTTCCTCAAGGGCGGTATAATGTATCAGATCTTCCCCGACAGATTCTGCAAGAGCGGCAAGATACACGAAAATGTTCCCACAGACCGCGTTATCCGCGAAGACTGGGGCGGCACGCCTTACTATAAGCCGGACCATAACGGTCACGTTTGGAACAACGACTACTTTGGCGGAGATTTTGCCGGCATCCAGTCAAAGCTGGGCTATCTGCATGATCTCGGTGTAACCTGCATATACCTCAACCCGATCTTTGAGTCTCACGAGAACCACAGGTACAATACCGCTGATTATATGAAAGCCGATCCGCTGCTCGGTACGAACGAGGAGTTTGAAGAGCTGTGCGAGGAGGCTGAGAAGTACGATATTTCCGTTATTCTTGACGGCGTTTTTTCTCATACTGGTGCGGACAGCGTTTATTTCAACAAGAACGGACGTTATCCCGAGCCGGGCGCTTATCAGTCGCAGGACAGCCAGTACTATGACTGGTACTCTTTCATAAACTACCCCGATGTTTATGAGGCATGGTGGGGCATTGATACTCTCCCCAACGTAAATGAAAACGACGAGGACTATACTGAATTTATCTGCGGTGAGGACGGAGTGCTTCACTACTGGCTCTCAAAGGGTGCGGCTGGCTTCCGTCTTGACGTTGCTGATGAGCTTCCCGACCAGTTCCTGATGAATCTCCGCAAGAGCGTAAAGAAATACGAAAAGGACAAGATAATCATCGGTGAGGTATGGGAGGACGCTTCCAACAAGGAGAGCTACGGCATAAAGAGACGCTATCTTCTTGGCTATCAGCTTGATTCTGTTATGAACTATCCCTTCCGCGAGGCTATCATAAACTATGTAAAGGGCGGAACTTCCCGTGACTTCATATACTCGGTAATGACCATACTCGAGCATTATCCCAAGCCTACTATCGATGTTCTTATGAACTTCGTTTCAACACACGATATTGAACGAGCTATAAATCGTCTCGGCGGTGAACCATGCGATGATAAGCCTAAGGAATGGATGGCTGAGCGCTGGCTCACTCCCGATCAGTACCGTCACGGAAAGAATCTGCTGAAAGCAGCCATGGCGCTCCAGTTCTTCCTCCCGGGTGTTCCGAGCATATATTATGGTGATGAAGCCGGACTACAGGGCTACAAGGATCCCTTCAACCGCCGCTGCTACCCGTGGGGCAGCGAGGACTTCGAGCTTATTGAGTATGTCAAGGAGCTCGGCAAAGTGAGAAAGTCCATTCCAAACCTCAAGGATGGCAGGATATACTTTGCTCTTAACGGCAGCCAGTCTATCGACGAGAGGATAGTTGTGTTCACACGTCAGGGCGAAAAAGATGATTACCTCTTCTTCATCAACAGAACCGGCGAAACTGTAAGGATACCCGATCTTCCGGGGCTACTCGATCTCTTTACCGACTTTGAGCAGTACCACGGTGAATACACCGACGGTGAAGTAGTTGTTGAACCTTACGGTTATACTATCGTCAAGGCTAAATTCATTATGAACTTAAAAAAGAAAAAATGATAGATTAATTTTACATTTTCTTAACATTATGCATAGCTTTTTTTAAGACTATTTTAAGGTTGGGAGGATAATATAATAATTGGATCAAGTAATCCCCCAATTCCCCCTATATTATTTATATTTTCTGCTTTGCCTGTGCTCGTGCGCAGGCGTTTTTATTTTTTTACCAAAAATGGCTGCTGCTGCTGGCGGTTATTTATATAAGTGCAAGAAAATGATAGACAGATGCGTGGGAATTTGCAAATGCACATTGTTTGTGTTATAATAATATGATAAGAAGTCAAAAGCCAACGTCTCGTTAAGGAGTAGATATATGAATACTGAAACTTTGCTTAGCTACACCAGTCCTGCAGAAAACTTCGTTGAGGCTCTCCCTGTCGGAAACGGCAGAATAGGCGGAATGGTCTTCGGCGGAGCTGCCGACGAGCTCATAAAGCTTAATGAGGACTCTGTATGGTCCGGTGGTCTGCGACACAGAATAAATCCCGATGCCCTCGAAGGTCTTGCCGAGGTAAGACAGCTACTCTCAGAAGGCAGGATACCGGAAGCCGAAAAGGCTGCTTTTGAGAAAATGCAGGGAGTAACTCCGCTCATGCGTCACTATATGCCGCTCGGAGACCTGCACATTAATATGTCCCTCGCCGGAAGAGCAAGGGATTATCACCGTTCGCTCGATATAGCAGAGGCGATCGCTGAGAGCTCATTCACCGTGAATGACGTCCGCTATTTCCGCAGCGTTTTCGTCTCAGCTCCTGATGAAGTAATGGTCATAAAGATAGCTTCAGATACTCCCGGAAGCGTCAGCCTGACCTGTTCTCTCGACGGAAGAGATGACTATTACGATGACAACCGCCCCTGCGGAAAAAATATGATACTTTACAACGGCGGTACAGGAAGCCGTACAGGTATCTTCTTTGCTGCCTGTCTTACTGCAAAGACAGTCGGAGGAAGCATCCGCACCCTCGGCGGAAAGATATGCGTTTCTGATGCTGACGAGGTAATGATAGTCCTCTCCGCACGTACCAGCTTCTATACCGAAAACTATGAAGAATCCGCTATGGTGGATGCTGAAATGGCTATCCAGTGCGAGTGGGACGAACTCTACTACCGTCATGTGAATGATTATAAGGAACTTTTCAACCGTGTGGAATTCTCACTTGAGGATAACAGCTCCACAGACCTCTCTGTGCTCTCAACGGATCAGAGGATAGACCGACTCAAAGGCGACGAGCTCGATAACAAGGAATGCAGCCGTATGATCTATGACAACAAGCTAATAGAGCTGTATTTCAACTTCGGACGCTACCTTATGATCTCGGCGAGCCGTCCCGGAACTCAGCCGATGAACCTCCAGGGACTCTGGAATCAGGATATGCAGCCGTACCTTGGCAGCAAGTACACCGTAAACATCAACACGGAGATGAACTACTGGCCTGCTGAGAGCTGCAACCTCTCAGAATGTCATCTGCCGCTGTTTGAACTTCTCGAAAGAGTGTGCGAGAACGGCAGGATAACCGCAAAGGAAATGTACGGCATAGACAAGGGCTTCGTATGCCACCACAATACCGATATATGGGGAGATACTGCTCCTCAGGATCTTTGGGTTCCCGGTACGATATGGCCTATGGGCGGCGCATGGCTCGCGTTGCACATATTCGAGCACTATGAATACACTCTCGATAAGGATTTCCTCAGCGAGAAGTATCACATCCTCAAGGAAGCCGCTGAGTTCTTCACGGAATATCTTATTGAGGACAACGAGGGACGTCTTGTTACCTGTCCGTCAGTTTCACCTGAGAACACATATCTCACAGCTGACGGCGTAAAGGGCAGTCTCTGCATAGGTCCTTCTATGGATTCACAGATAATCACCATACTTTTCCGCGATGTTATAAAGGCTTCGGAGATACTTGGAGTTGACAGCGACTTTGCAGAAAAGCTTAAAGAACTTTCAAAGAAACTTCCCCAGCCTGAGGTCGGAAAGTACGGTCAGATAAAGGAATGGGCTGTTGACTACGATGAAGTTGAGGTCGGACACAGACACGTTTCACAGCTGTTTGCGCTCCATCCGGCAGACCTTATCACCCCCAACAAGACACCGAAGCTTGCAGATGCGGCAAGAGCGACTCTCGTCCGCAGACTCATTCACGGCGGCGGTCACACTGGCTGGAGCTGTGCGTGGGTAGCAAGTATGTGGGCGCGTCTCTACGACGGCAGAATGGTCTATGAGAACATCAAGCGTCTTCTCACACATTCCACTAACCCGAATATGCTCGGCAATCATCCGCCTTTCCAGATAGATTCCAATTTCGGCGGAACTGCTGCTATCATAGAGGCTCTGCTTCAGAGCACCTGCGGCGAGATAGTTCTTCTGCCGGCACTTCCGGACGAATGGAAGAACGGTCATATCACCGGTCTCCGTGCCAAGGGCGGCTTCGGTATAGATATGGAATGGAAGGACGGCAGACTGAGCTCAGCTGTTATCACTTCGGACTTCGGCGGCGAATGCCGTCTGCGTACCAACTGTGTTGTCAGCGTGGTATGCCAGGGAGTGAACGTCGGTTCGCGCATTGAGGACGGCGTAGTCATATTCCCGACAGAAAAGGGCGCTAAATATACAGTAAAAGCCTGAACAAACCTTAGGAGGAACAATGAATAAACTCAGATATATCGCTGTTGCTGCGGCTGCGGCAATAGCGGCTGTACCGCTTGCAGGATGTGCAAACAGCAGTTCGGACAGCGGTTCGGACTCCTCGGATACAACGGAGGTCTCGACCGTACCTGAGCCGACTGCGACTTTCCCGGATTACCCCATATCTTACCCGAAGATAGAGGAATCGCAGGCAGGTACTCTCTACGAAGCTGAAAAAGCAACGCTGAAAGGTCCTCTCGTCATTGAATATGACAAGGATAATTACAGCGGTGAAGGCTATGTCACCGGATTCAGCGGCGACGGAAGCTCTTCTGTTACTTTTTCAGTGGACGCTCCTACTAACCAGCATTATGACATCTCGTTCAATGTTGCTGCTGACAAGGCAGTAGACTGCCTTGTGGGACTCAACGAGAGCTCTCTCACCAGCTTCAAGACCAGGTCAGACGGCAATTTCACACAGGTAACGCTCAAGGGCGTTTTTCTGACAAAGGGCAAGTCTGAGATAGAGCTTCGTCCCAAGAACGGCAATATCTGCATAGACTACCTCAAACTTGAAAACAGCAGCGCTCTCGGTGATATAAGCTATACCGCCGATAGCAGCCTTTCCAATAAAAATGCCGGAGAATCGGCTAAGGAACTGATGAAGTTTCTCACAGACAACTACGGCAAGTATATAATCACAGGACAGTATGCTGCGGATGATGACAATTCCGAGCTTGATCTGATATACACAGAAACAGGCAAATATCCGGTAATACGCTTCTCTAACTTCTATGTGCCGAAGGGCTCATTCGATGAGAGCTTCAAGCTGATAGACGCTTGTTCCGAGTGGTACAGGAACGGCGGTATTTCCGGTGTTTCATGGTACTGGACAAGTCCTTCCAAGAAGAGTTCGATATACTCAGCGGAGAGTGACTTTGACCTTTCCAAGGCAGTTACCGACAAGAAGATAGCACTCCTTACACAGGAGGAAATACGCGGACTCTACGGCGAGGGAAAGATCTCCGAGCAGACGTACAGTCTTGTCCTCGACATTGACAATATGGCAGGTCAGCTCACTTCGCTGAAAAACAAGGGAATACCGGTGTTGTGGAGACCTCTCCCGGAGGGCTCCGGTGACTGGTACTGGTGGGGCAAGAGCGGCAGCGACGCCTATAAATGGCTGTGGCAGCTCCTTTATGACCGACTTACGACTTACTTTGAACTTGACAATCTAATCTGGATATGGAACGGTCAGAGCGAGAGTACTCTCGTTGACCGCAAGACATTCGATATAGCTGCCGTTGACTTTTATGTGGACGGCGAAAGAGACTACGGTGACCGCTTCTATGAGAAATTCGGCGGTCTTCAGAAGATAGCCGGAAAGGACAAGCTCATGGCACTCAGTGAATGCGGAAGCGTTCCTGATGCGGACAGCTCGTTCCGTGACAAGTCTGTATGGTCGTTCTTTGCGCTGTGGTCGGGAGAGTACATCGAGAACGAAAAGGGCGAATATTCCGATAAATACACCGGAAAGAAAGCTCTCATAAGACTTTACAACTCCGAGGGTGCGCTCACCCTTGACGAATACAGGGAGCTTACAGGCTACAAACCGCCGGAGACTACTGCCGCTTCTGAGGACAGCACGGAAGATACTTCAGAGACAGCAGCTTCTTCAACAGCTCCGTCTGAAACTGCCGCTGCTTCTGATACAACAGCGGCTGAGACTACATCTGCTCAGGCAGAGACATCACAGACCACAACCGCCGCCGAAAAGGAGTAATTATGTTCAGCATGGACTACAAACCAAGGCGACCTCTTTCAGATGCACAGCGCGAGCTTGCTGACAAGCTGCTCGGCGAGGTAAGGAGCGACAAGAACCGTGCTGTCAGCTTCAAGATGGACGGTATCCTCGTAATAACACCTTTTTCTGATATAAGCGATATATGCTTCCTCATGGATGAAGATTACGCTGAGATATGCGGAAAGAAAGGTTCTGACTTCCCGGAGCTGAGGATAAAGGCAGGCGAAGCTGCTCTCAAAAAGCGAGAGATAGCTGCGAGGGTGAATCTGAAATACATATACAGTATCCTTGCGAAAATGGCTGAGATAACCGAAGAACAGGCAGACAGACTCATGGAGAGAGAATGTGCTCTGTTCGAGGAGTATGCCTTTTCGCGTGAATTCGGCAAAACTCTTTTCCGTGAAGCAAAGAACCGCAAAAAGCGTGTTGTTGTTATCTCCGAGAGCGTTTATCCCGCACAGACTGTAAAGAATGTTCTTGAAAAATGCGGCTACGGTTCATACGATGAACTCATTGTCATCTCTGAGATAAAGAATGCTACCGGTGAGAGCTATTACGCTGAAACTTTGAAAAAATCCGGTGTCGCTGCAGGGAAACTTCTCCATATAGGCGGAGATGTGGCGTTTGACATAGAGCTCCCGATAGTTAAGGGCTCAAAAGCGCTTCTTATGTCACATCCGTTCAGCCTTATGGCAAAGTCGGGAAGAGTCCGCGGATATGCTGTTGAAAAAGACCTTTTCAGCTTTGATGACAGGCGGTATTTCATACTCAGATGCGTTTTCGGACTCTATGCGGCTTACGGCTTTGATACGCCGCAGAACAAGCAGGCGCTCAGCGATTTCTGCGGAGACGGCTATATGCTCGGCTTCCTTGTGCTCGGACCGCTCAGTCTTATGAAGGATTACCAGTTTTCCACGAACCGACAGGCGGAAATAGTCGGAGCCATGGAGAAAACAGCGGAAACAGCCGCAGGCAGGGATGATTTTGTTGATATGTTCCGCGCGCATTTCGGCGATAAAGAGGACATTTTTGGGACAGACGGCTGTCAGCTGCCGCTTGAATTTGCCGAGAAATGCCTTTGTGCCGCCGACCGTGAACTTATTGCCGGACAGCTTTCAGCAGATACTATGAAAAAATGGAGCCATTCTGTCAAGGAACCCGAGGTCGTGCCATTTTCCGATAGACACAGCGATAAGAACGCTGTTTCAAAGCTTGCCGACAAAATGTTCCCTCCCGGAACAAAAGTCAGGAACATAGTTGACGGAATACTCACCAAAGGACGCGGACATTCCAACTGATACCCTGCTTACGCCATAATACTTACATTTCCCGTGGGAATACTCCAAAATCTTACAAAATAAACCGTTGCGCACCCTTATACTCCTGTGTTATCATAATTACTGGACACCGCAGAGCGGTGAAAGAACACATGGAGGTCAAAATAAATGAACAATAAAGTCAAGGTACTTATCGGTGATGATTCAGCAGAAGCAGTAAGCATTGCAAATAAACTCAGGGAAAGAGGTATGTATGCCTATACCCGCCGCAAGGACTGCTCTGTGATACTCGAATCAGTAAGGAACGATCTGCCGGATGCGGCTGTGCTCGATGTTAATGCTCAGAACGGCGATGTTGTGACACTTATGAAAAAAGTAAAGGAGCTCGGGGTAAAGTTTCCGGTATTCATCGTTACCTCACAGTACGACAACGAATTCATAGAGCGTCAGGTTATGGATAACGGAGCTGCTAAGTTCCTTCTGAAACCGTGCAGCGCCGATGATCTTTGCAGTGCGGTGAGCTCTGCTCTCGGTGACCGGGCGAACAGTCTCAGTGACGATATGGAGATAGTTGTCACGGATATAATACATCAGCTCGGAGTTCCGGCACATATTAAGGGATACCACTACCTGAGGACGGCCATACTCCATTCGATAGAGGACAAGGCTCTCCTCGACAGCGTTACCAAGCTGCTCTATCCGACGGTAGCTGATCTCTATGAGACTACCTCGTCAAGAGTGGAAAGAGCTATCCGCCATGCCATCGAGATAGCGTGGGACCGCGGCAACGTGGATACTCTTAATTCCTTTTTCGGCTATACAGTCGATACCGGAAAGGGAAAGCCTACAAATTCAGAATTCATAGCGCTTATTACAGATAAGCTCCGGCTGCGCTATAAAGCTGCCCTCAGAAGAGTCTGACAGCATACGGCAGTATAAGAGCGGCAGTCCGGTAATAATATACAATACACCAATAAAAGGAGGACTATTTATGTCATTCAGAAAGATCGATCTTTCAAAGCTCAGTTTTGATCCGTTTACCAAGATAGGAACAGAATGGATGCTGCTTACTGCCGGAGACAAGGACAAATTCAACACTATGACAGCTTCATGGGGACAGATGGGCGTACTCTGGAACAAGAACGTGCTTACCTGTTATATCCGTCCCAACCGCTATACATACGGTTTCGTTGAAGATAACGAGTACTTCACAGCTTCTTTCTTCGATGAGGAATACCGCAAGGCTCTTTCGTTCTGCGGCGCGCATTCAGGAAGAGACTGCGATAAGGTCAAGGAGACAGGACTTACTCCCAAGGAGCTGACAAATGGTATGGCTTTTGAGGAGGCAAATATGATATTTGTATGCCGCAAGCTGTACAGCTATGACCTCAAAGAGGAAGGCTTCCTTACAGACGACGGTATACCGGAGAAGTTCTTCGGACCTCAGCCTTATCACAGAGCATATATTGCAGAGATAACAGCTGCTTACGTTAAAGAATGATAAAACGGCGGACTTTTAAGTCCGCCATTTTTTTGATATACAGAAACCCCGGAAGCGAATTGCTTCCGGGGTTTGGTTATAGGTTATTTTTTACCCTTCTTTTTATTGCTGCGAGTGTTGTTTGGGATAGCTCTTTTGACCTTTTCTTCTTCGAGGAGCTCTTCAACGATGTCTGAAACATCACTCTTTACGGGTTCCTTTTCAGGCTCTTCAACTTCCTGGTAGTCTTCAGTCTCAGTGCTTGTCTCGTCGATTATTTCACTGGCTTTCTTAGCCTTCTTAGCAGCGATATTAGCCTTTACGACTTCGTTGGTGCGTCTGTCGTAGATGAAGATGAATACGCAGGCAATGATTCCGAGTATCAGTGTTACAACACCTGTTTTGAATCCGGGTGGAGTATAGGTCATTGTTATAGTGTGTTCACCGGCTGAGATGTCATCCATTCTGATACCGATGAAAGCGTCTGTGATAGCTATCTGACCTTCTGTGCCGTCCTTGTTTACGAGGTGCTGTTTTTTGCCTTCGCCCTCATACTTAACGAGGTTATCGACCTTCTTGCCGTCGATCTCAACAGTCCAGCCTGGCTCGTAGGGGATAGATGTAACGAATACCTGTCCGGACTTTACGTTGATCTTACCTTCGAGGTGGCGGTCGTTGGACTTGTCAGTATCTATCTGCCACTGACCGTCCTTGAGTGTGTTTATATCCTTTACGAATTCATCTGTGTCGAGGTTGCAGAACTGGAAGCCTGCGTCCTTTCTTACCATGATGTACTCGTTCTTACCTGTGTACTTTCCGTTTGTAGGCGGGATAGTGAAGCGGACTTCGATCTCCTGATCCTTTTTGAACTCGCCGAGACGAACGATAGGTGAAGAGTTGGAATCGAAATACTTTCCGGCACTGTCATAGTTATCAGATGTTGAACCGGTGTATTTGCCTTCTGCGTTCTTGATTCCTATCCATACGTTACAGGACTTCTTGAGCTGTGAGGAAAGGTGCATATACAGATCGCCGTCTTTAGGGATAGTCAAACGGACATTTACAACAGCGTCTGTTGAAGTTGCGTAGGATTCCCAACATTCATGTACAACACCGTTTGTGTGCTTGTAGTCGTGGTAGTTGACCTGCTTATCGTCGAAGTGAACTGTATAGGGGATAGAAGTGTAGTATTCCTTATCGGGGTTGCCGGTCATTTTGCCGAGCATATTATTGAGGTTCTTGAAAGGATCGGTCTCATCCATCTGCTCCATATCGAGGATGGACTTGTCAGCCATCCAGCCAATCGAGAGTGCGTTGGGGTTCTTGTAGATGTCTACCTTATCCTTTACGACCTTACGGTTAGGATCGTCGTAGCGGTCGTATTCGATACCCTCGAGAACCTTTTCGTAAGTTGCGTCAAGGAGATGCTTGTCCTTGGATGCTCTTACAGGTGAGTCGATAACGTACTTGATACCCATGAGTGAATCAGCAACAGGATTGCATCCCTCATACTTTGATTCATAGCTCTGTGTGAAGTAGCCGAGGTTGTCGATAGCCTGGAGTGCCTTAGTGTTCATTACCGAGCTGGAGTGTGTTATACCTCTCAGACCGTAAGCCATATTGTCGTTTACCATACGGTTGTAGGTCTTTTCTGCACGGTAGAAGCTGCCGTCGTAATCTTCGAGCTTTGCAACGATATCGTCCGGAGCGCTTGTGATATCAACGTAGGAGTTGCGGCAGCTGTTGCCGACTTCCTTGTAGATCTTTCTGAACGAGTCATAGCAGTTATAGCCGCCCTCAAACGATACGAGGCAAGCCATAACAACGAGGAGCACGTTGCGGAGGTTCTTCTTCTTTGTAGTGCTGTATGAGAATACGAGCACAGTATAGATACCTGCGAGGAGAAGTCCGAAGCCGAGAGTTCCGAGCCATATCTCTGTCCAGTAATCCGAACCGAAGTTCATCTTTGCCTTGTAGAAGAGTCCCTTTGCAGGGTACTGGTAACCCTTGAGCTTTTCGCTGGTGTAGTCGTACTTTGAGGAAACAGCCATAAAGCTGAGTATGAGTATAGCGATCACGGAGAATACTCCGCCGCCATAAATGACTGGACTTGAATACTTGCCGAAGTCATTGAGTATGCTGTCTCTGTTGAGCTTTAAGCCGTCGAGATTTGCGAATACCTCTGCTGCCATAGATACAAGGACGAATGAAAGCAGGAAGGAGTATCTGTAAGGGAGCCAGTTAGGATCCTGACCGCCGTGCCAGTACATATTGAGCGGCTTGATGTACATACTCATTACCATTACTGTAACGAGGATACCGTAGCCGACTTTCTTGTTCCACTTGATATTCTTGTTGAAGAAGTAGAGCGGTGCGAGGACTACTGTGAGCACGCCGCAGTATATCTCCGGACGTCCGTAGAGTTTTGTTCCGGTGTCAACGTTTACGGAGTAATACTGGTTGGGGAGCAGAGTAGGTATGAGTTCGGGGAGCTTGAAGAGGTGCTGGTGCCAGTCATATACAGGATCGGAGAAGTCGAATTTACCGAGCTTCAGCGCATTGTATACCGGCAGTATCATTATCGCACTCAGCATAGCGACGACGACCGTCGAGCCTGCCATTATGCCGACCGTCTTTGCATATTCCTTTATGCTCCTGAATTTCTTTTCTGAACCGAAGAAAAGGTAATAAGTAAAGTAGATCGCGATGAATATCGCTATCATGAAGCCGATGTAGAAGTTTGCGATGAAGATAAGTGCTGTCGGGAGAATGTATCCGAGCTTTCTTCCGTCATCGACAAGGTGCTCGATACCGAGTATGACGAGCGGCAGGAGTATCGGGCCGTCTATCCACATAGGATCTATGAGCTGGATAACTACGAATGCCATCATCGCATACATTATTGAGAAGATCAGCGCAGGTCCTGCGGGGAGCTTCTTGGATTTCTGAGCGTAGATACAGAATGTGAAGCCGCAGGCGCCGACCTTGCACATCTGCATAATCATTATCGCTTCGAGGATGTATTCTCTCGGCATTAGTACCGGTATCAGCGTGAACGGGCTGGCGAGATAGTAGCCAATGATACCCATAAAGCCACCGGAAAGGTTTCGGCTCCAGTTGTAGAACAGGCTGCCGTCTCCTCGGAAGGCGTTGCGTATCGCCTCAAAATAGTAGATGTACTGACCGTTAAGGTCGAGTGTGAGGACCGAGCGCTTGCCGAACGGATATACGTCAAATCCTGCGTAAGCTATCAGCGTGAGCAGAAATGGTATCAGAAAGGCTGCAAAACAGATAAGTATGCTGAATTTCTGACCTCTGAAAGCTGAGATCGTCTCAGCAGCTTTTCCACCAGGTCTGATCGGAGCTGAACTGCGTGGCTTGGTACTGTTATTCTTTGGCTTACCGCTGCTTGTGGTACGCTGTTTTTTGGCAGCGGCTGAAGAGTGTGACTTAGCCAATTTTCTTCCTCCTTGCTGTTATACGGGGATATGCGTAAAACGCCATACTCCCCTATTTTAATATACCTTACCATTATACTACATTCTAAGCGGTTTTGCAAGCAAAAATGAATTTTTATTTTGATAATTATAAAAATAAACCTTCGGGGTGGCTGATGTTACCGGAATGGCGTAAAAAAGGACTCCCATCGGGAGTCCTTTCGGTTTATTTTGCCGGAGCATCGGTGGCTTCTTCGCCGGGTTGTGCATCGGGACTGTAAAGTGCGTCGATGTCTATCTTCTTGTCTTCGATTATCTTCAGGAAGATGTCAAGGAGCTCGGGATCGAACTGCGTTCCTCTGCCTTTGTGCAGCTCGCCCATAACGTAATCGAAGTCCTGGCGCTTTCGGTAAACACGGTTAGCGGTCATAGCATCGAATGCGTCCGCGATAGAGATTATCCTGCCGTAAAGCGGTATCTCTTCGCCCTTGAGCTTGTCCGGGTATCCGTTTCCGTCATAGCGTTCGTGGTGGTATCTTGCGCCCTCGACAACGTGGTCAATGAGGGTGAAGTCCTTGAGTATCTCAGAACCTCTTGTAACGTGAGTCTTCATTATAGCGTACTCTTCATCGGTGAGACGTCCGGGCTTGTTGAGAACTGAATCGGGGATACCTATCTTGCCGATGTCGTGGAGAAGAGCTGCATTCCGGATATTCTCCTGTTCTTCCTTGGTGAATCCGTATTCCTTTGCGATAAGTGCGGAATACTCGGAAACTCTCTGCGAGTGCTTGCTGGTTCGCAGATCCTTGGCATCAACAGTCTTGGCGATAGCGAGAATGGTCTCGTTGCCCATCTGTACCTGCTGGAGTGCGAGTGCGAGCTTTGACTGCTGTAACTGGAGAGTGTGCTGTATCTGTGTCCTTGTGATGAACCATGTCAGCCAGCCGATGAATATAGCTGCTACCACTATCATATAGTACTTGAACCATGAGTGGTCGTATATCGCCATTTCCTTTTCAAAGGCACAGGCGACTTCCTTTATGTGATTGCCGTTCTCATCGAGGACAGCAAGATGAAGGACATATTTTCCCGGTCTGAGGTTAGTATAGGTGATATAGCGCAGATCTTTGAGGGTTGTCGTTGTCCAGGTGTTTTCAAATCCCTCAAGGCGGTATGCCAGCGCCGGATCATAGAGTGTGTAGTTGACTATCTCGGGGATAAAGTCGATCTTGACGGTATTGCGGCCGATGACAAGTTCTGAATCCTTATCCATCTGCTGTGTTTCGTCGTCGATTTTGACAGTATCGAGCATTATGCTGAAATTGTCGTGACTGATCAGGTAATGATCGAGATTTAACTTGAACACGCCCTTGGCTGTTGAAAGATACAGATCCTTTGAATCAGAGAGTGCATTCCAAGCATTTGCTGTGAGTGCGTGGTCGAGACCGATGTTGTTGCTGAGAAGACTGAACTCGGGCTTTGTATCATTGAGGAGTTCGTCTTTGTTTACGACGTATATGCCGGCGCTTCCGCTGATGAACATTTCGTCGTCATTGTCGATCACGATGTCATAGTTGTTGAAATATGGAAAATTGTCAAGTGTTCTGACCTGACCGCCCTTCATATGACATATGCTGTTTGAGGTGACAATGAACATACTTCCGTCTTCAGGATCATTCACCATACGGAGTATTACCTCTGACGGGAGACCGCTTTCATGTGTTATCCTGTTTGTGACCTTGCCGTCTTTGATAACGGCTATGCCGTTTCCATCTGTGCCGGCATAGAGAGTTCCGTCATCACCCTCAAGCATACACAGCACCTGAGCGTGTCCGAATTCATCGCTGTAATGCACGGAACCACTGATCTTGCCGTCTTTCAGGAGTATGATACCATCCGTACAGGTTGCTGCAATAGTTCCGTCTGACAGTTCAAGGCAGACTCTTACACGGTTGCCGATCTCGGAGAAAGTCTTGGAATAGAACTGTATATCGCCTTTGGTGTCAACTGCAATGAGTCCAGAGCCATATGTGCATATCCAGAGATTGTCTCTGGAATCGGTCATAAGGCATCTGATACGGTCACCGTTGAGTTTTTCTGTGAGGTCGTTTTCAATCTGCTTGTGTGCAGCTGTATCTATGATGGTCAAGCCGCTGTCTGTACCGACATAGAGCAGATCGTTGAAGAGAGCTGTTGTATTTACGACATCGGGAGTAATTCCGGCGTCGGAGTATATATCTGTTACCGATGAGCGTGAGAGTCTGAGAAGTCCGAGTCTTGAGGAAGCAAACCACAGGTTGCCCTGATAGTCGGTAAGCATATTCTCTATCGAGTTGTTGAATTCTCCGGATTCCTGCATCGTGAATTCACGGGAAGCTGTGATATAGCCGATACCGTTATCAGCACAGAGCCATATCATATCGTCCTCTTCATCGGGGTAAATGTTGTTGATCTTTGTAGCTTCGCTGCAGTAAGTATTGCGTATGTTTTTCAGCTGGTCGTTATTAAGGGAGTACTCACTGACGAGTCCTCCGGTAGTTCCGATAAACAGCGTATTGTCCTTTGCAAAGTTGCAGCAGGCTATTTTTGAGTGGTTATAGCTCTTTTCAAGCTTTGTGATGACCTTGCCGTTTCTCAGGATGTAAAGTATACCCATAGAGTCTATGGCGGCGACGTTGCCGTGCTCGTCCGCTGAAAGCTTGCTGGTGTAGTCGATCTCTTCCATATCAGAATGGAGAGTTGTTTCTTCACCATATTTGATGGAAACTATACCGCTAGATGTGCCGATATAATAAACACCGTCAGAACCCTGTGTTATGGCTTTTATCGAATCGGACGGCAGACCGTCTTCGGAGTTTATGATGTCGATAACGGTCTCGTTTTCCATAATTGCGACACCGTTGTCGTTAGTTCCTATCCATACCCTGTCATCATCATCGACGTAGAGACTGTTTACGTTCTTTACGCCTTTCAGATCGGACATATGGACGAATTCGCTGCCGTTATAGCGGTAAAGACCAGCATAGGTTCCTATCCACATAATGCCGTTCTTTGTCTCTGCTACGGCGTTTGCGTGACCGCAGAGAAGACCGCTTCCGGCATCGTATACCGTTTGTATGTAGGAGACGTGCAGAGCGTTCCTGGAGTCTTCTTCATCTGCTGCATCTGCACGGAAAGCAAACGGTGCAAACTGATTGAGCAGCAGTAAGCATACCGAGAGTGCGGCTGTGTCTTTGGCTGCTGCTTTTTTCTTGTCACCTGAGCATGAGCGTGATATTCGCACGAATACATACAGTACCAGCGAGGTGAGCAGTTTGTCCGGAAATTCGATGTAGAATTCGCCTATGACAGCGGCAACAGCTTTGGGCATACCGTTTTCGCGGAGATAGTCCAGGACTCCGTCACCCCATACGTTATTAGTCGTGCCATTGTAAAGAAATATATTCAGTATCGAGGACAGCACGACACAGCCGGAAGCTATGACTCCTGCTACTGTCATAGTGTGGAAAAGCGTTTCAAAGTATCCTTTTTTCGCCAGCCTTCCGACTTCAAGGCCTATATATAGGCTGACTATCGCATAAGCTGCCGAAGCGAGATCGTTGCATCCGAATACCAGGTTGCTTGCCATACCTGTTATTGCACCGGGGACAGGCCCAAGAAGATATGCTGCTGTGAAAGTGCCGTAGGAATCGAACCAGCCGGGCAAAGTGAAATGTGCTGCAAACTGTCTGCCGATACAGTTGATGAACAGACAGGCCAGCATAATAGCTGCTGCGCGTATATACTGCGCTTTATTATTGATTTTTTTCAATTTTATTCCTCCCTTATATAAAAGAAAGAACGATATTTGTCAGAATTTGCTTATAAGACCAAGCTTGAATTTCTGTATAAGGAGTGCGTCTCTGTTTGTGAGACCTGCGCTGCCGTCAACATCGGCGTTTACCTCGCCCTGGAGTGTTATGCTGTATTCCGTTTTTCCTCTTGCGTATTTGTCGGGATTTGTAGCTGCCTGCATAACGAGGACTGCATCTGCGATATTTACGTTGTTGTCGAGGTTTGCGTCGCCTTTCATGGTGGGCTCAGGTCTTTCTGTAGCTGTACCCTTGATCTCGGCAATGCAGACGGGTGGAACGAGGTTGTATTTTTCAGAAGTTGCACTGATAACGTGCTTGCCGGCCTCATTGATAATAATGCTTACCTGACCGTTTTTATCGGTGATGTATTCTGTTGGTTTGCCGTCAACTGTTATAACAGCTTCTCCGAGAGGGGTGAACTGTATACTGGAAGCGGTTTCGTAGTAGCTTTTGCTGAGAGTGAGAGCGATCGGTTCACCTGCATCTGAGCTTACTGAATAGCTGTTGAATTTCGAGTATGAGTCGGTGAAGGTGGAGAGATCACTGTATGCAAAGGCATAAACGCTGTCGCCGTTCTCGACTTTGCCATCAAGCGAAGAAGGAAATGTGCTGTTAACAGTATATCCGAAAGCTCCACCGTTTTCGATGCCCCAGAGCTTCTGGAGCGTGTTGCCGAATGTGCTGATTACAGACCTGTACCCCTTTGCTGCGCCGCCTTCATAGTATTTTTCATGCGCTGCATAAAGTGCTTCGTCAACTGACACAATGCCGTCAGCGTTGAAGTCGTAAGCGGTCACTTTTTCATATGTTGTCTGGAGAGTTTTCTTGTCATCGGCAATAGAAACGAATACATCTGCCTTTGCGATGTCTTCGCCGTCAAGAGCAACGAACTTACAACCGTACTTTTCAGCGTAATCCTGAGCTGTTGAATCTTTGTAGCCGTAGATAGTTCCGGAGAAGTGAGCGTCCGGTTTATCGCCTGTACCGTCTAATCTCTGGTCATTGAAAGTATAGGGACTGTCATCTATCTCACAGTCAGGATTGAGTATGAACACACTTTTTAGGCTTGAGCAGTCCTGGAAAGCTCCCTTTTCTATACTCTTAACAGAAGAGGGGATAGTAACTGAGGTGAGGTTTGGACATTCCTGGAAGGCATACATAAATATACCTTTTATTGTATTCGGGATAGTGACAGAACTGATATTTGCTCTTTTGAATGCATAGGATCCGATGTACTCGACCGGTTTGTAGTTAACTGAAGTCAGGATAGAAAGGCTTCCGGTAGCTGTATCGCTGCATTTTACTACAGTAGTGTAGTTCTCACCAACTGCATATGTGATGTCGCCCTTGGTTACTTCCGTTGGAAGTGTGGGGGGAGGAGATACATAGCCGCTGGTAGTTGAAACAACAGTACTTGATGTAGTGGTCAAAGCTGATGTTGTTGAAGAGGTGGTAGTTGTCACAGGAGCTGTTGTCGGCGGTTCGTAGCCTTCAACGCGTTTGAGCCAAAGCACAGCGGACTCGGAGTCCTCCATGAATGCGCGTTCTTTTGTGAAACCCTCAGCGTATGCGTAACCCTCGGGCATAGATGCTATTGAGATAATGCCGCTGTGACCGTTGTGGCGGAAAACAACGGGTTCATCTTTTGTGACAATGGTCTGGGTTTTGCCGTTGTCGAGCTCTATGTTTACGGTCACACCTGCGATATAGTCCATAGTACTTGGATCTGCGACGGCAATGAGTACCTCTTCGCCTTCAACTATGTCAACCGCGGCTGCTTCAAAGCTGTTTCCAGCATTGAAATTGCCGTAGACCGGCGCAGCTGCGCCGATTATAGCAAATGCGGTCATAATTGATATGATTTTTTTCATGTCATTCCCTCCTGGAGTTATTTTATAAAATATACATTAATATTATAGCATTTGTTTTGTTTAAAGTCAACGAAAATTATACCTATTCGGCATATATTACAAAGCAGTACAGTGATAACAAGCATATTTTACAACCGGGCGATTCTTTCCTTGAAAACAGCATTCAGCGCAAAAGTTGACACATTTGCGAAAAAGTGTTATAGTAAGAGCAGAGAAATAACAGAAAAGTATGGAATGAGAGCCGGAACAGGCTTTTTTTATTCCTGGACTTTTACAGGAGGACTATCAATGAAGAAAGCAAGATCAATAAGTCTGCTGGCATCTGCTGTAATGGCTTTTGGCTGTTTTGCGTCGCTTGCAGGCGCAGGAGCATCAGCTGTTGACTTTAAACCGGCTGTAAGCGTTATATCCGATGATGTAAATGTCGGCTCAGGAAAGTACGACGATGTGACATACTCTAAGAACACAGAAGGTTTTGTAAAGAGAATGTACAATATCGTTCTTGACCGTGAACCTGATGCGACAGGTCTGAAAACATGGACAAACAAGCTGAATTCAAAGAAAGCTTCTGCTTCTGATATAATAAACGGCTTCTTCTTCTCTGATGAGTATAAAGGCAAGAATAAGAGCAGCAGCGATATGCTCAGAGACTGCTACAAGGCTATGCTTGACCGTTATCCCGATGCCAAAGGTGCAGAAAGCTGGGGCGGCCGTCTCAACATAGGTATGAGTATACAGGTAGTATGCAAGGGAATAGTCGGAAGCAGCGAGTTCAAGTCGCTGTGCAAGACATACGGCATAAATGCCGGAAGTATAAATCTTATGTACGCAAAGGACGAAAACTACGAGAGAACATATTTCGTATACCGCCTTTATAAGAACTGTCTCGGCAGAACTCCCGACGGAACGGGACTTGAAAACTGGTGTAAGAGCCTGAAAAACGGCAAGACCGGTTCAAGTATCGCACAGGGATTTATTTTCAGCAAGGAGTATAAGGGAAAGCACGTCACAAATGCTGATTTCGTTGATATGCTCTACCGCACCATACTCGGAAGATCTCCCGATAAGACCGGAGCAAATTCATGGACCTCAAAGCTCGATTATACGAATACACGCGAATATGTCGCAAACGGCTTCCTTTTCAGCGATGAATTCAAGGGACAGTGCAGCAGAGCCGGTATCAAGGTCGGTGACAAGCTCGCAACAAAGGACAATTCCGCAGACTGGAAGTACAACATCGCAGTCCTCAAGGCTATAAACGATAAAAGAACTTCCGTAGGCCTGAAAAAGATAGCTACAAGCCAGGATATTCTTGAAAATATAACTACCACCCGTGCAAAGGACGTACTCAAGCTCTGGAGCGACGAACTCCGACCTGACGGTTCAACTGTCAAAGATTTCATTGACGGTGTACTTGTGAACAAGTCAACAAGTATCAAGAGCTGGACTCTCAGCCCGGTCGCTATAATGGGCAAGTTTGAGATCGAGCCGGCAGAGATGTTTGATGATCTCTGGTCAGCCGAAGCGTTCGGCAGCGCTCTCAGAAGCAACGATTACCCGATATTCGCAATATCAAGAGCAACAAACGGCACAGGTCCCGGTCACAGCGAGGCTTACTATGCTGTTCTTATGGATCTTAAAAAATAATGAAAGCCGTTCAGAATTCTGAACAAGGAGATATGATAATGCATCATAACCTGTTATTCGACCTGGATCAGACTTTGCTCGATTTCCATGCCTCTGAACACATTGCCCTGAAATTGGTGATGGAAGAGAACGGTCAGGTATTTACGGAAGAGCATTATGCTTCCTTTAAACAGATCAACAAAGGACTGTGGCTGGAATTTGAAAAAGGGCTCATTTCCAAAACAGAGCTGTTTGAAACGAGATTCAGGCGCCTGTTTGAAGAGTGCGGATGTGATACCAGTGGAATAGAACTTCTGAAGATAAACAGCGATTTTATAGACCATATGTCGCATAACGGTGTTCTTATGGACGGAGCACTGGACTTTCTGAAAAAGATACGCGGCGCTTTGCCGGATGTCAGAGTGTACATAATCACGAATGGCGTGACAAGAAATGCCCTGGGAAGGATAGCTTCCACAGGACTGAATGAGCATATTTGCGAGGTGTTTGTCAGCGATTCTATCGGATTTTCCAAACCAGCGCGTGAGTATTTTGATTATGTGAAAAAGGCTGTAAACGAGCCTGATGAAAGCTGTATCGTTATCGGAGATTCACTTACATCGGATATGCTCGGAGCTAAAAATGCCGGTCTTTTCAGCTGTTGGTTCATGCCGGAGGGTTATACGGAAGCTGCCGTGAAGGAGTATGACATCAACTATACGGCATCGTCATTTGATGAATTGTATGATGTAATAACGAAATGGTCAGCCGCTTTTTGAATGATGAATATGATAAAAGAACGTCCCTGCGAATCGCAGGGACGTATTTATATATACCTGTTGTTTATTTTGGAATGCCGTTAATGGCAACATATATCACAAATGATATAACATCAACCGCCAGGAAAGCACCTAAAACGATAAGTGCGGTCTTTGCGCCTTTTTTAGCTTTTTTCTTGTTCTCTTCCGTGAGGAATTTTTCTTTTATATCAGTCTTTATCTCGGTGTAAACGCCGGGCCTTGCAGACTGAGACTTAGGTGCAGGCTCGGGAGTTTTGTCGAGTATAAGTTCGTCAAGTGATATATCGAACAGATCACTGATGGCGATGAGCTTTTCCATATCGGGCGTAGAATCGCCGACTTCCCACTTGCTGACGGTCTGACGTGAAACGTTCAGACGACTTGCGAGCTCCTCCTGAGATAAACCTTTCTTTTTGCGAAGATCATACAGTTTATTATTAAACTCCATATTTCACGCCTGCCTTTCTTTAAGGACTTTTTTATATGAATTCCACATCAGTATAGCTGCGGCGCCTGTGGTTACAGCGGTCACTGCGCTTGCTTCTATGCCGTACACGCCGCCGTTGAGGAGATTCTTTCCTACTGTACGCATATTTATGACAGATACTCCGGCGCTCTCGCTTCCGCTGACGGTCAGTCCGAAGATACATTCAAGGCAGAAGTTCCATACCGTATGAAGTCCACAGGCTGCCCATATATTCTTGGTGCGAAGGGTGATGAATGATAATACGCATGAGATAATGACTAAAATAATTGTTCCGGAGATAATGAAAATCGGCTCTGCAACAGACAGTGTACTCATATGCGGGATGATGAATACCAGTGCATTTGCACCGAATGCAACGGGAAGAGACACCTTGTCTTTGAGTGAGCAGAATACAACTCCTCTTGAAAGGAACTCCTCAGAAGCTGCCTGTACGGCGTATGCGCTGAACATTAACAGAAACATTGCAATATTGAAGTGCCCGGAAAGGCCGCTGAATTTTATAGTGCCTGTTAGCATTATAACAGAAACTGAAACAATAATCAACAGTGCGCCTATACCTGCGCCGATGAACCAGCCTGAAAAATTCCTGGTCACGCCCATTTCTGAGAGTTTCCTTTTCTCTATAAGCTTCCAGTAAAGGATACTAACAGCAATGATCGCTGCCATACCGTAGAGTCCGAGCAGCTCCATAACACTGTCACTGAAAGCTCCGCCCTGTGTCGGATCTTTTCCGCCCGCGAATACGACACCCATAATGAGTATGTTGCCTGCGATCATGCCGAGAACATAACATATGAAAAACGCAAGCAGCTTTTTCACTGCTAAAAGAGCAGCTGGCATATCCGAATAGTTGTTGAATGGACTCAGCTTGTGAATGATACTTTTATTCATAAATGATTCCTCCTTCTATCGTCTGACGATAGTTTTTTCTGATGAATCCATCGTACCATTTCTGCACACAAGAGTCTACCAATTGTGCTTGGAAGTTTGTCAATGAGCGTTAACATTTACGTTAACATCCGTTGCATTGGCTGTTTATAGGCGATTTTGACGGTGAGGTCAAGTCGTGCTTATCAAGTATATTATACCACGTCTGTATTGGAAAAACAATACAGAAAACCTTTCTTCAAAGAAGTGGAGGAACAAAAATCACTTTTATTTTGAACTCCTATTTCAATTTTATCACGCTAAAGACTCATTTGAATATTAATCAAGCCACAAATGCTAATTAAAAATTAATATTGTAACATATTTAGACCTGCTTAGGTGCAAAAGCATCGCGTTAGGTATAATTCAACAAAATAAATATTAAAAATCGCAATTTTATTGACTTCCGCTTGCTGCATTGTTATAATTATCTTGGCAGGATTTAACGCGTTCTTTTAGAATAAGAATAAGTATATCAAAGGAGGTCTTTGAAATGTGGACACATGATCACAGAAAAATCAAAACAAGAGTTTTGTCTGCACTTGCTGCTTCTGCCGTAGCAGGTAGTCAGGTATTTGCTGCGATGCCAATTAACGCAATTGCAGCAGAAGCTGGTAATCAGACCGGACTCGCACAGTCCGTATCAACAAATACCGTAAGCGCATCAGAAGTAAATTACGGTGACGTGAACGGCAATGAGATCATTGACTCTGTTGACGCAAGTATTATTGAAAAATACGTAACAACAGGCGATGATACATCTATCGACCTTGCAGCAGCAGATGTTGACGGAGACGGAAAGGTAACTCTTCGTGACGCGGAAATAGTATTAAGCTATTTTGCAGCAGCATCAGCAGGAAGAGCCGGCGAATTCGATCTGCCGTATTCAGGAGACATTGAATGGACTTTTTATCTCGATCCTTCCAATTATGAGATAATCAATGAAGGTATGACATGGCAGGAGGCTGAGGATTACTGTGAGAGCAAGGGCGGTCACCTTGCTGTTATCACCTCTGCTTATGAGCAGGCTCAGATAGAGGCTCTTCTCAAAGATGCTTCAGAAAATAAGAACAGCTACTGGATCGGCGGCAGCAGAGATGCCTCAGGTAATAACGCTTGGGTAACAGGTGAAACAATGGATTACACCAATTGGGCTTCGGGTCAACCTGACAGCGCAAGCGAAAATGCTATGATGATGTATTATAACCCGTATCCTGGAGTTGCAGGACAAGGCTTTGGTAAATGGAATGATATCAAGAGTAGCGGTGTAAACATCGGAGAAGCATTTTTCGGTACAGAAAACTTCGGTTTCATACTGGAAAAAGACGGCAAGACAATAGTAAAATCAGGCCCAGCGGCAGGTCAGGCATACAATACCGATGGACTTGATCTCTCAGCAGCAACAGTTAAGCCTACGCTTTCACTGAGTACATTAAGCGTTCCTGTCAGTGAAGCAAGAAAGAATCCTGTTCAGAAGATCGAACTCAAGGTTTCGGGTGCTGATGAAAAATATTCAAGTACCGGCTTCGTTATTCAGTGGGATCCAAGACTTACACTGGTCGGAAACGACAAAGGAGGCCTTGAATTCGGCGATGCATGTAAGGGAATGTCGAGAGAAGTCACAAAATTAGACGGAAATAGTCTCTATATTGCTACAAAGGGCAGTACGAATTCCGGAAAAGACGGTACATTACTTTCATTTGAACTGAGTCTTCCTTCTGATACAAGGGCAGGCGATAAGTTCCCGATAGAAATAGCTTATTACGATAGTAATGGCCGCAAGGGTGTGTTTAACAATATCGAAGAGAACGACGAAGGCAAGCTCATGGAAGCATGGGTATTTACTAAAGGCATTCAGCAGGGTTATATCGAGGTAATCGATGATGATACAGCCGTAACAACTACTGAGGTTCCTGAAACTACTACCACCACAACAACAACCGAAACAACAACTACTACAACTGAAACTACTGCTACTGCACCTATTCTTCCCGACATCAGAAAGTATGAGGTTATCAAAGAGTATATGTCCTGGGAAGATGCTGCGGCTTACTGCAGAAGCATCAACGGACATCTGGCTGTAATTACTTCACCCGAAGAACAGACTCAGATCACAAATGTAATTGCAAATGCAGGCGCAGGTAATTGCTGGATAGGCGGAACCCGCGATGAAAACGGAGATTTCTGCTGGCTCAACGGCGAACCTATCAGATTTTCTAACTGGGCAAGCGGTGAGCCGAATAACGTTGGCGGACGGGAAAACTTTATTCACACATACAGCTCAGGTCAGTGGAATGACCTTCCGGGCGGATCCACTATGTGGTTCATCTGTGAGTGGGAGAACGTTTCTGACAAGCCTGCTGAGTTAGGCAGCACAGAGCCGACTCGTCTTAATATCGACGGTGAGCTCAAGGTAACTCCTATGACAAAGCAGCAGGTCATTGATGCAGGCATCGATATTTCGGACGACGATAACTTCAACAGCTTCCAGTACACTATCGAAGCTGATTTCGATGCAGCAGGCGTTGTTATCGATAAGATAGTTTCATTCGATACAGCAGGCGTTCCTGTACGAAACCATGTAGTGATCAATGTTGCAGGCAACTCCGGTGTAGTTATCAGCACAAACACACCTACATACGTTCCGGGACTCGGCGCTTATGTAGTTCGTACTGAGACAGTTGAAGAAGAAATGTACATGATAATCTACGGCAAGAGCAAGTGGCTCAAGGAATTCTATGATGTTCAGCTCATTGTCGTAAACAATGACACCAAGACACTTACCGACTGTACAGCTACACTTAATATTCCTGAGGGACTTACACTCTGCAAGGGTGATCAGACACAGGATTTCGGTGACCTTAAGCCCAATGAAGTTAAGACTGCCGACTGGTATCTCCGCGGAGATAAAGAGGGCGACTATGATCTGACAGCAATTTTCAGCGGTCTGAACCAGGGTGAGCAGTTTGATTATACTTTCAAATCAAAGGATTCTCTCCACGTTTATTCAGCTTCAGCACTGAAGATGATAGTTGAACTTCCGAGATATTCATACTACAATGAGCTTTATAAGATAAAGATCAAGCTTGAAAACGTTTCTGACAAGCCTATCTATGATCTCGAAAACGTAATTACAAAACTTGAACAGGGCTCAGATGCCACACTTTACCGTTCACGAGGAAACGGCGAACTCAAGCCTGTAGCTGACAAGCATATGGACATTTTCAGCAAATACGATGTTGCAAGCATCAGTGTAGATGAGCTGGCTCCGGGTGAATCAGCAGTTATCGAACTGAATGTAAAGGATCTTTGGAAATCGGTATATGAGCAGTATATCGGCAAGGAGATCAGAAATGCACATTTGTATAGTACCCTTTTAGCATCTTCAAGAAGACCGGAGCTCTTTGGCTATTACTGGTTCAACCGTCTTTATGAAGAAGCTCTTGGTGAACTTCCTGTGGAGCATATCCTCAAATCAGTATCTGTTAATTTTGCAGGCTCTGAAATGACAGTTCCTTACGAAGTTAACATCATTGACAACGGCACAGAATCAACAAGTGGCTTACATATTGTGTCCACCAATTCAGCATACACTACTCTCAGACAGGCATTCTTCGCAGACAAGACTGATCCGCGCGCAACATATACTTACTACAGAAACAACTACATTGTAGCTCCTTTCCATAGTATTAATCACTCTTCAAGCTATACCACAACAGGTTTTGGTGATTACCTTGACGGTGTGCTTTCACGCGGCAGAGGTCACGCATATTTAATTCGTCCTGTATCGCTGTTTACTATTAATACTCCGTCACCTGAGGTTACTGCAACAGTTTATGTTGAGGAAGTAGACGGTTCAAGAAGAACTTTTGCTCTTCCTAAAACAGTTTTCGCAGCTCAGTCAGACAACAATACGTTTGAGCTTACAGAGATGGCCGGAATTGAACCCGATGAAGACGGAAAGATCACTATCTCAGGTGAAACTGTTATTCAGCTTACTTCAAAGGAAGCTGGTAAAAAAGGAATTCTCCACATTGATTATTCCGACGGTACAAAGGAAGAAGTGGAGCTGTTAAGCATCGATGATCATGAGTGCAGCTCTACAGGCGGATTTGTACTTGTTGACGCTCCGCAGGGAGGTCAGACTGGACTCGCTGTTAAGGTATGCGACGTATGCGGTGATGTAGTTGACAGTATCAACATCAATTCACAGGCAACAGCAATGCTCAGCAACGGCAAGACCTACGCTGACATAAGAGTTGCTGTTGAAGATGCAGTCAAGGCAGGCGAAAAGACCGAACTTACACTCTTCGGCAATATTACAGTTACAGCAGATGTCACTATTCCTGAATATGTTGACGTGATCATCGCTCCCGATACAGTAATAACTGTAAATGACGGCTGCAAGCTAGTTGCAAAGGGCGAGGTAAAGGATTTCAGCGGCAAGAATTATGATCTCAGCGGTAATGGTCCTATCGTTGAAACACCAACTGAACCGGCAACAACCACTGAAGAAACTACTGAATCCTCTGAGTCAACTACAACAGAATCAAGCAGTGAATCTTCACTTCCTGAAACCGGCTACCCTGTACCATTCAGCATGATCGCAAGTATTGCTGTTCTTATGACAGCTGCAGGTGCGGCAATGGTTATCAGAAACAAAAGGGAAGATGAGTAATTAACTACAAAAAGGGCTGCTTCACCGATTTGTTTGGTAGCAGCTAAAACGAGTAAAACAGTAAGTCCCCGCAACTGCGGGGACTTATTATATTAGAAAAATCCTTTTAAAACTACTGCTTGCTATTATTTCTATTTAATTAACCGAAAACTTTTTGGTTCCTATTGACAGCAGAATAAAAACAGAGTATAATTGGTACTAGCAGTATCAAAATATAAGGAGGAGGTTGAAATGAGCAACTATGTAGCCGGAAAAGAATGGAAGCAGGAAAAATACCAACACATTCTCGAAGCGGGCTTTCGGTTATTTGCAGAAAAAGGTATCGAGCAAGTAACTATGACCGACATTGCAGAAGCAAGCAAGGTCGGAAGAATGACTTTATTCCGCTATTTCCCTTCAAAGACAGAGCTTGTTATTGCAATCTCCACATGGAAATGGAAGGAATATATAACATCGCGTAACAGCCTTTTATCTGCTGAGGAAATGGAAAAGCTAACTGGTGCGGATCAGCTTAAACTATATATCGGTTCGTTTCTTGAGCTTTACCGCTATCATAAGGATATGCTCCGTTTCAATTACAACTTCAACAGCTTTCTGAGCTATCAGAAAGGAACGCCGGAACAGAAACAGCCTTATCAGAAGCTTGTTGACGCTCTTTCATTACAGTTCCACACACTGTATGAACGCGGCAGGCTTGACGGTACGCTGAACACTGATATTCCTGAATATACCATGTTTTCAAGCGTGTTCCATATCATGCTTGCGGCGGTTACGCGTTATGCTATGGGACTTGCGATCGTGAATGAAAGCGATACTGAGAAAGAGCTTGTGATTCTTGCCGATATGATGCTGTCAAGATTTACAAAATAGAACAGGGAGGATTATTATGAAAAAACAATTCTGGAAAAAAACAGCCGCAGGACTTATGGCTCTGCTTATCGTTGCAGGTGGTGTGCCTGTACAGCCGTTTGCACAGGTGCTTGACAGGGTAGCTATCACAGCAAATGCAGCAGAAAGTACAATGCAAGAAACAATTGATATCAATTCGCGCGAAGAGCTTGTATACTATGGTGATTACTGTACTATAACAGGAATGGTCGGCGATGAGGATGGAATGGATGTTGGCCGCGGCAATACCATTGTGATCGAATCTGACGAATATATTATCGATAGAATTGAAATGTCGGTCGGTTTCGGTGAGGATGCTGACCAGACAGTTTCGTCAAATGGTAAAGTTAACGTGGCAGATGATAAAAAAAGTGTAACTATAGAAGATATTAATTCTGCTTCTGTCACGATCAGCTCAACGTGTTCAAAATGGTTACAGTATAGTTCAGTTACTGTTTACTGTCATGAAGTAATACATGAACCTTTCGATGTTAGCATTAGCGGTGGTGCAAACACCACAGCAAATGCCGCTACCGAGCAAAAAGGTGTAACCAAAAAAATGAACACTGTAACATACACAGCAAATGAAGGCTATCATTTCGAGTGCTTCGATAGTTATACAGTAAACGATATTACTATGAAGTGGGTAGACAAAAAAACAGTAACTATTTCAGGTACTCCAACGGGAGATACACAAATTCTTGTACCTGATGCGATAAATGAATGGAAAGTCAGCATATCTGACAGCATCAGAAACGCCAGTGTATCAACAAAAAAAGAAATGTATGAGGTGGGAGAAACTGTTGATCTGACTGTTTCGGTAGCTGAAGAGGGATATCAGGTAAGCAGCATTACCGTAAACAACGGCACTGTCGATATTACTGACAATGGTGACGGTACTTATTCGTTCATCATGCCGGATGAAGATGTTACCGTAACGGCGGAGATATTGCTTACGACGATAAAATACATCAATGAAAACGGAGAAGAAGTATCAACTAAAGATTTTACTCTTCTCACAGGCAATGAAACGCGGCTTGAAGAAGGTGTATACTATTCCGATCATGATATTACATTTCGTGAAAGTAGTGGAGTAATAATAAAGGGCGATGTAAAGCTCATTCTCGCTGACGGAGTTAATATAAATTTTGGCAGTGAAGATTCCAGGGTGAATTATGGCTATATTACCGCTTCGTATGATACGGATACTACTTTTTCCATCTATGGACAGGAGCAGGGGACTGGAACACTGAACGTTTTTTCTATGAGTTGGTGTATTTTGTACGGCAGCTCTGATGCGCTCCTTACAATTAATCAGTACGGCGGAAATGTAAATCTGGATACAACGGATAAATCTGCAATGCTTTTTGATTATTTGAATATTTATGGCGGAACGTTCGACGCAATATCCGGCGGAAATACTTTAAAAGCTGTCTTCAGAGCCGGTTATGAGTCAGGAAACTACAGAAATGGTGAAATAACGGTCAAAGGCGGTAATGTGAACATAAAAACGACCGATCCGCAGACCGAAGCGGTCGGAGCGGAAAATATCTATCTGAGTCTGAAAAATGAAGATGACAGCATTTGTTTCTACGGAATCGACGGATGGATCGAAATCCCGGAGGGCGAGGCACTCTACTGCGGCACAAAAAGGCTGGTTGGCGATGAACTGAATTACGAGGACATCGCAGGAAAACTTCTGACTACAGTTCCATACTACCCTGTCAATATTTCTGACAGTATCGAGCACGGCGAGATAACCGTAGACAAGGGATCTGCCGCAGTTGGTAAAACTGTTACCCTGGCTGCGACACCGGATGAGAATTATAAATTTATTTCCGTGACTGTAACAGATGATGACGGAAAAGAGGTCGAAGTGGAAAATAATCAGTTCACAATGCCGCTCGGTGGTGTGAACATTACAGCAGAATTTGAATTTCTCGGACATGCTGTTTCGATTGCGGACGGTATAGAATACGGCAATGTCACCGCTGACAGATCAAATGCTAAGATGGATGAAGAAGTAATACTCACCGTGACACCTTCCGAGGGATATTGTCTCAAATCTCTCAGCGTCAATATCTTAGGTGATACGCTCAATGTCACTAAAAATGAGGACGGAACTTACTCATTCTTCATGCCGGACGGAAATGTGGAGATCAGAGCGGAATTTGTTCCTGAACCTGTCAGCGTGACATATGTGGATGCTGATGGTCAGACACAGACTGTTCAGGCTACTCCGCTGAAAGGCTACGAAAAGTTGCTTGATGAAGATATTTACGTCGTAAACAGCGAGATAACCTATTCAGAGAAGCTGACATTCTCAGGCGATACGCTGCTCATCCTTGATGAGGACAATATAATGACCGCAAACTGTGGTATTTCCGTTACAGATGAAGGCACACTGACTGTTACAGGTTCAGGTACACTGAATGTAAACGGAAAAAATGGTAAAGACGGTGAAGCAGGTAAACAGTTTTTTGACGGTGAAGCCGGCGGAGATGGTGAGGTAGGTATTGATGGCAACCTTACCGTACTCAGCGGTAATGTCAATGTTTGCGGTGGAAACGGCGGAAATGGCGGCGATGCCGGCAGGACAAACACAGGTTCACGTTATCCCACAACAAATGGTGGAAAAGGCGGAAACGGTGGTACAGGTGTTATCGGAATCGTAAATATCAACGGCGGTGAAGTATGTATCAGCACAGGCCGTGTCGGCACAGGCGGACAAAAGAGCATAAAGGGCTCAAAAGGAAAAAGCGGAACTTACTCTGTAGCTGTTAGCGGTGAACTTCATTCTCTTGATGATCCGAATTTCCGTGTTATGCACAGTTATAATAATTCAAATTGGTATGTTCCGGAAAAAAGTGATGACATCTATCAGTTCGTTAAGACAATGCACGTTTTCATTCCGGATGAAATGGAATTTGTTAAAAACCATTACGGTTTATATTGGCATGACAGCGAGATAAATTTCAGGGCGAAAGACGGCTATGCTGCAAGCAATGTTGCTGTCGGTGAATATATGTTGCAACCTGATGAAAACGGTGTTTATTATATAAGTATCGGTGATGAAAATGTAACAGTTACAGCAGAGACAGAAGTGATCGATACAGCATTCCGCGCACATAATCTCGTTCTTGACGGCGAGATAGGTGTAAACTTCTATGTTTCGCTCAAAGAAGTACTTTCCGACGGCGCATATATGTCCTTTACGATCAAGGGAAAAACAGTGACACAGAGCATAACTGATGCTGAAAAAGTCAGAATGAACGGAATATGGGTGTACCGTTTTACCTGCAATGTAACAGCTATCGAAATGGCGGAAACTATCAATGCAGTGCTTCACTTCGGCGACGATCAGACTATCAGTGAGGAATATTCAGTTCAGAAGTATATCGATAGCTGTTCTGCAAAGGATTATGATGAGACGACAATGCAGCTTATAAATGCGATCGCAGATTATGGCAGCTATGTTCAGCCATTCCTTGCAGAAGCAAACGGCTTTGACGATTATGCTGTTATGGATGCAAAAAATGAATATACTGAAGAGGATGTTGCAAACGCAAAAGAAGCGCTCACAGATTACAAGCTTAAAAGTACATATAATTACTCGGATATTCTGAAACTCGGATATTCACTGAACCTTAAATCCAAAACTACGCTTGAAGTCATGATGCTGCTGCCGGAAGGATACAGCGGTAAAATCAGAGCAGAAGTCGTTGGAGACCTTGGCGAGCTTGAAGTTAAACAGGTTTCGGATACGGTATATAGCGTGAAGATCGAGAATATTCCTGCGCACTACCTTGGAAAAAATTACTGGATCGTTTTCTATACAGATTCGGGCGAGTGGACAACTGACATTTCAGCGCTGACATATGCATACAAAGAGATCAATAATCCTAAAAATGAGTATGCTGAAAAGTCTATGACATCACTGTATAATTATTATAATGCAACGTATGCTTACAGAAGAGCACACTAATAATAAAAAGGAGAATAGAAAAATGGAAAAATACGTTACTCCTGAAATGGAGATCACAGAATTTGAGGCAGAAGATGTCATAACTACCAGTAACGGCAGAGATCTTACACAGACTCCCGTAGTTTGGGAAGACTAAACTAACAGTAACTACGGTCGTTCGCTTTTTAGCTACGGCAGGCTGCAATCAGCGAAAGCAAGTAATTCGCGACTATATCAAAATCGGCGATTTTACGCTGAATTTGGACGATGCTAAAGAATGCCTTTATGCGAAGTACACAAAGCGTAGGATGTTAAGCCGGAGTGATATTCACGTTAATGTGTTTATCTGAATAAAACAACAGAGTCCTCACAGCCGAAAACTGTGAGGACTCTGGGGTCTTGTGATAATATCTACATCGAATAAGCCCTGCCCCCAATTGGGTAATGCCATTAAGCTAAGAAAACGCAAAATAGTCACAGGAATCAGAAATGATCCTGTGACTATTTTTATGAATAAAATGTAAATTTTTGTGAAAAGGTATTGACAAGAAGCCGAAAATGTGCGGCGAAGCCAATCAGATATACACATCTGATTGGAGGAATTTATTGTGCAGAATTATTGTAATATCGTCAAAAACAAGCTTAATATGCTTATTCATAACATGGAGAAAAATGTATCAGATTTTGTGGTTAATCCTAAGAGAGACTTCATTCGTAAGAGCGAGCTTTCTTTCTCAAAAACAATGAGATTTATTCTCGGCATGGGGAGCCAGACACTCGGCAAATAACTAATGGATTTTTACGGCTTTGATCCTAAAATGGTATCTGTATCAGCTGTTGTACAGCGAAGAGCAAAGATTCTTCCCACTGCTTTTCAGCATTTGTTCCATAAATTTAACGAGGCATTTTCACAGACACATTTCTTCCATGGGTACAGACTTTATGCTGTAGATGGTTCTGATATCCATATTCCCACTATCCCTGATGATCACAACACTCATTACAACGCCAATGTCAATTCAAAAGGCTACAATCTTATGCATCTGAATGCCATGTATGATCTTTTGAACCGAAGATATACCGATGCAGTTTTACAGGACAGCCGTTGTGAAAATGAGCATACTGCTCTCATAAGTATGGCTAAAAACGTGAAGTGCGAGTCAATTATTGTTGCGGATAGAGGATACGAATCCTACAACACGATCGCTCATCTTGAAAATTACGGCTTGAAATATGTTATCCGAATCAAAACAACGTCAGGTATTGCTCAGAAATTCAATATTTCGGTCGATAAAGAGACTGACTTTACTGCTGATATTTTACTCACAAGAAGACAAACAAATGAAGTTAAGTCGAATCCTGAAATCTACCGTTATCTTGCACCATTTTCAACTTTTGACTTTCTTCCGAAAGGCTCAAAAGATGCTTATCCCTTGAGATTCCGAATCATAAGGATCAAGATATCTGAAGGTACTCAGTCGAGACGTACAAGAACAGTCTCAGGTGCTTCGACTCGGGTGTGATAGAACAAACAGAATACGGATGCAATAACGGAAATTTTATCAAGGTCTTCAATGGCTATGTCGATGAAGTTCGCAACGGTATTCCCGATAAAATACCACACTCGAAGCACAATACTTACATTATGCTCATGACGGCGCTGCGTATATATAATGAATGGTACTCGCCACTCTTCAGTCCCGATATTGAGCAATATATCGGAGATTGGCTCTGCTCGCAGGAGCAGGAGGTACAGCCGCTGTATGATATTATCTGTTCCGAGTACGGAAAGATTCTCAACCAGAAGATCGCTGAGGGCTGTTACCGCTTGATCTTGAAGGAAGAGACAACGCCGTTTGATAAAGGTAGTAGAAGCGTTGTTGTGGATAAGGATGAACGCCGAATCTATGTGGAAACGGCTGACAGCTTTGACATTGCTAAAGGCGAGATGTCTTCAATCGCTGATATCAACAGCCTGACTGCTGCTCTTTACAGCGGAGGATATCTTCCGCATAACGCAAAAGGTGAGAAAAGTGTTCGTATAGCGGCTATCACCTCTGACGGCATTCCATATCCGTTATATGTTCACTCGATAAGCTATACGCTGCTCACGCATGAGAACAAGCAGAGATTTGATTTGCTTGACAAGGAGTCGAACTTGTTCAAGTATGAGGAGATTCCAAGAGAAGACTTCCTGCCGTTGGTTAAGACGGTTGACGGAAGATTCGCAGGCAAGATGCTTCGCTATGCAGCGGAAGAATCTAATATCTACTTCGGCACAGGCAAAACCGGATCAGGTAAATCATGGGCTATCGCTCAGTTAATATGTATGCTGTTTATGCTCGGTCAGATCGTTGTTGTGTTTGATGTGAGTGGCAGCTATACGAAGGAAAAGCTTCTGAAGATGTTGCCTGCTGAGGTAGTTGAAAAGCTCTTCAAATTCATCAACATAGGTGCTGAATATGGCATGGATATGATCCCAGTTGATCTCGGCTCATTGAGAGGCTGTGAGACTCTTCCAGATAAGAAGAGGGCTATATACAGCGTTCTCCGTGCGGCTACAGGACCTCTCGACAAGGGTACATCACGAAAGCTGAAGGGTTTCTTATCTAACTATCTCAAGGATAAGGAATACTCGGTATCTCTGAACAAGCTATGCTTCGGATTACAGGAAGCTGGAGGTTGGGGTGCTGAGATTGCTGACTGTGTTCAGTCAGTCCTCGACGATATCAATGAGATTGGATACGAGGAGCAGACATGGGATGACCTGTTCTTACAAGGACGCAAGATTATCGTTATCAACCTCGGCAACGAGGTCGGTGACAGCACACATCAGCTCTTGGATATGATGGTCGGCTCGTTGTTTAACTGGCAGATATCGCATGACTCTGGATTCCTATCGATTGTAATCGATGAGCTTGCCGATCTAGACTTCAGCATTGGCTCACCACTTCAGACAATCGTAAAACAGGGACGTAAGTTCCATACAGCTCTGATAGGAGCTACACAGGATTACTATAATCAGGGTAGCTCGCACCTTGACGTGATGAAACAGGCTAACATGAAGAGCTTCTGCCGCCCCGGCAAGTCTGAGGACAGAGTGGCACAGAAGCTCGGCTACAGCAACGCTGTTGATGCTGGCTTCAACAAGTTCAAGGCTGGTGACACAATTCTTGAATTCGACGGCTATAACAAGGAGACTGGTGAGAATGAGGCTCTGACCATGAAAGGCAGAGTCGTCAACTTCGTCGAGACTCCGCTCTACGAGGAATTCAAGGAGATTTATGGTTGTTAATTTTGGCGGCGCCCGTTGAGGGCACACCGCTTCATACATTTATTATATTAAATTAGCCGGAGCAAGTCGAGAGATTTGCTCGGAAAGGAGGACGATTATGCTTACTAAGGAAAACACGTTCACAGAGTACCCCGATATCGTATCGCCAAAGCAGATGATGCAAATGCTGCATATTGGCAGAAATAAGGCTTTTGAACTGTTAAAAGGCGATATACACTCTATCCGTATCGGTAGTACGCATAAGATACCGAAGATATATATCATCGAGTATCTGAACAAACATTCAATGGACAACTAATGACCACAATCACGGCTGCTGAGATAAACAGCAGCCGGATTTTTAAGGAGGACAATTATGATAGATTATAAGCTTCACATAAATAAAGGTCTGTGGCACGTCAATTTCTACGTTGCAGATATCAAAGGCAAGAACAAACGCAAGCAGCTTTCCACAGGCGTAAAAGCACATGATAAATATGGAAGGGTCATCAATAAGAAGCTTGCAGACGAAAAGGCGAAGGAAATAGTATCAAGATTCGACGGCATCGTTGACAGCGATTTTTCTGTATGGACGTTGGACAAGTGTGCGAAATATTGCCTTGAGAACAACAAGACCAAGATGTCTCCGACTACCTACAATGATTACATCTGTGCCCTTAATAAGCATATCACCCCATACTTCAAGGACGGCAAGTCTCTGAAAGAGATCAAAGCACATGATATAGAGGTATTCTGTGAGCATATACTGGAACAAGGAAGAAGTCCTAAGACTGTACATAAACTCCTCAGCCTTATCGGCCCTGCGTTTAGATACGCCGAGAAGAACGACTTTATTATCAAAAATCCAATGAGGGTTATTGACAGACCGACTAAGGTCAAGAAGGAAAGCCATTATTATAATGCTGAGCAGCTGAACACTCTCGCGAATGCTGCTAAGGGCTCATACATAGAAACGCCTGTTATACTCGCTATGGTGCTCGGACTCAGAAGGTCTGAGATAGTCGGTATTACCTGGGACAACGTTGATTTTGAGAACCGACTGCTACACATAAACCAGAGTGTTATTGTAGGCGATTCCAGTATACTTCCACATGGGACGTATAAGGTCATCGGTCACACAAATAGCCGTAAACCGAAGGATATTATACTGAAATACTTTCTCAAGACAGAAAGCAGTGAGAGGAGCTTCACTATGAACGATGCTCTCTATAGCTACCTCAAGGCTCTGAAAGCGGAGCAGGATAATCTGATAAGAGAGACGAATGAATATCGTGATTTCCTTTGCGTTAACCCTGTAGGTGCGTTAATAACGCCGGACAGTATAACACATTACTTCATAAAACTCCTCGATGAAAACGAGCTTCCGCACATAAGATTCCACGAACTCAGACACTCCTGTATCAGCCTCCTCGCCAATAATACCGCATTCTCGTTAAAACAGGTACAGGACTACGCAGGCCACAGCGACTTCCTCACTACATTCAACGTGTACAGCCATACCGATGACTCGGATAAAAAGACTGAAATGGATTATATCACAAGCTGCTTCACCGACCTGTTCGGCAGCAGTAATGAATAAACGAAGAGCAGGCGTTCCTATATCTGGAACGCCTGGTTACATTGATTTACAATATATTATTGATTATTAGCGGTTTTATCCTGTTTCTCCTTTTCGGCTTTCAGCTTTTCGTAAACATCAGCTGCGCCTTCGTTATTAAAGTCCGGCGAGTCGAATTCAGGGTCCTCAAGTTTAAATATGGTATGATGCTTGCCGTATGTGTCAGTGCGCACCTTTTCATATGACAGAAGCTGCCAGTTTTCGGTAAAAATCAGCTTATATTCTTTTTCATATCCGTCTTCTTCAACAGCGCTTTTTGTGTGGATATAGCACTCTGTCTTACCGTCTGCGGTTTTTATGTCAAAGGCAAGCTCATTCTCCTTGCCTGTATATGAATACCCCATAGGTGAAACAGAATCGTCATAATCTATAAGATTTCCAACTCCAGCGTAACTGTGGTATTCGATCATCAGCGGGTAATTAGAGCATATATCGAGGTACCTTTCTTCCGCAGCAGTTCCTTCCGCGTTCTTTTCCGATGACTTTATGATCCCGTAAGAAGCATAATAATTCTCATAGCTCCGGTCTGTCATATCCTCAACAAGTTCAATATCAACAATATCGTCGCTGTAAAACTTGCCCCTGCCCGTCATATAAAGAAGTCCGTTCTTGTCTTCCAGCATTTCACCTTTCAATGATACGGTAGTAGACAGATAGTCCGGTGCCGGGTCCTCGGTAAAGGACTCATATGTATAGCGGGCTTTAAGTGTCGTGTAGCTGGCTGCTCCATTCTGAGCTTTCAGGCTCAGCTCAGTATATTTGTTGGGTACAAGGTATTTATCCAGTATCTGTTTCAGCTTTTCTCTGTCATTCCTGTTTTTCAGCTTATAATAATAAGTCTTACCATTAGTACCCCAGCCACGATGAATATAGCCTTCAAGTCCCAGAGCTGCCTCGCCTATTCTATATCCTGACTTATCTGTCCACAAAGCCGAGAAGTCACTGAGGGCAGGTCCCCAGTCACATTCAAACTCGGTGCAGGTGACCCAGCCAAGCGCTGCTATCTCACTGCTGAATGCTTCTGTATCTGTAATACTGTATGTTCCTTCAAGGAAAGCTACATATCCGGTATAAAGCTTTGCTGAATGTGAATTTTTAAACAGGTCGGCGATGATCTGTTTATCGACTTCTTCGCCGTCATATAGTATTTCTATGTTTTCATTGAGTATATCGTACAGTTCATTCCTCATACCTTTATCAATATGATATGTTATGGGTTCGGGCTTATTGGCATCATACATATAGCCGTAATCGTCAATAGTGATGCCTATATCGAAGCCGTTTCTGGATATTTTGGAATGATCCATCGTATCATTCAGTTTTCCCTTTTCCCATTCAAGTTCAAGAAGCTGTTTCTTTAGCTTTTCCTTGTCCGTTACGATACAGCCGTATTCGGCATGATAAGGCTCAAGAGCTATGAAGGTGCCTTGTTCACCGCTATTTAGAAGGCCGTCAAGGAACTCTTCGACTTCCTCATAAGATGCTTTTCCTGATATGCTGTTGTCAAGATGTTCGATAATGTCATATGTTTTCGATTCTGCCTGTTTTTCCGTAGTACCCTCTGTGGTATTTTGGATCGTTTCGGTGGGTGTGGTTATGTTGGACGTTACGGTACTGCTGACCTTGACTTCTTCAGCAGCTTTTTTATCTTCTTTGAGTTGAGCCAAACAGTAAGCGCCGCCGCTAACAGCTCCTGCAACTATCACGAAAGCCGCTGCGGCAGCAAGGAACTTTCTCCAAACAGGTCTGTGATACATATCAACTCCGGAAACTGTCGTTTCATTGTCATATTCTGTGAAGGAGTCCTCAGACTTTTCGGAAGCTGCTGCGCCTGTATCGGGAGTGCCGGCTTCCTGCAAAAGTTCTTCGTCTATCATTGTCATCGCTTTCATAAAGTTATTCTTATTCATAGTTGTACCCCTCTTTCTTCAGAAACTCTTTCAGCTTTTTTCTTGTCCTGAAAAGATACGTTGCAACTGTTTTCTCGTTCAATGAAAAATGCTTTGCTATGTCCGCCACCGAATCACCGTAGGTGTACCGGCGCACGAATACCTTACGGTGTATTTCCTTCTGAGTATGCAGAAAACGGCTGATCGCATCGGCAAGGTCTGACAGTGTGACGTTTTCATCAGGAGTTGCCGGAACACAGTCTGATATTTCCTCAAGAGAGACAGTGTATCTGCTGTCACGCTTGGCAGCAGAATTGTATTCAAGCCTGTTTATGGCAATATTCCTGACGATACAGCATATGTAGCTTTTTAGGTCATTGGGACACGCAGGCGGTATGCTGTTCCATACCTCATAACAGGCGGAATTTACACATTCTTCAACGTCTTCACGCTGAGACAGAACATTGCCAGCGATGTATTCACACAGTCGGATGTACTTCTGCCGTATCTCGCTGACTGCGGATTCGTCTCTTTTCTGAAATAGTACGATTATTGATGTATCATCCATAGGGGGGCTCCTTTCCTGAGGAGTTATTTTCCTCTGCTAATAAAGACAGATTTTAACATGGCAATATTTCACTGAGAAAAAATATTTTTCGCCATGAGTCAGAGATAATAAACAACGAGCAGGCGTTCCTATATCAGGAGCGCCTGCTTGTATTATATCAATCAATAAGTAAATAGTCAAGCCGCTTGAAGAATGATACAGAAAGTCCCCGCATTTGCGGGGACAAAGCTTTATATATGTTTACTTATTACTTCCCTTGCCGTCAGCTCGGTTTTATCGTAGCCTATACGGAAGTAGTCAAGGATAGCCTTCATATCGTCCTGCATAGACAGGAATACGTCTATCAGTCGTTCTTTTTTCTCGTCCGACTGCCATTCTTTTATTCCGACATAGTAGAAGTGCTTGATATCCTCGTTGATGAAGAAAGGAACGATGTTATTAGCGAGGCACTGTTTCAGCAGCAGAAGCCTGCCGATACGACCGTTTCCGTCATAGAATGGGTGTATCTTCTCAAATGCTGCATGGAACTCAGCAACGTCATACAGGTCGAGAGACGGCTTGTTGGCGTATTTGCAAAGCAGGTTTTGTACAAGACCTGCAACTTCTTCCGGCAGGGCTGTCTCTATCTCGCCGACCTCGTTGGGGTATTTCTTATAGTCGCCGATAACGGCGCAATCCGTGTCGTCCTCCATAATGCCGTTTTTGAGCATACGGTGAAGATTCTTAATATAGTCCTCAGTTATTGGCTCAGAAACGGTATCAAGGATATAGTCGAAACATTTGAAGTGATTTGCCGCTTCAAACACATCGTTCACAGGAACAGTACCGTCGATAGTGCGTGTTTCATAGATGTATCTGGTCTGGTCGTGGGTAAGGTGGTTTCCTTCGATGTGGTTAGAGTAGTATGCAAAATCGACCTGCATCCTATTATATATGCTGCCTTTGATCTTTCTGCTCTTCTCAGAAAGTAGAACAGGCAGTAGTTCTCTTGTATCTGACATAAGGAACGCCCCCTTATCTTTTATAATATTATAACAAGCTATAAAATATTAGTCAAGACGCTTTAACAGAAGTATTGTTAGCCCGAAGGACGAAAGAACTATCCTGCTGATTTTTAATTGCCTTTATTCGTCCCTGATTTTGCAAGTATCGCAAAAAAGTGTAGGAAAAATGTAGGAAATCAATGAAAAAAGCACTTCCGATTTCTCGAAAGTGCCTATTCTTCTGGGGTGGGAGATGGGATTCGAACCCACGATCTTCGGGACCACAATCCGACGCTTTAACCAGCTAAGCTACACCCACCATCAATATAAATAAAAACGAAGCTCTCCATTATATAGGAGTATGTAACGGAGAGTTTCGGAATGGCGCGCCTTGCTGGATTCGAACCAGCGGCTTACTGCTTAGAAGGCAGTTACTCTATCCAGCTGAGTTAAAGGCGCACAGAAAAAATCAACAGCCGAAGCTGTTTTTCAATGGAGCGGGTGATGGGAATCGAACCCACGTGTTCAGCTTGGAAGGCTGACATTCTACCATTGAACTACACCCGCATATCGTTTCAACAGATGATATTATATCACATAGCAATACATAAGTCAATAGTGAAATGTAAAAATAGTCAGAATGAACAAATTATCCTGTCTATCGTATTGCCAAGGGTGCAAAGTGACGGAGAATTATGCTGCATATAGCAAAATATCAAGAAAAATATGATCTGAACTATTTACAACAAAAGGGAAATATGATATAATCACCTTACCGGTAAAACCGGAATGAAATAACATTAGGAGTTGGACGATATGAAAAAATTAGTGTGTACAGCATTTGCTTGTTCTCTTATGCTTTGCGGTTTGGTAGGCTGCGGTAAGGATGATGACAGCAAGGGTGCTTCTGGTAATGGCTTTGAAGGAAAGTGGGCATGCACTGAAATGATCTCTGATGGAACATCTATGAAAACGATGCCGTTATTTGATATCCCGCTTAATGCACTTTTCCATATTGAGATCAAGGATAACGGAACTTATGAGGTATCTTCTGGTATAGTTGGTGGAGATGATGAGGAAAAGAAGGGTGCTTCTGATACTGCAGAAGGCAAGTGGGAAAAGGTCGACGATGATACTATCAAGTTTATCAAGCCTGAAGGTGCTACTGAATCTAATGATTCCGGCAGTGATCTTGCTGATGCGGATTTGTTTGAAGAGGCTGAGTTTGACTTCAAGGACGGCAAACTTGTTGTTTCCACTGAACAAGAAGGTAAGACTCTTGAGATAGTATTTGAAAGAGTTGGCGAATTTGCTACGTATGATTTGTCCAACTTGGAATTCAGCATGAGTGCAAGTGTTGACGGTGAACTCAACGGTGACGGAAAATTAAGTATTGACGGTGATATAAGCTTTGATTCCGACAGCGAAGATGTTTCTGAGTGATTTCTGATACGTAAGCAATATTAAAGGCTGCTGTATTTATACAGCAGCCTTATTTTATTAGTTTTCGTCTTCTTTTTTCTTGTCGCTTAAAGCAAAATCAGTAGTATTCAGGTAGTTTGCCGGGTTTTTGCAGACTCCGAGATGTCTTACCTCAAAGTGGCAGTGGTTTCCAGTGGAGTTTCCTGTTGTGCCAACGAGACCGATGAGCTGTCCGCGGCGTACCTCCTGATCTGCTGTTACAAGTACGGAGCTCATATGACCGTATACCGTTTGATATCCGTCATCGTGCGCGATCTGTACTACATTTCCGTATCCGCCTGAGTTCCAGCCGGCAGCGATAACAACACCGTCTGCGGCAGCGTATATCTCAGTTCCTCCGGGAGCTGCGATGTCGAGTCCCTTGTGGTTTCTGTCACTCATATAAGGATCGCTGACGTATCCGCCGTTTACCGGCCAGCCGAACTGCCCGGAACCTGTGAGGATAGTGTCCTTGCTGTCGGGGTGAGCAGAATAGATTCCTATGCCGACCTCTTCGACTACGGGTTCGCGTGTTACCTGTGAGGAGATGATCTTTCTTGCGCGCTCTATGCCGTCTACGTAGGTTATCTCATATGTTGTACGCTTTTCGCCGTTTGAACCGCTTACAAGCACCTGACGGCTTCCGACGTTGAGTGCAGAAGTCTCGACCTCAACTGTCTCATATTTCAGAAGAGAAAGTGATTCGTACTCCAATACATACTGTATAGGCAGATAGCTCTCTGTTTCCTTGACATTGAGCATTTGTCCGGGCTGAACGCTGTCTGCAAAGAGCGGATTGAGACTACGGAAATCACCGATGTCCATATTGTATTTCTGACATACGGTAACTGCTGTGTCTCCCGGCTTTGCGATATATACAACTCGTTTGCTGACTGATGAGGTCAGCTTCTTTATTGTCTCCTGTGTATCCACAAGGCTGCTTGCGAGGTATATTCCCTTGGAGTATTCTATTTTGTTCTGATAGGTTATGTCCTTGACATTTCCGTCGGGATGGTATTCAAGCAGACGCTTGTCGAGAGCTTCTTCAACGGGTTCTTTTTCGGTAACTGCTCCGATGAATTCTCCGTCGATGTATATTCCGTAAGCCTCTGCGAGCTCCTCGTCGGAGGCTTCGAGCATCTTGTTTGCAAGCTGTTCAGAGGTGAGTATACGGTCGTTTTCGGAGATTATTTTCAGCGAGAAGTTTGCTGATGCTTCGATGTTGTTCTCGCCTGAGTAGTTTATACGCTGGAGAGCTTCGTGCTCTGCTCGGTCAAAGTCGGATTCTTCGGAGATTATTCCGACATCTTTGCCGTTGAATTCAACGCTTATACCGTATTCAAGACCGAGTCCGTAGCGTATAACGCCAAGCAGAAATGCAAAGCTGACTATCGGCATGATGTAGTTGAAGGCTGTATAGCAGATACCGCCCTCTCCGAAGAGATAGGACGTGATAAAACGCGCTATCGCACTAAAGTAAGTGCGGCGGTCGTCTTCCTTTTTGGCTTTTGCAACAGCTTTCTGAAGCTCTTTATTCTTTTGGTGACGCTTTCGCAGCGAGTGTGTGAGATCGTGGAAAAGCCACATCAGCACACGTCCGAGTCCCTTTGCTATGTCAAGCAGCTCTGCTGCGATGAGCATTATTGTCCTGTATATCCACAGCAGAAGCGCGGCTGTGAATTTGACCGTTGAAAGTCCTGCACGAAGCAGCAGCGAGGTTATTGCCTTGCCGATACGTTCTGGTATGCTGCTGTTGTCAGGCTGGTCAAAGAAGTCGTTTTCCTCAGGGGATACCTGAGCCATATCTACTGCTCCTTTCGGTGTGTCCGGCAGTGCGGACGTTACAAAATGGTTACAAAATAATATTATAGCAGTAACCTGTGAAAAAACAACGAAAATTATGCCGAAATTTTTACATAACGCCTAATTTTGTAGATTTGCACAAATAGGTCGCCTGGTTATTGCCAAAATGGTATGAATAGTCAATCGTTTTTAGTCCGCCTGAAACAGTGTCGAAATATCCTCCGGCAGCTCAGATGTTACTGTCATATTGCTGCCGCCTGTCGGATCGGGGAAGGTTATTCTGCCGCAGTGCAGAGCCTGACGCGGTATATCTGCGAGACTGCCGCCGTACATATCGTCGCCAGCGAGCGGGTGACCGATATGGGCGAAGTGTACTCTTATCTGATGAGTGCGGCCTGTTTCAGGGCGTACTTCCATGAGCGAATAGCTGTTTCCGGTTTTCAGGCGCTTATATATAGTGAGGGACGGCTGACCGTCGTCGCGTACACAGCGTAGTATTATCGACTCCTGCTGTCTTGCTATCGGAGCGTCTATCTGTCCGGACTCAGGCGGCGTTCCCTCGACTGCCGCATAGTAGACCTTATGGCAGCTGCCTTGCAGGAGACTTGCTGCGTGAGCGTCCTTTGCGACTATGCACAGTCCGGAAGTGTCCTTGTCGAGACGGTTCACCGGTCGGAATGTGAGGTCGGGGAACAGGAATGCAAAATAGTTCCCGAGGGTGTCTCCCTGATGCTTTATGGAGGGATGAACCGGTACTCCTGCCGGCTTGTTGAATATGACAAGTCTGTCGTTCTCGAATGCAATGGGAATATTCAGCTCCGGATTAGGTTCGAGAGCGCCGCTGTCCTCAAATCGGAGGATTATCTCGTCGCCGGGGTAAACTGTGTCGATACTGCGTATCAGAACTCCGCCGCGCGTCATTCCGTTTTCCTGACGCTTTAGCTTTGTCAGCAGGCGCTTTGAGACGCCTTCCTGACCGGACAGGAAGTTCTGCAGCGTCGTCGGGTGATCACCGCCGACTGTCAGTTTCAGTTCCCTCACGGTATTCCTCCTCTTTGATGAAAATGTCTATGCTGAGTGCGAACGAGGTCCGCAGACCTGCGAGTGCATATGGAAAAGTCACGATTCCGAGCATTGCCGGAAGATATGCAAGAAACAGTCTTACAGCAAGCATTTTTCTGCCGTGCATGAGCCTTATCGAGTCTGCTGTTATGCGGAAAGTGCTCTTCTCCGGCGAACGTGTGAGCAGATACGGGACTGCGGCAAGGCTGAGCTTCAGCGAGAGCCACAGAAATATCGATACTGCGGTGAGCGTGAACGCGTGAAGAGTGAGAAACAGGCCGGCCGGTGTGCTGCTGCGCTCTGTAAAAAGGCGGTATGCAGCTGTTCCGAAGAATGCCGCCGGAGCTATTGCTGCCAGTCCGAGAGCTTTTGTCCATATAAGGGCTGAAATGCTCCTGCGGACAAATCCTTTGCTGATAAGAACATCGGTCAGCGGAGTGGGAGTTTCTGTTTTTTCGGCTGCTATCTCGCATAGTCTGTATGCAGACAGACAGGTCAGGGGAGCTGTTGCTGTCCAGCGGACAATGGTAAATCCTGCTGTTATAGCGGTCTGGAGCGGCTCTGAGCCTGTGAACAGTCCGAGCGGTCTGATGTTGCCGAAATACAGCAACATACTGTAAAAACAAGCTTCGGCTGCACGGAAGAAGAGCTCCGCGGCTATCGGCATAAAGCATATCAATGCTGTGACTGTACGTCTGCCTTTGAGCAGACGGTGTGAATAGCTGATGAGTTTCCTCACGCTCAATCTTATCCCCTCCGGTAACTGTATACAAAGGTATTATGTACCGGAAACGGAAAAATATTCTTTATATGTTACATATAATCGTTATAGTCGTAGTCTGTCGTTGGATCCTCGATCTTTTCGTAGGGGCAGTAGCCGAGTATCTCGAATGCCTGGGAATTCAGCCACATATGTGCCGTAACGATTATGTCGAAGCCGCCGCCCGGCTCGGCAGAGATCTGCGACGGTGGATATTTCGGTATACCGAAGCAGCTGAGCATATTTGATATGATGCCGCTGTGGGTTATCATAGCGGAGTGGGTGAGTCCTTCGTTCATCATATCGGTGATTATCTCATGGAGAGCCTTGTAGGTTCGTGCGGTGAGTTCTTCGAGACTTTCACCCTTTGGCGGACGGGCGCTTTTGCCGCCGCGGAGCCATTCATTGTACTCCTTGCGCTTGGCGAGCTCGTCAATGCTCTTATTCTCGAATTCGCCGAAGTCAAGTTCACGGAGATCGTCAACAGTACACATCTCCGTACAGGGGAAAAGTATATCTGCTGTCTCTGTACAGCGCAGGAGCGGCGAGGAGTATACTCTGTGGACGGTGGGGTATACGAATTCGTCCATTTTAGCGGCAAGGTCTGCGGCACCCTTTGGAGAGAGCGGCAGATCGGTCTTTCCGATGTATATTCCTTTTTCGTTTGCTTCGGTCATACCGTGACGGATGACGCTGATGCGGTAACCTTTCATATTATCACTTCCTGATATGTGTTAAAAGTGCACAAAAAGTGCATGGATATTTTTAACTGTTAGTAAATCTCACAAAAATGAGGTCGAAATATCTTTTATTCTTTCATATTTCGTTGTATTTACAAATTATACAGTTTGTATTATAATAGAAATATATAATAATCTCAATTATGCAAGTATGAAAATTCCCGTAATAGGAGGAGCAATTATGAATTCCGATTTCGCCAGGATCATAACACTTCAGAGAAAAGAGCGCCATATCAGCCAGAAACAGGCTGCTACCGATCTCGGTATTTCACAGGCACTGCTTTCGCACTACGAGAAAGGTATCCGTGAATGCGGACTAAACTTCCTTGTAAAGATCGCGGACTACTATAACGTATCCTGCGACTATCTTCTCGGCAGAACTCCGGAGCCTGAAGGAAAAACCATTACTATCGAGGATATACCTGATGACGACGGAAATAACAATCTCAAGATGCCTTCACCTGAGATCATCAACTTTAACCGAAGGATCATCAACAACTCGATAAGTCTGCTCTTCAGTCTTGCGCAGAAGGCAAACAGTATCACACTTATCAAAGAGGTTTCCTCATACCTCATGCTGTCGGTGTACAAGCTTTTCAGAATCGTTTACAATGCAAACCCTCACAACGACCAGAAGCTCTTCCGTATACCCAAGGTCATCGCAAATGACAGCGCTAACGCTATCGTTTCGATGAGCGAAGCTAACATCAAGGCGGCTTCGAGCGGTATCGCCCTTGACGGCAACGACTGCGTTGATAATTTTGATACACTTTATGTTACAACCGCAACCCTTCAGAAGGATTATGCACAGTATTCTTCCTCTCTGCTCAACCTCATCAAGAGAAGTGAGGAGAGTATCTCGAGAACCCGTGCAAAATATCGCAGTGATGTAAAGTAGCACATATTTTATTATACCATTTTTTAGTGTAAAAGAAAAGTGTTTTATGGGATTTTTTTGAATGATCTGGATGGATATAATTTGAAAGAGGGATATTATGAAATTACAACAGCTTGAATACGTTATTGCTATCGCTCAGGACGGCAGCATAACAAAAGCGGCTAAGAGACTTTATCAGGCACAGCCAAACATCAGTATAGCTCTCAAGGAGCTTGAGGAGAGCATAGGCATACAGATTTTCAACCGTACTCCTAACGGTATGATACTCACCCCCGAGGGAGAAGTCTTCCTTGCGAGGGCGAGAAACGTAGTTGAAGAGATTCACTCACTTGAAAACGATTATAAAGATCGTGTTGACGGTTCACTTTCATTTAAGGCAGAGGTGTCACGTTCAGCTTATGCGACATCAATAATCGGAAAAACTATAAACAACTTCATCAAGGATCGCGGCAACATCAACATTCACCTCTCAGAAACAGATACTCTCAGAGTTGTCGAGGACGTCTGCACAGGTAAATTCGATATTGGTGTAACCCGAATACCGGCCAGCTATATAAATATGATAGATGACCGTATCTCAAACCGCGGCGTTGAAAAGAAGGTAATCGTTGAGTACAGCATGAAACTTCTTATGAGAGCTGATCATCCGCTCGCAAAGTATGAGGATGTTCCGGTAGAGATGCTGGCTGAATACCCTGAAATAATTCATACAGATGATGAACCTGATATGCTCAGGCGAGCACTCATCAATCAGGACCTTGACTGTGATATGAATGACAAGAGAATATTCATATACGACCGCGGAGTCCAGCTGAGCGCAATATCAACTATCGACAATGCGTATATGTGGGTAACGCCTATCGTGTATGAGCTTTACACTCCGGACACACCACTTATAGTCCGCGACTGTTCATTTGCGCGAAACACCAACATGGACATATTGCTTTACCGCAAGAGCAATGAGGACAATCCGATAATAAAAGCTTGCGTGGATGCACTGCTGGATTTTGGAAAAGAAGCAGCTGAAATGCTTAAGAAGTAATAAAAAGAAAAAGAGTAGTCTGACGACTACTCTTTTTCTTTAAAGGATGGAATTGAAAAAATCATTATAAAAGACAAGCAGCATTTGTCCTTTGATTACAGTATACCAGTGTTTATTAGGAAAATCAAATATATATATCCTATTGGCATATATACAAACACATATATGCTATTTATATGCCGATTGAAATGGCTTAATATAGGCTGTTATCCGGATTGATAAAGGAATGTTAAGCGAATGTTAAGTTTATGTAAAGTGGCTAAGAGCGAAACTGTTCATTTTATTGTTTGGCAAAAATAACATATTATTTTTTTCTGAATTATGAATACGTCAAATCACAAACCCAAATGATGATAAAAACTAAGAGTAGTCTTGCGACTACTCTTAGTTTTTAAAGGATGGAATTGAAAAAATCATTATAAAAGACAAGCAGCATTTGTCCTTTGATAATAGTATATCACTGTTTAGTAAGAAATGCAAATATATATTCTTAATCGCTATATATATTCATATATATGAATGAAATCACCTTATATAGCGAAATTCTCGACTTGATTCGACGGATTATTTGCTTGAAGTACCATCAAAAACATAAATAAACTTTACACTTCCGTCCATTTTAGTCGAAATGCCCGAAAATGATATATACTCTTTAGATATTTCGCGAGTTGTTTTAAAATTGTTCATAATTTCAGGCAGTTTATCGTTTACTGCTTCGGAGATCTTTGACATACCCTCGTCGTTGAACTTGGTCATACCATTGTTGAGCTCTTCTGCACCGCTGCGGAGTTTGGATACGCCTTCCACTAGGACGTTGCTGCCGTCCTTGAGGGAGTTTGCACCGTTCCATACAGCTGTTGAGCCGTCGGAGACCTTCTTTGCGCCTTCGCTGAGCTGTCCTGAAGATGCATAGAGCTTTGCAGTTCCGTCAGCGAGTTTGTTTCCGCCGTCGAGGAGCTGCTCAAGGCCGTTGTCGAGAACATTAGCACCGTTTCCGAGTTCGTCGATACCGTCGCTGAGAGCAGATGCGCCGATCTTAAGCTGGTTGAGGCCCTTGTTTAAGTCTGTTGCTCCTGTTGAGAGTTTGCCGAGACCGTCGTCAAGCTGTTTTGCTCCGGAGTAGAGCTGATCTATACCTGCGGAGAGCTTTTCAAGACCTGTTACGAATTCGCCGCCGCTGTTCTTGAGCTTTGTTATGCCTGAATCGAGCTCTGCTGCACCTGATGAAAGTGAATCAGCACCTGCGGAGATCTTTTCTGTGGATTCTGCGAGTTCCTTAGAGCCGCCTGCGATAGCTTTGCCACCCTTGTTGAGTGTGTCAAGACCGCTCTTTAACTGTGAAGCGCCTGTGCTTGCGGAGTCAAGACCGTCGCTGAGACTTTCCATACCGCTGCTGAGCTGAGCTGAACCCTTTTCGAGAGCAGCTGCACCCTTGCCGAGATCGCCCTGATCTGTCATAGAAGCTGCGATCTGCTTCTGAGCTGCGATAGTCTGACGGAGTGTTCCTATTGTAGTTGCGAGCTCTGTTGACGGAGACTGTGCATAGAGACCTTCGAGAGCTGCAAGAGCCTGTTCGTTGGCTGCGATAGTAGTTGTGAGAGAAGTGCTTGCTGTGCCGAGTCCTCCGTGGAGTTTTTCTGCTCCGTCTGCTACGCTGTCAGCACCTGTTTTGAGCTTATCTGCACCTGTTTTAGCTGAGTCTATTCCGCTTGAAAGTGCGTCCGCACCGTCCTTAGCGCTGCTGATACCGTCTGAGAGCTTGTCAGCTGATTCGCTGAGAGTGTCTGCACCTTCGTTTACAAGAGCTGCTCCGGCTGCGAGAGCTTCAGAACCGCTCTTGACCTTTGCACTTCCGTCAGCGAGCTGAGAAGCGCCATCAGCGAACTGTTTTGCGCCTGCTGTAAGGGTATCTGAGCCCTTGTCTGCTTCTGCGAGGCCTGAAACGAGCTGCGCAGAACCAGTCTTAGCGGATACCAGACCGTCTTCGAGAGCCTTGCCGCCCTCAACGAGCTTATCAATGCCGTCATTGAGTGTTGAAGCACCTGATTTTAACTGTGATGTACCGTCAGCAAGTTTTGCTGAACCGTCTTTCGCGGACTTGATACCGTCTCTGAGCTGAGCTGTCGAGTCTGAAACTGTCTTTGCACCGCCTGAGAGAGCTTCTGCTCCGCTGCTGAGTGCGTCTGCACCTTTTTTGAGTTCGAGGGCACCGGAATCAAGCTGTGCTATGCCGTCTGTAAGACCGCCGGATTTTTCATAGAGTGTGTTGATACCGTTATATAGTTCAAGTGTGCCGTCACAGAGCTTCTGTGAGCCGTCGCTGAGTTCCTGGAGTTTTTCCTTGAGGTTGCCGACGTTGAAGTCTTTTTCTATGTCAAGCTGTGAGAACAGCTCGTTTGAAACAGCTGTTACGGTATTGCTCATTTCAAAATCGATAACATCTGCCGAGAATTCAACACTCTCAGCAAGCTCGATGTTAATATCTTCCATCTTGTCGAGTCCGAGGCTCTGATTGAGTCCGGGGAATGCAAGACCTACAACGATGAGACGGTTACCGTCTGAGAGTATCTTGCCGCTTGATATTGAAGCGTTGAGGAACTTCTCATTGTTGAAGAGAGCAGCGCTTGCAGCTATGAAAGGCACTTTGAATTCCTTATCCTTGCCATTTACGTTTCTTATAACGCTGGTTTTGTTGGTGTACTCCCAGCGGATAACGAGGTGACCGCTCTTGCCGACTATCGAGTCAGGGGATACTTCCTTGCCGTCGAGGAAATACTTCATTGTAATATCTACGGGGAGTTCCTTGTCAGTAGTTCCCTTGTAGTAGATGTCTTTTCCGTCGGCTGCCCATGAAAGGCCTTCGCCCTCTGAGCTGAAATTTTCATCGCCCTTTACGTTTTCGATGTTGCTGAGCAGTGAGTAATCGTCAAGTATCGACAGTGCAGGTGCGTTGCGAAGCCAGTCGCTGACTATGACATTCTTTATTGATGAGTCGTTCTTGCAGAGAACGTATACTGTTTCGTCCTTATAAGCTGCTTCATCGAGTTCTTTTCTTTCGGAAGCGGCTGAAGTGGCAGCAGCAGTTTCAGAGTCGGGAGTTTCTGCGGTGTCGTTATTCTTGGCGAACGCGAGTGTGGTAGTAGCTCCTGCGGATATGGCAACAGCAACTGCACCGGCGATGATTTTTTTATAGTTTTTCATATCTCTTACTCCTTTACTGTTTATTGAACGGAATATACTTCCTTGTTGTTTATATTCGGTCTGTTATTGCTGCGCTTCTGAGTGAAACCGCAGCTCGTTTTGCATATAAGGCTGTCGAAAAGCAGGAACATTGACGGGAGCACTGTTACAACTACTACCATTGAGATGATAGCTCCTCTTGCAAGAAGCATACAGAGTGAGGAGATCATTCCAATGTCAGAGTAAAGTGCTACGCCGATAGTTGCGGCGAAGAAGCCCATTGCCGAGGTGATAACTGACTTTATTGAAGTCCTGAGAGCTGTGCTTACGGAAGCCTTTTTGCTGTTTCCGAGATATCTCTCAGTACGGTATCTCGTTGTCATAAGTATCGCATAGTCAACTGTTGCACCGAGCTGGATGGTTCCGATAACGACTGATGCGATGAACGGGAGCTTTGTTCCGGTATAGTAAGATATACCGAGATTTATCATTATTGCAAGCTCTATAACTGATACGAGGATGACCGGAAGTGATACGGATTTGAATGTGAATGCGATTATCAGGAAGATAACGGCGATGGAGAGTATGCTTACTACCTTGAAGTCCTTGTCTGTGATAGTGATAAGGTCCTTAGTTGCCGGAGCTTCACCGATCAGCATTGCTTCATCGTCATACTTTCTGATGATCGAATTGATCTCGGTGATCTGATCGTTTACTGCATCGGAAGCAACTTCGTACTCAGAGCCTATGAGCATAAGCTGATAGTTTCCGCTCTTGAGCTTGCTTCTGAATTCTTCCGGAATAGCCTCGTCCGGGATAGCCGGTCCGAAGAGCTCGTTGTATCCGATAGTGAACTTTACGCCGTCCACCTTCTTTATATCATCGAGCATTTTAGAAGCCTGATATGCAGGCATATCAGCGTCCGCGAGGATTATATGAGTGCTGTTCATATTGAATTCCTCAGCGAGCTTTGTGTTAGCTGAAACGCTTTCGAGCGAAGCCGGAAGAGTGCTGTCAAGCTTGTAGTATACACTGTAATTATTGTTTCCGTAGAGTGCCGGTATTAGCAGAACAACTCCGGCAACGAGGAATACCCAGGAATTCTTGATGATAAAGCCTGATGTTCTTGTGAATGACGGGAGAAAATCTCTGTGTGATGTCTTTGCAATAGCCTTCTCGAAAATGAGTATCATGGCAGGGAGTACAGTTACACAGGCGATTACGCCGCATACAACACCCTTTGCCATTACGATTCCGAGGTCAAGTCCGAGCGTGAAGCTCATAAAGCACATTGCGAGGAAGCCTGCAACTGTTGTGAACGAGCTGCTGACAACTGATACTACCGTGTTTGCGATAGCGTGTGCCATAGCTTCCTGGTTATCATCGGGATACAGCTGGAGCTGCTCCTTGTAGCTGTGCCAGAGGAATATGGAGTAGTCCATTGTAACGCCAAGCTGGAGCACCATTGCGAGTGCCTTAGTGAGGAATGATATCTCTCCGAGGAAGATGTTCGTTCCGAGGTTCCATGCGATAGCGAAGCCTATACTGAGCATGAAGAACAGCGGTATCAGGAAAGAGTCCATAGTCACTATAAGTACAAGGCTTGTGAGGAGGACTGCTATCACAGCATAGATTATGGATTCACTCTTGGAGAGGTTCTTCATATCAAGGGTTATCGCAGACATACCGCTTATGAAGCATTGTTTGTCGGTGATACTGCGCATTTCGTCAACAGCAGCGAGAGTGCCGTCTGCTGAAGTGGTATCATCGAAGAATACTGCCATCATAGTGGTATCGCCGTTGTTGAAGGCGTTGATGTATTTTTCGGGGAGTATCTCCATTGGTATCTTGCAGTCTGTCAGGGACTGGTAGCATACTACGCTGGAAACGTGGTCGATCTCTTCGAACTTATGTGCGGTCTTCGCGACGTCCTTGTCGCTCATGCCCTCGACCATTACAAGGGAGAAGCCGCCCTGTCCGAATTCTTCTTTCAATATATCCTGACCTTCCATAGTGTCTATGTCCTTTGGGAGGTAGGAGAGAATGTCGTAGTTTACACGGGTGTTTGCGTAGCCGATAGCCGAAGGTATAAGGAGGACGATTCCGAACACGAGTATCAGGACTCTGTGCCGGGCAATCCATTCACCGAATCGAAGCATAGGATCATTCCTTTCTTTAATAGTATAAATAGCTTCTATATAAACTGACCGTCGGTCAATATGTTTGTACCTATAGTATATTACCAAACTGACCGATAGTCAACCTTTATTTTGTAAAAAATGACCTAAAGTCACTAAATTTGTATAAATGCACAAAAGTGAGAGAACAAATTTATGACCGTTGGTCATAAATTTGCCTTGACAAGCAGCGCCCTAATGGATTATAATTAAATCATAGAAACAACTTCTTCACCAGCATCAGACATCAGTATTGTGATTTAGGAGGTTAAACGAATGGGAAAAGTTGATGTGAACAAGCAGCAGAAAGAAAATTCTCTGCTTAAAACGGCTTTTGAGTTCTTTACTACCAAGGGATTCAGCAAAACCTCTATCTCCGACATCGTTGGCAAAGCCGGTGTAGCAAAAGGAACCTTCTATCTTTACTTCAAGGATAAGTATGATATACGCAACAAGCTCGTCTCACACAAGTCGAGTCAGCTCTTCAATAAAGCTATCGATGAACTTAAAGAAAAATTCCCCGGAGTTACCTTTGAAGACAAGATAGTAATGCTGATAGACAATATCATAAATCAGCTGAACGAGAATAAATCGCTCCTGACATTTATATCCAAAAATCTCAGCTGGGGAATATTCAAATCGGCTATCACTACTCCTGCAACTGAAGGAGATGTAAATTTTCTTGATGTTTATTATAAGATGCTCGATGAAGCACCGTATGAATTCCGTGATCCTGAGCTTATGATGTTTATGATAGTTGAACTGGTATCGTCAACCTGCTATTCTACTATTCTTTACAGCGAACCCTGCGGTATCGAACAGCTCAAGCCGTATCTCTTTGATTCTATCCGCAATATGATAGAAAGCCACAAGGTGAAGTAATATTATAATATGAAGCTCCGTTTTATTCTGAAAACGGAGCTTTTTGTCATATTCAGGCGAAATATGTCATATTATTACCCGAGGAGTGATACTATGTCGGAACATCTTGTGGCTTTGGCAGGAAATCCCAATGTTGGTAAATCTACTGTATTCAATGCGCTTACCGGTCTGAGACAGCATACCGGCAACTGGGCAGGAAAGACCGTCGGCGGTGCGGAAGGACGTTTCTCGCACGACGGCCTTGATATTATTCTCGAAGACATACCGGGGACATACTCGCTGAATCCGGGTTCAGGCGAGGAAAATGCGGCTGCGGATTTTCTGTATTTCGGCGGAGCGGAGGCTGCTGTCGTGGTATGTGATGCTTCCTGCCTTGAACGCAGTCTCGGTCTTGCGTTGAGAGTAATAGAGGCTGTACCTAAAACTATGGTCTGCGTGAATCTTATGGACGAAGCAGAGTCGCGCGGCATAGAGGTGGATACAGAAAAACTCGGTGAACTTCTCGGGGTTCCGGTCGTTGGTATGGCTGCGAGGAGCGGTAGGGGACTTACCGAGATGAAAGATGATCTGTGCAGTCTCTTGCGTTCTGATGAGCCTGGGTGCAGAGTGGCTGTGAAGCTGCCGGAAATACTGGAAGAAGCTGTCACAGCTCTCGGAGAAGTCCTTCCGGAATCAGGAGTGTCAGCGAGAACTGCCGCGCTGAGGATACTTTCAGGTGACGAAGATTTCACGAAGAAAGCAGGCTGGGGAGATATACCGGAGATATCGGAAGTGACAGAACATCTTTCTACGGAAGGCTGGGACAGCGAGAAGACAGCGGACGAGATCTCAGCCGCTTTTATGAGAAGAGCCGGCGAGATAGTTTCAGAAGCAGTCTGCGAGACGAGGAACTCCGACCGGCGTGACCGTATGCTCGATAATATATTTCTTAGCCGCCGCTTCGGTATCCCTGTTATGATAGTTTTGCTTGGTTTTATTCTGTGGCTCACTATCGTCGGCGCAAATTATCCATCGAAACTCCTCGGTGAAGCGCTTTTTGCGCTTGGCAGTACTATGTCGGACGGTCTGAACTCTGTCGGAGCTCCGTGGTGGCTCGAGGGCGTGCTCATACAGGGAATATACAGGACTCTTGCTTGGGTAGTGTCGGTGATGCTGCCGCCTATGGCGATATTCTTTCCGCTCTTCACTCTTCTTGAGGACGCAGGCTATCTGCCGAGAGCAGCTTTTGAACTGGACGGCTGTTTCCGCTGTGCAAACGCCTGTGGAAAACAGGCTATAACTATGGCTATGGGGTTCGGCTGCAACGCCTGCGGTGTAACTGGCTGCCGTATCATCGATTCTCCGCGTGAACGGCTGATAGCGATACTCACCAACAGTTTTGTGCCATGCAACGGACGTTTTCCGACACTTATCGCGGTTATTACGATGTTCTTTGTAACAGCCGGCGGAATGGCTTCGTCGCTCTTGTCATCGCTCATACTGCTTGGAGTGATAATGCTCGGCGCTGTGATGACGCTTATCGTGTCAAAGCTGCTGTCTGTGACTGTTCTGCGCGGTGAAGCTTCCTCGTTCACATTGGAACTGCCGCCCTACCGCAAGCCTCAGCTATTGAAGGTGCTTGTCCGTTCTGTGCTGGACAGGACGGTTTTGGTGCTTGGGAGAGCCTGTACTGCTGCCGTTCCGTGCGGACTGGTGATATGGCTCATGGCAAATGTCAGTCCCGGTGGTATCAGTCTGCTGGAACGCTTTTCGGATGTGCTTTCTCCTGCCGGGGAGCTTATGGGGCTCGACGGTATGATACTGCTGGCATTCCTGCTTGGATTTCCGGCGAATGAGATAGTTATGTCAGTTATTATAATGGGGTATCTTTCGGGTAACAGGCTGACCGAACTTGCTGAGCTTTCACAGCTGAGGGAACTTCTTACGGTCAACGGCTGGACAGTCCGGACGGCGGTTTGCATGATGATATTCACGCTGTTCCACTTCCCGTGTGCTACGACCTGCCTTACAGTAAAAAAAGAGACCGGAAGCATAAAGTGGACGGTTGCCAGCTTTATGCTTCCGGTGTTTGTCGGAGTGTTATTGTGCATTGGTGTCAATGCGGCAATGAAATACTTTGTGTGACAGATTCGCTGTTTTTTCAGTCGTTGGTTATGATACGTCTGAGGAGTATGCTGTCGAAAACGTTTATCTTTCCGTCTTCATTCACATCTGCGGCTGTGAAGTCGCTTATATATGTCTTTCGGCCTAAGAGGTAACGGTGAAGTGCGATAAGGTCAGCAACATTGACATCACCGTCAGCGTTAACGTCACCGGGAAGCATACGTACCGTCGTATCTGCCGGTTCTATGATGAACTTTTGGTTTGCACCGCCGTTATATTCCCACTGGCAGATATTTGCGCCGATCTCTTTGCTGTTTTCAGCAACGTCAAAGCAAGATTTGAAGTCTGTTGCGTCTGTGAGGATAGAGTAGGTACCGTCTTTGTTGCATATTATCCTGAATGTGTCGGCTGCGGTGTTGTCTGCGCTTGCAAAAACGATATCTGCGCCGTTTTCTGCACTGGCACCATCGACGAGAACATTTATCGGGATAAACGGAACTATCTTCATATCCTTGGAAATGACAGTGTTGCCGGATCCGCTTAGCATTAAGCGCCAGTTAGTGGGTTTGTCTGTCTGAACGAGACTGTTCAGTTTGTTTGTTCCGACATAGAGTCCGCTGTTGAGATTTCTGATGGTGTAGAGTCCGGGCTGGACAGTCGAGTGAACAGGCATGATGTTCCATAGCTGGCAGTCGTATTCGTGGTATGCATACTGGTTGATGTTTCCGCCGTTTTCCTTCGACCACTCAAATACATCGAGAGCGCCTTTCCCATCAGAGCATTTTGAAACTATGCCATATTTCTTTCCGCTCTTAACTATCTTGAAAAGCTGGCTGTCTGCGCCGGTATAGGTCCGGAGTTCGACGTTTACACCGTCGGCAGCTTTATCCTCGGCTACGGATATGCACTTGCTCTCGTCGCCCATGGAAACTATCCTGCACCATTCGTCATCGACCGAGACTATCCTCCATTGCTGTGCCCACAGCATATTGAAGTCCCATTGCTGTATGTTTGTGTTTTCATCGAGCTTGCCATTGGGAAGGTCTATCGCGAGACCGCTGTTTGCGTTTGTAATGTAGTAGGGTATACCGCTTACGAGGTCAGTTCCGCTAAGACGAACGGCTGCGCTTCGCTCTCCAACTGTTTCGGGAGCTATAACAAAGTCTGAATCTTCGTCAGAATAGTCAAAGATGCCGGAATAATCTGTGCCGCTGTATTCTGTGTTCTGAGCACCCCAGATAGTCTGATTATTATTGCCGACTGCGGTGAACGTCATTACTTTAACGCCCTTTTCGTTCTGAGCGGTCTGGAATACTCCCGAATAGCGCTGTCCGCCAATCGTGAAAACAGCGTCAGCGCTGCTTGTGCTCTCGTACCAAGTTCCGGTAACGGCTCCGGAGATAGTGTGGTCGGCGTTTAGAGTTATCTTCTGAGAGTTTATTATCTTGCCGTCAGTTGAATTGCCGTGGTTGATGAACTCATATTCTCCTGTAAGATCACTGTCGAAGTAGCCAGCGTCTGACGGCTTGTCGCCGCTGTACTCAAAAGGTGCGACTACCGGCCAGTCATCTTCGTTGAAGAACATCTGATGAACTCTTACTTCGTGGAATTCTGCTCCGTCATCGAATCGGGTGTGATAGAAGAGATACCACTGACCGTCATCGTCACGGAGAACGGAGTTGTGTCCGCAAGCCATATATGCTTTGTCAAGAGAGCTGAATTTATAGTTGCCCATGACTTTCAGACCTGTGCTGTCAAGGTTGGAGTTTGATGTCATAATGCCTGATCTGCCGGCAGGATCGGTGAAAGGTCCTGTCGGGCTCTTGGAGCGGAATACTCGCATATTATAGCCGCCCTCAGAGGTCAGACCGCCGTAAGTCTCCCAGAGGTAGAAGTAGTCCGTATCAGCGTTGTACTCAATGAAAGGACCTTCGCCGGACTTGTGGTAGCCGCCTGCGAGCTTTGTACCGAAGTAGCTGTCTATCATTCTGCCGTCCTCGGTAGTGCCGGACTTGGGATGTATGCACTTTCCGGTAGCCGGATCTATTTTCAGGGTAAATATTCCGCCTGACCACGAGCCGTATACCATATACATATCGCCGTTTCGGTCAAAGTATATAGTCGGATCGATAGCGTTGGGATATGCGCGGTAGTTGTATGCCGAGCTTGCGAACCAGTCGTTATTGTAGGTGACTTTACCCGAAGCTATAAGCTCGTCGATGTTGGTGGAAGTGTATTTGCGGTTGACTGTTCTTGAACTGCTCTTTGCATATGTGTCATTGGAGGTAAAGCCTGAATATATCAGGGTATCTGCAAATGTATACGGTCCTTCGATATTCTTTGAGGTCGCAAAGGCTATTACCGATGTATTCCACGTTGAGGAGGTGCAGAAGTACATCAGATATGCTCCTTTGGTGCCGTCAGCGTTGCGGTAATCTGCATCCCATACAACGTCAGGTGCCCATACAGCGAATCCGCCGGCACAGTCACCGAGGTCTTCGCCTGCCCAGTCAAAGGCTTTTTTGAGATTCTGTGAGAGGTTTCCGAATTCGACATTGTTAGGGGTGGTGTAGCCGTTGCTGAAGCGCTTCCAGTTTTGGAGGTCTGTGGTCTTTGCGGCTTCGATGTGAGAGCCGAAGACATAATAGGTATTGCCGTCCTTGACTATTGAGGGATCGTGGACGGATACGCGTGATTTTGCATCTGCTGCATCAGCGTCAGGGGTGATATAAGATGTTATACCAGCCTGTGTGAACAGCATTGCAGCAGCTATGAATGAAGCCGCTGTCTTTTTGAGAATGCCTTTTCTCATAGTGTAACTCCTTTCGCGGTTAACGTGCTAATATAGTTTTATTATATATTATTGAGAGCCGGATTGTCAATAGGCTTTGTGAAAAATGACGATAGGAGTTTACTGATACAAAAAACGGGCGGATAGACCGCCCGTTTCATTATGCTTTTTTCTTCATTGTTCTTCTTACGATGACTTTCAGGCGCTGGCAGGTGTCCTGCGGGAATTCCATAACGAATTTTATTGCCTGATCGTGTGCTTCTTCGTGTGGAAGCTTGAGAAAATTGTGGAAAAATGCGTATACCTCATTGAATGTTGAGAATATCTCGTTCACCGCTTCCTTGCCCTGAGGAGTGAGTACGACGCTGTTTCCGAAGTCCTCATAGACGAGTCCGCAGTTAGAAAGGCAGCGCAGCATCTTGCTGACGCTCGGACGGGATACGCCGAGATGACGGGATATATTGACACAGCGGACATATTCGTCGATGTCCGAGAGTTCTTTTATGGCGATAAGATATCTTATCTGACCGGCACAATGCTTCATTTTTATCTCCTTTACTTGTCAGAGTCGATGAGGTTCCAGTAGCCTTTGAGGTAAATGATACCTGATACTACTGTGAGTGCTGTTGAGATCCATATGAGTATCGGGATAGCTATATCCTCGACCGCATCGGTCACGCTGTCCGGGATGCCGAATGAGAAATCATAGTACAGACTGAGCCAGAAGAGTATTCCGACTATCGTTACCATTGTGAAAGCTGTTTTCAGCTTGCCCCATATACCTGCGGCAACTACTACACCGCTGTCAGCAGCTACAAGACGGAGTCCGGATACCATGAACTCTCTTGCGCTGATTATGATGAGCGGTATAGCACCCATTCTGACATCGTCGAGCTCTACGAATACAGTGAGAGCTGCGATAACGAGTATCTTGTCAGCGAGCGGATCAAGGAATTTACCGAAGTTGGTAACGAGTCCGCGTTTGCGGGCGATCTTTCCGTCGAGAGCGTCTGTTATGGAAGCTCCTGAGAATATCACCAGTGCTATAAGATAATGGAACGGTATATTGATGTACATGAACAGAAGGAAAAATGGTATAAGAAGTACTCTGAGAAGAGTAAGTTTATTTGGAAGATTCATTATTCGATCACCTCTCCGATAAGATCATAGTCCAAAGTATCTGTGATCCTGATTTTTACAAATTCGCCTATATCCAACCTGCGCGGCGATGTAAAGAAGACTTTTCCGTCTATGTCGGGAGCGTCGCTTGGTGTTCTTCCGAACCAGCATTCACCGAAACGGTCAAAGCCTTCAGTGACTGCTGTGAATTCCTTGCCGAGGAGCTGTTCATTCTTCTCAGCGCTTATGAGCATCTGCTGTTCCATTATGATGTCGGCACGGTGAGCGGCGGTATCCTCGTCTATCTGATCGGGGAATTCAGCCGATTTTGTGCCCTCTTCGCGTGAGTAGGGGAAACAGCCGAGTCTGTCGAATCGTACCTTCTGTATGAATTCAGCCAGTTCATTGAACTGTTCCTCTGTCTCTCCGGGGAAGCCTGTTATAAGTGTGGTACGGAGTATAACTCCGGGTACCTTTTCGCGTATATGGTTGAACAGCGCTTCAAGCTGCTCTGCATCGCCCCAGCGGTTCATACGGCTGAGTATGTTGCCGTTGCAGTGCTGTATCGGTATCTCGAGGTATTTCACGAGTTTTTCCTCAGAAGCGATAGTCTCGAGGAGTTCATCTGTGATCCTCTCGGGGTAGCAGTACAGCGTTCTTATCCAGCGCAGACCGTCTATCTTGCATAGCTCGCGGAGAAGTTCGGGGAGTTTTGACTCGCCGTAGAGGTCTTCACCGTAGCGTGAGGTGTCCTGTGCTATGACAACGAGCTCGGTGACTCCGTTGTCAGCAAGGTAACGTGCTTCTTCAAGCACCTTTTCCATGGGGACACTGCGGAACTTTCCTCTTATCTGAGGGATAGCACAGTAAGTGCAGCAGTTTGAGCAGCCCTCTGCAACTTTCAGATATGAGAAGAAGGGGAGAGTTGAGATCATTCTTTCGCCGTCGAGCTCGGCTTCGAGCTTTGGCGCAAAGTTTATGTATCTTTCTCCGGCAAGAACGTGGTCGAGTACATCGATTATATCCTTGTTGTTTCCTATGCCGATAACTGCATCGGCTTCCGGGAACAGCTCTGCGGCTTCTTCCTTGTATCTTTCGGTGAGACAGCCGGTTATCACTATCTTTTTGAGAGTTCCCTCAGCTTTCAGCTTGGCGAGTTCGAGGATAGTCTCGATAGCTTCCTCCTTGGCGGACTTTATGAAACCGCAGGTGTTTACTACTGCGATGTCGGCAAGTCCGGGTTCTGTCACCAGCTTGTAGCCGTGGGATTTCAGTTTGTACAGCATACGCTCAGAGTCTACGAGATTCTTTGAACAGCCGAGCGATACCATTCCGACCTTGATAGGCATTATTGTTCCTCCAGTTGATCTTTTGTTATGAAGTATTCATTAACTGCACGGTTTATCTCAGCAAAGCCGTAGCCGTACCGTGCAAGCGAGCTTTTCACTCTGTTTACGGCTTTCATATCCTTTTTGTCTGTCAGGATACGGGCATATTTTGTCCTGAGGAGATGCAGGATATTCTCCTGGAATTTTTCCTCATAGCTGTTCACGGCGTCCTCGGCAGTGAATCTGCCTATGCCGCGGCTTTTAAGTTCTCTCAGAACACGCTGTCTGCCGTATCTTTTTACGGCAATGTATTTGTACGCTATCCTGTCGGCATAGCGTTCGTCGTTGATTATGCTTTCGGCAACGAGCCTTTCGACTACCTGCCGGCATATCTCCTTGCTTCGGAATTCCTCCGAGAGCTTATCGAGCATCTCTGCTGCGGAATAGTCCCGGTAAAACAGCCTTTTTACCGCAAAGTTGTATACCTTCAGCGAAACGGCGGCACGCATCAGTTCTCTGAAGCGGTCACTATCAAGCTCAGAACCCTCTTTGAGTCCGAAGTCATATACTATCGAAGCATCGAGCAGAACGGCTCGTCCGTCATCGAAGCATATCCGGTACTGCGGCGGTTTCTGCGGCTTTACGGAGAGTATCTTCATTATTCAGCAGGAGTGAACTCGTCAAAATCCTCTTCGATGTCTGCGAGGATGTCATCGGGATCCTCAGAGGCTGCCGGAGCAGCAGAAGCTGTCTCTGCGGCAGGCTTCTTTGCCTTTGCAGGAGCCTGCTTTTCCTCAAGCTCATCCCTGCGTGCGAGTATCTGTTCTTCGATCTCCTTCATGAGTGCTTCGTCAGATTTGAGTATCTCCTTGACATTGTCGCGTCCCTGACCGAGCTTCTGGTCTTTGTAGCTGAACCATGAGCCGCCCTTCTTGATGATGTCGAGGTCAACTGCAAGGTCGAGGACTTCACCGGTACGTGAGATACCTGTACCGTACATAAGGTCGAACTGACACTCCTTGAAAGGCGGAGCGACCTTGTTCTTTACGACCTTACATCTTGTGGACGCACCTATTATCTGATTTCCGGACTTGATAGTCTCGCCCTTTCTTACTTCGATACGTACTGAAGCGTAGAACTTGAGCGCTCTGCCGCCGGGGGTTGTTTCGGGGTTGCCGTACATAACGCCGATCTTCTCACGTATCTGATTGATGAAGATAGCAACGCAGTTTGACTTGGAGATAGCTGCTGTGAGCTTTCTCATGGCCTGTGACATAAGTCTTGCGAGCTGACCTACATGGAGATCGCCCATTTCGCCGTCAATCTCTGCGCGTGTAGTCATAGCGGCGATAGAGTCGAGTACGATAACGTCGATAGCGCCTGAGCGGATGAGGGCTTCTGCTATTTCGAGAGCCTGTTCACCGCTGTCCGGCTGTGAAACGAGAAGATCGTTGATGTTTACGCCGAGAGCCTGAGCATATACAGGATCGAGAGCGTGCTCAACGTCGATGAAGGCTACCTCGCCGCCCTGCTTCTGAGCCTGAGCGATGATGGAGAGCGCAACTGTGGTCTTACCGGAGCTTTCAGGTCCGTAAATCTCCACGATACGTCCTCTCGGGACACCGCCTATTCCGAGCGCCATATCCAGTGTCATCGAACCGGTCGGGATAGCTGCTACATTGAGCTTCTTTGTCTCGCCGAGACGCATGATAGAGCCTTCGCCGTATTTCTTTTCTATGAGCTTGATAGCGCCTGACAGCGCGGACTTCTTGTCCTCGTCGTCATCGAGCTTTTTTACTGCTGCTTTTTTAGCAAGTTCCTTTTTAGCCATTATTCTGACCTCCGTTATTATATAGTCAATGTTAAGAATGAGTTATTGCTGATCTGTCTACGTGCCGCTGAGTCATTATAGCGGCTTTCTTAGCGGCGGCAGTTCTTATGATGCCGGCACCGTCTTTTCTGAAAGTGACATCGTTGAATCCTCCGCTGAGAAGGATGTCTCTTACATCGTTATGCTGTCCCATACCGAATTCATATGCTATGAAACCGCCTGCCCTGAGGTGTTTTCTCCATACTGCTGTAATAGCGCGGTAGAATCCGAGACCGTCGTTTCCGCCGAAGAGGGCGAGGGCCGGTTCGCAGGTGACCTCTTTTTCAAGCTCGCTCATATCCTGAGCTGTGAGGTATGGGGGATTGGAGACTATTATATCAGCCTGCGGAAGAGCTTCTGCTGTGACGCTGCTGAGAACGTCTCCCTCGTGTATATGTATGCCGGAACTGTTGAGCTCCTTGTTTTTCCTAAGATAGCCGAGAGCTTTTTCCGAGATCTCGACTGCGTGTACCTCTGCTGACGGGATATGCTTTTCCAGCGCTATCGCGATACAGCCGCTTCCGCTGCAAAGGTCGATGATGACGGGAGCTGCCAGCTTATTTTCGCGGCAGAGGTCTATCACCTGATCGACGAGAGTTTCTGTGTCGGGGCGGGGGATAAGCACGCCTTCGCCCACATAGAAGTCCAGTCCGTAGAACTCCCACTTTCCGAGGAGATACTGGAGCGGATAGCCATCTGCACGTTCTGCGGTGAGTTTTTTTATCCTGCCGGCAAGTTCTTCCGGTACAGGTTCAAGTGGCAGGAACAGCGGGTTCTTGTCGCCGAGTATATCCTGAAATATACAAAGAGCGTCAAAATCAGCAGATTCCTTTCCGGCAGAGCTCAGCAGAGCTATACACTCGTCATAAAGCGCACGCCGGCTTACCACTTGTCCTCCTCCTTATCCTTGGGGATACAGGGTGTGAGGGCGGCGATAGCTATTTCTATCATACTGTCATCCGGTACTCTTGTGGTTATGCGCTGCATAGCCAGACCGGGAGCAGAAAGTATTCTTGTGAAAAGATTGTCGTGGTTTCCGGCAAGTCTTATGCACTCATAGGAGATGCCTACCACTACCGGCAGGAGACAGAGGCTTGCAACTATTCTCTGCCAGGTAACTGTGAACGGAACAAGACACATTGTGAATATTCCGACTATGAGAACGATGAATATAAAGCTCGTTCCGCAGCGCTTGTGGAAACGTGACTGCTTGCGGACGTTCTCGACTGTGAGGGGGAGTTCCGCTTCGTGGCAGGCTATCGTCATATGTTCAGCGCCGTGGTACATATACTGGCGGCGTATGTCCTTCATAAGGCTGACGAGAGCCATATAGGCTACGAATATCGCTATCTTGACAAGACCCTCAGCGATTGAGCGGAGTATGCGTTTTTTCTTGATGGCAGGTACGAATCCGATCAGCCATTTCGGCAGGAAGATGAACAGTCCCACTGCCATAACTATGCCGACTATCATACCTATATACATCATGATGTTGAAAATTGCCGGAGTGTTTTCTTCCTCGCCCTTTTCTTCCTCAGTGAGCTGCTTTTCTGCGGACTTCATCATGTACTTGTAGCCTTTTGTGAGCGATGTGACGAAGCTTGTGCATCCGCGGACGAGAGGTACCTTCTTGTACCAGGGAGCGTTCTTGCCGTTGTGTTCTTCCCATGTTTCAAGGTCTATTGTGCCGTCGGGAAGTCTGCACGCCATAGCGCCTGTGTTCGGACCAAGCATCATTATACCTTCTATGAGAGCCTGTCCGCCTATCTTTGAGCGGAATTTCTCGTTGCTCTGGTTCTTATTGCTCATAGTTTCTCCTTTTTTACGGCTGGTGAGCCGTTATCCCCATATAATATCATGCATACCGCCGTCAGTTCTGCATAGTCGGCAGCTTTATGGTAACTGTCGTGCCCTTGCCTTCGCCGGCACTTGTTATATCCATAGTACCGCCGTGCATGCTGATGATCTCGTCGGCAACGGCGAGTCCGATGCCCGAGCCGCGGCGTGAGTGGTTTGCCTTATAGAATTTCGTTTTGACCTTTGAGAGGTCTGATTTCTTGATTCCGCAGCCTGTATCGCTCACGGATATTACGACTGAGCCGCTGACTTCAGACGCCTTTACCGTGACTGTATCTCCTGCTGAGGAGTACTTTACTGCGTTGTCGATAATATTTATGAAAACCTGTCGTATGCGGTTTTTGTCGCCGAATACGAACGGGAGCATTTCAGGTTCATCGTAGATTATCTCGATTTGCTCGCGTTTTGCTTTGTCGCTGTATATCAGCACAGCATCGCCAAGCTCTGCGAGTATATCCATTGCGGCGCTTCTGAGAGTGAAGTGACCGTTCTGCATACGTGAGAAGTCAAGGAGCTCCTCGACCATCTGCGAGAGACGTTCGGTCTCGTTCACGATAACGCCGACACCCTTTTTCATTGTTTCGGGATTTTCGCCGCCGTCAACCATGAGAGTTTCTGCCCAGCCCTTGATAGCAGTCAGAGGCGTTCGCAGTTCATGTGAAACTGAGGATATGAATTCATTTTTCATAGCCTCGGCGGTAGAAAGCTCATCCGCCATATGGTTTATCGCGGTACAAAGATCACCTATCTCGTCGTTGCTGTTGTTGTCGATACGGACTGAGAAGTCACCCATAGCGAATTTACTGGCGATACCGCTTATCTGCCGTATAGGCTTTACGATAGAGCCAGCGAAGAACAGTCCCGTTGTGATGATGATAAGGAGTATCAGCAGGCAGACGACTGTGATAACAATGATATAGGTCTTTATAGTGTTGTCGATGTCGGTTAGGGAGGTTACCATACGGACTGAGGTGTACTCACCGTTTATGGAGGTTATCGGAACTGATACAGCGAGTACTTTTTCGCCGCTGCCGAGCTTTCCGATATATGAACCCTCTCCGTTCTCCATGGCTTCCTCATAGTCCGGCATGGGAGCGTCTGCGTCAGGGGAGAATCCCGATGACGTGAGGACGACTCTGCCCTTTGAGTTGATAGCCATGAGTTCTATCTTGTCCTTTTCGTTGAAGGTCTCGAGCATATTCCGCATTTCGGCGGAGAAATTCGCCGCGCTGTCCTGTGAATGTATGCTCAGCACGCTGGTAACAGCGTTTATTTTCGAGAAAAGGTACTGTTTCGCCGAATTGTAGTAATAGCTCTGCAAGGCATAGATTATAGCCATCTCGATAACGAGCAGAGCCAGTACGATAACGCCGAGGTTGTTTACAGCCCAGCGTTTGGTGATACTTTTTTTAGCCATTACTGTGCGTCATTCCACTTGTAGCCGTAACCCCATATCGTGATGATGTACTTGGGGTTAGAAGGCTCTTCCTCTATTTTCATACGTATCCTTCGGATATTAACGTCGACTATCTTGTCGTCGCCGTAGTAGCTCTCACCCCATATGTGGTTGAGTATGCTTGCGCGGTCGAGAGCGGTGTTCTTGTTGTTCATGAAGAATTCGAGTATCTGATACTCTACCTGTGTGAGCTCTATTGGAGCGCCGTCCTTTGTGACAGTTCTGCTCTTGAGGTTGAGGACGAAAGGCCCGGATTCGATAACGGACTGCTTTTCGTTCTTGATAAAGCTCATACAGACTCTTCTGTATATAGCATCCACACGAGCTGTGAGCTCTGAGGGAGAGAACGGCTTGGTGATATAGTCATCAGCGCCTATCATAAGTCCGCTGACCTTGTCCATTTCCTGAGTTCTTGCTGTAAGCATGATGATACCTATGGTAGAACTCTTCTCACGTATCTTTTTGCACACCTGAAAACCGTCGATGCCGGGCATCATAATGTCAAGGAGAACTATGTCGAAATTTCCGTGTTCAGCGTCAAAAGTCTTGAGAGCTGCTTCGCCGCAGTCAACGTCAACGACGTCATATCCTGCACGCTTGAGGTTTATCACGACGAATTCGCGGATAGTATCCTCGTCCTCGCAGATGAGTATTCTTTTCATATATATCACTCCTTTGTTGGAACTGTTGTTATATGCAGTAAATAGTTTATTCTGTAAAGGTCATTCCGACTGCAACATCACCGGCGGTTGCCGAGAGGTTGTCGTCGTAGAGCTCTGAATAAGGCGGTATATAAGCGAGATATGAGGTCTCGCCCCTTGTCCTGAGAAGCATATATCCGCTCAGGAGCATATTCTCGCGTGAAGCAGTATCGTCCGCACGGCAAATGCGGAGGAGTTCTCTTCCCATATTTCCTTCTGAATATGTACAGAAGACTATCTCACCGCCGTTGATGATGTCGCGCTTTACCGTTACACGGTCGCGCCATCTTTCCGGGAAAACAAAGACATAGCCGTCACCGACACTGTAATAGGAATCACATTTCTTTTCGAGACGGTCGTCTCTGCTGATATAATTCCACGATGTCAGCTTCAGCTGTTCACTTTCGGGAGCATCCTTGTAGCCGGGAGCTTCATACTGCACCGGTATCTCCAGGACTCCGTCACCGTCAACGTCAAATGACGAGCAGCCGGCAGGTCTGACTGTTTTGAGTGATTCTTCTGGGGTTTCAAACACCTTGTTGAGGCCTGTTCCGTCGAGGTAGAGGACATCTGTCTGTATCGAACCTGTACCGGAAGCGGCATCGATGTAGAGACCGCGGCGGTTTCCTCCGATATCTCCGTATTTGATGCTGTCGAATTCAGTGAAGCTTCCGCTGAGGTTGCAGGTATAGCGCTGATACTGTCCTTCCTTGTCGAGCGTGAATATGGTAGCAGCTGCCGCAGAGCCTGTTGCAGAGCTGGCGAGCAGCAGGAACTCGTTCTGACCGTCGCTGTCGAGGTCGGTAACGTCGATGAACGAACAGGACGATGAGAAGTTGGACGACATCATAGCCCTGTCGGTCTCGTAGTTGTATATTGTAACGTTTTTCTCGGAGCGGTTGATAAGGCTGCTTCCGATTATGACGTTTACTCTGTCATTTGAGCCGAGCTTTGAGATCATTACTTTTTCAATCTCGGCTCCCTTGATCGAATCGTCGCTCACCGAACGCCATTTGCCACCGTCCTGGTCGAGAACGTTGATACGCAGGGTATCCTCTTCCATAGTGAGACCTGTTCTCTCATAGAAAACGATAGCCTCATTACTGCCGTCGTTGTCGATGTCCTCGACTATGAAGGCTGAGAGATATTTTCCCGATTTGGGATATTTAAGGCTTATCGACGAACCTGTTGAATCCGTGAGAGCACTGTATATCTGCTCCTGTTCGACGCTCAGCTTTGGCGGAGCCATGAGATTGTCAATGCTCGAGCCGAATGCACAGCCGGTAAAGACCGATACTGATATAGCTGAGGTGAACAGTGCGAGAGATCTGAAAATGTTCATATCGTGTTGTCAGAAGGAACTTATGTCCTGTCTGCGAGCTTTATGTATTCCTGTTCCTTTGCGATAGTCTTGTATGCGGGACGGATGATTCTTCCGCCTGTGAGTATCTCTTCCATACGGTGAGCTGCCCAGCCTGACATACGCGCAACGGCGAAGAGAGGAGTGAAGAGCTCGTCCGGGATACCGAGCATACGGTAAACGAGTCCGGAATACATATCAACATTAGCACACATTGTTTTTGTGCTGCCCTTGACCTCAAGGAATATCTCGGGTGTAAGACGCTCGATAGTATCGAGGAGACGGAATTCTGCCTCGATGTCCTTGCCCTTTGCAAGCTCGAAGGCTTTCTTCTTGAGGATTATAGCACGGGGATCGGAGATAGTGTAGACAGCGTGTCCCATACCGTAGATGAGTCCGGAGCCGTCGTTTGTCTCCTTGCGGATAGTCTTGCGCATATAGTCTGCGACTTCGCCCTCGTTATCCCAATGCTTGATGTTAGCCTTGAAGTTGTCGAGCATATTTATAACCTGGAGGTTCGCACCGCCGTGACGGGGCCCCTTCAGTGAGCATATAGCTGATGAGTATGCAGAATACGGATCTGTACCCGAAGAAGTAAGTACGCGGCAGGTGAAGGTAGAGTTGTTTCCGCCTCCGTGCTCAGCCTGGAGCATAAGGAGACGGTCGAGCATCTGAGCTTCGTCCTTGGTGTACTGTCTGTCGGGACGGAGGAGCGAAAGGATACACTGAGCTGTATTCTCCTCGTAGTTGATGGGGTGCATTATCATGCTTGAGTTGTCGAATACTCTGCGCTTTACCTGATAAGCATTTGCCATGATGACGGGCAGCTTAGCGATAAGGCTGACAGCTGTACGCATCTCGTTCTCGAGCTCCTTGTTCTCGCACTCGTCGTCATAGGAGTAGAGTGCCAGCACAGAACGTGCGAGCTTGTTCATAATATTCTTTGAAGGAGCTTTCAGTATCATATCCTCAACAAAACCGTTGGGGAGATCTCTCTTGAGAGACATATATGTACAGAAAGTCTTGAGTTCCTTTTCTGTGGGAAGATGACCGAACAGCAGGAGGAAAGAAGTCTCCTCATATCCGTATCGGTCTTCAGCTTCAACATTGTTTACGAGGTCGTTGATGTTGTATCCTCTGTATATAAGCTGACCGGGAATAGCTTCAAGCTCTCCCTCATTCATAATATAGCCGTGAACGTTGCATATATTGGTTATTCCTGCAACCACACCTGTACCGTCGCTGTTCCTGAGACCTCTCTTTACATGATACTTTTCGTAAAGTTTGGGATCGATAGCGGTATTTTCAGCAAGCTTGCTGCATAAGTCTGTAATATTGGCACCTGAGATAAATGACGGCATCTTAATCACGCTCCTTTGAAAATATACACTACTAATTATACACCATTTCCGGCGTAATGTCAAATATTATTTAGCGCAGAACGGCGTAAAGCTGAACGTCAGAGAAGAAAACAACTTGCAGGAGGGAAAGCATATGAAAAATTATTTTGCAGCGGTTCTGTTTATGGCGGCTTCCATAGCGGCAGCACCGGCTGTTACGGTCTATATTGCGGAAAAAAGTCAGCCTGATACAGTGGTTTCACAGGAAGAGGACACAGAAGCGGAGAAAACATCACTGCCGGCTGAAGTTTCAGAAGCTGTCACCGAAGAAGCTGAAGCAGCGGCGGAGTTCACGGATGAGCCTTACAAAGTCCTTGATTCTGCGACGGGATATATCATGGAATTGCCGGTGCGTGATTATGTCATAGGAGCTGTATGTGCCGAAATGCCCGCGGATTTTTCTGAGGAAGCTCTCAAAGCGCAGGCTGTTGCCGCTCACACTTACGCTGAACGGCAGAGAAAAAGAGAACGCTCTTCTCCGACAGAGGAACTAAAAGGAGCGGATTTCTCAAATGATACCTCGAAGTATCAGGGCTATTTTACCCGCGAACAGACCGAGAAATTCTATGGGGACAAGTTCAATGAGAGTTACGCCAGGGTAACAAATGCGGTCGATGAAGTTCTGCCGTACATACTCACTTATGAGGACGAGCCTGCAATAGCTGCTTTTCATTCTATGTCGCCCGGAAAGACCGAGAGTGCCGAAAATGCGTGGGGAACCGCTGTGGATTATCTCGTCCCTGTAGACAGCAGCTGTGATATTTCAGCGCCTAAATACACGGATCAGAAGCATTTCAATGCTGATTCGCTGAGGTATGCTCTCGAAACAGCGTTCCCGGGAATAACTCTCGGCGAAGATATGTCGGAGTGGGTAAAGGTGCTTGATGTATCAGACTCCGGAACAGTTCTCCGTGCACAGGCAGGCGACAGAGAAGCCACAGGCGGCGAGCTGAGATCTGCGCTTGCTCTGCGTTCAGCCTGCTTTGAGGTTAGATATTCGGAAAACGAAGTCGTGTTTACAACACGCGGCTATGGTCACGGAGTAGGTATGAGCCAGTACGGCGCGGATTCGATGGCGGACGGCGGCAGAAGCTGGCAGGAAATCTTAAAGCATTACTATCCGGGCTGTGAAATAACACGGTAGAAAAACAAAACTGCCCCTGTCATTGATTCCTGACAGGGACAGTATAATTCTGTGGAAAAAGTCTTTGAGAAAGAGGTCCGGGATATATCAGTTGAACTTGAGTGCACCGGTGTTTTCCATAGCTTTGAGGAGGAAGAAACGTGCTTCGTCGCGGCGTTCCGGCTTAGCCATATAGTACATATATGTCTCGGCAACATTGAGCGGACTTGCTGTTCTGCCCTCGATCTTGAACTGCTCGAAGCCCATGGGCACATATTTATCCCATATATCATCGGGAGTGATATGAGTTTTGAGTCCGCGGATGTCGAAGATACCTCTCTGCGAGAAAGGGCAGTTGCGGAAGTTCTGCGGATCATGTTTTTCTATATCGAACGGGAGATTCGGGTACTTCTTGATATGAGTACAATAAGCTATCTGCTGTTCGCCGATAGACTTATAGTGTTCAAGTCTGCGCGGACATTCGGGTTCACAGCAGGCATTAACGAGAAACTCTATATCCTTCTTGCGCGGCAGTTTTTCGAGTATGTCGAACTTGTTGTTGAGGTCGTAGTCGATAACGACTATGCTGTAATCCTTTTCAAGCTCGGCAAGGAGAGCTTCTTCAGTGTTAAGACGCTTGCAGGTCGAGCTTGTCAGTTTGTACTTCGGGAAATTGCGGCGGATATATTCTTCGAGCACCGGTGAAGCAACGATAGCTTCGTTGAGACCGTTGTTTGAGAGATTGAGTATCATATTGCAGCGTTCATCGGCAAGGTGCTTCTTCTCCAGCATCATATTCGTGAATGTATAGCGGAGCGGTATGCCGCGGTCGTTGAATGTCTTGATGACAGCCTTGATGAAGTTCTTGTCGGTAAAGCCACCCTGAGTTCTTCCGCCGTTCCAGAGACAGGGCGGGAAAACTCCGTAGAACGATGCTATCTCAACGCCCTCGCGGAAGAAGTCCGGACGATTCTGCAGCATATCAGCGAATAAGAGGTTCAGCTTGAAATTCCCCGAGAAATCGGGCAGGTGAAAACGTACTTTCATATTAAACTCCTGTCGGTTATTGATTCTGAATTGAAAAATGATCTCCGCGCTCATTGGCAACGGTATATCCGGCGGATTCTATGCGCCTTTGCAGACATCCGCGGCACTCGGCAGCTTCCTCGCCGGTGCATATCTTGTTGTCGTAGAGGTCGTACTTCTTTCTGACTCTTACCGGAGAAAGGTTCGGCATAACGACATTACAGCCGGTCATGAGTCCGAGCTCTCTGCCGTTTGGAGCGACAGTTCCGAGAGCTGTCGTAGCCGGAAGAAGTACCTGTGGGAACATCAGTCTGAGTATGCCGAGAAGTCTCAGCGTCAGTTCGAGAGTGCCGCCTTTTTCATCGGCAAAAGGTGTGCTGTGATGTGGGATAAACGGTCCTATGCCTATCATATGCGGCTTCAGTTCCTGAAGAAATCTCAGATCAGCGATAAGGCTGTCAACAGTCTGGAAAGGTGCTCCGACCATAAAGCCTGCGCCTACCTGATAGCCGAGCTCACGGAGAGTGAAAAGGCACTCTTTTCGGTTTTTCAGGCTGAGTTCAGACGGGTGGAGCTTTGTGTAGAGCTCCTCGTCAGCCGCTTCGTGGCGCAGAAGATAACGGTCAGCACCGGCTTCTTTCATACGCTTGTAGCTTTCGCGTGAACGTTCTCCGAGTGAGAGCGTTATGGCGCAGTCCGGGTAACGGCTGCGTATTTCCGATATGATCTCGACCATATAGTCGTCAGTGAAGAATGAGTCCTCACCGCCCTGCATTACGAATGTGTGGAAGCCGAGCTCGTAGCCGTTTTCACAGCAGGCGAGGATGTCCTCACGGCTGAGGCGGTAGCGGTCAGCGTCCTTGTTGCTGCGGCGGATACCGCAGTACAGGCAGTCGTTTTTGCAGTAGGAAGAGATCTCGATAAGTCCGCGGAGAAAGACCTTGTCGCCGTAATATTTCCGGCGTACTTCGTCTGCACGCTTTTTCAGTATATCAGCCTCTTCCGCTTCCTCAGAGGTGATAAGTGAGCGGAGTTCTTCATCATTGAGATCTCCGTTAAGATAGAGCTTTTCTGCGAGTCCTGACATATCAGCCGCCCAGCCTTATCATTTCATCTATACATTTTCTTGCGTCAGTTATGAGCTTGTCGTCCATTTCTATCTCGAAAGCTTCGCCGCCCTGACCACTGATCGCGAGAAGCGAATTGTATATATCGGGCAGCGTTGTGAGCTTCATATTATGACAGACGATGTCCTTTGTAACAGGATAGTATTTCTTCTCAGGGCAGTCATACTGGAGGTGTTCGGCGATAGAAGTCTCTGTTCCAATGATGAACTCGTTTGCATCGGACTTCTTTGCGTAGTCCATGATACCTGTTGTTGAGCCTACATAGTCGGCAAGAGCTACAACATCGGGGGTACACTCGGGATGTACAAGGAAGAGTGCGTTCGGGTGAGCTTCCTTCGCAGCCTTGACTTCCCTGACTGTGAGTCTTGCATGAGTAGGACAGCCGCCGTTGAGGAGCTTTATGTCCTTTTCGGGACAGTTCTTCTTAACATAGTCGCCGAGATTGCAGTCGGGGATAAAGAGCAGCTTGTCACTGTCAATAGCCTTGACTATTTTGAGTGCACTCGAGGAGGTAACGCATACGTCGCATACTGTCTTTAATGCAGCGGTAGTGTTGATATATGCGATGACCTTTCTGTCTGGCTCGGCAGCTTTCAGGGCTCCTATCATTTCGGGCTCCATCTGCTCTGCCATAGGACAGCCTGCGTTCCTGTTTGCAAGGTAAACGTGCTTCTGCGGTGAGAGTATCTTAGCTGTCTCAGCCATGAAGTGTACTCCGCAGAAGAGTATATTGTCAGCGTCCACGCCCTTTGCGTCAACGCTGAGCTTGTAGCTGTCGCCCACGAAATCAGCGATCTCGGTTATCTCTCTTGCCTGGTAGCAATGAGCGAGAATGGCGGTGTTTGTTCCTTTTTTCAATTTCAGGATCTTGTCCTGCAATTCACGTACTGTCATAGATTACTCCTTTGGATATTCAGCTCAGAGAACACTCTCAGCGATGACTTCAACTTCTGCGAGGACTCCCTTGGGGAGAGTTTTTACGGCTACACAGCTTCTTGCCGGAAGGCTTGTGAAGTATTTGCCGTATATCTCGTTGAAAGCAGCAAAATCGTTCATATCTGCGAGGAAACAGGTGGTCTTTACAGCTTTTTCAAATGAAGAGCCTGCTGTTCTGAGGACTTCGCCGAGGTTCTTCATGATCTGCTCTGTCTGTTCCTCTATCGTCTGTGCAGTAACAGTATTAGTTACCGGATCAATTGCTATCTGACCGCTGGTGTAAACCATTCCGTTTGAAACGATCGCCTGTGAGTAAGGGCCGACAGCTGCCGGAGCCTTTTCAGTGTGTATTTTTATCATATGTATCCTCCTGTTGGTGAATTATCAGGTCTGATCCTGGATATTGTTTATAACCTGATGTATGAACTGCTTTGCTGTTCTTGGTGAACGTCCGTTGCCTGATGACAGAGCGAACTGCTCTGCCTTTTCAGCGAGCTCCTCTTCCTTCATATCAAGTTCGTTGAGTTTAGCGAGCTTGGACGCTATCATTATGTATTCCTTCTTGTCAGGACGGTTGAAGTTTACTCTGAGTCCGAAACGTGAAGACAGAGAGAGAGTCTCCTGCATTGTATCGTTGCGGTGGATATCGTCGCCCTCTCGGTCTGAGAATTTTTCCTTTACAAGGTGGCGGCGGTTGCTGGTAGCATAGATGACCATATTGCGTGAACGCGCTGCGGCTGAGCCTTCAAGTATGGCCTTGAGTGAGCCGAAGCAGTCCTCGCCCTCAACAAATGAGAGGTCGTCGATGAATATGATGAATTTGAGCGGATTGCGGCTTATCTCATCGATAATGCCGGGTATCTCGCGGAGCTGTTCCTTTGAGATCTCGATTAGACGGAGACCGCTGTCAGCGTATTCGTTGGCAACAGCCTTGACTGTCGAAGATTTTCCTGTGCCTGCGTCACCGTAAAGGAGAGCGTTGAGGGCAGGCTTGCCGTCAAGGAGAGCGAGAGTATTGTCAACGATAGCCTTGCGCTGTGCCTCGTAGCCGAAGAGCTCGGAGAGCTTCTGTGTATCGGGATGCTTTACAGGGAAGATACCGTCGCGGAAGATGAACATATTTGACTTTGTCCACTTGCCGTAACCGACGTTTGCAACTGTCATAAGGCGCTGCTTGTAGCTCTCTACAAAGTCTGCCTTTGATGTGGTCCACTGTGGGATATATCCGTCATATTCAACGCCTGCCATAAAGTCTGCCGGAGTGAGCTGTGACACTTCCTGGAGGAAGAGCAGTTCGTTTACGAGACACTCCTGCATCTCATGGGGAGGTATACAGCCGCTTGCGGCTTCTTTGATGAAAACGTTTTCATCCTCCATAGCGATCTGGAGTATGTACTTGGTAAGGTCTGCTGTGTTGTGGCTGTACAGCTCGGTCACGAAGTCGGAATAATCTGCAAAATAGTTGGAAAGGTATCTCTTGTCAGAACCAAGCAATATCATAAGCTTGTCGAATACATCATCCTGAGCGAGTCCTCTGAAAATTGCGACCAGATCACGGCTGCGGCATAGTCTTAATAGTTTAGAATTCATATTATAGTACCTCGATTATTTTTTCTGTCATTTCGGTGCAGGTAAGGGGCGTTCTCTCGCTGCTGCCGATGATATCTGCGGTGCGCCATCCTGCTTCGAGCACTTTGTTCACCGCTTTTTCAATGCGATCAGCCTCTTCTGCAAGGCCGAATGAATAGCGGAGCATCATAGCTCCTGAAAGGATAGTTGCTATGGGGTTTGCCTTGTTCTGACCGGCGATGTCCGGTGCAGAACCGTGGATAGGTTCGTACATACCGCGCTTTCCGTCACCGAGAGAAGCACTTGCGAGCATACCTATCGAGCCTGTTATCTGTGAGGCTTCGTCTGAGAGTATGTCGCCGAACATATTCGATGTAACGATAACGTCAAACTGCTTCGGATCGCGGACAAGCTGCATCGCTGCGTTATCTACGAACATATCGCTGTACTGTACCTCAGGGTATTTTTCTGCGAGAGTGTGCATTGTCTTTCTCCAGAGACGCGAGGATTCAAGTACGTTCGCCTTGTCAATACTGCAAAGCCGCTTTCCACGCTTCATAGTTGCTTCAAAGGCAACACGCCCGATGCGCTCAATCTCTGTAACGCTGTAAGCTTCGGTATCATAGGCTTCCTGACCGTATCTTCCTTCACGGAAGCCCCTGTCACCGAAGTAAATCCCCCCTGTGAGCTCGCGGACTATCATTATGTCAAATCCGTCACCGACTATCTCGGCCTTGAGCGGAGAAGCGCTCCTGAGTGCCGGATAGAGTTTAGCAGGGCGGAGATTAGTGTAGAGTCCGAGAGCTTCTCTTATACCGAGCAGAGCTTTTTCAGGGCGCTGGTCTCCGGGGAGATCGTCCCATTCGGGACCGCCGACAGCTCCGAGAAGCACGCTGTCAGAAGCAAGACAGCCGTTGATCGTTTCCTGCGGTAAAGGCTTGCCAACGGCATTTATAGCCGCACCGCCTATGAGATATGGTGTAAAATTTATCTTGTGTCCGAACTCAGATGCCGTTTTTTCGAGTACCGCAGCGGCGCTGTCTACTATTTCAGGACCTATGCCGTCACCGTGCAGTAAAGCGATGTTGAGTTCCATATGCACCTCCTGTATTCGTTTATATCTGAATGAACTGAAATGGCTGTTAGTGCCGTCAGTTCTGAGTATTCTATGAGATAGTTTCTGTTTCTGATACGTTGCTGCTATCAGCAGTTTCGCTGGCAGGTTCTTCGTCAAAGGTAACGTATTCGCTTGTTCCGTCACCGAAGTAGCGGCGGTAGCTGTTTATTTTACCCGAGTTACCCTTGAATACATCTTCGCTGAGCTTACTGCAGCTGCTCTTTTCGTCCTCGTGAACATAAGCATTGTATATCGGATGAGTATTGTAGCTGTTTTCATCTTTGTAGGAGACAATGCACAGCTCAAAGTATTTGTTGGTCTTAGAGAAGAGGTCGATAATACTTTTGTAAGCTGACTCGTCAGAAAGGTCGCGGTCTGATAGTTCTATGCAGCAGAAATTATAAGGATACAGCATATCGGCAAGATTACTGCCGTCGTAATATTCTGTTTTTGACTTGAAAAAAACGTTTGTCGGTGAAGAGTCAAGTTCCTGAAAAGGGAGAGTTACTGTGGTTATCGGATCACCTAACTCATTCTTGATAAAATCGTGAGCATCATTGCTTATTTTTGAGTATTGATATGAATCTCTGCCCTCGGTCGTTTTATCCTTGCCGCTTATGATAACTGCAAATTCTTCATTATCATATTTCATCGAGACCTTTGCGTCTTCTGTAGGTGTATAGTCAACGGGAAAATCAAAGGTTTCGTCAGTTATTGGATTACAGTTGGTCACCTTTGCGCTGAAGCCGTATTTTTCGCTGATATAAGCCTGAGCGTTCTCGGTTGCCTGCCTTTTGAATATTTCTTCCGGGCTAAGCTTACTTGAAGATCCGGAGCCGCAGGAAGCTGAGCACATTAGTATGAGTGCGGTGAGAGTGATAGAGAGCATCTTTTTCATATATAGTTCCTTTGTCAGCGGATAAGTCCCTTCGCAACAGACTGGACGAGACCTCCATTTTCGATGATATTCTGTATAAACTCCGGGAAAGGCTCCGTGCGGAATTCCCTGCCGGTCGTTATGTCGCGAATAATGCCGTTATCGAGGTCAGCCTCGACTTTGTCTCCCTCTGAGATGTTCTCAGCGGCTTCGGGGCACTCTACGATAGCGAGTCCGATGTTTATGGCGTTGCGGTAGAAGATACGCGCAAAGCTCTTTGCGATGACCACTGAGATACCGCTTGCCTTTATGGCTATGGGAGCGTGTTCGCGTGAAGAACCGCAGCCGAAATTCTGTCCGGCAACGATAATATCACCTTCATTCACACGGGATACAAAGGTCTTGTCGATATCTTCCATACAGTGTGAAGCGAGCTCCTTGTGATCGCTGGTATTTAGATAGCGTGCAGGTATGATAACGTCTGTGTCGATGTTGTCGCCGTATTTTATAACATTTCCTGTGTACTTCATACGCCCATAACCTCCCACGGACTTGTTATTTTTCCTGTAACAGCGCAGGCTGCGGCAGTTGCCGGACTTGCGAGATATACCTCGGAGTCAACGTGGCCCATACGTCCGACGAAGTTTCGGTTCGTGGTGGTGACTGCGCGTTCGCCGGCAGCGAGTATTCCCATATGTCCTCCGAGACATGGTCCGCAGGTAGGAGTTGAAACAACTGCGCCGCTTTCGATGAATGTTTTCAGCAGTCCAATTTCCATAGCATCGAGATATATTTTCTGCGTAGCCGGAATGATTATAGCACGGACTCCCTTAGCTACCTTTCTGCCCTTGAATATCTCTGCAGCGGCGATAAGGTCTTCGAGCCTGCCGTTTGTGCAGGAGCCGATAACGACCTGATTGATCTTTATGTCGCCTATCTCACCGAAAGTCCTTGCGTTTTCGGGAAGATGCGGAAAGGCTACTGTCGGCTCTATCTGAGAGAGGTCAACGGTGAGGACTTCCTCATAAACAGCGTCCGCGTCAGCCTTATAGACTTTCGGTTCAGCTGCGCCGTGTTCTTTCAGATATGCGAGAGTTATTTCATCAACTTCAAATATGCCGTTCTTCGCACCGGCTTCGATAGCCATATTTGCTATGCAGAGACGGTCAGCCATACTGAGCGAAGCAAGTCCGTCTCCCGTGAATTCCATAGAGCGGTAAAGAGCTCCGTCAACACCTGTCCTGCCGATTATGTGGAGAATTACGTCCTTGCCGGAAACATATTTCCTGAGGCTGCCTGTCAGTTCTATCTTCATAGCGGCAGGTACCTTGAACCATGCTTTGCCGGAAGCCATTCCGCAGGCCATATCGGTCGAGCCGACTCCTGTTGAAAAAGCTCCGAGAGCGCCGTAGGTACAGGTGTGGGAATCAGCTCCGATGACGAGATCACCGGCAGTAGCGAGACCTTTTTCGGGGATAAGGGCGTGTTCTATGCCCATCTCACCAACGTCATAGAAATGAGTGATGTCTTTTTCTCCGCAGAAATCACGGCACATCTTGCATTGCTCCGCAGCCTTTATGTCCTTGTTTGGAGCAAAATGATCCATTATCATTGTGATCTTGTTTTTGTCGAACACGCTGTCCATGCCGAGCTTTGCGAACTCTTTGATAGCTACCGGCGACGTTATGTCGTTGCCGAGGACGAGGTCGAGGTCGGCGAGGATCAGCTGTCCTGCCTGTACCGAGTCAAGTCCTGCGTGAGCCGCAAGTATCTTCTGCGTCATTGTCATACTCATTTTATCAGCTTCTTTCGTATGGTTGTGGAATAAGGCTTTCAGCTGACGGCTGACAGCCGGTTCCATTACCGCCTGTTGATTATCGCACCCTTATCTGCGCTTGATACCTGCTGTGCATAGCGCTTTAGATAGCCTGTTATGTTTTCTTTGCGCTTGATAGGCATAGTCTTTCTGCGCTCCTCGAGTTCTTCGTCGGATACTTCGAGGGTTATTGAGTAGTTAGGTATGTCTATCGAGATCATGTCGCCGTCCTTGACGTATGCGATAGGACCGCCGTTTACAGCTTCGGGTGAAACGTGTCCGATAGCAGCTCCGCGTGTAGCACCGGAGAAACGTCCGTCTGTTATTAGAGCAACTGTCGAGCCGAGACCTGCACCCTGTATAGCGGAAGTAGGCGAGAGCATCTCACGCATACCGGGACCGCCGGCAGGTCCTTCATAGCGTATAACTACAACGTCACCGGGCTTGATACCGCCCTCGTAGATGACTTTTATAGCTTCTTCTTCACTGTCGAATACTCTTGCAGGTCCCTTGTGAGCGAGCATTTCCGGAGCAACGGCGCTTCTCTTTACGACGCAGCGGTCGGGAGCAAGGTTGCCCTTGAGGACGGCGATGCCGCCTGTTCCACTGTAAGGATCGTCGATGGGACGTATAGTTGAAGGATCTCTGTTTACGCAGCCCTGAATGTTCTCACCGACAGTCTTGCCAGTGCAGGTCATACAGTCGGTATTGATGAGATCTTTCTTTGAGAGCTCGTTCAGAACGGCGTATACACCGCCGGCTTCATTGAGATCTTCCATGTATGTGTGTCCGGCAGGAGCGAGGTGGCAGAGGTTTGGAGTCCTTGCACTTATCTCGTTTGCCATATCGAGATCTATATTTATTCCGCATTCATTTGCGATAGCAGGCAGATGGAGCATACTGTTGGTCGAGCAGCCCAGAGCCATATCGGCTGTGAGAGCGTTCTCAAAAGCCTTTGCTGTCATAATGTCGAGCGGACGGATATTTTTTCTGTAAAGTTCCATTACCTGCATACCAGCCTGTTTTGCGAGCTTTAGACGTTCGGAGTATACAGCCGGGATAGTACCGTTTCCTCTGAGTCCCATACCGAGGACTTCGGTAAGGCAGTTCATGGAGTTTGCGGTGTACATACCTGAACATGAACCGCAGGTAGGACAGGTCTTGTTCTCGTATTCCTCGACCTCTTCAGCGGAGATCTTTCCGGCAGTATAAGCGCCGACAGCTTCGAACATTGAGGAGAGGCTCGTCTTCTGTCCCTTAACGTGTCCGGCGAGCATAGGACCGCCGCTCACGAAAACAGTCGGGACGTTGATACGTGCCGCAGCCATAAGGAGTCCGGGAACATTTTTGTCGCAGTTCGGCACCATTACGAGAGCATCGAAATGGTGGGCAAGAGCCATACATTCAGTTGAATCTGCAATAAGGTCACGGGTAACGAGGGAGTATTTCATACCTTTGTGTCCCATAGCTATACCGTCGCATACAGCAATAGCCGGGAATACAACGGGAGTTCCGCCGCCCATTGCAACGCCGAGCTTTACAGCCTCGACAATTTTGTCGATGTTCATATGTCCGGGCACTATCTCGTTATATGATGAAACGATGCCGACGAGAGGTCTGTTCATTTCCTCTTTTGTAAAACCGAGGGCGTTGAAAAGCGAGCGCTGTGACGCTTTTTCGACTCCTTCGCAGTAGTAATTTCCGCTCATTATCTCACCTCATTGTAATTTATATGGAACGCAGACACCGGCATTCCTGCGATAATCTGCCGTAAGCAGGATAACCTCAAATCCCCGCCCGGACTGGGCGGGGAACATAGGTATATTATCAGTTGTTGATGAGCTTGTCTTCGTCGCTCCAGCTGTAAAGCTTTCTGATCTCTTCGCCGACCTTCTCAGCAGGGTGCTCGGAAGCGAGCTTTCTCATAGCCTTGAAGTGTACCTGGCTGCCCGCACTGGACATATCGAGGAGGAAGTCCTTAGCGAATGTGCCGTCCTGGATATTCTTGAGGACCTGCTTCATAGCCTTCTTTGTATCCTCAGTGATGATCTTGGGACCTGTTACATAGTCACCGTACTCAGCTGTGTTTGAAATGGAGTATCTCATGCCTGCGAAACCGCTCTGGTAGATGAGGTCAACAATGAGCTTCATCTCATGGATGCACTCGAAGTAAGCGTTTCTCGGATCGTAGCCAGCCTCAACGAGAGTCTCGAAGCCTGCCTGCATAAGTGCGCAAACACCGCCGCAGAGGACAGCCTGTTCACCGAAGAGGTCAGTTTCTGTCTCTGTTCTGAAAGTTGTCTCGAGAACGCCTGCGCGTGCTCCGCCGATAGCAAGACCGTAAGCGAGAGCCATTTCCTTAGCCTTGCCGGTAGCATCCTGATGTACAGCTACGAGGCAGGGAACACCCTTGCCTGCCTGATATTCGCTTCTTACAGTGTGGCCGGGGCCCTTGGGAGCGATCATTGTAACGTCAACGCTTGCAGGGGGAACGATGCAGCCGAAGTGGATGTTGAAGCCGTGTGCGAACATGAGCATATTGCCGGCCTCAAGGTTGGGCTCGATGTCGTTCTTGTACATAGCAGCCTGCTTTTCGTCGTTGATGAGTATCATGATTATGTCAGCCTGTTTAGCAGCTTCAGCAGCTGTGAAAACTTCAAAGCCCTGCTTTACAGCCTTGTCCCATGACTTGGAGCCTTCATAGAGACCGATGATGACTCTGCCCTTGTCGCCGAGAGATTCCTTAGCGTTGAGAGCGTGAGCGTGTCCCTGGCTGCCGTAGCCGATAACAGCGATAGTCTTGCCGTAGAGAAGCGAAAGATCGCAGTCCTGTTCATAAAAAACCTTTGCAGTATTTTCCATTGTGATTACTCCTTTTCAGAATAAAAAATAAGTGTGGATTAAATATATTTGAAAGAGGCTTCCATGGAAGAAAGTCCTGCCAAATGTGTGTTATTTTACAGTCTTGAGACAGTTTTCGCCGCGCTCGACAGCCACGATACCGGTGCGGCACATTTCCATGATTCCGCAGGGTTTGAGCAGCTCGATGAAAGCATCTATCTTTGAAGTCTCACCGGTGAGCTCACATATGAGAGCAGTCGGAGAGTAGTCAACTATCTTGGAGCGGAATATCTCAACTGCTGTCATTATATCCTGTCTTGACTCGGACTTGTTTCTCACCTTTATGAGGAGAAGCTCACGGATAACGGTCTCATTGGTATTGAGGACCTCTACCTCCTTGACATCGTGGAGCTTTTTCACCTGCTGGAGAATACGTTCCTTGATGTCTTCATCACCGTGGAAGGATATGGTTATACGTGAAAAACCGCTGGATTCCGTCTCGCCGACAGTAAGGCTGTCGATGTTGAAGCCGCGGCGTGTGAACATTCCCGAAACTCTTGAGAGTACACCGGATATGTTGGAAACGAGAACAGCTATGACAAATTTGTTATCCATACCTCTCACCTCACTTTATCTCGGTAATGATGTTGTCGATAGAGCCGCCGGGCGGAAGCATAGGAAGAACGAACTCGTCACAGTCGATGATACAGTCGATAACGGTCGGACCGTCCTCTGCGAATGCAGCTGTGAGAGCCTTTTCAAGCTCTTCCGTATCTGAGCAGCGCCAGCCCTTTGCACCGAAGGCTTCTGCGAGTTTAACGAAGTCAGTCCTGCGGTCAAGGGTAGTGTTTGAGTAGTGCTTGCTGAAGAACAGCGTCTGCCACTGACGCACCATTCCGAGAACGCCGTTGTTAAGCAGAACTATAACTAGCGGAGTCTTCTGTGTGACTGCGGTAGCGAGTTCATTGAGGTTCATACCGAAACTGCCGTCACCTGTGAATAGTACCACGCGCTTGCCGGTAGCAGCAGCTGCACCGATGGCAGCGCCCATTCCGAAGCCCATAGTACCGAGACCGCCGCTTGTGAGGAAAGTTCTCGGCTTTTTCAGCGGATACCTCTGTGCAGTCCACATCTGGTGCTGACCTACATCGGTAGTTATAATAGCCTCTTCCGGAGCGTGTTCACTTACAGCATCGATAATGCCATAGGGAGTGAGTCTCTCAGAAGCAGGCATACCTGTTTTGTCACACGGGGCAGGACAGCTGCTGCAGTCCTTTTCGTATGTGCGCTTCAGAGCACTCTTGGTGCGCTCCATTTCCTCTATGCGGAGACCGTCTACACGGGCTTCCCATTCGGGGAGCTTCTTTTCAGCTACCATAGCGCAGAGACGTTCGAGAGCGTCGCGTATGTCACCCTGTACAGCGAGGTCAGCAGGTATGTTCTTGCTGAGTTCAGCGCCGTCTATATCTATGTGGATTATCTTGAAATTCTGAGCGAAACGCTTCTTGTTGCCGGTAGCTCTTTCGGAGAAGCGTGCTCCGAGAGCGATAACGAGGTCTGCCTCGTCCTCAGCCATGGAGGAAGCGTAATGACCGTGCATACCCTGCATACCGAGGAATTTCGGATGATCGGACGGTATAGCGGAGAGTCCCATCAGCGAGCATCCCATAGGAGCGTCTATCCTCTCGGAGAGAGCGACGAGTTCGGCTGCTGCTTTTCCTGCGATAACGCCGCCGCCGAAGTAGATATAAGGCCTTTCGCTGGCATCTATCATCTGAGCTGCCTGACGGAGCTTGTTCTCGGGGGCATAAACTATCGGTGAGGGGATAACAGGCTGAGTCTTGGGCTCGAATTCGCACTTTGCGATCTGTACATCCTTGGGGATATCAACAAGTACAGGTCCGGGACGGCCTGATTTTGCTATCTTGAATGCCATACGGAGCGTATCTGCGAGTTCTTCGATATTCTTGACGATGAAGTTATGCTTTGTTATAGGCATTGTTATGCCGACAATATCGACTTCCTGGAAGCTGTCGCGTCCGATGAGCTCGCACGGAACGTTTCCGGTGATGGCAACGAGCGGAGTAGAATCGAGGAAAGCCGTAGCGATGCCGGTTACGAGGTTGGTAGCGCCCGGACCGGAAGTTGCTATGACTACGCCGACCTTTCCGGTAGCTCTTGCATAGCCGTCGGCAGCGTGAGCCGCGCCCTGTTCATGGGCAGCAAGTATATGTTTTAAGCGGTCGTTGGCGAGATAGAGTTCGTCGAAGAGGTTGATGACCTGTCCGCCGGGATAACCGAAAACGGTATCACAGCCCTGTTCGATGAGCGTCTCAACAACGATCTTAGCGCCTGAAATCATCATATATATCTTATCCTTTATCAAATTAGTAACATCGGAGTCTGAAAAACGTCTCTGACAAATAAAAAGCTCCGGTATTCTGCGACCGGAGCTGAACTTCATGCTTTAAAATGACATAGTGATACATCAAGCAAGAGCGCCATTCGGGCAGAATGAAACGAGACTGCGGTCAGAGACGTTCACGACCGCGCCTATAATAATGACGATACCGGATGAAATGTAGACCGATCTCATTATTGTACGCTCCTTACTGATTAATATATAATATATTCTACCACTTTATCACGACAAAATCAATAAGGAGCGAACCTTTTCAAGTGCAATTTGTTTATTGTGGATAGTTTCAACAGTTGGCTTTGTGCAGTTTTGAAGTACGTCAGGCACGAAGCATATTGTTTACTGCACTTATGAGTGCCTTAATCGATGATGTCACGATATCGTTGTCTATACCTGTTCCCCAGAAGCTCTTTCCGTCCTTTCCGAGTATCTCAACGTAGGAGACAGCCTGCGAAGCCGAACCTACTTCAAGAGCGTGCTCAGTGTAGGTGTTTATGCTGTAATCCACGCCGGTATAGGAGCGGACAGCGTTGCTCACGGCATCGAGACGTCCGTTACCGGTGTTGGTAGCGCAGGCGTGTCTGCCGTTGTAGGTCATATCAACAGTAGCTTCGATGCCTTCCTGCTGAACATAGTGAACGGAGTTGATAGCTATAGGCGAGGTGATATTGATGTAATTCTCGCGGAATATGCTGAATACCTCGTCCGGGAGAAGTTCCTTGTGACTGCGGTCGGAGATACCCTTGACGAGATAACCGACATTCTCGCGCATCTTCTTGGGAAGATCATAGCCGAAGCGTGTCTCGAGGATATAGCCGATACCGCCCTTGCCGGACTGACTGTTGATGCGGATAACGTCTGCTTCGTACTCTCTGCCGATATCCGTGGGATCAAGTGGGAGATAGGGGACATTCCACTGCTTGCAGCCGGTTTCCTCGCGCCATTTCATACCCTTTGCGATAGCGTCCTGGTGAGAACCGCTGAAAGCTGCGAATACAAGCTTTCCGGCATAAGGGTGACGGTCGTTCACGGGCATTCCTGTGAGTCTTGTGTAGAACTCTGAGAGTGACGGTATATCGCTGAGATCAAGCTCGGGATCTATTCCCTGAGTGTACATATTCATAGCGAGAGTTATTATGTCAACGTTGCCGGTGCGTTCACCGTTTCCGAAGAGCGTGCCCTCGACTCTTTCAGCACCGGCGAGAAGTCCCATTTCGGTATCCGCAACTGCACAGCCTCGGTCGTTGTGTGGATGGAGCGAAACGATGACATTCTCCCTGTTATGGAGGTTCTCACACATATACTCTACCTGGTTTGCATACACATGGGGCATAGAGAGCTGAACTGTTACCGGGAGGTTGATTATTACCTTGTCATCCGGAGTCGGCTGCCAAACGCTGAGAACAGCGTTACAGACTTCGAGAGCGAATTCGGGCTCTGTTCCGGTGAAGCTTTCGGGCGAATATTCAAATCTGAAGTTGCCTTCGTACTTTTCACGGTATTCCTTGCAGAGCTCTGCACCCATAACAGCGAGTTCGATTATTTCTTCCTTGCTCTTTCTGAAGACCTGCTGGCGCTGAGCGGCAGAGGTGGAATTGTAGAGGTGTACGATAGCATTTTTGCAGCCCTTGAGAGCCTCAAAGGTCTTTTCGATGATGTGCTCACGCGACTGGGTGAGCACCTGTATCGTAACGTCATCAGGAATGAGCTGCTGCTCGATGAGAGTGCGGCAGAAGGTGTATTCCGTGTCGGAAGCAGCCGGAAAACCGATCTCTATCTCCTTGAAGCCGATACGGACGAGCTCCTTGAAGAATTCGAGCTTTTCGCCGAGACTCATAGGGGTAATGAGAGCCTGGTTGCCGTCGCGCAGGTCAACGCTGCACCATACAGGCGGTTTGTCTATATAAGATTTTTTGGTCCATTTCATTTTGGTGTGAGGTGCTTCAAAGAATTGCCGTGTGTATTTTTCAGTATTTTTCATAGTAAAACCTCCATTCCGATCCGTATTTCAGACTCAGGAGGATAATAAAAAAGTCTCCTCCATACATCTGTATGGAAGAGACGAAGTTGCATATATCTCCGTGGTACCACTCTTCTTGACGTAAAAACACGCCCACTCATCTGCGTCGGATCAACGCATATCTCTGTAACGGGAGCGCCCGTCCGTGCCTACTTGCCTGTAAACGGCTTTGAGAACGGCTGCTCAGGGAGGAGCTATATCCTGCTGCGGAATACTGCCTTGCACCATGCGGCAGCTCTCTGTAAGACCTTGACAGGCTTTATTTCCCTTCATAGCATTTTGTTTGATAGTAAGTGCATTATACAATATATTTTTTTATTTGTCAATACCTTTTGAGAAAAAATTATTGATTTTTGATTTTGAGTGTGATATAATATATTTATAAATTTTACGGAAAGAAGGTCTGCGACATGGACATCAAAAAGGCTGCTGATTCACTCATCAAGGACAAGGATCCTGTGAAGGCTGTTGAAAAGGCTACCGGAATTGATCTTCCTGATGAAAAGATCAATAAGGTCGTAAAGGAAGTTGCTTCAAAGGTATCCGTTGACGACGTCAAGGACAAAGTCGGCGATGTTGTAAGCAAGCTGAAGAAGTGATGACAGAAGGTGCGCTGCGGTGAGCAGCGCCCTTTTCACTTTTCCGGGAGTAAAAATTGACAAACGGCAGCAAAAAGTGGTATAATAGAATTTGATATTTGAATTCCAAATAATTCATAAGTTTTGTACAGAAAGAAGTGCTTGAAATGACAAAGATTACAATTTTCTCGGGCTTTTTAGGTGCCGGAAAGACCACCCTCATAAAGAAGCTGATAGCTGAGGGTTACAAGGGCGAAAAGCTGGTGCTCATAGAGAACGAGTTCGGTCAGATAGGTATAGACGGCGGCTTCCTCCAGGATGCAGGCGTAGAGATCACCGAGATGAATTCCGGCTGTATCTGCTGCTCACTGGTAGGAGATTTCGGAAAGGCTCTTGAAAAGGTGCTTGCAGACTATGCTCCAGACCGTATCCTTATCGAACCCTCAGGCGTAGGAAAGCTCAGCGATGTCATAAGAGCAGTTCAGAACATAAACGCTCACGATGTTGAACTCGACGGCTTCACAACAGTAGTTGACGCTAAGAAGTGCAAGATGTATCAGAAGAACTTCGGCGAGTTCTTCAACAATCAGATAACATATGCAAGCTGCCTCATCCTCAGCCACACAGGCGGACTCTCAGAGGATAAGATAGACGAATGTGTAAAGCGTCTCAAGGAGCTCAATCCTGCTGCACCGGTCGTTACTACCGAGTGGGATCAGCTCACAGGACAGCAGCTCGTTGACGCTATGACTCAGAAGAACACCCTCGACGATGAGCTCAAGGAGCTTCTTGAGGAAGCAGAGCATAATCACCACCATCATGATCATGATGAACACGAACACCATCACCATGACCACGACGAGCATGAACATCACCACGACCACGGTCCGGACTGCACCTGCGGCTGCCACGACCATGACCACGATCACGAGCATCACCACCATGATCATGATGAACACGAACATCATCATCACGATCACGACGAGCATGAACACCACCACGATCACGGTCCGGACTGCACCTGCGGCTGTCACGATCATGACCACGATCACGAACATCATCACCACCACCATGCAGATGACGTATTCACGAGCTGGGGCAGAGAAACTCCGAATTCCTATACTCAGGACGAGATAACCTCTATCCTCAATGCTCTCGGCGACGAAGCTGCTTATGGCGTTATACTCCGTGCGAAGGGTATAGTAGCCGGTCAGGACGGCAGCTGGATACATTTTGACTATGTTCCCGGAGTTCCGGATGTCCGCACAGGAAGTGCAGGAACTATCGGACGCCTTTGCGTTATCGGTTCAAAGATCAACGAGGAAGCTATCGCTAAGCTGTTCCGCACCGAATGATAAGGAGGGGTAAAAATGCCTCAGAACAATCAGGAAATGCCGGTCTACCTGTTTCTTGGATTCCTTGAATCAGGCAAAACAAAATTCATACAGGAAACACTTGAGGACAAGCGCTTCAACAGCGGAGAACGCACTCTTGTACTGGTGTGCGAAGAGGGCATAGAGGAGTATGATACTTCAAAATATCCTTCTAAGAACGTTGAATTCCGCACTCTCACAGAAAAAGAAGATCTTACCACCGATAATCTTCAGAAGCTGGTCGATGAGACACGCGCTGAAAGAGTAGTAATCGAGTATAACGGTATGTGGCTTGTTAACGACCTTTTCACAGCTATGCCGGAGGGGTGGGCCATATATCAGGTAATGTTCTTCGTGGATGCTTCAACTTTCATCAACTATAACAACAATATGCGCAGTCTCGTTGTTGATAAGCTGAATATATGCGAGCTTACTGTATTCAACCGCTTTGAGAAGTCTATGGATCCGAATGAGTTCCACAAGATTGTCCGCGGAGTGAGCCGCAGAAGCGAAATGGCTTACGAATACACTGACGGCACAGTCGCTTATGATGACATAGAAGATCCGCTTCCGTACGATGTTGAAGCACCGGAATTCACTATCGGTGACGAGGACTATGCAATCTTCTACCGCGATATTATGGAAGATCCTATGAAGTATGACGGAAAGATCATCACTTTCAAGGGTAAGGCTGCACGCAATCCCAAGTTCCCGAGCGATACTTTCGCACTTGGCAGGAGCGTTATGACCTGCTGTGTCGAGGATATACAGTATTGCTGGTTCGTTGTCGAAGCCGGCGATGAGTCCCAGGTGCGAGATAAAGGCTGGGTGATAGCAAGAGCTGCTATCAAGGTGCAGAAGCACAAGTTCTACCGCGGAAAAGGCCCTGTTCTTCGTCTTCTCGAGCTTACGGACTCTGTACAGCCCGAAAAGGAAGTTGCAACATTCTATTAAGGCATAATATACAAATTTACAGGCGGCATTTTTATTGATAACGCCTATGACATTCCGCAGAAAAATATGCTATAATATTGTTAAGTAATAGCATCAACGTGTAGTCGCTCCTGACGTAAGTCCAGTTGTTCGGGAGCGGCTTTTTTATTTGCGGAGGGAAATATGTACAATGTCAATGAAGCAGTAGTTTACGATACACACGGAGTATGTCTGGTCAGTTCAATAGAGAAAAGAGACTTCGGCGGCGGAGAGAATGAATACTATGTCCTCCAGTCGGTGAGAGACAACAGGAGCAGGTTCTATGTTCCGATTTCAAATACCGCCCTTGCTGCAAAAATGAGACCGGTTCTTTCAGCGGAGGAGATAGGAGAGCTGATAAAAGCGATGCCGGATCAGGAATTGATCAGTGTTGAGGACGAAAAACAGCGTAAAGATGTTTGCCGGAGCATTATTTCCGGCGGAGACCGATCAAAGCTGATAGCATTGATAAAATCACTCTATATCCGAAGAAAGGAGCTTTCTGCCAACAACCGCAAACTCCGTTCCTTTGAGGAGAGGACTCTTGAAGAAGCTGAGAATATGCTCTATGATGAGTTTGCTTATGTACTCGGGATAGACAGAAATGAAGTAGTTCCGTACATAACGTCTGCGATAGACAGCAGTAAAAACTGAGAATAAGAAAACGCCCATAAGCTGTTGAAGCTATGGGCGTTTGATTGTATTATGCTCAGCTGCCGTAGACCTTGGCAGCTATATCGACTGTCTGTTTTGCGTCCTTTGCATAGAAGTCAGCGTTTATCTGCTCAGCGTATGAAGCTGTGAGCACAGCGCCACCCACGACTGTTTTACAGCCGGGATATTTCTCGTTGAGGAGCTTTATCGTTTCTTCCATAGAACCGAGGGTAGTGGTCATAAGCGCGGACAGTCCGACAAGGCTGACCTTATGTTGTATAGCGGCTTCAACGACTGTTTCCGGCGGAACGTCCTTGCCGAGGTCGATGACTGTGAAGCCGTAGCTGTCGAGCAGCACCTTGACGATATTCTTTCCTATGTCGTGTATGTCACCCTTAACGGTCGCAAGTACCACTTTGCCTTTTGATACGCTCTCGCTGTTGCTCAGTGAGAGCTTTTCCTTTATTATCTCGAAGCAGGCCTGAGCGGCTCCGGCAGTGAGAATGAGCTGGGGCAGGAATATAGTGCCCTTTTCAAATTTTGCTCCGGCAGAGTCGAGCGCGGGTATGAGATAATTGTTGATTATCTCCATTGCGTCGGTCTTTTTCAGCATTTCCTCGGCAGCTTTGACTGCATCGTTTTTCAGACCGTTCTCAACTGCATAGATGAGGTCGGGGGAGTCCTTTTCTGCCGGCTTGGGCGGCGGCGGAGCGCCGTTCTCCTGAGCGTAAACGCTGATGAATTCTGCAGAATCGCGGTCGATACCGGCGAGAAGTCTGTATGCGCGGACAGCTCCGATGATGGAGTCTATATTCGGGTTTATGATAGGCAGATCAAGACCGCTGTGAAGAGACATAGTGAGGAATGTCCTTGTTATGAGCTCGCGGTTCGGGAGACCGAAAGATATATTTGAAACACCGAGAACAGTTCTGAGACCAAGCTCGTTTTTGACTCTGTTGAGTGCTGTGAGTGTTTCCAGAGCTCCGTCCTGTTCAGCGGAAGCGGTGAGCGTAAGGCAGTCGATGAAGACGTCCTGACGCGGTATACCGTATTCCATGGCGCGGTCGAGTATCTTTCTGGCAATAGCGAATCTGCCCTCAGCAGTCTTGGGGATGCCGCCTTTATCAAGAGCGAGTCCTACAACGGAAGCACCGTACTTTTTAACGAGAGGCAGGATAGAATCGAGGGACTCATCTTCGCCGTTTACGGAGTTTACGATAGGCTTGCCGTTATACACGCGGAGTCCGGCTTCGAGCACCTCAGGTATCGTGGAATCGAGCTGGAGCGGTGTGTCACAAATGCCCTGGATAGCCTTTACTGCGGTTATCATCATGGCCTTTTCGTCAATGCCGGGAAGACCTACGTTAACGTCAAGAATTTCAGCGCCGGCGTGTATCTGCTCGACAGCCTGTCCGAGGATGTAGTCTATATCATTAGCGAGGAGAGCTTCTTTGAAGCGCTTTTTACCGGTCGGGTTGATACGTTCGCCGATAACGCGCGGCTGGTCGATTACGACGCAGTTCACAGCGGAACAAGCCTTGCTGTACGGCACGATGTTCCTGGTTGTGCGCTCTTTGTCAGCGAGAGCCTCTGTCACAGCCTTTATATGAGCCGGAGTAGTTCCGCAGCAGCCGCCGAATATGGCAACGCCTGCATCAGCGAGTTTGACTGCACTTGCAGCGAATTCTTCGGGACCTACGTTGAACTTGTTTGTGACAGGATCAGGCAGACCTGCATTCGGCTTTGCTATAATGGGGAGCGTGGTGAGTGAGCATATCTTGTCAAGGACAGGGAAGAGTTCCTCCGGTCCGAGAGAACAGTTTACTCCGAGAGCGTCAATGCCGAGTCCCTCAAGGACTGCGACCATACATTCCGGTGAAACACCGGTAAATGTACGCATATTCTCCTCGAATGTCATAGTGACGAGAATTGGCTTGTCGGAGTTCTCTTTTGCAGCGAGAACAGCAGCCTTTACTTCATAGAGGTCGGTCATTGTCTCGATGACGATAACATCAGCATCGCTTCCTGCAAGGACTATCTCCTTGTAGCAGTCGTAGGCTTCCTCGAAGCGCAGAGTTCCTGCCGGTTCAAGGAGCTGTCCTATCGGACCAATATCGAGGGCGACGAGAACGTCTCCTCCGACTGCAAGACGGGCGTTGCTGACAGCAGCACGAACGACTTCATCGACGGTGTGACCGCTGTTTTTGAGCTTGTAGCAGTTAGCGCCGAAAGTGTTTGCGTATACGATATCAGAGCCGCTTTCAGCGTACATCTGATGTATCTTCATTATTGACTCGGGAGCTGTTAGATTGAGAAGCTCCGGAACGTGTTCTGTCTCTATGCCCATAGACTGGAGCATAGTACCCATACCGCCGTCGAGATATATAAAGTCTCCTCGGTCAAGGAGATCGTAGAATGACCGGGACAAGGACAATTCCCCCTTTTAATTATTCTGTTTTGAATGTTCCGAGAAGACGGAAGTATTCAAGGTTCTGGTCGAGGTCGCACAGTACAGCCTGTACTGTGGGATCGGAGAGCTTTCCGCTGAAATCGAGATAGAATCTTACATCAAAGCTGCCGTCGCGGACGGGGCGGTTCTCGATGCGGAGAAGGTTCATGCCGTTAACATAGAATTTTGTCAGCAGTCGGTAAAGACTACCCTCTGTGTGAGGGATAGTGAGCATTACCGTGATAGCGTCAGACTGAGGATCTACCTGTAGTTCCTTTGCTATGCAGACGAATCTTGTACGGTTGAGCTGACAGTCTGCTATATTTTCAGCTATAACAGCGAGACCGAGACGCTTTGCACATTCAGGCGAGCAGATGGCGGCTATGTTGTCACCGTCAGCACTTGCGGCTACCTTTTCGGCAGCTGTAGCTGTGTTGCCGTAATCCTTGTTCTTCAGGCGGTTGAGAGTGAGAAAGTCGCTGCACTGTGCAAGCGCCTGAGGGTGGGAATATACGCATTTTACGTCCTGTACGGGGATATTTGTCTTTGCGGCGAGACAGTGGTTTATCTCGAGGCATACCTCGCGGACGGTAAATATATCATACTTAGCCATGAGGTCATATGTGCTGTCAACAGAGCCGGCAGTTGAATTGTGGACGGGAAGAACACCGTAATCGAGTTCTCCGGACTGTACAGCGCGGAAAACGTCCTCGAATGTGCGGTAGAATTTCACAGGTTTGTCGCCGAATATGAGCTTTGCAGCGGCTTCGGAGTTAGCACCTTCAGTACCCTGACAGCCGATATTCTTGGCTCCTGCAAAATCAGGTGCCTGGTAATCAGTTGCAAATACTCTGCTTATAGCACGGTTCTGTAGTATCTTGCTTATGTCCATTATTGTGGTGAAGAGAGCCGCGGTTCCGGCTTCGAGGGACTTGTCCCCTGTGAGAGCCTTTATGCGGTCAACGATCTGCTGTTCTCTTCCGCCCTGGAAGACAGGCATATCGTGTATCCTCTTGTATTCTGCCACACCTTTGCAGAGCTCCATTCTCTGCTTGAAAAGGCTGAGTATCTGCTCGTCGGTTTCATCAATCTTTCCGCGAAGCTGCTGTAAATCGTCCATATATGACCTCCGGTATTAATTTCACAAAATACATTATAGCAGGTTTTTTTGTGAAAATCAATAAAAATGATATAAATATATTGCAAACGTGCTCCCTGATGTGGTATAATAATAATGTATATAGTGAGAAGTTGTATTTATACGAAGGTACGGTGTGAAAAAGTGAAGAATATCAGGATACTTGGTGTGGATCCGGGCTATGCGATAGTTGGTTTCGGAGTCCTTGATTATGACGGCGTGAAGTTCACTCCGATAGAATACGGAGCAGTGCTCACAGAAGCCGGAACGCCTTTCCCGGAGAGATTAAAGGCGATTTATGAAGACATCGAGTTTATATTCGACAAATTCAGACCGGACTGTATGGCTATAGAACGGCTTTATTTCACTTCAAACCAGAAAACGGCGATAGACGTTGCACAGGCGAGGGGAGTCACGGTGCTCTCAGCCGCAAGGAGAAATATACCTGTTTCGGAATATACTCCGCTTCAGGTAAAGGTCTCGGTAACGGGCTACGGTAAGGCAGAGAAAAAACAGGTGATGGAAATGACTCGTCAGATACTCGGTCTGGCGCAGATACCAAAGCCGGATGATGCCGCCGATGCTCTTGCGATAGCTATCTGCCACGGACATACGGTCCGCTGGTCATAAACGTATAAGGTGTATCCGAAAGGAAAAGAGAGATATGATATATAGCTTAAGAGGCAGACTCACAGTCAAGGAACTTGGATTTGCCGTTATTGAATGTGCAGGCGTTGGGTACGGCTGCAAGATCTCATACAACACTGCCGCTGCTCTCGGCGAACACGGGAGCGAGGCTGTTCTGTATACCCATCTATATGTCAGAGAGGACGCAGTAGAGCTTTTCGGCTTTGCTACTCTCCAGGAGCTGAGCTGCTTCAGGCTGCTCATTTCTGTCTCCGGAGTTGGTCCTAAGGCAGCCCTTTCGATACTTTCTGATGTGACGCCGGAGCGCTTTGCATTTCTTGTAGCTTCCGGCGACAGCAAGTCCTTTACCAAAACAAAAGGAATCGGTGCTAAGACAGCACAGCGCATAGTGCTCGAGCTCAAGGACAAGGTCTCCTCCGAGTCGATAAGCGGCAGTATTGCCGGCGACGCTGAAGGCTTTGCGGCTCTTTCTCAGGGAACAGCCGGTTCATCTGTCACAGAGGCTCTTGAAGCACTTATGGTGCTCGGCTATTCCCAGGGCGAAGCTGCCCCCATACTCGGCAAGCTCGATCCGTCATTAAGCACTCAGGAATTGATTAAAGAAACTTTAAGGATAATGACAGCTAAGAACGCACATTAAAGAAATCTCTACAGAAAGGGAAGAAACTTATGATGAATCTTGACGAATTATTGAAAGCCGCGATCAAGGACCCGTCAAAGAGATCGGTGTTCCTTCAGACGCTTATAAAGAGTGACGTATATGTTATCTGTAAGAATCCTGTAAAGCAGGAGCGTGACAGAGCTGAGGGCGGTATCCAGCTCGAGCTCATCACCACACAGAATCCCGACGGCGATGTGTTTATCCCGTTCTTCACAAGCTACCGCGCACTCCAGCAGTTCGCAAAGAGATATGTTGACTGCTACAAGATAAACTGTCTGCGTCTTTTCGACCTCATACAGTCTGTATCTGCGGTGCTCAACCCGAATTCCTACGGCAAGGAGTTCTCCTCACAGGAGATAAAGAGCATACTCCTCGTTGCAAGAAACCTCAAGATCAAGGCTATCTCCTACAACGAAGCTGATATAATATCATACCGTCCGGTAGAACATTCTGTAGGCCATATCACAAAGGCTGCGACAAAGTTCCTTTCAAAGCAGCCCAACGTTGACCGTGCCTTCATCATGGAGATGATAAAGGGCTGCGAAAGACCGCAGATACTTCTGGTGCTCGATATGATGGGAAGCACAAGAAAGCTCTTCGTTCCGCTTTCCAAGTATCTTTCCAAGATAGTCAAGTCGAACGAGCACCTCTGCTTCATCAGCTACGAACAGGATATGGGCAAAAAGGCTGCTGAGACAGTAGATCCTTTCTATGTCCGCAAGAAGCGTTACTTTGAAAAATAATCTGTGATACAGGATAGGCTGAACTTTCTTCCCTTAGACAAACAACGATATATGCGGCAATATATTACATCAAGATTCATAAACATACCAAATACACAGCAAATCCTGAAATCAGACTAAAGGTGAAATAATGATACAAACAGAAGATATGGAGTTTGCTCCGAGAGTCATTTCTCCGGAGAATACCCAGGAGGACGGCGATATTGAAGTAACTCTCCGCCCTCAGACTCTCCATGACTATGTAGGTCAGGAGAAGGTCAAGGAAAAGATAGCGATATACATCGAAGCGGCAAGACGCCGCGGCGAGCCCCTTGACCATGTACTTCTTTACGGCCCTCCCGGACTGGGCAAGACTACCCTTTCGGGAATAATCGCCCACGAACTGGGCGTAAATCTGCGAGTAACGACAGGTCCGGCCATTGAAAAGCCGGGTGACCTCGTTTCGCTGCTGACAAGCCTTTCAGACAACGACGTCCTCTTCATAGACGAGATACACCGCCTTTCAAGAGCAGTAGAGGAAATACTTTACCCGGCTCTCGAGGACAGAGTTATTGACATAATCATCGGAAAAGGTCCTTCGGCGCGTTCGATACGAATGGATCTCAAACCATTTACCCTCATCGGAGCTACTACCCGTGCAGGACAGCTCTCAGCGCCGCTGCGTGACCGTTTCGGCGTTATCGAGCGACTGGAGCTCTACTCAAAGGAAGACCTCACGGACATTGTCCGCAGAAGTGCTATGATACTCGGTATCCCCTGCGAGACTGACGGTGCTGCCGAGATAGCCGGACGTGCAAGAGGCACGCCGCGTATCGCTAACCGTCTGCTCAAAAGAGTCCGCGATTTTGCAGATGTCATGGGCAACGGTCAGATAACGAAGAAAATAGCTTCAATAGCACTCAGCCGCCTTGAGATAGACAATCTCGGACTCGACAGCCTTGACAGGCGTATGCTTGAAATGATAATCAAGGGTTACGGCGGGGGCCCTGTGGGACTTGAAACACTGGCTTCGGCTATCGGTGAGGAGTCTGTTACACTCGAGGACATCTGCGAGCCATTTCTTATGCAGCTCGGCTTCCTCGGAAGAACTCCGCGCGGAAGATGTGCCACAAGGCTTGCCTATGAGCATCTTGGCTTTAAGGCGCCGGAACAGAATTCGGCTCCGGACGATGGACAGCTCTCGCTGTGATCCGTCGGCTGGGATATGATAAAGGGACGCAACTACCGGCATAACTGCAGCTGCTGCGGACTGCCGGAAAAAGGTGAAATGATAAACGGACAGGGACTCGGAGCTGTTTCACAGCTGAGATACGGACTTTGCCGTATGAGCTTTAACGGCTGCGAGGTCATTTCTGTCTATAACGCGCTGGTATGGCTCGGGAAGCCTTCACCGCTGCCGGAGATAGCCCTGTATATGGAGCGTTTCCGTATGCTCATGGGGATATTCGGCTGCTTTGCCGGAAGGATAGACAGAGCGTTGGAAAGATTCGGGGCTGGCTGTGTCCGTGCTGATGAGTACCGCGGCGAAAAGGCTTTTATCGTGAGCTACTGGACCGGCAGACCATTCCTTTCCTCTATACACACGGTATTCTGTGTGCGCGAGAGACGCGGCATAAGAGTCTACAACCGCTACAATAACAGGTGTGAATCCCAGCTGTGTGCGGACTTTCAGACCTTTGCCGGATATAGAAAGCCGATAGCGCTCTATATTATTGATACAGAAACAGATACAACATAAACAGGAGTATAACAAATGTCAAAACTATTCGGAACTGACAGCGCCAAGGGAAATACTGTTGCCGACCTGACCTGTGAGATAGCTATGCAGGCAGGAAGAGCCTCCGCAGCCGTTCTTTCGTGCGGCGATGGCAAAAAATCAAAGATACTGATAGGCAAGGACGGCAAACTGTCCTCTGATATACTTGAAGCCGCTGTATGTGCCGGCATATGTTCAGCCGGCGCTGACGCGGAGGGACTCGGTCCCGTACCTGCACCGGCTGCTGCGTGGCTCACAAAGGTACTCGATGCAGACGCTTGTATAATGATCTCATCTACCGGCCCGGACGGCAATTCAAGCGGTATCCGCATATATTCCCCGGACGGCAGGCGTTTCCCGAAAGAGATGGAAGATCAGATAGAAGAACTTGTTTTCGGCGTGGGAGCAAATTCGGCACTTGCACGTCCGCGCGGAGAGATGGGAAGAATGCTCCGCAGCGATGACGCCGCCGAAAGGTACATAGAACATATCAAAGAGCTGGCAGCCGCAAACCTTTCCGGTCTGAGAGTTGCGCTCGACTGCTCCGGAAGCTGTGCAGCTGTCACGGCAGAGAGGCTGTTTACCGAGCTCGGAGCCGATGTGCTCATGCTTCCCGAACCCGACGACGAGATAGAACAGGACGTTTTCAGGCTTGCTTCTACCAAGCTCGAAAGGCTGATGGACTTCGTAACTGCAAATGTATGTGACTGCGGTCTTGCGTTTGACAGTGAGGGGTTCTGCTGCCTTGCCGTAGATGAAAACGGAAAACTCGCCGACGGAGACAGCCTTCTTGCGGTATTCGCAAAGGATCTCAAGGAAAAAGGCGACTTGCGTGATGATACTATCGTCGTGAACTATATGAGCGGTCTCGGACTGTTCAATTTTGCCCGTGACAACGGCATAAGGGTACTGACCTCCGGAACAGGTGACAGATATGTCCTCGACCGTATGCTCGAGGAGGAGTTCAGCCTCGGCGGCGAAAAGAGCGGACATATCATATTCCTGAAGGATTCATCTGTCGGGGACGGACAGCTTTGCGGAGCGCGTCTTCTCGGCATAATGAAGAATACCGGCAAAAAGCTCAGCGAGCTTACCGGAGAGATGAACCGCTTGCCGCAGGTGCTCATAAACGTAAGGATATCCCCGCGTCAGAAGGAGATATGGAAGAACAACCGCGTGATAACCGGACTTATCAAGGATAACGAGGACAAGCTCGGTTCGGCAGGGCGCATAGTAGTCCGTGAAGCCGGCGGTGCGGAACCGTTTATCCGCGTACTTGTTGAAGGACCGGACTTTGCCGTTATCAACGATATGGCTATGGAGATAGCTCAGACTGTAAAGTCGGAGTGCCGTATATCAAAGAACTGAAAACTGCTTTTGCAGACCGATATTAAGGAGATTTTATCTTGAGAACAGCTGAAAACTGGAAAGATTATATAATACTCGATACTTCCGACGGCGAAAAGCTCGAAAAATGGGGCGATGTAAGCCTTGTCAGACCTGATCCGCAGATAATATGGAAGACTGACAGACACGATCCGCTCTGGAAGAATGCCGACGGACACTATCACCGCTCCGATAAGGGCGGCGGACAGTGGGAATTCCGCAGAAAGCTCTCAGATTCGTGGATAATAAACTACGGTGATCTGAGATTTAATATCCGCCCGACTGGTTTCAAGCACACGGGACTCTTCCCGGAACAGGCTGTAAACTGGGACTTTATGGCGGATAAGATAAGAAATGCCGGACGTGAGATAAATGTCCTCAACCTCTTTGCCTACACCGGCGGTGCGACTCTTGCCTGCGCCAATGCCGGAGCTTCGGTGTGCCATGTTGACGCTTCAAAAGGCATGGTACAGTGGGCGAGGGACAACGCGGCGGCTTCCGGTCTTTCGGACAAGCCTATACGCTGGATAGTGGACGACTGTGAGAAGTTCATCGCGCGCGAGATACGCCGCGGCAGGAAGTATGACGCAGTTGTTATGGATCCGCCGAGCTACGGCAGAGGTCCGGGCGGCGAGATATGGAAGCTCGAGGACTGTGTTTACGACCTTGTGAAGCTGTGTGCCGGAGTTCTTTCCGACGATCCGCTTTTCTTCCTGATAAACAGCTATACAACGGGACTTTCACCGTCTGTGATGGGATATATTCTCGGAAGCGTGCTTACCGGTAAATTCGGCGGAAATGTCACATTTGACGAGATAGGTCTCCCGGTAAAGTCTACCGGAATGACTCTTCCTTGCGGCTCAACTGCAATTTTCAGCCGATAAACCGAATTTTACGCTATCAGGAGCTAACTATGAAAAGAACACTTGCGATACTTGCAGCAACGGTACTGGCTTGTTCCGTGACTGCCTGCGGCAAAGACGATAAAAGCTCATCTCAGGCAAGTTCCGAGAAGGCTTCATCAGACGATTTTGAACTCGATATGCCGCACTTTGACAACCGTGCCGGCATCGATATGACTGCCGAACCTATGCCTGATACCGGAGAGATACCGTCAGACTGGCATGAGATAACCAACGGTAAGCTAACGTTCAGCGTTCCGGAGGATGTCAAGCTGAAAGAAGGCGGTTCTGCGATCAAAAGCGCAAAAAACGCTGACAACACGGTAAACATTATGTTTTTTGGCGAGAATGACTGGTCTGCTGAGACTGAATACTCCACGCTGTCTGACAGCGAAGTTGAAGATGAGGTTGACAACCTCGGTTACCCGAAGGACGATGATCTGACCGATGAAAAAACAGCGAAGTACATGAAGGACATGGATTTTGACTGGGACGGCTCACAGCTCTCGACATATAAGTGCCTGTTTTCATTGACTTCATCGGACGAAACCGATGATAAAGCAGAGGCTTTTGACTATCTTGCCACATTGAAAGCCGCTACGTTCGGTATGTCGTTCCCGAGGGTGAACTATCTTGAAGCGGACGGCGTTCCGGTCTACTTTGAAGCCTATGCAGGTTTAAAATTTGATCCTGCGGAAGCCAAAAAGGACGACGAGTACAGTTCGTTATGGGTGAGTGCTTTTGCTGAGCCGGATCTTGAATATACAGCGATGATAAAAGCAAGCTCTCAGGAAGAAGCATTACAGATAGCATCAACTATTAAGATTAACAAGTAAATTGGAAGGTATACCACTATGGCAAAGAATACAAGATTTATCAAGATATATTCACAGGGAGCCTTATCAATGATAGAAATATGGGTAGATACTGTAACCGGTGTCAATTATCTCTATCATTCGGATGGTTCCGGAGGAGGAATGACAACTCTCCTCGACAATTTCGGAAATCCTGTTATCACCTCGACTGCTGAGATAGAGGAACTGAAATCCAAGAAATGAGCGACATCATAAAGATAGAGGGACTGCATTTCCATTACACCAGTCCGGACGGCAGCAGCACGGACGAAGTCCTCAAGGGCATCGACCTGACTGTCAAGCAGGGCGAATTCGTAGCTGTTCTCGGGCACAACGGTTCGGGAAAGTCCACACTTGCGAAGCATATCAACGCCATACTGCTCCCGACTGAGGGAAAGGTGACTGTTGACGGTATAGATACGGCTGATGAAAGCAGGATATTCGAGCTGCGTCAGACAGCCGGAATGGTGTTCCAGAACCCTGATAATCAGATAGTATCGTCTGTTGTTGAAGAGGACGTTGCATTTGCACTTGAAAACCTCGGTGTTCCGTATGAGGAAATGAGGGAGAGAGTAGACGATGCTCTGAAAACAGTCGGAATGTACGATCTCAGGCTGCATTCGCCGAGTCAGTTGTCCGGCGGCCAGAAGCAGAGAGTCGCTATTGCAGGAGTGCTTGCGATGTGTCCTAAGTGCCTGATACTTGACGAGTCCACAGCTATGCTTGATCCGCAGGGCAGAAAAGAAGTCCTTGCGACGGTAAGGCACATGAACCGCGAACAGGGCATGACAGTCATCCTCATTACACATTATATGGACGAAGCTGCCGGCTGCGACAGGGTAGTTGTTATGGACGGCGGCAGTATCATCATGGACGGCACACCTGAAAAGGTGTTCTCGCAGGTCGAAAGACTCAAAGAAGCCGGTCTTGATGTGCCGCAGGTGACAGAGCTCGCCTATGAGCTGAGAAAAGCCGGATATGACATCTCGCCTGAGATAATAAACGGCGAAGAATGTGCAGATGCGCTTGCAGAACTTCTGAGCAGCTGACTGCTGCACACAATACACAAGAACAAGGGAGATACCGCAATTGGCAATACTTGAAACTCAGGAACTTACTTATACTTACAGTGTCGGGACTCCCTTTGAGAAGACCGCTGTCGATCACGTTTCGCTTTCGATAGAAGAAGGCGAGATGATAGGAGTTATCGGGCATACCGGTTCGGGTAAGTCCACCCTGATACAGCATTTCAACGGTCTGCTCACCCCGTCTTCCGGAAAGGTAATACTTGACGGCAGGGACATATGGGCAGACAAAAAGAAGATAAGGGACGTAAGATTCAAGGTCGGTCTTGTTTTTCAGTACCCTGAGTATCAGATCTTTGAGGAGACTGTTTACAGGGACATCGCATTCGGTCCTAAGAATATGGGACTCAGCGATACTGAGATAAAGAGGAGAGTCCTCGAGACCGCTAATGATATAGGACTTCCGGAGGAGCTTCTCGAACGGTCGCCGTTTGAGCTTTCGGGCGGTCAGAAACGCCGCGTTGCTATCGCCGGAGTTATGGCTATGGAGCCGCGTGTGCTCATACTTGACGAGCCGGCAGCAGGCCTTGATCCTGCCGGACGCGAGCTGATATTCAGCCATATCCGTGCTTATCACCGCCGCACAGGCAACACTACACTGATAGTTTCACATAGTATGGAGGACGTTGCTTCTTTTGCCGACCGCATACTTGTTATGAATCAGGGAAAGGTGTTCTGCTTTGACGAGACCGAAAAGGTCTTTGCGAGAGCAGAGGAGATAACAAAGATAGGACTTGACGTTCCGCAGATAACAAAAGTATTCCTCGAGCTCAAACGCCGGGGATTCGACTTCGGCAAAGAGGTCTATACCGTAGACAGCGCAAAGGAGCTTATCCTGCGCCGTCTTAGCGAAAGGAAGGGACTGTGATTTGCTGAAGGATATAACTATCGGACAGTATTTTCCGGGAAACAGTATCATCCACAGGCTCGATCCCCGTTTCAAGCTGGTCATAACGCTGCTGTTCATAATCATGCTGTTCAGCGGCGGCAACGCAGTTTGCCTTGGTATCGGAGCGGTCTACACCGCGGCAGTTCTTCTGCTCTCGGGGATACCGCTGAAAATGTACTGGAAGAGCGTAAAGCCGCTCTTGCCGTTCCTGATAATAACAGCCTGCCTTAACCTTATGTTTGTAAGGTCGGGCGAAGTCCTATGGGAATGGAAGGCCCTGAAAATAACTGATGCCGGACTTAATATAAGCTTATTTATGATAATACGCATAGTGCTGCTGATAATGGGCAGCTCCGTGCTGACATATACCACATCGCCGATAACGCTGACGGATGCGATAGAAAGACTTCTTTCGCCGCTGAAAAAGTTGAAATTCCCGGTACACGAGCTGGCGATGATGATGTCGATAGCTCTCAGGTTCATACCGACGCTCATAGAGGAGACTGACAAGATAATGTCAGCTCAGAAGGCAAGGGGAGCTGAGATAGACAGCGGAAGTTTCGGGCAGAGAGCAAAGAACCTTGCGGCGATACTTGTACCGCTGTTCGTGTCTGCATTCAGACGTGCAGACGAGCTTGCAACAGCTATGGAATGCCGCTGTTATCACGGCGGTAAGGGCAGAACGCGTCTCCGACAGATGAAAGCAGCTCCGCGTGACTATATTGCCCTGTTCATTACTATAATATTCCTTGCAGCTGTGATAGCTGCCGGCAGGATGTTCTGAGACCTGCCCCATCCAATAACAAATAAAGAGAGATGTGAAAATGAGTATCAGTAACAAAAACAGAAAAAAGACAAAAAAGAGTGTGATAGGAGGTGTTACCTCCGCAGAAAAGGTCTTTTCCGGTAAAGAATCTGCTCCGGACGAGAGATCTTACAAAGCAGGCATAAAAACTGCAAAAGCGGTGAACAAGAACGTGAAATACCGCAAAGTGCAGAAAAATATGGAAAAATTCAGGAACACACGTATGTACAGAGTTATGTACACGCACGGACTGTTGTATTTCCTTATCTCATTTATAGTTCCGGCGTCGATAATGGCGTTTGCTATGGCGAATTTCGGCATACACCCGTTCGGCAGCAAGCAGATGCTTGTTGTTGACTGCTGGCACCAGTATTATCCGTTTTTCAGAGTAGTCAGAGAAAAGCTCCTGACAGGCGGTTCGTTCATGTACTCATGGCAGAACGGTCTCGGCTCGAATTTCCTGTCGCTGATATCCTACTACGCTATGGGACCGCTTAACTGGATCTCGATATTCTTCAATGAGGACAGCGTCCGCAATGCTCTGACATTTATACTCCTGCTGAAGATAGGATTTGCCGGAGGCTTCTTCCAGCGCTTCCTGAGATACACCTTCCAGCGCAACGACTTCTCGACCTGCATTTTCTCCGTTATGTATGCTCTGAGCAACTTCACTCTCGGCTACTACTGGAACGTAATGTGGTTCGACACCATAGCACTTTTCCCGCTTGTAATGCTCGGCATCGTAAAGATCTGCCGTGAGGGAAAGTGGAAGACATTCACATTCGCACTTGCTCTTTCACTCATATCGAACTACTATATCGGCTATTTCACCTGCCTCTTCTCGATACTCATGTTCCTGACAGCAGGCATAGTTGAATTCAAGAGTGTAAAGCAGTGGCTCTACAATGTTTACCTTATGATACGCTCGACACTTCTCGGTATATGTCTGAGCCTGTTCATAACACTGCCGGCGTACTACGGACTGGAAACCACATACAGTGCGGACGACCGCCCGATGTGGAAGAAGATAATCGACATCTTCAAGGAAGACAGGAAGTATTACCACAGCTGGAAGCGTATAGTTGCAAACACCATATCATACAGCGAACCGACAAAGGTCGAGGGACTTCCGAACTTCGCCTGCGGTATGCTGTGTATACTCCTTATAGGCGTGTTCCTCTTCTCGAGGGGCATAAAGATACGTGAAAAGGTACTCTCTTCCGGTATGCTGTTCTTCATAGGACTCAGCTGCAATATGCGTCAGCTCAACTATGTATGGCACGGCTGCCACTTCACCAATCAGATACCTTACCGTTTCGCATTCATATTCAGCTTTATACTTGCGGCAATGGCTTACCGCGCATATGACATCATACTCAGCAAGGGCGTGAAGATATACCAGCTCGTGCTTATGCTCATAGGACCGGTCTTCGTGTTCTATCTGAATTACCTCGTCAAGGGAAGCGATTTCGGCTTTAAGGGCGCGGTTAAGAGCTCAATGATAATCACAGGCGCTTACTGGATGATATTCCTTGCAGTAAGAGTATTCCCGTTCAGGAACAAGCAGCTCCGCAACACACTTATGAGTCTGGCGCTGGCGATAGCGGTGTTCAGCGAATTCGTCAGCAACGCAAAGTTAGGCGTCAAGACAGTCGGCGGCAGCGACTACAAGAGCTACCCCACACGTTATGATGAAATAGAGTCCCTGCTTGCTACAGCTAAGGAGACTACCGATGACGATGACTTCTACCGTATCGAGATGACTGACAACTACACTCTCAACGACAGCGCACTTTATGGCTACTACGGTGTGTCACAGTTCTCATCGGCAGCAAATGTTTCCGTAACGAGAATGTGCAAGAAGCTCGGTCTCTATGCTTCCGAAGCAGGAAACCGCTACTATTACAGAACCAATACTCCGGTAGTCAGCACTCTGTTTGACCTCAGATTCCTGTTAAGCCGAGGCAAGAGCATGAATACTGAGGAGTACGCTATGCAGTATATGGCTGATGCAGGCGGAAGCTACCTCTATGAGAGCAGATACCCGATATCACTCGGATATATGATGAATAAAAAGATACTCAGCGTACCTGATACAGGTTCTACCTGTCCGCTCGAATATCAGAGCAAGATAATGAACGCTGCTTCGGGTATCGACAAGGAATGCTTCGAGCCGCAGCTTGTGGCATTTGTTGACTATACGAATATGACAGTTACAAAGAACGGCTTCGGAAACTACACCTTTGATGTTGATGATCCCGGTACAGTAATTGCAGAGTCCAAGTACACATTCGATCACCACGAGGGCAAACACCTCTACGGCTATGCTGATTCTTCCGGAAACAGCTGTGACCATCTCGAGATATTCTGCGGTAAAACAAGTATCGATTCCGGCGACCTTCTCAAGCAGTATGCGCTCGTATTCCCGATGGGAAGCGGCGGCGAGGGCGATACGTCCTCTGTTACGATAGAACCGGACAGCGACCGCGATTCAGGCAACTTCAAGCTTATGGTATACGCTCTTGATCAGGAGATATTCGAGGAGCAGTACAATGCTCTGGCTGATGAACAGCTTGAGATAACATCCTTCACCGATCGCAAGATCGAGGGCAGGATAAATGCTAAGGAAGACGGTGTCCTCTACTTTGCTATACCTTATGAAAAGGGCTGGAGAGTATTCGTCGATGGCGAAGAGGTAGATACCTGCCGTGTTATCGGAGCTATGCTCGGCGCTGAGGTAGACGCCGGAGAGCACACAATCAGACTTGAGTATTATCCCGAGGGATTCGTTCCCGGAGTTATCATCAGCTTTGCAGCTCTTACAGCTACCGGCAGCATTATGTGGATCGAGAGAAAACGCAAAAAGAAGAAGCCGGAAGAAACAAGCGAGGACAAGACTGAGGCTGGCGATGATCCGGACGAAAAGACCGGTTCCGAAAAGGCTGAGGAAAAGGTCATCGTCGGAGAGATATACAACCAGGAGGTCGAAGAGATAGCTAAGGCTGAAAAGGCAAAAGCCGAAAGCTCCGAGACCGAAAAGGCTCCGGCTGAAGAAGAAACAAAGACAGAAGTTCCTGCTGTGACAGATACTGCTGAAGCAGCTCCGGCAGAGGAGAAGACAGGCACAGAAGAAGCGCCGGCAGAGGAGACGGCTGTCTCCGGAACAGACGTTGAGACTGCTGATGCAGCCGAGAGCGCTGAGGAAGATATTTCACCGGAGGGCAGCGATGAGAAATCTCAAAGTGATGATAGCGTACAGGGGGACTAAGTATCACGGTTTCCAGCGTCAGACAAACGCTCTGACGGTACAGGAGGTCGTTGAGAAACACGTCTCGAAGGTGCTGAATCATCCGGTGACTATATGCGGCTGTTCAAGGACAGACACGGGAGTTCACGCAAACAACTACTGCTTCAATGTAAAAACGGAGAGCAGTATAAACTGCCGCGGATTTATACGCGGAGTGAACGGAGAACTCCCGGACGATATATCTGTCCTCAGCTGCGAGGACGTCCCTGAGGATTTTCACGCGCGGTTCGACTGTGTGGGCAAGGAATATGTCTACAAGATGCACTGCAGTGAATCGAAGAACCCTTTCGCGACAGATCTTATGTACCATTACCGCAGACCTTTTCACCTTGATGTGGTCAGGGAAGCTGCGAAATACTTCGTCGGTGAGCACGACTTCTCGTCGTTCTCGACTGACTGTTCAACTGTAAAGACCTCAGTGAGGCACATCTATTCGTTCAGGATAGAAAATAGTGGAGATTCGGTTTTAATGCTTGTAAAAGGCAACGGATTTCTGTATAATATGATTAGGATAATGGTCGGCACCCTCATAGACATCAACGAGGGCAACTTAAAGCCGGACGATATCCCTGAGATACTTGCGGCAAAGGACCGCCTGCGTTCCGGAAGGACCGCTATGGCACACGGACTCTACCTTAACAGGGTATTCTACTCTGAGGATGAGCTCCTCGCAGAGCCGTGATAAACAGACAAAACAAAGGAGATGGATAATTTGGCGGTAATCGACGCCGAAGATATAGTTGAGCTCAAAAACCGGAAAAAACGCCGGAAGAGACTTATCAAGCTGCTGGTGGCGATACTGGTGGCTGCGATAACGGTGGGACTGTACTCAACGCGCGACACATGGTATCCCAAGCTGCGCGGAATAGGCAAGCAGTACAAGACTGTCGTAAATACGGGAAAGCTTGCGACGGGCAACTTTCCGATAGAAGTCTCGTCAGGTACGGATTATCAGATGCGGTATACCGTAAAGAGAGTTATGGTTCTGAGCGATACTTATCTTTATATTTATGATACAGACGGAACGCTGCTGAAAAAGCGGCAGCACCCATACCTTAACTCAGTCCTGAGAGTGGCAAACGGAAAAGCGCTGGTCTATGAGAGCGGCGGAAACAAATTTTCCGTAGAGGACGAGGACGAGGTGTTCTACAGCAAGGAATTCGAGGAGAATATCCTGTTTGCACGACTCAGTTCTGACGGCTATACAGCCGTTGTTACCACACAGCCGAATTACAGCTGTAAGATAACCGTGTATGACCGCAAGGGGAGCGAGATATACGCGAGAAAGTGTCTGGAGCCGGTAAGCGACATCAGCTTTATAGATAAAAGCTCGGGCTGTATGGCGACTTATATCAAGGCAGAGAACGGCGACCATGTCACGACTGTGCAGAAGATCGATTTCAGTGAAGATGAAGAGGACTGGAATTCTCCGGGCATAAACACGCTCGGACTCGAAGTCTTCGGTTCTTCAGAGGGGGCGTTTGTGTATGGACTCGACTCCTGCGGATACGTTAACAGGAGCGGACAGATCAGTTCATACTACAAATACGACGGCGAACTCGCAGCGGCTGCAAGCATTAGCGGCAAATCTGCGGTAGCTGTCAATAACGAAGATTCAAGGAAATATACGGCTGTGCTCTTCAGCGGAAATGACGCAGAGCCGCTTATAATCCCACTGGAAACTGCTGCGGTGGACGTATCGGTATTCAAGGGACTGGCATATATCCTTTGCCAGGACGGTGTTTATACTTACGATTTTTCCGGAAAACTGCGCTCTACGGCAAGCGTGAACGATTCATACACCGGATTCGTAAGAAGCGACAATCACATCTTCCTCAAGGGATACAATAAGATAGACCGTATAGATTACGATACATAAAGATAGAAAAAAGAAAACAAAAAATACAAATACAAATACAAATAAAAGAAAAGGCTGGTGATCAGTAATGGGCACACAATTCTGGTGGTTTTATGATATAATCGTTGTTGCTGTTGTCTTAGTATGTATGTTTTTTTCCGGAAGAAAGGGCGCTATGAATGCGCTTACTACACTTGTTGCTTATATTCTTGCTGCGGGTATCACCGTATCCGTCAGCGCAGGCATATCAAGTGCACTTGCCGGCAGTACGATCAGGGACAGCAATGTAAGAAAGCTCGACAAAACTCTAAGCGGATGGAAATTTTCAGCAGAGGTCAGCGACTATATCGGTTCTCTTGAATACGGCGTAAAAGTCGACAGCAAGAAGATCGAGGAGATCTACGATGGCAAAAAGAGCTTTGACAGTGAGATTTACAAGTATGTAAACAACCGCAAGGGCAAGAAGGTCGAGGAGGATCCGCAGAAATTCTACGATAAGCTCCACGAAGGCTATGCTCAGATAATGAAGAAGATAGTATCCGACAGCAGTATGAACAAGTATGCTTCGGAGTGTGCGGCCAAGCAGGTGCGTGAGCATCCTGAAAAGTTCGATGACCTTATCCCTATGCTTATAGACAAGGAGACAAGAACTCCCGCCGCAAAGAAGATAGCAGATGACTATACTCAGGAGCCGTACAATGTTATAACAAGGCTTCTGACATTCGTGGTGCTGTTCGTTGTGCTTATGGTGGTAGCACTGTATTTCGCGCACACAATGCTCGGAAACGGCTATCATGCAATGACACTCGGCTCGCATATCGGAGGAGCCTTCATAGGCATCTTCAAGGGAGCTATACTCTGCTTCGCAGTAGCCGTGGCGGTGAGACTGTTCGTAGTCCTCGGCAGCGACGAAATGCTTTTCTTCAACTTTAAAGCAGTAGATCAGACATATATTTTCAAATATCTGTATAATTATGTTGCAGACAATATGTGATGAATAAAGGAGCATAGTGCTCCGCAAAAGGCAAAATAACTTAACAGGAGGAAACAGCCTGATGATAATGTGCAGCAAATGCAAAAAGCGTCCCGCGGTGGTATTCATTACCTCTGTACAGGGCAACGAAAAAAAGAATGAGGGACTTTGTCTCGCTTGTGCGCGTAAGAACAACATCCCTCAGGTAGCTGAATATATGGACCGTCTCGGTATCACCGACGAAGAGATAGAGCAGCTCTCCGATCAGATGATGGGAATGCTCGACGGAGATGCTTTTGAGATGGGCGGAAGCGGACTTATGCCCGATTTCATATCGAATATGTTCGGAAACGCCCTTGAGAATGAACAGACAGAGGGCAGCGACAGCGGTGAACCCAAAGAGGTCAAGGACCGCGGCGAGTCCAAGAACAAGTCCGAGAAGAAGGGCATATTCGGCAGAAACAAGGATAAGAAGAACAAGGAACTCAAATTCCTCGGAAGCTACTGCACTAATCTTTCACAGAAGGCTGCTGACGGAGAGCTTGACGCTATCATCGGCAGAGACAAGGAGATAGCAAGAGTTATCCAGATACTTTCAAGAAGGACCAAGAACAACCCCTGCCTCATTGGTGAACCCGGTGTAGGTAAGACCGCTATCGCTGAGGGCATTGCTCTCCGCATAAACGAGGGAAATGTTCCGTTCAATCTTGCAGACAAGAAGCTCTATCTGCTCGACCTCACAGCACTCGTTGCAGGAACACAGTTCCGCGGACAGTTCGAGAGCCGTGTAAAGGGACTCGTTGACGAGGTCAAGCGCGAGGGCAATATCATACTCTTCATCGACGAGGTACATAACCTTGTCGGCGCAGGAGACTCCGAGGGTTCAATGAATGCCGCCAATATCCTCAAACCTGCCCTTTCAAGAGGCGAGGTTCAGGTCATCGGTGCGACAACCTTCGGCGAATACAGAAAATACATCGAAAAGGACTCAGCGCTCGAAAGACGTTTCCAGCCTGTTACAGTAACAGAGCCGACTGTCGAGGATACAGTTGACGTTCTTCTCGGTATCAAGAAATACTATGAAGCTTACCATAAGGTACACATCTCCGACTATCTCATCAGAGTATGTGCCGAGCTCTCCGAGAGATACATCACGGACAGATTCCTGCCAGATAAGGCGATAGACCTTATGGATGAAGGCTGTGCAAGAGCATGCATACGCTCACCCGAAATAGCTGAATATTCAAAGATCAAAAAGGAGATAGAAGTCCTCGAGAAGATGGAAACAGAGATCTCCGAACAGCAGGAGCCGGATTATCAGGCTCTCGCTGAGGTGAAGAGCAAGCTCATACACACCCGTGAGGATGCTGAAAAGCTTAGGGAAAAGGCAGAGAACGTACAGGTCACAGAGCACGATATAACAAAGGTAGTCGAGCTCTGGACAGGTATCCCGGCAAGCAAGATAGCCGAGACAGAGTTCCTCAAGATAGCTAAGCTCGAGGACGCTCTCAAGAAGCGTGTTCTCGGTCAGGACGAGGCAGTAGGAGTTCTTGCGAGAGCTATCAAGCGCACAAGAGTACGCCTTAACAAGCGCCGCAGACCGGCTTCGTTCATATTCGTAGGACCTACAGGCGTAGGAAAGACAGAGCTCGTAAAGGCACTCGCTGAGGAGATGTTCGATTCACCGGAGCCGCTTATCCGTCTCGATATGACAGAGTATATGGAGAAGCATTCCGTTGCACGTATGATAGGTTCGCCTCCCGGATATGTGGGATATGACGAGGCAGGACAGCTCACCGAAAAGGTTCGCCGCCGTCCCTACTCAGTTATCCTATTTGACGAGATAGAGAAGGCTCACCCGGACGTTATGAATATTCTCATGCAGATACTCGACGAGGGCAGGATAGATGACGCTCAGGGCAGAACTATCAACTTTGAGAATACTATCATCTGTATGACATCAAATGCAGGCTCGACCGACAAGAGCGTCGGAGTCGGCTTTAACCGTACACTTGACGAGATCTCCAAGGATAAGGCTATGAAGGGACTCAGAGAATTCCTCCGTCCCGAGTTCATCAGCCGTATCGACGAGATAGTTGTATTCAGACAGCTCACTAAGGAGAACTTCGCTGAGATAGCAGCTCTTATGCTCGATGAGATGAAGGAACCGCTCGCAGAGAAGGAGATAGGTCTCAAGTACACAAAGAATGCTCTCGACCTCATTGCCGAGAAGTCTTTCGGAAAGCCTTACGGTGCGCGTGACATACGCAGAGTTATCCGTCAGGACGTTGAAGACAAGGTGGCAGAGCTCATAATCGAGAAAGCTTCCGAAATATCAACGATAGCAGTTACCGTAAAGGACGGAACTATAAATGTTGAGGGTTTAAAGGAGAAGAGCGCGGAATGAAAAAGATCATAACAGCAGCCGCTGCTCTGACAATGGCTGTTACGCTGGCAGGCTGCGGCTCAAAAAGCAGCAGCTCCTCCGGCAGCAAAGATAATACTCCTGCGGATATGTATATAAGCCGCGAAGCTTTCAGCAAGGACTATACAGATGTTGAGGATGCCGGAAAAGGACCTCTTCTCACTATCGAGAGCGTTACAGCAAAGCCGGGCGATGTCGCTCAGGTAGCTGTATGCGTGGATACTCCCGACAAGAACTGGTCAGCGTGCGGACTGCACATAGCCTATTCCGATGCGCTGAAGTGCGAGCTCGCTGATGATGATCAGAGCGTTAAGTGCGTGTTAGGCGAAGCCTGCGGCACTAATCCGCTCACTTCGAGCATGGAGTGGCAGAACGAGCTGCCCGAGGATATTGCAGCAGCCGGAAGAAATCTGTTCTTCTTTGCAGCTGTACTCGGCGAGGCTGACGGAACGAGCGGAAAGATAGCTACGTTCTATTTCAAGGTGCCCGAAGACGCAGAGTCCGGAACGGTATACGACCTGGACTACTACTATCACAGCACCGATCTTAGCAAGGATATGTTCGCTGCCGCAGACGGCGAAGCTTCCTATGAGAAGTACGCTTTCTCACACTGCACAGGCGGTACGATAACTGTTGAATAAAATGCGAAAGGCAGCCAATTGCGGCTGCCTTTTTTTGTTACTCTATGCCTGAAACGGTTACGTCAATTTCTACGTTTGTCCACTTAGCGAAGCTGTCTGTATCAACTATCGAGGGTGAATACTCTCCTGCGAATGCAGCCGGTTCTCCATTGTTATAGAGCGGACCGTCAGCTGATAAAGCGTTCGGTGAGGGTGAATCTGCCCACTCGTTGTACACGTTGGCTTTGAGGTCTGTACCGTCGTCTGAGGCTGTGTAAGCCTTTGCCTTGAGCGGTATCTCCTGACCGTCCACGCGGACAGCCTTTACTGTGATAACAGCGTTTGGATTGAGCTTTTTGCCCTCTTTGTATACAACTGCGAGATACTGGAGTTCTTCCGGCAGAACTGAGGTATCGTTCTCGTCACCGGTCATATCGAAGCGGAATCCCTTTGTATCAGCTGTAACGCCTACTGTGTAGTCGCCGTTTCCTGTTATGGGAGCTGTAACGGCGTTGTAGGAGAGCATAGTGTGCTTGGGATCGGTATTGTTGCCGTTGTACTGTATCGACATATCTCCGTTGGTGATGGAGAGGTAGAGGTCTCCGGACTCTGCTCCGACAGAGCTCTCGAGGTCTGCCGGCGGCTGAACTGTTGAAGTCTGTATAGCCGGTGCCTGACCGCCTGTTATGATTATCTCGTTATTGAGTACGGTGTGTGTGCCTGATGTAGTAGGTTCGTTGGGATCTTTTACTGTTTCTGATTTGCAGGATACTGCCGAGCCGAGCATTACAGCCAGCGCGAGCAGAAGTGAAGATGTTCTTTTCATTTTTGTTTCTCCTTGTTACGCTTCTCTTCTGAGGAGCTTTTTGAATGTCATGAGGAATTCCTTGTAGTTGTATGCGATAACGCCTGCGAGTACGGCTATTATGAAGAAGCCGTAGAGAGGCGGCTTAGCTATTATCATCCAGCACATTACGAGCAGCATTGTGGTGCTCACACATGAGCGTACAGCGTTGAATCTGAACGGTACATAGTAGCGTGCGTCGATTATTCTTGCCCAGAAGCAGAGGTAATAGCTGAGGAAAGTCGCAATGGAAGCGCCCTGTATGCCCCATTCGGGAATGAGGAAGAAGTTGAGGACGATGTTCGCCATACTTGCCGCAAAGCTCGTCCAGAAGGAATTCTTGGTGTGCTTTGTAGCTGTGTAGATACTGCTGAGGAACTGGTCAAGGCACATGAACAGCACGGCTACGACCAGCACAGGAGTGTACTTGTATACCTGCCCGTATTCTCCGAAGCGCGCTGTGCTGATGAATACCGGTGTTATCAGCTGAACTCCGGCTATCAGGAATGCCGATGAGATGAACAGCAGGGCTTCGTATGCACCGTAGACCTTCTCATAGAAGCGGTTGCGGTCTGCGGAATCGTTTTCCATGATAGCGGACATATTCCACGCCTGGAAGAATATGGTAGAAACCATAGAAATGAGGTTCGGCACTTTTGTTGCATAGCCGTAGATACCGGCAGCGCTCTCGCCGAGAACGACCTTGTCGCTGTGCATATATCTGATGAAGAGACGGTCCGAGAAGCCGGTTATTACCCACATTACGACCGTCGGGATAAGCGGTACGGCAAATCTCATCATGCTTGTGGCAAGGCGTTTGTTGTACTTGTCCATTCTGAGGAACTGCGCGAGTCCTGCGACTATGAACAGGAATACCGCCGAGCAGAAGTCGGAAAGTATTACCGAGAGCATGAAGCCTTTAACGCCCCAGTGGAGTTTTGCGATGAAGATGAGGTTGAATATCAGGAGCGTCAGAGTGGCGAGGATACCGTCGAGCGAGAAGAGCTTCACCATGCCCCTCGCGCGGACGAACTGCGAGCACAGCGACCGGAAAGCCGATGTGCATACGTATATCAGCAGCAGTATCGTGTAGCCGTCGATGAAGTCGAGGAACGACACTATCCGGAATATCGGCGAGACTATCAGCATCAGAACGAGTCCGAGCGTGTTGAGGACAGTTGCCGTGGTGAAGACTTCTGATTTGTCGTACTTGTTGTCGAGACCGTAGCGGATGATAGCTTCGGTCATCGAGAATGTGAATATAGGCAGCAGGAAGTTTGCTGTTATCTCGAGGAGTTCCTTGGTACTGGAGTCTGACGGGCTGATATTGTTGGTGTAGAGCCTTGTCAGGAGCAGCACGAGTATCTTCGAGCCAAAGCTGCCTATGGCGAATATCATAGTGTTGAACGCGAGTTTTTTATATTTGTTCATTGGTTCACTCTCCGTTGTCTGATTTTGTTCCAAACTACATTATAACATAAAACAATACAAATAGCAACAAGGGCGGCTGGATTTTTCGTATTTGCAGAAAGCAAGAAGTAAAACTCTGTACCTATGAGACAGATTACCCCTTTACTTCTTTACTTCTTGAACTATTTTAATGCGTAATTCGTAATTATATGTATCGCTAAAAACTGTAGGGGCGCATTCCGTGCGCCCGTTCTTCTGTTACGTATACCTGCGGGCGAGCGGAACTCGCCCCTACACACACGCTTTATCGTGTAATTCATTATTCTGATCATCATAAATCCTGTGTTGTTGCTTTATAACGAGGGGGAAACTTCGGCGAAGGTGGAAAAATAAAAAAACTGGTACAAAAGCTGACATTTCCCCCTATCCCTACGTTTCCACCTCGTTGCTCCCCCTTCCTCTCCCTACCTCCCTTTGTCAGCTTTTGACTCTTCTTCGCCGAACCTTCGGTCGGCTGACAAGGGATTGATAATGCAGAATTCATAATGCGTAATTCATAATTATTGGCATCGCTTCGAGATTAGTTTAAATAAGTCTGCGTCAGCAGACACATTCAATTACGCATTATGCATTATGAATTATGAATTAAAATAGTTCAAGAAGTAAAGGAGTAAAGAAGTAATGTGTCACAGGGGAGCAGCGTATTACTTCTTGAAGTATAAAACAGCCATACAAAAGCTTTGCCCCCAAGCGTTTAAAAGCACTCAGGGGCAGTGTGTTATTCAGCTTATTTTGTGACCTGGCCTTTTCGGTATCTGCCGAAGAAAATCCCGTCATCGACATATTTGTCAGCCTGTGACACCCACATCGGGAACTGTCCTGTTGCGATGGCTGTCTGACCGTTCAGCATACCTGTGTGGAACGAAATATGTCTGAACTGCCTGAGCACGAGCTCCATACGTGTATGCTCGCAGTTCTCGGGACACTCATAGAGCATATCGTCTGTGAGACTGTCGAGATAATCGAGAGTTTTCTCCTCAACAGCGTCGAGGTATTCAAGGAGCTGCTCGTCAGTCAGCACAACATCACATGGCTTGTCGGGATTGTCAAGACCTTCGGCGTGGAAGGACGGTTCATCGTAAACGCAGGGATTAATGAACCACTTGTCCGCTGAATGGATAGCGTGGTAAGCCCAGCGCCAGCAGGGCGAGCCGCAGCAAAGTGCGTCTCTGTCGTAAGTTCGCAGTGAAGTCCTGATGTTCATAAAGTTGGGAACGACCATATCCTTGATTATCATGCAAAGCGTGTTCATTGATCTACCTCCGTTCATATAAATCTATCTGTAATTTGCTTATCTTACTTTCTTAGCGATGTCGTCGAGGAGCTTGCTGATGAGATCGCCCTGTGACATAGAGCCGAGGTCGCCCTCGCGTCTTGAAGAAACAGATACTGTATTCTCCTCAACCTCCTTGTCGCCGACTGTTATCCACATAGGAAGCTTTTCGAGACGTGCGTCACGAACCTTCTTGCCGACCTTTTCAGCTCTGTCGTCGATAGAAGCGCGGATGTTAGCTGCTTCGAGCTTAGCAAGGAGCTCGTTGCAGTAGTCGAGGTGACGGTCAGCAACGGGAACGATACGAACCTGTTCGGGTGCGAGCCAGAGAGGCATAGCACCTGCATACTTTTCGATGAGGTATGCGAGAGTTCTCTCGTAGCAGCCGAGTGAAGTTCTGTGGATGATGTAAGGAGTCTTCTTTGAACCGTCAACGTCAACGTATTCCATACCGAAACGCTGTGCAAGAAGCATATCTATCTGTATAGTTACAAGAGTATCTTCCTTGCCGTAAACGTTCTTGTACTGGATATCGAGCTTAGGACCGTAGAAAGCAGCTTCATCTATACCTATAGAGTATTCAAGTCCGAGGTCATCAAGGATCTTGCCCATAACTTCCTGAGCGTAGTCCCATTGTTCCTTAGTGCCTTCGTACTTGTTCTTCGGGTTAGCAGGATCCCACTGTGAGAAACGGAATGTACAGTCCTCAAGAAGACCTACGGTACCGAGCATTTCCTTAGCGAGTGCGAGACAGTCAGCAAATTCTTCTTCAAGCTGTTCAGGGCGAAGGATAAGATGTCCCTCAGAGATAGTGAACTGACGTACACGGATAAGACCGTGCATCTCTCCGGAGTCCTCCTTGCGGAAGAGTGTGGAAGTCTCGCCGAGACGCATCGGGAGGTCACGGTAAGAACGCTGTCTGTTGAGGAATACCTGATACTGGAAAGGACAAGTCATCGGGCGGAGTGCGAAGCATTCCTTCTCCTCGTCGTAAGGATCGCCCATTACGAACATACCATCAAGGTAGTGGTCCCAGTGACCGGAGATCTTGAAGAATTCTCTCTTGGCAAAGTAAGGAGTCTTTGTGAGGAGGTAGCCGTGCTTCTGCTCAACGTCCTCTACCCAGCGCTGGAGAGTCTGGATAACCCTTGCACCCTTCGGGAGTATAACAGGGAGTCCCTGACCGATAACATCAACAGTTGTGAAGTATTCGAGTTCACGGCCAAGCTTGTTGTGGTCACGGAGCTTAGCTTCTTCTCTCTGCTTTATGTCAGCCTCAAGGTCAGCAGCCTTGGGGTAAGCTGTTGCGTATACTCTTGAGAGCATCTTGTTCTTTTCGCTTCCTCTCCAGTAAGCACCTGTACATGAGAGGAGCTTGAAAGCCTTTACGGGAGCTGTTGTCATAAGGTGAGGGCCTGCACAGAGGTCAACGAACTCGCCCTGCTTGTAGAATGAGATAGGCTCGCCCTTGCCTGCGTGTTCCTCGCAGAGCTCGACCTTGTAGGGCTCGTCCATTTCCTTGAGCTTAGCGATAGCTTCCTCGGGTGAGAGCTCGAACTGCTCGAGAGCGATGCCCTCCTTGACTATCTTCTTCATCTCAGCTTCTATCTTTTCGAGTTCCTCGGGAGTGAAAGGCTTCTCGAGGTCGAAGTCGTAGTAGAAACCGTTGTCGATAGCAGGTCCGATAGCGAGCTTAGCTTCGGGGTAGAGTCTCTTTACAGCCTGTGCAAGGATGTGTGAAGCTGTGTGCCAGAAAGTCTTCTTTCCGTCGAGGGTATCGAATGTGCATACCTCGAATTCGCAGTCGCTGTCGATAACTGTGCGGAGGTCCTTGACCTCGCCGTTGATCTTTACGCAGCAGGCAGCCTTGTAAAGTCCCATGCCTATGCCCTTGATTATCTCGGAAGCAGGCTGTGCTGCTTCGATCTCACGGACACTGCCGTCTTTTAATGTAAGTTTTATCATTATTATCTCTCCTTATTATAAATGTTATTCTTGACTGAATAATTCATCGTTCTCCCAATTGAACGGGTTATCAACGATATATTGCCAATATGCACGGTATTCGTGCCCATTGCGTATTATGCGGTCGTAAAATGACTTCTGCCATACCGGGAAGCCGCATTTTTTTGTAACTGATCCTTTGAATTTGTTGATGATACTGCCGACTGTAGGGGCCGCCTTTGGCGGTCCGCTGATCACTTCACCGCATTCATGGTAATTGTTGATCACGATGATAAGGTGTATGTGATTCGGCATAATTACAGATTTAGGAATAAATACCACATCGTTATATATATCCGGGATACGTTTTAATTCGTTTTTGACGATCTTTCCGTATTCGGTCAATTGTATCCTCTCCGGCGGACCGCCAAAGGCGGCCCCTACATGGGGAATGTCGTAGTTCTTCCAAAAAATATATCTGTGCTTATGGGTACATATTGTAATGAAATATGCACCATTCTGACTGTAATCATAATTCTTCAGCCGGTGTTCTTTTCTTGTATTGTGCTCCATCACGCATTTCCGGTTATCTCGAATTCATCGCCGTAAAGCTCGATATGGAGCGCTGTCGGCATATATCCGTCGAAGCTGTCAACTTCTATGCACACGACTATCTCGTCCTCGTCGATGTCAACGTAGACGTTTTCGAGGGAAAGGTTTGCGGTGAGAGTCTCAGCGTTGCCGCCTTCGTAGTGACCTTCGTCAGCGATGAGCTCAGCTATGCGCTTTTTGGAGCCGTCGAGCTTTGCCAGCTTGGCAGCGATAGGGGTAAGATTGCCCATTATAGCGGATTCTTCCTCCACATAGAAGCGGACTGTCTGTTCGTTCTCCCATATCTTGTACGGAAGCTCGAAAGCCTCTTCGGTCTCGTTATACTTGATATTGCTCAATGTCTCACCTCCTGTGCAGACAAATAAAAAAGCCCCTTATGCCTGCAAAAACAGACAAAAGGGACGATGATACACCGTGGTTCCACCCTGATTCACACGGAGAAAAAGCTCCGTATCTCATTGGCTCGGTAACGGGAGCGACCGGCGCTTATTGGGCGCACTCAGAGGCGGTGTGCTTGGTATTCCTTACCGTACAGTCTTGCACCGGACGACTGCTCTCTGAAACGGCTGCGGAAAAGCCTTCCTCATCATAGATTTAAGATATTGTACATATAATACCACAGTTTTTCTGATTTGTCAAGAGAAGAAGCACTAAAAATTCATAATTGTTTGCAGGGGCGAATTCTGTTCGCCCGTATTTCATACGATCATGAATCCTGCTTTATGGGTTCTGCTTCTTCCGGTTCGACATTGATGTATTCAGCGAATGTCTGATAGAGCTCCGGGAACTTGTTTTTCAGGCGGAGCGGTTTGATATTCGTGTCGGTGAAACAATGTACCGAGTGTCCGAATGCGTTGACTTCGCCGGTCTGCTTGCTGACTACGCGGTAATCGAGCTCCAGGGTAGTACCGTTGAACTTGGTCATTTTCATATACACAGCAAACGGTTCTGCGAAAACGAGCGGGTGCTTATACTCGCAGTGGACTGAGAGAGTGTGTATGAGTATGCCGAGCTCCTCGATCATGCTGAAGGGGATTCCTGCCTGTCTGAGGTAGTCGATACGTGCTTCGTCAAATATCCTGATGTAGTTAGAATGGTGGACAATGGCCATCTTGTCGGTCTCGTAGTAGAAGACCTCTCTTTCGTAAGGTTTTAAAGGTGTCATATCTGCACTCCTTATGCTGCTTATTTTTTATTAATGCCTATGGGGATATTTTATCATAAAAATGAACAAAAGTCAATAACCGGAGTGAGATATTTAACAAAAAAGCCACAGCCCTCCGAATCCGGAAGACCGTGGCATAGATGCGTATTGAAAATTACTTCTCTGAATTGATGAACATATCGTAGATACGTCTGATAGCTTCGGGGAGATCGTTCTCGCTTACACCGATGATAACGTTGAGCTCGCTTGAACCCTGGTCGATGAGCTTTACGTTGATGCGGGCGTGAGCCATAGCAGCGAAGATACGTGCAACAGTACCTCTTGTGTTCTTCATGCGGCGTCCGACAACTGCGAGCATTGCGATACCGTCCTCGATGTCGAGGTGATCGGGCTCAACAGCCTTGCGGAGCTCTGAGAGGACCTTGTCACGAACCGGATCAAGCTTCTCTGTGCTGAGAGTGATGCTCATTGTGTCTATGCCTGAGGGCATATGCTCGAAGGAAAGACCGTTGTTGTAGAGTACCTGGAGAACCTTCATACCGAAACCGGTCTCGTTGTTCATCATAGCCTTTTCGATGTTGATAGTGCTGAAGCCCTTCTTGCCGGCGATACCGGTGATAGTGTGTGAAAGGCTTTCCTTGCTGAAGTCGTAATCGTTGGAAACGATCATTGTACCAGCGTCCTGAGGACGGTTGGTGTTTCTGATGTTTATCGGGATACCTGCTGAACGTACAGGGAAGATAGCGTCCTCGTGGAGAACAGAAGCTCCCATGTAAGCGAGCTCGCGGAGCTCACGGTATGTGATAGTAACGATAACGTCGGGATTTTCAACTATTCTCGGATCAGCAACGAGGAATCCGGAAACGTCTGTCCAGTTCTCGTAGATGTCAGCTCTTACAGCGTTGGCGATGATAGAACCTGTAACGTCTGAACCGCCGCGTGAGAAAGTCTTGATGTAGCCTTCAGTTGTTTTACCGTAGAATCCGGGGATAACTGCGTTGTCGAGACCGTTGAGCTTCTCACGGACAGCCTTTACTGTCTCGTCGAGGAGAAGAGTGCCCTTTGTATCAAAGATGATAACATCAGCAGCGTCAACGAAGTTGTAGCCGAGGTAGTTTGCGAGTACCTTACCGTTGAGGTATTCACCGCGGCTTGCAGCGAAGTCTCTTGAAGGACGAGCCTTGAGTTCCTTAACGATAGCGTCGAATTCGCTGTCGAGGGACATATCCATGCCGAGTTCGGAGATGATACCGTTGTAACGGTCCTTGATGATCTGGAAGTCCTCTGAGAAGTCAACACCGCTGCCGGCGAGTTCACAGCACTTGTAGAGCATATCTGTGATCTTGATGTCGTCGGAAAAGCGCTTTCCGGGAGCGGAGGGGACTACGAATTTTCTCTTGTCGTCGCTCTTGATGATGTCAGCGACCTTTCTGAACTGAGCAGCGTCAGCGAGGGAGCTTCCGCCGAATTTAACAACTTTATTTGCCATATAGTATCATTCCTTTATATATGCTGAGAAACTCAGCCTGTTATTTTTGTGACAATTATAATTATATATGAAAAGCCCCCGAAAATCAATTGATAGAAAAAGAGAAAAATCAAGTCGAACTATATGTGTTTTTGGTGAATACGCTTGTACGCCACTCACGGACAGTATAAAGGCGGTTTGTAAGAATGAATGAAAACCGTCCCCTGAGACACTCTCATTCTTTCAGCCTTTCAGTCTTGGGGGAATGCGTAATGCGTAATGCATAATTGAATGTGTCTGCTGACGCAGACTTATTTTAATATATCGCGCAGCGATACAAATAATTATGAATTATGCATTCTTAATTATGAATTAAAAAAAGGGGGACGGAACCAAGTCCGCCCCTTGAAGTTTCAGTTATTATCAGCCGAGCTTGGGAAGCTGAGCGATAGACTTTGCTATTTCCTCGTCTGTGGGGATATAGTCGCTCATCTTGCCGTCGTTGAATGCACCGTAAGCGTACATATCAAAGTAACCTGTACCTGTAAGACCGAAGAGGATAGTCTTCTCTTCGCCTGTCTCCTTGCACTTGAGTGCTTCGTCGATAGCAGCACGGATAGCGTGGCTGCTCTCAGGAGCAGGGAGGATACCCTCAACTCTTGCGAACATCTCAGCAGCCTCGAATACAGCTGTCTGCTCAACAGAAGTAGCTTCCATGAGTCCCTGATCGTAGAGTTCGGAGAGGATAGCGCTCATGCCGTGGTAACGGAGACCGCCTGCGTGGTTCGGTGAAGGCATAAAGCCGCTGCCGAGTGTATACATCTTCTGAACAGGGCATATCTTACCTGTATCGCAGAAGTCATATGCGTAAGTACCTCTTGTAAGGCTCGGGCATGAAGCCGGCTCAACAGCGATGAAGCGATAGTCTGCTTCGCCGCGGAGCTTTTCGCCCATAAAGGGTGAGATGAGTCCGCCGAGGTTTGAACCGCCGCCTGCACAGCCGATGATGATGTCGGGCTTGATGTTGTACTTGTCAAGAGCAGCCTTTGCTTCAAGACCGATGATGGACTGGTGGAGAAGTACCTGTGAGAGAACGCTTCCGAGAACGTAGCGGTAGCCCTCCTGAGTTGTAGCAGCTTCAACAGCTTCAGAGATAGCACAGCCGAGGCTTCCGTTTGTATCGGGGAACTCAGCGAGTATCTTTCTTCCTACCTCAGTAGTCATAGAGGGTGAAGGAGTTACGTTAGCGCCGTAAGTTCTCATAACTTCGCGGCGGAAAGGCTTCTGCTCATAGGAAACCTTTACCATGTATACCTGACAGTCGAGGTCAAAGTAAGCACAAGCCATAGAGAGAGCTGTACCCCACTGACCTGCACCGGTCTCGGTAGTAACGCCCTTGAGGCCCTGCTTCTTGGCATAGTAAGCCTGAGCGATAGCGGAATTGAGCTTGTGGCTTCCGCTGGTGTTGTTACCCTCGAACTTGTAGTAGATCTTAGCCGGAGTACCGAGCTTCTTCTCGAGGAAGTAAGCTCTTACGAGCGGTGAGGGACGGAACATCTTGTAGAAGTCCTGGATCTCGTCGGGGATGTCGATATAGGGAGTAGTCTCGTCGAGCTCCTGCTTAACGAGCTCGTCACAGAAAACGTGGCCAAGCTCTTCAGCTGTACAGGGCTGACCTGTAGCAGGATTGAGGAGCGGAGCGGGCTTTTTCTTCATATCGGCACGGACATTGTACCACTGCTTGGGGAGTTCATTTTCTTCAAGATAGATCTTGTAAGGAATCTTTTCGTTTGACATAAACATTCTCCTTTATAGTTTGATTGATATTGCCGTAACAAAAAAGCTCCTGTTCCGGCTGATAATGCCGGGACAGAAGCGAATAAACATTTCTGCGGTGCCACCCTGCTTGACGCTAAGCGTCCACTCTGCGCATACTCACATACGCCGGTTTTGTTAACGCAGAACCTCTGCGGCTTGCCTACACAGCGCCCGTGCGCCTTCAGCTTGCCCTCGGAAGCCCATTCACAACTGCACATAATACCGGTTCGCACCGAACACCGGCTCTCTGAAAATATCCGCAGGAGCTACTTGCTCTTCTTCAACGGTTTGATAAACTACGGTCATTATAACACATATATCCTGATTTGTCAAGAGAGGGGAGATGTTAATTCATAATGCATAATTCATAATTCATAATTATTTGTATCGCTGCGCGATATATTAAAATAAGTCTGCGTCAGCAGACACATTCAATTATGCATTACGCATTATGAATTATGCATTAATCCAAGAATGAAAGGCTGAAAGAATGATAGTGTCTCAGGGGAAAGCTTTCATTCATTCTTACTGCCCGTGCCGGGGCATAAAAAAAGGAGACGGCTGACCGTCTCCGCATAGTATTCAGTTATCTCTGCTCGCAGATGAGTTTGATAGCAGTACGCTCTTCACCGTCGATGGTGATGTTAGCGAAAGCAGGGATGCATACGAGATCTATGCCGATCGGAGCAAGGTATCCTCTTGCAACGGCAATAGCCTTGATAGCCTGGTTTGCAGCACCTGCACCAACTGCCTGTACTTCAACGGCTTTCTGCTCTCTGATCACACCGGCGATAGCACCGGCAACTGAATTTGGTGATGAATGCGATGAAACTTTTAATATCTCCATAACTAATGCCTCCTATAATCAATTAAGTAGTACGAGCTGAGTGGGAATAAGTGCTGTGCAGCTATACAACAGTATTATACAATATTTCCGGAGAAAAATCAATACTCAAAAATGAATTTTGTATACTATCTAATAATTAATCTTTCAATTTTGTATGATTTGCCGCTTTTTTCGTCAAATTCTACAACTACACCACATAAAAACGACGCGCCTTCGGCTTCTTTGAACTTGACAGGGCAGCGAAATCTGAACATTTCCAGTACAGGTCCCTTGTCCACACCGAGACAGGAATCCTCCGGACCGGTCATTCCGGCGTCAGTGATATAGGCTGTATGCCCTGAGAGTATGCACTCGTCGGCTGTCTGTACGTGAGTGTGCGTGCCGAATACTCCGGTGACTCTTCCGGCAAGGTGGTAACCCATTGCCTTTTTCTCAGAGGTAGCCTCTGCGTGGAAATCCACGAAGATATTGGGGGTATCTATGTCCCTGAGCACGTTGTCGATACAGTTGAAGGGATTGTCTATGGGTTCCATTCCGACTGTGCCCATGAGGTTCACAACGGCAATCGAAAAAGCTCCGGCGTCGAGGACGCAAACGCCTTTTCCGGGAACGCCGCCCTCGGGATAGTTCACAGGACGTATTATGCAGTCGCTGTTGAAAATATCGAGGGACTCCCTGCGTCTGAAAGCGTGGTTGCCGGTAGTGATTATATCAGCTCCGGCGTTGAAGATCGAATCTGATGAAACACGGTTGATCCCGTTGCCTACTGCGGAATTCTCACCATTAACTATTGTAAGGTCGATAGCATACTGTCGTTTTATGAGACTCAGCTTTGATTGAAGAAAGCTGCAGCCGGCTTTGCCGACAACGTCTCCTACAAACAGCAGATTTTTCATTTTATCAGCTCCGTGAGTAAAGTTTCGTCAGGATTATTATAACACGTTCAGTAAGCAGGTGTCAACCGGAAATCAATAAATATTAAGTGAAAATGCACCGGCAGGGAATGTCCGCCGGAAAAGCTATTGCAATGCCTGCCCGAATATGTTATCATTATTGTATCAACTACCATCAAGGAGGCAGGGTATGCTTAAAAAGATACTCAGCGGCAAAGTCTGTGCGGAATGCCGGCTGTGCTGCGTTTTTGACCGCTATGACGTCTGGGAGACTCCCGTTTTCACTGAGGAGATAATGCTCAGGATAAAGCAGGCACGTCCGGAAACGGAATTCGTTCCAAAGGACGGAGGATATATATTCAGAGTAGGCGAGATAGGTGCGGACGAACTGTTCTCGTGCCCTGCACTCACTCCGACAGGCTGTATGCTCGGCGACGACAAGCCTTTTGACTGCCGGATATGGCCTTATCGTGTTATGGAAGTAGGCGGCAGACGCGCTGTGACGATCGCTTCTATCTGCGATGAGCTTTACAACCGCCCTCTCTCGGAGCTTGTGGGCTTCCTGAAAGAAGGACTTGCCGAGAAGATATTCAGCTATGCAGATGCTCACCCGGAGATAGTCAAGCCGTACTATGAGGGCTACCCCGTTTTGCTGTTTGAGAAGAAACCTCTGTAAAAAAACAATAGCTATGCAGAGCATAGCTTAACTAAAATAAAAAAATGGAAAGGGAATACGGACCTTTCAGTCCAGTTATTATTTTACACTATCAACCTTAAACCAACCTTAAATCATTGAATAATTTTGTTTAACGAAAATCCTTTCCTGTTAACTATGGTACTGATATAGAACTATTGTGAGGTTATTGAGGCAAACCCTTTTGAAAAGGTTTCTTCCTCAAATTCCCGAAACTTTCCTTTGTTTTTTTCGTGACAGTACAAAATTAGCGCTACTAAATTGAAGTAGCGCTTTTTGTTTTGCTTAATCAAAGTCGTCGGGGGTGTAGGTCTTGCCGTCCTGGTCGTGAACTGTGATCTTCAGGATATCGTCTATATCGAGGCCTTTTTCCTCAACTTCTGCTAATGAATTGCCGTCGAGTATGTAGTAATAGATACTCTCGATGTAGAGTGTGAGGAAGAACATACCGCCAAAGTTGTCCTCGAATTCCTGCTTTGTAGTGATGTAAACATCGAATTCTTGGAAATTGCTGTTGTGAGTGATCTTTGTTATGTATGGATATTCTTCACTGCCGGCAGCCTCATTGAGAGACTTCTCAAACTCTGCACGGAATTCGTCCATGAACTTCTCGTATTCCTTCTTGGGCATCTTTATCTCAACAAGTTTTTTTGCATCGTTCTTATTGATCTCAACGCCGTCGTACTGCTTTACCATTGCGGCAAAGGAAGTGTTGCTGCCGTAGGTGATGGTATCATCGTCATCGTCCTCATCGAACATAGCAGACGGGATATTCATAACTACAGTCTCGCCGCTCTTGTCAACGTTTATCTTTTCAAAGCCGAAAATGTCATCGTCGTCATCGTAATCAGTCGAGCCGCCGGAACCTGATGAAGAGGGCTGCACGCTGCCGGAAGCATTTGTGGCCTCTGTGGCATCAGCGCCTGTGGAAGGCTCTGTCTTGTCGGGAGCCTTTGTCTCCGGCTCAGTAGCCTTGGTAGCCTTCTCTCTGGACTTTGTGGAAGCCTGTGTTGAACCGGCTTCGGATGCTGTTGTGTCTTCCTCGTCACCTGTGGATGTCTCAGATGTGTCAGCTGTTGAAGAAACAGAAGCCTTTTCGGATGAAGAGCTGTCGTCAGCGTCTCCGCAGGCTGCAAAGCTGAGCATACAAGCGAGTGAAGTCAGGATACATAATAATCTTTTCATTTTTTACTCCTTATACATCATTTATTTGAAACTGCAACAGCAGTATCAAGCGCTATCTCCATCATGTCGCGGAAGGTCGTCTGACGCTCCTCGGCGGTAGTCGAAAGACCTTTCAGCGGACAGTCGGATATTGTGAGAATGGCGAGCGCGTTCTTTCCTGCGCGGGAAGCGTTCATGTAAAGTGCTGCTGCTTCCATTTCAATGGCGAGGACGTTCATCTTCTGCCATGCAGCAAGACTGTTTGCGTCGTCGTAGAAGGTATCGCTCGTGAATACGTTGCCTACGTGGTACGGAGCGCCCTTTGCGGCAGCGGCATCTGCGGCAGCTCTGAGGAGCTCCCATGAAGCTGTCGGAGCGTATGTTCCCGGCAGGCCGTACTGGCTGGCATATGCGGAGTTTGTGCTTGCGCTCATAGCGATAACTACGTCACGGAGCTGTACATGGTCTGCAACAGCACCGGCTGTGCCCACGCGTATCACGTTGTCAACATCGTATATGTTGAAAAGTTCCCATGAGTATATGCCTATGGAAGCAGGTCCCATTCCGCTGCCCTGAACAGATACCGGAACACCTTTGTAGGTGCCGGTGTAGCCGTACATATTGCGGACTTCGTTGTAGCATACCGGGGAATCAAGATAGTTTTCAGCGATGAATTTTGCTCTGAGAGGATCGCCCGGCATGAGGACTGTTTTTGCTATGTCGCCTTTTTCGGCGCTGTTATGCGGTGTGGACATGATTTTTTCCTCCTTTGTGTTATATCGGCGTAAGGCTTACTTTTTGGCAGCCTCTTTGCGTTTCTTTGCCTTGTACCTGGACTTCTGACCGAAGTTGAGCTGTATTGTGAAGAGCTTGTCGGACATGAACAGTCTCAGGGCGAAGAATATACATACGAAGAATACTACTATCTGGTATGCAAGTCCTGCCATGAAGAGGGCTGTTCTGCCGAACATCAGGTTCGGGATAGCCGAGAACGTGTGTGTGAACGGTATTGCGTACACGATGTAGCGTATAACGGTCGGCAGAGCGTTTATATCTGCGACCATAGAGATCATATAGGGGATGATCGCAAGCATCATTATCGGCATTATCATGCTCTGAGTGTTCTTTGTGTCGTTGATGAGAGCACCGAGTATGAGGGATATGGAAAGACATATCATTATCGTGAAGAAGAGCTGCAAGCCTACCAGGAAGTAGTCCATGCCGCTGAGGGACATTCCCAGCTGACGCATAGCTTCGTCAACGGACAGCTGAGTGCTGATTATCTCGCCGGCAGTGTCAGAGATCTTGTCGGTAGCGTCGCCCATGCACACCTTGAAGCCTATCATGTATACGGCTGCGTTGATAAGTGCGATAAGAGCGGCTGCGAGCATTTTAGCGCCTATGACAGCACCTCTCGATACAGGGGCGGAGAGCAGGGTTTCCAGTGTCTTGTCGGTCTTTTCGTTGGCAACTGCGCTCATGAGCATCTGCGATGTGAGTATTATCAGCAGGAAAACTATTATCGGCAGAAGCATATTCTGAAGCGCTATCTTGCTGAGTATGCTGCTTGAAGATACCTCGGCTGAGCTGTTATCTACAACGGTGTTCTCACGGAGCTTGACAGGCTTCTGCATGAGCACGTACTGCTGGTCGGTCAGACCGCCGTCAACAGCTATCTCTGAGGAGACATAGTCCTTTATCAGCTCAACAGCGTTGGAAGAGCCTGCGTTGATGTTGGATATTGTCGCAGCTGAGGTCATTCTTGCAGCGGAGATGAGCTCCGGTTGTTCAGCCTTTTCTATGCTGCTTGTGAAGCCTGCTGGGATAATGACTATGTCGTTGATGTCGTTGGAATTGAGTATCTCAGCGTAGTCGTCACCGGCATCGTCAAAGAGACGTACCTTGTTGCCGTCGGCTTCGATAGCCTTTATCATGTTCCTTGTGAACTCAGTATCATCGCGGTCGATGAGCCTGATCGTGTAGTTGGAGGTCTTTTCGACTGCTTCGTCTATGGTGGTGTCCATAACGCTGCCGAGAGCCATGAATATTCCGAGAGTAACAACGAGTCCGAGGAGCATCTGTACTGTTATCAGTTCTGAGAGCTCCTTTTTAAGAAGGTTAAAGAATTTCATTCTCTTTCACCACCTTTTCAAATACTTCTTCAAGATTGACTGCGCTGTATCGCTCTTTCAGCTCAGCAGCAGAGCCGATTACAAGAAGATGTCCGCCGGAGATTATTCCGACACGGTCGGAAACGAACTCTATCTCCAGCATATTGTGTGAGGAGAGCAGGAAGGACATCTTTTCCTTTTCTGCAAGCTCCTTTATCATCTTTCTTATCTCGATGGCGTTGAGAACGTCAAGTCCGCTCGTAGGCTCGTCGAGTATGGCGAGCTTCGGCTTGGTCATAACAGCTCTTGCAAGCAGGAGCTTTCTTATCATACCGCGGCTGTAACTGCCTATCTTGTCCTCAAGACGTTCACCGAGACCGCAGATGTTCTTTGCTCTTTCGACACAGGCGTTGAGCTGGTCGAGGTCGGTGGTGAAGAGACCTGCCATAAATCTCAGGTAGCGTATACCGGTCATATTCTTGTATGCACCTGCCTCGTCGGGGAGGTAGGTGATGTTTTCACGTACCTTTGCAGGTTCCTTGACTATACTGTGACCGGCTACAAGAGCGTCTCCGGCAGTAGGGGTGAGCAGGGTGGAGATCATGCGGATAGTGGTGGTCTTGCCTGCGCCGTTGGGACCGAGGAGCGCGAATATCTCGCCCTCTCCCACAGAGAAGCTGACGTTGTCGGCAGCGAGTACCTTGGTGTATTGCTTCGACAGTCCTTTGACTTCGAGTATATCAGCCATTGTTTAACCTCTTTTCGTTGAGTATAAGTTACCGGATAAATCAAGTGTGTTAAAAACTTTACTCTATGATACCACAATAAGCGGCTGTTGTCAATGAATTTCAAGAATGAGAAAGGGGGATACAGGCAGAGCCTCTCATTCTTTCAGCCTTTCATTCTTCCATTCTTGCTTTATGAGGCAAGAAGTAAAAAACTATACCTATGAGACATATTACTTCTTTACCTCTTTACTTCTTGAACCACTCTTTTTAATTCGGAATGCGTAATTCGGAATTAGGAATTATATGTATCGCTGCGCGATATATTTAAATTAGTCTGCGTCAGCAGACACATTCAATTATGCATTACGCATTATGAATTATGCATTAAACAGTCTGTCTGTGTGCTTTGGGGCTGCATACACGCTTTATCGTGTAACTTATTATTCTGATCATCATAAATCCTGTATTGTTACTTTATAACGAGGGGGAAACTTCGGCGAAGGTGGAAAAACAAAACCGGTGCAAAAGCTGACATTTCCCCCTATCCCTACGTTTCCCCCTCGTTGCTCCCCC
>JAEEGJ010001993.1_pt1 | contig 185972 bp, 141 predicted proteins | sample 8958761 | NCBI WGS metagenome assembly JAEEGJ01 (sample SAMN16246546, study PRJNA631951) | gut metagenome | biome: gut microbiome; feature: rumen; material: RS-attached | host: Bos | place: Iran: Karaj | collected 2018-10 | reverse complement strand
TGCACCGAACTGATTCCAGACGATGAATTGTTGCAAGTGAAGAACTATATCACAGGGAATGTGTCGCGTCGGTGTGAACTCACCTTCAATATCCCTTCGCTCTTGATGAATCTGTCGCTTTGGGGAAAGACGCTGCATGATGTTGTGGAAGCCAATCGGAAAACCAACCAGGCAGATGCGGCATTATTGATGAATGTGTCGAAGAAGTATTTCTCTCCTGAACGTTTCATCGACTGCTATGTGAAAGGATGAAGCATCAGGAATAAGATGCTGAAATTTGCGTTCTAAGACGTTTTGTGCCATTTTTCGACTTGTTTCGGGAAAGGTCGATTTTGAATTCAGAACGCGAAATACGCGCTGAAAAGTGGCAAATTTGGCTTTTCTCGTCCAATTGACCCCGATTTTTGAGTGAAAAACATTTAATTATTTTGTTGGCTTCAGAAATTTTCGTAATTTTACATCGAAAATTCGATTTTAAATAACACAAACATTCATGTTAGATCAAGACAGAATTATTAAAGTTGACATCAATGAGAGCATGAAGAAGTCGTATATCGACTATTCCATGTCGGTGATTGTGGCACGTGCGCTCCCTGATGTCAGAGATGGTTTTAAGCCAGTTCATCGTCGTATTCTCTACGGAATGATGGAACTGGGCAACACTTACGATAAGCCATACAAGAAGTGTGCTCGTATCGTCGGTGAGGTTCTCGGTAAGTATCACCCACATGGCGACTCTTCAGTGTATGGTGCATTGGTGCGCTTGGCTCAGGACTGGGCAATGCGTTATTGCTTGGTAGATGGACAAGGAAACTTCGGTTCTGTGGATGGCGATGGTGCAGCAGCCATGCGTTACACAGAGGCTCGACTCACTCGCTTGGGTGAGGCAATGATGGATGACCTCTACAAAGAGACAGTTGATTTTGAAGACAACTTCGATGGTTCGCTGAAAGAGCCAAAGGTGTTGCCTACTCGCATACCAAACCTGCTGGTGAATGGTGCTACGGGTATTGCCGTGGGTATGGCAACCAATATCCCTACGCATAACCTGGGCGAAGTGATTGATGGATGCGTTGCCATGATTGACAACCCTGAAATCACCACTGAAGGTTTGATGAAATACATCAAGGCTCCTGACTTCCCAACTGGCGGTATTATCTGCGGTTTGGATGGAGTGAAAGAAGCATACGAGACAGGTCGTGGACGTATCATCATTCGTTCTAAGACCGACATCGAAACGGAAGCTACTCACGATAAGATTATTGTTCACGAGATTCCTTACAATGTGAACAAGTCGGAGCTCATCAAGAAGATTGCCGAACTTGTTACCGATAAGAAAATCGATGGCATCTCGAATGTGAACGATGAGTCGGACCGCGAAGGTATGCGTATCGTGATTGACTTGAAGCGCGATGCCAATGCTAACGTGGTGCTGAACAAGCTCTACAAGATGACCGACCTCCAGTCGAGCTTCAGTGTGAACTGTATTGCACTGATTGGTGCTGGTGCCAACAACTCGGGTCGTCCAAAGCTGCTTTCTCTGCAGGAGTGCATCAAGTATTTTGTGGATCATCGCCATGATGTAACGATTCGTCGTACCAAGTTCGACAAGCGCAAGGCAGAAGAGCGTGCCCACATTTTGGAAGGCTTGATTATTGCCAGCGACAATATCGATGAAGTGGTACACATTATCCGTGCTGCCAAGAGTCCTCAGGAAGCCATTGAGAATTTGAAGGCTCGCTTCAATCTCGACGACATTCAGGCAAAGGCTATCGTGGAAATGCGACTTCGTCAACTCACTGGATTGGAACAGGACAAGCTCCATGCAGAATACGATGAACTCGAGAAACTCATTGCTTACTTGCAGTCGATTCTCGACGACCCTGAACTCTGCAAGAAGGTGATGAAGGACGAATTGCTCGAAGTGAAGAACAAGTGGGGCGATGAACGTAAGACTGTGATTGACTATTCTGCCAGCAACAACTTCAACCCAGAAGACTTCTATCCAAACGAGCCAGTTGTAGTGACAGTGAGCCACTTGGGTTACATCAAGCGCACACCGTTGACTGAGTTCCGTGCTCAAGGTCGTGGCGGTGTTGGTTCGAAGGGTGGTTCTGCTCGCGACCAGGACTTCATTGAATATATCTATCCTGCAACGACTCACAACACGATGATGTTCTTCACCAAGAAGGGACGTTGCTTCTGGATGAAGGTGTATGAAATTCCTGAAGGTCCTAAGACATTCAAGGGACGTGCTGTTCAGAACTTGCTGAACATCGACTCCGATGACAAGGCAACGGCATTCATCACGATTGAAAACATCAATGATGCTGATTTCGTGAAGCGACACAATCTGATGTTCTGCACGAAGAGAGGAACCGTGAAGAAGACTCGCTTCGAGAATTATGCTCACCCACGTTCCAATGGTTTGATTGCCATCAACCTCGTGGAAGGTGACGAAGTGATTGAAGTGAAACTCACCACAGGAAACGACGACATCATCATTGCAAATCATGGAGGACGTGCTATCCGCTTCAATGAGCAAGGTGTGCGCGTGATGGGACGTACAGCAACTGGTGTTCGAGGTATTCGTCTCGATGGAGATGATGATGAAGCAGTAGGTATGCTCGTCTTCAATTGCAACGAAGAACTCACTGATGAGCAATGGGCTGCGCTCGATGCACAGGAATCTAACGAAACGGAAGCTCTTGAAACTGATGCTGTTGAACCAGCAGAGGAAGTGGAAGGTGCAGAAGAAATCACTGCGAACGAATGGCCTGAAAACATCCTCGTTGTGAGTGAGAAGGGATTCGGTAAACGTTCAGTACTTTCAGACTATCGCATCACCAAGCGTGGTGGAAAGGGTGTGAAGACGTTGAATGTGACCGAAAAGACAGGTAATCTCATTGCTATTAAGTCAGTCACCGACGATGATGATTTGATGATTATTAACAAGAGCGGTGTTGCCATTCGCCTTGCTGTTCGTGAGGTGAAAGTACAAGGCAGAAACACCCAGGGAGTGAGTCTGATTAACTTGAAGCGACGCAATGATGTGATTGCCAGTGTGTGCAAAGTTGTTCATGAGGAACCAGAGGAAGATGCTTTGGAAGATAACTCTGAAGAAGCTGGAAATGTGGAATCAAGTGAAGCAACAAATGAATAATAATCGTTAAAATAAGGGTAGGAGTGTGTTAAAATTCATTCCTACTTTTATTTTTTTATACTTTCATTGATAGGTTTTAAAAGAAATCTTTATCTTTGCAGCCATAATTAACTAAATACGAAGTATAAATTTAATCTCATAAATCTTTTTAACAATGAAAAAAATCCTTTTGATTTGTGCTGCTCTGACTCTCACAGGCTCTGCTTTTGCACAAAAGAAGAATGTCAACAAGGTCAAGAACATGATTGAGTACGCATCTACTCCAGTCAGCATGGACCTGAGTAATTTGGCACCAGATAAACTTGCTGAAATGCGTGAACTTTTGGCAAATGCTGATAAGGACCCTGAGTCGGCAAATATGCCAGAAACATATAAGTACAAGGGACGTCTTCTCATTTATGACATGAATGAGATGATCAAGCAGCGTGTTGCCAACAACAATGAGTTTGTTGACAAGAAAGCTTTCTTCTTGAATCAGGCAGCTCTCGTGAAGAACTTCGAGACATTGGAGAAGGTGATGAAGACTCCAAACGAGAAGGGTAAGCTTCCTGTGAAAGAAGAAGAATACAAGAAGGAACATGCTTTGGCTCAGCAGTTGGCTACCAATCCACGTAACAACTTGTTTATCGGTGCAAGTAACTTGGTTTATGACGACCCAGCTGCCACAGTTGAATTGCTTGATGCTTACTACGAGTCATTCGACAATCCTCTCTTCGAAGGTCTCGACCTGAAGAACAAGGACCCTTACTACAAGGAAGGTGCTTACATTTATGCTACTGCTCTGAAGGGTGCTGGTGGCAATGAAGAAAAGATGTTGGAATATCTCAACAAGGCTCTCGATTCACAGAATGGTGCACTTGCATGCCAGGACCTTATTACTTATTATAAGGATAAGGGCGACAAGGCAAAGGAGAACGAAATGTATGAATTGGCAACTCAGAAGTTCCCTGATCAGCTGATTTTCGTTGTGAACCTCATTCAGAACAGCATTATCGACAAGAAATTCGACAAGGCTATCGAGCAGGCTGACCAAGCAATTGCCAACATGGATAACGGTACAATCAAGACTGTTGATGCTGAGGGCAATCACATCGAAGCTGCACGCTATCCTTACTACTTCCGCGCTGTTGCTCTCTACAACTTGGAAAAGTATGAAGAAGCATTTGCTGCATTTGAGAAGGGTGTTGAATTCAAGAACGACTACTTCGATTGCATCATCGGTGCCGGAAATACTGCTACTCGTATTGCAAGTATGAATAAGGACAAGAAGGCTGTTGCTGACTCATGGTACAAGAAGGCTATCTCTTATTATGAGAAGGCTAAGGAAATGGCTCCAGACCAGTCCGACCAGTGGGGTTATCCTCTCTACGCAAGTTACTACAACTCTGGAAACATGGCTAAGGCCAAGGAATACCAGAAGTACTCAAAATAATCATTTTTAATTAGTTAGATGCATTTGCATCAAAACAAGAAACGATATTCAAGAAGAGTTAATTTGCGAAATTATATACTGATTTTTTTAGCCGTCGTGGGGAGTGATTCTTCGCGACGGTTTTCTTTTTAACACCATCGAAAAGACAATAAAAACCAAATATTATCGTTATTTCATTTGTGTGTATTACCTGAAGCATTCAGTCTATGTTTGAAAGAATACGTAATTTGAAGATAATTCTGATTGTGGTGGCAATCATTATTGCCATAGCTTCCTTATTGACATCGAATTATCTGACCCACGACTTGCAGGAGGAAGAGAAAAACAAGATGGAAGTGTGGGCTGAAGCCATGCGCTCTCTCAACTCTGCCGATGAAAACACCGACCTGAATCTTGTGCTAAAAGTAATCAATGGAAACAACACAATTCCTGTAATCGTTTTGGACAAATTCGGAAATGTTCAAACGCACCGTAACTTAGGAATCACCTTCAAGGAAAACCAAGATTCCATTTCCATCCTTCAGGCAAAAGCGAAAAGCATGCAGAATGAGGGAAATTCCATCCGCATTTTCATTGTAACTCCTTCGGAGGATGACATCATGTATGAAGAAACTGACGAACTCACGAATCAATACATGGATTCCGCTGATAAGAATTCCGATTCTTTCACTGTTATCCATCCTGAAACCAAGCAGAGCGATGCGGATTACATCGAAATATGCTATGGAGAGTCGTTGATGCTCAAGCGATTAGCCGTTTATCCTTACATCCAGTTGAGTGTCGTTGTCATCTTCGTACTCATTGCTATTTTTGCCCTCTTCTCTTCTATGAAAGCAGAGCAAAACAAGGTGTGGGTAGGACTTTCGAAAGAAACGGCACATCAGTTGGGCACTCCTATTTCTTCCTTGATGGCATGGTCGGAAGTGTTGAAAGAAACTTATCCCAACGATGAACTCTTGCCTGAGATGGAAAAAGATGTGAAGCGTTTGGAACGCATTGCAGAACGTTTCTCCAAAATCGGTTCCATTCCTGAACCCAAGCCGGAAGACTTGTGTGCTGTCATCAATCGTGTGGTGGAATACATGGACAAGCGCACTTCCAACAAAGTCCACATTACGAGTCATCTTCCTTCCGACCCAGTCATCGTGAATCTCGTTGCTTCTCTCTTCGAATGGGTGGCAGAGAACTTGTGCAAGAATGCTGTTGATGCCATGTCGGGAAGTGGTTCCATCGACATTTACATGGAAGAGACGGACAATATCATTGCTCTTGAATTCAAGGACACGGGTAAGGGTATTGCAAAATCCCAATTCAGTTCCGTGTTTAAACCTGGTTTCACTACCAAGAAAAGAGGGTGGGGCTTAGGTCTTTCTTTGGCAAAGCGAATTGTGGAAGAATACCACAAGGGACGCATCTTTGTGAAGTCCTCGGAAATTGGTAAAGGCACTACATTCCAAGTGGAACTTCCGAAGTGACAAAAAAGCGATTCTTCGATGGATTCGAATGTTTTTAAAGGACAAATTGACTTCGTCGAGCTAAAGGTTCCATATAAAATCCACAAAAACACCCCGTTTACGCAAGAAATTTGCATAAATATCATTTGTAATTAGGTTTTTCTTTGTATCTTTGCACGTTGAAATGCAAATATGCATGTTCGATATGGAAAAAAGAAACGATTTTTGTATAGACTTGCTTGATAGCTGCATCGCAGGTAAAACGTTCGAGTTTCAGGTTAACGACTCAGTTTTCGAGGCAATCGACGGACTTATTGAGCGTGGCAACATCAAGAGTGTTGTGAAATGTGTATCTGCTTCGCAAGGAGTATTCCGTTTCTCCATCCATTCCGAAGGAACAGTCATCGTTCCTTGCGACCGTTGTCTGGCGGACTTAGAATTGCGGATAGATACGACAGACCAACTCGACGTGAAACTCGGTGACGAAGATTTAGACGACGGCGACATGATCACAGTGAACCATGAAGATGGATATCTGGATGTGTCGCAGCCTATTTATGAGTTTATTGTGCTCAGCATGCCAATCAGTTTGGTCCACGAACCTGGGATGTGTGACCCAACCATGATGGAGGAATTTTCCAAACATCGAGCTACCCGAAGTGGCGGAGAGGATGCAGAAGACGATGAAACAACCAGCGACGAGGCAACCGACTTTGCGGAAGATTCCGATGATTCAGATTCTTCTGACAATGAAGCCGTTGACCCTCGTTGGGAAGCGTTAAAAAAATTAGTTGATAACAATAAAAATTAGTGTAGAAAAATGGCACATCCTAAAAGAAGACAGTCTAAGACACGCGGACGTAAGAGAAGAACACACGACGTAGCAGTAGCTCCAACATTGGCAGTTTGCCCTAATTGCGGTGAATTCTATGTATATCACACTGTATGCCCTGCATGCGGATACTATCGTGGTAAGGTAGCTATTGAAAAGGAAGCTGCAATCTAATCTTTAGATATGGAAAAAATTAATGCTGTAATAACAGGCGTAGGTGGTTACGTTCCTAAGTATATCCTCGACAACGACGAAATGTCGCGCATCGTGGATACTACGGACGAATGGATCATGGAGCGCATCGGTGTGAAAACACGCCACATCTTGCGGGACGAAGAGCGTCAAGGCGCTGGCACATCCTACTTGATGACCAAGGCTGTGGAAGAACTGATGGCAAAGACTCAGGTTGACCCAGATACCATCGAGGCTGTTATTTGTGCAACAACTACTCCCGACTACCACTTCCCATCCACTGCATCGCTTGTCATCGGCAACCTCGGTTTCAAGCACGCTTTCGGATTCGACATGGAAGCTGCATGCGCAGGTTTTCTTTATGCCATGGAGGTGGGAGCCAGCATGATTACAAGTGGCAGACGCAAGCGAATTATCGTTTGTGGAGGCGACTTCATGTCATCGATGACCAACTATATGGACCGCACTACATGTCCTATTTTTGGCGACGGAGCAGCTTGTGTAATGATGGAGGCAACGACAGAGGATTATGGGCTGATAGAAAGTTTCCTTCGCACTGACAGCCATTTTGAACCTCTCCACATGGCAGCTGGTGGCTCTGCAAAGATGCCAAGTCACGAAACTGTGGATGCTCGCGAACATTTTGTTTATCAGGAAGGTCGTACAGTGTTCAAGTACGCTGTGACTGACATGTCGGATGCTGTGGAGGAAATTGCCAAGCGACATAACCTCACGAAAGACGACATTGCCTGGATTATTCCTCATCAAGCAAATGTACGCATCGAAACAGCCGTAGCTCGTCGCATTGGTGTTCCTGCAGAGAAAGTGATGATTAACATCGACCACATGGCAAACACATCGGGTGGTACGCTGCCACTTTGCCTTTGGGAGTACGAACCTAAGTTGAAGCGAGGCGACAACCTCATCTTCACCGCCTTTGGTGCAGGCTTCACATGGGGTGCTTCCTATATGAAGTGGGCTTACGACGGTTCAAAGTACAGCAAATAAGGAAATTCCAATCTGCATTTACATTTACCACGGATTTCACGGATTAAACGGATGTCATTATCCGCGATTCTGCGAAATCCGCGGTTTTTTCATTTTTCAGAAATACTTCATTCTCAGGTGAGTTCTATCCAGCGACACACCATCAAACAACTTTCAATCAATTGCACAAGTCAGGTTTTGTAAATATCGTGGGTAATCCCAACGTGGGAAAGTCCACACTGATGAATCTCTTCGTGGGAGAGCGCATCAGCATTGCCACTTTCAAGGCACAAACCACACGTCATCGCATCATGGGAATCATCAACGACGATGAAGCCCAAATCGTCTTTTCCGATACGCCAGGAGTACTGAAGCCAAACTATAAGCTTCAGGAATCCATGCTGGCATTTTCGGAGAGTGCACTTGTAGATGCCGATGTCCTGCTCTATGTCACCGACCCTGTTGAGAAAATCGACAAGAATTCAGATTTCCTCAAGAAGGTTGCCACTATGGAAGTCCCTGTGCTTGTGCTGATTAACAAGATAGACCTCATTGATGAGAAGAAACTCATAGAGCTCGTTGAACAGTGGCATGAGATACTTCCAAAAGCAGAAATCATTCCAGTTTCCGCCATTGCCAAGTTCAATGTGGAGCCTATCATGAAGCGCATTCGTGAGCTGCTCCCTGAGAGTCCTCCTTACTTCGATAAGGACCAATTGACCGATAAGCCAGCACGTTTTTTCGTCAGCGAAATCATCCGCGAGAAGATTCTGCTCTATTACGACAAGGAGATTCCTTATTCAGTAGAGGTGGGCGTGGAGAGTTTCAAGGAAGACGAGCACCACATCCATATCAATGCTGTGATTTACGTGGAGCGTGATTCTCAGAAAGGCATCATCATCGGGCACCAAGGCAAGGCGCTCAAGAAGGTGGCAACCGAGGCTCGCAAGTCCCTCGAGAAGTTCTTTGGAAAGTCCATCTATCTCGAGACCTTCGTGAAGGTTGACAAGGACTGGCGCAATTCCGACAAGGAACTCAACCTCTTTGGATACCATCCAGAATAACTTTTTTTATTCACCCCGTAATCCAATTTGAATAGACTATGGGAAATTTAGTAGCAATTGTAGGTCGCCCAAACGTGGGTAAATCTACGCTTTTCAACCGATTGACAAAGACTCGTCACGCCATTGTGAGTGATGAGGCAGGCACAACCCGAGACCGTCAGTATGGCAAGTGTGAATGGGGAAACAAGGAGTTCTCCGTGGTCGATACAGGTGGTTGGGTTGTCAATTCCGACGACATATTCGAGGAGGAAATCCGCAAGCAAGTCCTCATTGCCATTGAGGAGTGCGATGTGATTCTTTTCCTCGTAGATATAAAGACTGGAGTCACTGACCTCGACATGGAGGTGGCAGAGATTCTGCGTCGTTCCAAAATTCCAACACTTGTGGTATGCAACAAAGTGGATTCCAATGAGTTGCGCTATGAGGCACCTGAGTTCTATAAACTCGGATTGGGTGACCCTTATTGCATCTCTGCTCTCACGGGTAGTGGCACAGGTGACTTGCTCGACGACATCGTGAAGACCTTCACCAAGACCATGGATGAAGTGATTGAAGAGGACATTCCTCGCATTGCCGTGGTAGGTCGTCCAAATGCTGGCAAATCCTCACTCATCAATGCTTTCTTGGGCGATAATAGAAACGTTGTAACTGACATTGCTGGCACCACCCGCGACTCCATCTATACGAAATACGAGAAGTTTGGCTTCAATTTCTATCTTGTTGACACTGCGGGTATTCGCAAGAAGAACAAGGTGAGCGAAGACCTCGAATACTATTCCGTGATGCGCTCCATCCGTGCCATCGAGAATTCAGATGTGTGCGTGCTGATGGTTGATGCCACACGTGGAATCGAGGGGCAGGACATCAACATCTTCCAAATCATTCAGAAGAATCAGAAGGGATTGGTGGTTGTTGTGAACAAGTGGGATTTGGTGGAAGACAAGAGTAACGAGGCAATCAAGTTCTTCGAGAAGGCAATTCGCAACCGCTTTGCTCCTTTCACGGATTTCACCATCATCTTCGCTTCTGCTCTCACTAAGCAGCGCATCTTCCGTGTGCTGGAGGAATCGCAAAAAGTGTATGAGAACCGCACTACAAAAATCAGTACGGCAAAACTCAACGAGACGATGCTTCCTATCATCGAGGCAACTCCTCCGCCTTCTATCAAGGGCAAGTACATCAAAATCAAGTATTGCATGCAGATTCCGAACACCTACGTTCCTTCGTTTGTGTTCTATGCCAACCTGCCTCAGTATGTGCGTGACCCTTACAAGCGTTTCCTTGAGAACCAGATTCGTGAACATTGGAAGCTGACGGGCACACCTATCAACGTGTATATTCGTCAGAAATAGTTGTCCTTTTTCTTCATCGTTTCATGCAATGATGGACGGACTCAAATGCGATAGGGGATTTACTCTTTCGCTATAGGGAACGTACTTCCTCGCTATTGGGGACTGACTCTCTCTCCATTGGGGATTGACTCTCTCGCTATTGGGGACGTACTTCAGTTTATCCCCAATAAAGTTTCATTGAATCCCCAATCGGATGTTGCAGAAACTGTGATTTGAAGTGAAAAGGCTCCTTCTCAAATTGTTTTTTGAAAAAAGATGAAAAATATTTTCTATATATTGCTGATTTTGCTTACCTTTGGCATTACTTCTTGTAATAGTGACGATGGTCCTGCTGCCATTCCGAAGAAAGAATTGCAAAATGCACTCGACCTCTTGGCGCAGGGCAAAATGGAGCAGTATATGAGCAAATTGGATTTTGGCGAAGAACTCGATTCCGTCCATTATCTTTATTTCTCCGAAGCCATCATCCAGCGTAACAAGCTCGCTGAGCGCAAGTTGGGTGCTGTGAATGGCTACAAGGTGACGGGTGCAAAGATGTGGAACGACACAGTTGCTACTGTCTTCTACACGCAGTTTTTTGCCAACGGAGATTCTTGCGATTGCTCCCAGAAGATGGTTTGCATTGATGGCACTTGGCGACTTCGAATGAGGAACTAAAGTGCTGCTTTCGGCATGACTCTCATTCCCGTGTGGGTTTCATCTTGGCATGGGATTCATCTTGTATCTTTCAGAAAAACAATCACTTAAAATAAACAACATAGAATCATGGCTGAAGTAAAAACAATTGCAATTGTGACATCAGGAAATGATGCACCAGGCATGAATAGTGCAATTCGTGCCGTCACTCGTTCTGCAATCTACAACGGACTTCGTGTGAAGGCTGTCTATCGCGGCTACAAAGGCTTGATTGACGGAGAAATCGTTGAATTCAAAACACAAAACGTCAGCAATATCATTCAGCAGGGTGGCACCATCCTCAAGTCGTCGCCAAGTAAGGACTTCCGTTCCGAGGAAGGTAGAAAGAAGGCTTTCGAGAATATTCAGAAAGAAGAAATCGATGCAGTGATTGTCATCGGTGGTGATGGCACGATTCACGGAGCTCGCATCTTCGCTCAGGAATACGACATTCCTTGCATCGCCATTCCTGCTACTATCGACAATAACCTTTGTGGTACAGACACTACGATTGGCTACGACACAGCTCTCAACACCATCATGCAGTGCGTGGACAAGATTCGTGACACTGCCACCAGCCACGAGCGCCTTTTCTTCGTTGAAGTGATGGGCGACGATGCTGGTTTCTTGGCTTTGAATTGTGCCATTGCATCGGGTTGTGAGGATGCTATCATTCCTTCGGTTCCTACTGATGTGAACAAATTAGCCACTCTCATTGAATCTGGTTTCCGCAAGACCAAGGGGAGCAGTATCGTGCTGGTTGCTGCAAGCGAGGATTCAGGTGGAGCCTTGTACTATGCCGATGAGGTGAAGAAGGCTCATCCAAATATCGATGTCCGCATCTCCATCCTTGGACACTTGCAACGTGGAGGACATCCTACAGCTCACGACCGCATCATTGCCAGCCGAATGGGTGCTGCGAGCATTGTGGCTCTGATGAAAGGGCTCCGCAACGTGATGATTGGTATTGACAACGATGAGATTGTCTATGTGCCTTTCTCTCGTGCCGTGCGTGAGAACAGACAGATTGACCACAACCTGCTCGATATACTTCATAACTCTGCAATTTGACGCAAATTCTGCGATTTCATTACTTTTATTCATCGTTTTCTTTAAATTTGCTTCAAGAATGTTGCTCTACACATAAAAAATGTGTAAATTTGCAGTGTTTTTAGAAAGAATAAGGTAAAAAGCTTCCATTACAGCAGTTTTTTCTGATTCCTCAACCCGTTTTGAGGTATATCTACTGCGTGTTAATTCGTTTAAACAATATAAATAAACAATGAAAAAGTACAATTTCAATGCCGGCCCATCAATCCTTCCTCGCGAGGTGATTGAGGCTACAGCAAATGCATGTTTGGATTTTAATGGTTCTGGTCTTTCCCTCATGGAAATCAGCCACCGCGCAAAGGACTTCCAGCCAGTGATGGACGAAGCAATGGCTCTCTTCAAGGAACTGCTCGACGTTCCTCAGGGCTACGAAGTGATTTTCCTTGGTGGTGGTGCAAGTCTCCAGTTCTGCCAGGTGCCTTTCAACTTCCTCGAGAAGAAGGCAGCTTATCTCAACACAGGTGTTTGGGCAAAGAAAGCTATCAAGGAAGCAAAGCTCTTCGGTGAAGTGGTTGAAGTTGCTTCATCTGCCGAGTCCACTTATACTTACATTCCAAAGGATTTCACTGTTCCTGCTGATGCAGACTATTTCCACATCACAACCAACAACACCATCTACGGTACTGAAATCCGCAAGGAGCTCGACAGTCCTGTTCCAATGATTGCCGACATGAGTTCAGATATTTTCTCCCGTCCAATCGACGTGAGCAAGTACAACTGTATCTATGGTGGTGCTCAGAAGAACCTCTCTATGGCTGGTGTCACTTTCATCCTTGTGAAGGAAGATGCACTCGGCAAGGTATCTCGTCAGATTCCTACAATGCTTGATTATCGCACTCACATCGAGAAGGGTTCTATGTTCAACACGCCTCCAGTGGTTCCTGTATATTGTGCACTCCAGAACCTGAGATGGATTAAGGCTCAGGGTGGTGTGAAGGAAATGGATCGCCGTGCCAATGAGCGTGCAAAGGTGCTCTACGATGAGATTGACCGCAACAAGATTTTCCGTGGCACAGCAAATGAGGAGGACCGTTCTGTGATGAACATCTGCTTCGTTCTCAACGAGGAATACAAGGAACTCGAAGCCGACTTCATGGCATTCGCTACTGCCAAGGGCATGGTGGGTGTGAAGGGACATCGCTCTGTGGGTGGTTTCCGCGCAAGTTGCTACAACGCCATGTCGCTCGAAGGTGTGAAGGCTCTCGTGGCTACCATGCAGGAATTTGAAAAGAATCATTAATTTTGTCAATCATTTTATGAAAGTTCTTATTGCAACTGAGAAGCCTTTTGCACCTGTAGCTGTAGAAGGAATAAAGAAGGAAATCGATGCGGCAGGTTACGAACTTGCTCTCCTTGAGAAATATACTGAAAAGCAGCAGTTGCTCGATGCTGTTGCAGATGCTGATGCCATTATCATTCGTTCCGATAAAATCGATGCTGAAGTGCTCGATGCAGCCAAGCAGCTCAAGATTGTGGTGCGTGCGGGTGCTGGTTACGACAATGTTGACCTTGAAGCTGCCACTGCTCACAACGTGGTGGTGATGAACACCCCTGGTCAGAACTCCAATGCAGTTGCTGAACTCGTGTTTGGTCTGCTCGTATTTGCTGTTCGTAACTTCTTCAATGGCAAGGCAGGCACAGAGCTCATGGGCAAGAAGCTGGGTATTCTCGCCTTTGGTAATGTGGGTCGCAATGTGGCTCGCGTGGCAAAGGGATTCGGTATGGAAGTGAGTGCATACGATGCTTTCTGTCCAGCAGAAGTGATTGAGGCAGCAGGCGTTCATGCAGCAAAGAATCAGGATGAACTCTTCGAGACTTGCGACGTTGTGAGCCTTCACATCCCTGCAACTCCAGAGACTAAGCAGAGCATTAACAAGGCACTCGTTGGTAAGATGAAGAAGGGTGGTATCGTTGTGAATACGGCTCGCAAGGAAGTTATCAACGAACCAGAACTCATTGAACTTCTTGCTGAGCGCACCGACCTGAAGTACATCACCGACATCAAGCCTGATGCAGATGCTGAATTCGCACAGTTCGAAGGTCGTTACTTCTCAACTCCTAAGAAGATGGGTGCTCAGACTGCCGAAGCTAACATCAATGCAGGTATTGCAGCTGCCAAGCAGATTGTCGGCTTCCTCAAGGATGGCATCACCAAGTTCCAAGTAAACAAGTAATTGATTATCAAACAACTAATCCCTTGCACATCTTTCTCAACAGGGTGGATGTGTGAGGGGTTTTTATATCATCTAACTCATATTCATGGCAATAGTCAAACCCTTCAAGGGCATTCGTCCTCCCAAGGATTTAGTGGAAAAAGTAGAGTCACGCCCATACGATGTGCTGGATTCTGAAGAAGCACGTGCAGAAGCAGGCGATAACGAAATGTCGCTCTACCACATCATCAAACCTGAAATCAATTTTCCCGAAGGCACCAGCGAGTATGATCCACGCGTGTATGAATGTGCCGCTCAGACTTTCCAGAAATTCCAAGATAACGGCTGGCTTGTTCAGGACGATAAGGAGCAGTACTACATCTATGCGCAAACCATGAATGGCAAGACTCAGTATGGTCTTGTGGTGGGTGCCTACGTTGAGGACTATCTCAATGGTGTCATCAAGAAGCATGAACTCACGCGTGCCGACAAGGAGGAAGACCGCATGAAGCATGTGCGTGTGAACAATGCGAACATAGAGCCTGTGTTCTTTGCATACCCTGATAATGAGGTACTTGCAAAGATTATCTCACGTTATGCTTCAACTACTCCTGAGTACGATTTCATTGCTCCTGTCGATGGTTTTGGGCACAAGCTTTGGATAGTTTCTGATGAAGAAGACATCCGTACCATCACCGCTGAATTTGCCAAGATGCCAAGCCTCTACATTGCTGATGGACATCATCGTTCGGCTGCCGCTGCCTTGGTAGGTGCTGAGAAGGCGAAGCAGAATCCTAACCATCGTGGCGATGAGGAATACAACTACTTCATGGCAGTTTGTTTCCCTGCAAGCCAGCTCACTATTCTCGATTACAACCGAGTGGTGCGTGACCTCAATGGCATGACTCCAGCTGAGTTCCTCAAGGCGCTTGAGAAGAATTTCACAGTGGAGAAGAAAGGCACGGAGAACTATCGCCCTCAGCAGCTTCATGAGTTTTCGCTCTATCTCGAAGGGGAGTGGTATTCCCTCAAGGCAAAGCCTGGCACATACGACGATACTGACCCAATTGGTGTGCTCGATGTGAGCATTTCTTCCCGTCTCATTCTTGATGAGCTGCTGAATATCACTGACTTGCGTCGTGACAAGCGCATTGACTTCGTGGGTGGACTTCGTGGTTTGGGAGAGCTGAAACGTCGTGTGGATTCAGGAGAAATGAAGATGGCGCTTGCCCTCTATCCTGTCACCATGCAGCAAATCATGGACATTGCCGATTCAGGCAAAATCATGCCTCCTAAGGCTACATGGTTTGAGCCAAAGCTCCGTTCGGGACTCGTTATCCATAAGCTCTCATAGCGAAGTTGAATGAAGGGTGACCGTTTTTTTCACTCTTCACTTTTCACTTTTCACTTCGAAAGATGGACACCTATCAAACCATAAAAGCACCCTCTGAGGGAATCTACACCGAGAAGCGAAGCAAATTTCTTGCCTTCGCTTTTCCTGTTTCATCCGTAGAGGAAGTGAAGGAGCGGGTAGGGGAATATCAGAAGAAATACTACGATGCACGCCATGTGTGCTATGCCTATATGTTGGGAGCAGAGCGCACTGAATTTCGTGCCAACGACAATGGAGAGCCATCAGGAACAGCTGGCAAACCCATTCTTGGACAAATCAACTCCAACAACCTCACCAACATTCTCATCATCGTGGTCCGCTACTTCGGAGGCATCAAATTGGGTACCAGCGGACTCATCGTTGCCTATCGTTTGGCAGCAGCCGAAGCCATCAGCGCAGCTGAAATCATTGAGAAGACCATCGACGACAGCATCTGCATCTCTTTCCCTTATCCCGACACCAACCGTGTGATGCGCATTGTGAAAGAGGAAACACCGTCCATCCTTTCTCAAGGGTACGAAAACGAACTCTGTACCATGACACTCAGCATTCGTCGTGATTGTATGCCTCGTTTGCGCTCTCGTTTAGAAACCATCCTGACACTTCGAATCATTGACGACAAGTAACAATCGTTTTAGCATCTCAACATGTCAAAACACTTCGAAACATAAAAAAAAACAGCTCCTCATATCCAAACCGTGAGAAGCTGTTTCTGTATATATTGAAGTAATAGAGTTCTATTTCATTTCCCAAGCGTCGAACCTGAACATATCCTCCTTCACATTCTTTCCCTTGAAGACGAAAGTGATTGGATGCACGCCCGCAGTTTTCTTCAGCTTGCAACTCGTTTCCACGTAGTTCTCCAAGCTTCCCGTCTGAGGCACCTTCAGCTTTCCGATGCAAGGTCCGTTCTTGTCATTCAGGTGAATCTCAATCACGCCACCCTTGTTCAGTGATGCCGTTCTTGCTGTAAACTTCTTCGCACCTGCACCCAAGTCCACGTTCCTCAGCAGCAGGGTCTCGCCATCGTCAATGTCTCTCAGTGCGATGAAAATCTTGCCGTTCTTATGCTCCTCAAACGTCTTGAGTCCATAGCCCCAAGCCATCGTCTCAGCCTCTACCTTTTGGAAAGGATTGAACGTATCTACTGGCTCCAGTTTCGTGTCCTTGAAGTAAGGCACCTCCTGAATCGTACCGTCGGCATTGTAGTGCATAGGAGCCACACTCACGGAGCGTCTCTCATGATGCTTTGGCGTAGAGATTCGCAGAATGTCGTAGTTCAGACCAAACACCCAGCTCTTTCCCTTGTAGTCAATGATACCAGGGTGATTGCCTCGTGTCCTGTCCGTGTGGTCCATGATGTGTCCCTTGTATTCCCAAGGACCCGTAGGACTGTTGCTCATGGCATAACCAATACCCTCAGGGCAGCAAGTCGAAGCAAATGCCAGGTAGTAGTGTCCATTGCGCTTGTAGAACCAAGGTCCCTCCTGATAGTCCTTAATCTTGTAGTCGAGCTTCACAATCTTTCCCGAACACGAAATCATGTCCTCGTTCAGTTTCACGTAATAGGTATTCGGATTTCCCCAATACATATAAGCCTGTCCGTCATCATCAATCCACACCGTAGGGTCGATGTCGTCCCAGTGCTCCCTTTGCCAAACAAGCGGCTTTCCGATAGGGTCAACAAATGGTCCGTAAGGAGAATCAGCCACCAGCACACCGATGCCATGTCCATGAATAGGGCAGTACATATAGAACTTTCCGTTCCTCTCTATCACCTGCTCAGCCCAAGCACCGTTGTCGCCATCATACCACTTGAAATCCTTCAGTGAAGCCACCGCACCACAGTCCTTCCAGTTCACCATATCCGTGGAAGTATAGAGCAACCAGTCCTTCATCTTGAAACCATTGGCATCATCCTCGTCATGCGTCGTATAGAGGAACACCGTGTCGTTATACACCATTGGTGCAGGGTCTGCCGTAAATTTCGTTTGAATGATTGGATCCTGTGCTTTCATCGTCGTAGCAGACAATCCCAAGAGAAGCACAGCGCTCATTTTCAGCATGTTTCTTTTCATAATTGTATCGTATTAATTTATTTCTTAAACTTCACATAATCTATTTCCACGTCACCCTTGTCGAGCACCACCTTCAAGTCCTTCACGCCAGCAGCATTCTTCACCTTGCCCGAGAAGTCTCCGAAAGCCGCTCCAGCCTTCACCTTCACGCTGGCAATCTTAGCACCATCGGCGAAGATGCTCACATTGGCACCTCCCTTCGACTTCGCTCTGCACACCACCTCTCGTGCACCGTTTGCGAAATCCACCTGATTATATTGCACGAAAGCATTCTTCCCGTTCATCACAGTCTTCCAACCCTCAAACCTGTTCAGCGTGTCGAGATATTCAATTCCCGCACCTTGGTCCGAAATGGCAGAATACCTGTCAATCTGAATCTCCTTGAAAGCATTGCTCACACCCACGCCTCTCAACGTCTGCTTCACCAGCTGAATAGTGCCATCCTCATTGAAAAACAACTTCTCGATGCAAGCAGAACGGCGTTTGTCGTCATTAGGCGAGTAGTAGTTATGATGATAGAAGAGATACCACTGACCCTTGAAGTTGATGATACTATGGTGGTTCGTCCAGCAGCCATTAGGTTGCTCCTCCATAATCAGACCCTTGTACTCGTAAGGTCCCATCGGATTCTTGCTCATTGCATAGCCAAGCACCTCCGTCTTTTCCCTTACGTAAGGGTAAGTCAGATAGTAGTTGCCATTATACTCAAAGGCGAAAGGACCCTCAGCCTGACGATTAGGCAGTCCCTGCAAACAGCTCACACCTACCATTTCCATCTCGCGGTTGCCCCATCTCACAGTCTCCCTCGGATTGTCGTCAGCAAGTTCCTTCATGTTCTCCTTCAGCTTCGCACAACGTCCATTGCCCCAGAAGATATACGCATTACCATCAGAAGCCTGGAGCACACATGGGTCGATGCCATTGATGCCCTTGATAGGTTCAGGCTCAGGAACGAACGGACCCTCAGGCTTGTCAGCAATAGCAACACCCACAGCGAATCCGCCACCAGCCTTTGGAGCCGAAGGGAAGTAGAAATAATACTTGCCATTTCTATACACACAGTCAGGAGCCCACATCGAGTACGAATTAGGTCTCACCCAAGGCACCTTGTTCTGAGTCACAATCATGCCGTGGTCAGTCCAGTCCGTCAAGTTGTCCGAAGAGAACACATGATAGTCCGCCATGCAAAACCAATCCTTCCTGTCGTAGTCCTCAGGAGGAAGAATATCGTGCGAAGGATACACATACACCCTTCCGTTAAACACACGAGCCGTAGGGTCAGCCGAAAACTGGTCTCTGATAATAGGGTTCTGTGCCATCATCGTGCACCCCATCATCAGCACTGTCATTGTCAAAGCAATCTTTTTCATCAGGGATTAAAAGGATTTATAAGGATTAATTAATATCATCAGGGTTCTTAGGAGTCAGGGATTTTTTGGAATCAGGGATTTTTAGGATTCAAAAGGATTTATAATTTTTCACTCTTCACTTTTCACTTCTCACTTACCTTCTCCTCCCCTCGGGGAGGTCGGGTGGGGGCTTCGGTTTTTTTTCCTATTGCAAAGATAATCCCTTTCTCCCCATCCTTTATTAGATTTTGAAACAAATTCTGTCAGTTTTGTAACCTTGCGCATAAATACTTTTCCCGCTTTACAAACTATCAACTTTTTGTTACATATCTGCAAGCACATACCGAAATGTTTCACGACATTTGCACCGTACAAAAAATATCACGCGAATCCATCGCATAATATTACCACCTAATAAGGCATAGTTCTTGAAACTTGAAACTTTATATTATTTATAATGTATAAAAAACTCATGAACATCCTAAGAAGCGCGGCAATCATCCTCGCATTCCTCTTCAACCTCAATATGCACGCAGAAGCAGACCCCAATTTCCACATCTACCTCTGCTTCGGGCAATCCAACATGGAAGGCAATGCAGCCATCGAGGCACAAGACCGCACAGGAGTGGACCCACGATTCAAGATGATGCCAGCTGTACCATACAAAAACTCCGATGACATTCGGCAAACCTACCGCTGGTACACAGCATATCCACCCCTCTGCCGCTCCTACACAGGACTCACACCCTGCGACTACTTCGGACGCACCATGGTGGCAAACCTCCCAGACTCCATCACCGTCGGCATCATCAACGTAGCCATAGGAGGCTGCCGCATAGAGCACCTCATGAAAGACTTCGACCCAGCAACACTCGCAAGCGAAGCCGACTGGTTCAAGAACTACATGCAAGAATACGGCAACAAGCCATACCAGAAACTCGTCGCATGTGCCCGCATAGCAGCACGCTCAGGAGTCATCAAAGGAATGCTCCTCCACCAAGGATGTAGCAACAACGGCGACCAGCAATGGCCCAACAAAGTCAAAACCCTCTACAACGACCTCCTTACAGACCTCAACCTCAAGGCAGAAGACACACCACTCCTCGTAGGACAACTCCTCGACCAGGCACAAGGAGGCGCATGCTGGGGACACAACAACATCATCAACAACATCCAGAAGACCATCCCAACAGCACACGTCATCTCCTCAGAGAACTGCAAAGGCAACACCGACCATCTCCACTTCCTCGCAGAAGGCTACCGAATCCTCGGAACACGCTACGCAGAAAAGATGCTGCAACTCATGGGAATCACCGACATCAAGATGGAACACACAGCCTACTACAAGCCCATCTACGACGCCATCCATGCCTTCACACCCGACACCAAGCCACTCGAAACACCCATCTACAACCTCCAAGGCATACGCGTAGGAACCTACCACACAGCAGCAGACCTCCGCGAACTCCCAACAGGCTTCTACATAGTCAACGGACGACTCATCGGAAAATAAACAACACACCAAATATCAATCAACACCCGCAGCCCTAAAAATCTATTTCAACACAACTCATTAAGTATTTCAACCATAAACAACAAGATGGACCTTCCCCCCAGAAGCAATCCAGCCCTAAAAATCTATTGACTGACCCGCAATTTCAAGTAACACAAAGATACATAATAAGTTAAAAAAACATTTAGTAGAAACAACATTACTTCCTTAAGAACAACATTAATTCCGTACAAAAAACAATTATTTCGCAAACACATTCGTATCTAAGAAAATCATTTACTACACCGAAAACTCATTTAAGTCAATTAAAACCAACCCGCTCTTTGCAGAAAAGGGCAATAAGAATGCCGCCAATCCATCCCGGAAAGGCGGCATCTTTGTTTGTGATATTATTTCAGTGTTTGAGTTAGCTTGATATAAACACGATTCTTCGTGTCGTAACCTAACAAGCCTTCATTCTTCCAACGCATCAGTTTGCTCTTGAGTGTTTCTATGTTGATGTCAGGAAACATTTCCCTGAGATTCTTCTTCGTGAAACGCTCGGGTAAGCGATTGAATTGCTGCATGGTTGAGTTGGAGTATTGCTTGAAACCTGCGCTCACGTTTCTCAGCCCTCGCTTTTGTCTCTCCATGTAAGCAACCACTTCGTCTTTCAAGGTGACTATTTCACCTGCGCTGCAAAGGTCTGCAATGTAGTATGCAAACTTGATGGCGTTTTTTGATGCACGAACTACTCGCACAACCTTTCCGTTCTTCAGTTTTTTCACTGGAAGATTGAAGAATTTGTCTCTGTTCTCCAAGATGGAATAAGCAATGCCGCCTTCAAAACCCTTCTGACGGTCACGTCTTCGAATCACATCGAGGAACTTGTCCTTATCGTCCTCCTTTGCCTGTTCCATGCGCTCTTCGCACCACTGGTCCATGGCGGTTATGAGGTTAGGACAATAAATGGTTCCCCAAAAAGGATTCGTGCCGCCAATCAGCTCAGCTACTTCCTCAATGCTTGTAGTCCATTCAGGATGGTCGAAGAATCCGCTCTTTTCTTCCATCTGAAAATAACTGCTTGGAGCAGGGAATATCATCATTCTGTATTCCATACCGCTGCCTACATTGCTCAGCACCAACTTGTCGAAGGAGCGCCATGTGCCTGCCAACGACTGATTCCAATACACCTGCACCTCGCCGTTTGTGCTGGTATCGTTCTTGAAATCCTGTCCTGCATCCTCATTGTCGAACGACTTCACTAAGTAAGACACATAATTGCTGTAGTCACGTTTCAGAGCCATTTCCATGCTAATCATGTCTGGCTCAACCGTAATCAGATGCAAAGGCATATCCACCTGAGGACCTGCTGTTCCATCCTCAAGCAGGGTAGGAACCTGGTCTTTGGCATTTTGCAAACGAGTCACCAACTGCGAGGTGGAGAGATTCGAAGGCAGATAGCGAATAGGGAGTTCAGGGCGAGTCGCCTTCAGCTGCTTGCTTTGGTTCGACTGTTCCTTTTCCTTTTTCCATTGCGCTTCCACTTGGCGCATCTGTGCATCTTGGTTTCTCAATGTACTGAGCCATTTGCCACAAATATTTTTCAGATGACTCTTGCCGATGGTAGAATCACCTACCCACATGGTTGTGCCATTCAGCCTCACAATCTGATTGTTGCAAAACACCGTGTCAATACGGCTCAGCAGCGTGTAGATACATGGCAGTGCCGCCAGGATGGCACCAGGACGAAGATTCTTTGGAACACCCAGTGAGGTTTCCTTCAAACCTTTTGGAAGAGGAATCGTGCTGAGGCGATTTACCCAATAGTCGATGTCGAGCATGTCAGTGTTGCTCACCGAGCTATATCCTTCTCCCAAGGCAAGTTGCATTTGCCGAGAGAGATTCAGACCGATTCTGTACTTCAGAGAAGACTCCAGTTGATGCTTGATTTCAGCATCGCACAGACCGTTCGAAAGCTCACGCACAATTTCCAACATGAACTCCACGTCATTGTCGCAGATGGACTTGAAATGAGTGCCCCATGTCAAAACCCTGTTGGCACGGTTTCCATAGTTAGGGATACCACCAAGAATATCCATGAGCCTACGCCCGATGTCCTTGTAGCGGATTTTCCCCTGATAGAGAGCCTCCCCATCCGCATCACGCGGAACATTCTTCATCGAACCACTCGATTGCTTGGCAACAGCAGCCGCAGAACTGTTCCCCTTGGCTGGACTTACCTTCTGCTTGCCTCCATCATACCAGAGGCGAACGCTCTCATCCTCATTGCTGCCACCGAATTCAGCATTCGTCAGCGGGTTGTTGTAGGAGAAAAGCTCCGTATCCAGTTTGAGAATCATGTCCTCAGTAGGAACGTACGAGCAACGTGCCAAATCTTTACATTTCTCATCCATCACCAGCCCATACTTCTCAATAAAGGCATTGCAATTCTCCAGATAGGTCTTGGAATGATCAGCCTTCACCACATATCGCAGACCAGTTCCGCTCCACGAAACATGAGAAAGCACCACGTTCTCATCATAGAACTCAGGGTCTTGCTCCCGTATTTTCGTGTCGAGCGCTATCGGTCCATCCTTTAATTTCTCCACGTTATCCTGATAATCTATATCAATGAAATACAGACCATTAGGAATAACATCGTCACTGTGTCGGTGATTGTTACGATAGGTGCCGAGGAAACAAAAAACAGGATGCCTGTCCTTCAGCGCTTTGATTCGTTCATCCAATAAGTTAGCCTCTTCGGCTTTACCCTCATTCTTTTTCTCTGTCATCTCCCTTTTGAGTCTCTGGTACTCTTTACAATTGTTTCTGACAGTTTCATCGTTGAGGAGAACTTTAAATTCACCGAAGCCACAAAATAGTGCGGCGCTTTTAACATTTTTCGCAAATGTAATCATAAAATAATTTTTTTAATATAAAAAGAGTTTTGTGTTTGTATAAAAAACAAAATCATCTTAATCTCTCTCTGCCTTGCCTTCATGCCAAAGGATGCAGAATTGTTTTTAAGGTTTTCTTTTAAACAAAACATAAAATAGCAAAAATTAAATAAATTAATAAATATGTTAAAAAAAGCAATCTTTATAATAAATAAGGAGTGTTCAAGACTCAAGGTCACAACTTCTCCCGTTCTGCTTGCAAAGTTATAGCAAGAAATTCAGACTACCAAATAATTTCACGACTTTTTGATAAAAAATTTTTCCTCCTCATTTTTGCATGAAAGTCCCCGACGAGCATCTCCCTGTCATCCTCACCTTGCTCGTTTGAAAAAAATTACATAAATCAAATGATAACTAAAATAAGGGTGCAAGGGTGCACGGGTGCATAGGTGCATCTATACGAAACAGTAAAATATTCTTAATTCTATCTAACTATCTTATTAGATTATAAATTATATTAATAAAATAAATTAACATTATTACCTAGAATATTACATACTTATGATAGATATAAAGAAAATAAATATATAAAATATATGCTGGTTGTGTCTAACTACCTCCGCAGACAAAACGCATGAATGCACCCGTGCACCCATGCACCTATGCACCTGCGGATTACCTCTCATGTCATTGCGGATTCGCTTCCTCTCCATTGGGGATTCACTCTCCCTCCATTGGGGATTGACTTCCTCTCCATTGGGGATTGACTCTCTCGCTATTTGGGAACACGCTGGAGTTGTGACCCAATAAAAGCGGAAGTGAATAATTATGCAAATTAGTGAAAATAATTCGTATATTATTTGCATATATGCGAAAAGTTTTGTATATTTGCATAGAAATTCAATGAGGACTCGGAGGAACGGGGAGAAAGTTTTTAAAGGTTCTGACGGGGATTTGCTTGGATTGAGAAAGTAATTTTGTGTTTCATTTTTAAATTAAGAAAGGAGATTAGTTATGGGTAATCGGAGAAATCCTGTGGTGAAGCTGAAAGTGGGGAAGCAAGTGTGTGGCGTGGACAAGAAGGAGCGCTATTTCACGAGAATCAACCGTTCGGGAGTGATTGACGACGATGTGCTGATTGAGTATGCGAGCAATGACTCGGGCATCCGTATTGAGCAGATTGCGGCTGTGTATAGGTCTTTGCTGACGCAGGTGAAGCAGCTGGTGTGCAACGGGCACTCGGTGCAGCTGGGTGACATGGGTACGCTCTACTTCAAGGTGCATGCGAAGATTGCGGCTGACGAGGAAGGCGCTGGTGGCGTTGCGGTGACGAGAAAGTGCATCGGGTTCAGAGCCAGCAAGGTGCTGAGACAGCTGATGGAGGATGTGAATTTTGAAGTGTAGCCCCCTCCCTGCCTCCCCGAGGGGAGGAGAGGGAAAAAAGGGGACGGGGGTGGAAGGAGGGCTTCGGCAGAACCGAAGCTTACGGAGAACCGAAGGGGACGGGGGCGGAGAAGGTTTGAATTTTTAATTGTTAATTTTTAATTTAATTGAGAATCATGGGAAAAGTGTTTATTAAGGTGAAGGAGCAGTTTTTTAAGCCTGGGGAAAGCCAGATGTTCTTCACTAAGTCGGTGACTTATAGCAAGATTGGGTTCGACCAGTTGATTGAGCATATCGCTAAGGACTCGGGGATGAGTGAGGGTGCGTGCGAGGGTGCTGTGCGCTCGATTATCAAGCAGGTGGAGGAAATGGTGCTGAACGGGCATACTATCTTCATCAAGAACCTTGGGTCGTTCAAGATGTCTATCTCGGCGAAGGCTCCGCTGGTGTCGGATGAGGCAGGTGCTAAGCAGGTGTATCGTCGCAGGCTGCTCTTCCATCCGTCTGAGAAGCTCAAGGACGAGGTGGAAAACACTGAGCTGGTCAGTGTCTAATCAGGGAGTTTAAGGTCAGGGATTTTTAGGATTTTAAGGGATTCCCTTTACTCCTATCAAGAAATTTTTTATCAAGGATTTAAAGGATTTAAAGGATTTAAAGGATTTTAGTGAGAATGCCATCCGGATGGTTACTCTCCTCCCCTCGGGGAGGACGGGAGGGGGCTTCGGGGCCTAAAGAAAAGCGACCTGGATAGTTATGGGGGACTATTCAGGCCGCTTGGTTGGTAGGATGTGTGAGGGTTATCCTCCGAAGTTGTCGAAGCGAATCATGTCGTCTTCCACGCCGAGGGAGTGGAGAAGGTCGAGGACGGTCTTTGCCATCATTGGAGGGCCGCAGAGGTAGTATTCTACGTCTTCTGGGGCTTCATGCTGCTTGAGGTAGGTGTCGCCGAGTACGTTGGCGATGAATCCTGGGCTGTAGCGCACGCCGAGGGAGTCTGCCTTCTTGTCTGGGAAGTCGAGGGCGAGGTGGAAGTGGAAGTTTGGATATTCTTTCTCGAGTTCGAGGAAGTCTTCCATGAAGAACACTTCGTCGATGCCGCGTGCTCCGTAGAAGTAGTGCATTTCGCGGTCGCGTGTGTGGAGTGTCTTGAGCATGTGCATGATTTGTGCTCGGAGTGGTGCCATGCCTGCTCCTCCTCCTACCCATATCATTTCGCGCTTGGAGTCGAATTCTGGGTGGAAGTCTCCGTAAGGTCCGCTCATTATGACTTTGTCGCCTGGCTTGAGGCTGAAGATGTAGGATGATGCGATGCCTGGGCTGACGGGCTGGAATCCGACTTGTGGCTTTGGCAGGAATGGTGGTGTGGCGATACGCACGGTGAGTGTGATGATGTCTCCTTCGTCTGGGTAGTTGGCCATGGAGTATGCTCGCACGGTTGGCGTGGTGTTGACGCACTTGAGGCTGAAGATGTTGAACTTCTGCCATGTTGGTACGTAGAGGTCGCCGATGAGGTTCTTGTCGATGTCCTTGTCGTAGTCCATGCTGTAAGCTGGAATCTTGATTTGTGCGTATGAGCCTGGTATGAAGTCCATGTGCTCGCCTTTAGGGAGTGCGACTTTGAACTCTTTGATGAAGGATGCGACGTTGCTGTTGCTGATGACTTCGCATTCCCATTCTTTGACGCCCATGACGGATTCTGGCACTTTGATGCTGAGGTCGCCTTTGACTTTGCACTGGCATCCGAGGCGGTAGTGCTCTTTGATTTGCTTGCGGGTGAAGTGGCCTTTTTCGGAGTCGAGTATTTCGCCTCCTCCTTCTACTACTTGGCATTTGCATTGTCCGCAGGAGCCTTTTCCTCCGCAGGCTGAGCTGAGGTAGATGCCGTTTGCGGCGAGTGTGGAGAGGATGCTGCTACCCTGCTCTACTGACAGTTTGTTGTCTCCATTGATGGTCAATGTTACGTTGCCACTTGGAGAGAGATATTTCTTCGCTACGAGCAGGATGATGACGACTATCAGGATGATAGTGAGGAATACTCCTATGCTCGCTAAAATCAAATTCATGTCCATATTTTGATATCTTGCTTAGATTTTAAGACCTGAGAAACACATGAATGCCATTGCCATGAGGCCCACAGTGATGAATGTGATGCCAAGTCCACGGAGTGGCTTTGGTACGTCGCTGTATGCCATCTTTTCGCGGATGGCTGCGAGGCCTACGATGGCGAGTGTCCAGCCGATGCCTGAGCCGAGTGCGTACGCGATGGAGTCCCACACGTTGCCGATGGCTTGTGAGGATGTGGCTGGGTCGAGGAGAATGCGCTGCTGCATGAAGAGGGATGCTCCCATGATGGCGCAGTTCACGGCGATGAGAGGGAGGAAGATACCGAGGGCGGCATAGAGGGATGGGGAGAATCGCTCCACGATCATCTCCACGAGCTGCACCATGCCTGCGATGACGGCGATGAAGAGGATGAAGCTGAGGAATGTGAGGTCAACTCCTTCCACGATTGCGTTCTCGGCAAGTACCTTCGTCTGGAGCAGATAGTCAACGGGAACGGTGATGAGCAGGACGAATGTGACTGCTATGCCGAGTCCCAGGGAAGTCTTCACGGTCTTGGATACTGCGAGGTAGGAGCACATGCCCAAGAAGAATGCGAAGATCATATTGTCCACGAATATCGAACGGACGAACAAACTAAGTATATGTTCCATAAATGATTTACTGTTTTAAGTTTTTACGATTTACGTATTGTAACTGAAATCTGAAAATTGTCAATCTGCAAATCTGTAAATCACTCGATGTCTTTATTATATGCGCGGTGTACCCAGATGACGCAAGCGAGGAGGATGAGTGCCATGGCTGGCATTGTCATCATTCCGTTGTGCATGTAGAGTCCGCCATTCTCGAGGAGCCAGCTGTCTGGGATAATCTGGAATCCGAACACGCTTCCGAAGCCGAGGAGCTCGCGCACGAAGCCTACTACGACGAGGATGATGGCGTAGCCGAGTCCGTTGCCCACTCCGTCGAGGAAGGACTCCCATGGTCCGTTCTGCATGGCGAATGCTTCGAGGCGTCCCATGAGGATACAGTTGGTAATAATCAGTCCGACATAGACAGAGAGCTGTACGCTGACATCATAGACGTATGCCTTGAGGATGTTGCTCACAATCGTAACGAGTGCAGCTACTACGACGAGCTGTACGATGATACGGATGCGGTTTGGAATTGTCTTGCGGAGCAATGAAATAATCACATTGGAGAAAGCTGTGATGACTGTCACAGAAAGACCCATCACGATGGCTGGTTTCAGCTGGGAAGTGACAGCCAGCGCTGAACAGATACCAAGCACCTGGACAGCGATTGGGTTATTGATATTCAGCGGGTTCGTGAATACTTCGCCATTCTCTTTTGAAAATAATTTACTCATATTCTTGTCCCTCCTTATTTTTTCTGTGCCTTCAGAATGTCCTGATAGCTCTTCAGGTCTTCCTGAATCATGTCGTTAACACCATTGGATGTGAGGGTTGCACCTGTCACACCATTTACATAATTGTCTGGGCTCATGCTGCCTTCCTTGCCTTTCTTCACGACGCTCAGAACCACGTCTTCGTTGCCTTCGGCATAGAGTTTCTTGCCTTGGAAGCTGTCCTGGAACCACTGCTCCGTGATGCGTGCTCCAAGACCTGCGGTTTCACTCTCGTGTGAGAAGTAAGTGCCATAGACTGTCTCGCAGTCCTCGTTCAGGGCTACGTAGCCCCAAAGACCGCCCCAAAGTCCTGCACCTGTGACTGGAATGACATACTTCTTGGCTCCATCCACTTCTGCCACGTAGAAAGGACGGTTGTCAGGGGTGATGTTCTTGCCTTCCACCTTGAAACCTGCCTGGTCCTTAGCTTCGCCATTGTTCGTTGGAGTTGTTGGGTCTGTGCCATAGATGGCATCATTCACGATGACGCTCTTGTAGGTGGCATCCACAGCGGATTTCTCCACGCCACGAATGTTGAGCGAAGACAGAATCTGCTGCTTCTTGTCGATAGCCACATTGTCGTCCTGAGTAGGCTTCAGTGCAGAAGCCACGAAAGCCAGGAGGAACGCCACGATGACCACGATAACGGCTGCATAGATAATCGTGTATGCATTGCCATTTGTATTCAATTTTGCCATAGTTCTTATCCTCCTATTTTATTTAGTGGCACGCTTAGCGCGCATGTTAATATTACTCTTCACCACGTAGTAGTCGATGAGCGGAGCAAACACGTTCATCAGCAGGATGGCAAGCATCATACCTTCTGGATAACCTGGGTTCAACACACGGATGATAATCGCTATCACACCGATGAGGAATCCGTAAATCCACTTGCCACATTCTGTGCGGGCACTGGTTACAGGGTCGGTAGCCATGAATACGGCACCGAAGCAGAAGCCACCCACAGTGATGTGCTCGAACCATGAGAAGTTAGCACTCTCGATGCTACCCTTGAAAAGGAATGCTGTGAGAATACCACCCACAAATACGCTCAGCATCGTCTTCCAGCTTGCCACACCGCTCCAAAGGAGGATGAGGGCACCGATGGCGATGGCAATGACGCTTGTCTCACCGATAGAACCTGGGATGAAACCAGTCACTGTGTCGCAGAAGCTATAGCCGATAGGGTCACCAGTTGCAAGCTGTCCGAGAGGAGTGGCAGCAGTGACAGCATCTGTGGCAGTACCGCTCACACCATTGATACAGTCCATATAGTTTCCATTCACCCAAACCTTGTCGCCCGACATGGTGGAAGGATAAGAGAAAAATAGGAACGCACGCGTAACCAATGCAACATTCAGGATATTCATACCTGTTCCACCAAACACTTCCTTGGCGAAAATCACTGCGAAAGCAGTTGCCACTGCGATAATCCACAGAGGGCAGTTGACAGGTACAATCATAGGAATCAGAATACCACTGACGAGGAAACCCTCATGGATTTCTTCACCTTTCCACTGAGCCACGGTAAACTCGATGCCAAGACCGACGAGATAGCTCACCACAATCTTTGGCAACACGGCAGCAAGTCCATAGAGGAAATTGCACCAGAAACCTGACTCTTCGCCAATGGCCAGATAGTGCTGATAGCCCACGTTGTACATACCAAACAAGAGGGCAGGAACCAGCGCTATCACAACAAACGACATGATGCGCTTCGAGTCGATGGCATCATGAATGTGTGCACCGCGAGCCTTCGCCGTGTCGTTCGGAACGTACATGAACGTCTCGAATCCGTCGAACACAGAGCGGAAAGCGTGCAGCTTGCCACCTTCCTGGAAAGATGGCTTTATCTTGTTGAGAAAATTTCTTAACGCACTCATAAAATGATTTACAAAATTAAAGATTTACAATTTACGGATTTGATTTACCTAATTAATTATGTACTATGATTTTTGCTACAAGAGATGATTATTGGATTTGACTGTCAATATGGAACTTATAATGATTTTGAGAAGTTCTTGGCATTCTTGCTTCAAATCGATGAGCCTTTCTGCCTTTATCATCCCTGCTTCCTCTATAATTTCCAACCAATGTTCCGTTTCGTCAAGTTCCTCTTCCACCATTTTCAGTTTGTTCAAAAAGTCTTTATTTGATTTTCCCAAACAGGCTGCTCTGTAGTTAGCAGCAGGAGAAGTGCCAGAACGAATGATTTGGTGGGCGATGGCATTTGAAGAAATCGTACTTGGCATATTGTCAACCAACTTGATAATCCTCAGAGAGAATTGCTTGAGTCGAATCTTCAATTCCAATTCAGTCATTGCTTGTGTAACTTAAATCGGTAAATAGTCAATAAGTAAATCCGTAAATCAATTTACTCGTTTTCCTTGCGGAGCATATCAAGACCTTCGCGTACAATGCGCTGCAATTCCAATTTCGAACTATCGACGAACTCTGCAACGGCAAAATCCTCTGGAGCCACCTCGTAGATGCCGAGAGCCTCCATACGGTCTATGTCACCCGCAATGATTGACTTCACAAGCTGCTCAGGATAAATATCCATAGGGAACACACTGTCGTACTCACCCGACATAATCATGTGGCGCTCTCCACCCTTGATACGTGCATCGAGCACATACTCCTTGTTCTTACCCATCAGCCAAGAGCAATAGCTGCGGCTTGTGGAGAACTGGTTGAAGCGTGGCATGATCCAGCCGAAAGCCTCGTCAGCGTCATCACCCTCAGGGATAGCAGTCACCTCTGTGGAGTGAGCACCCAAGAAATCGCTCTCTGATACCTTCAGACCTGTGAGAGGATTACCATCAATGAGGCGCACCTTCTTGTCGGTCTTTACGTTGTTGGCAACGATGTCACCAATCGTCTGACCTACCAAGACCCTCATATAGTGAGGAGACTTGATTTCGCTACCAGCAACAGCTACGGTACGAGTGAAATCCACCTTACCTGTGTTCAAGACACGTCCAATGAAAATCACTTCTTCGGCACCAATGGTCCAAACCACCTCACCCTTATTCACAGGGCTTATATGGTTGATTTGCACACCCACGTTGCCAGCAGGGCACTTGCCATCGAACACGTTTACTTCCACATCCTTTGCCTGAGCAAGAGCGGAAGAAGCACCTGGCTTCACGCCTAAATATACCTTTGCCAGCTTCGACAAGGCAGTCAGACCCGTCTGGAAGTCATTCTCACTTCCTTTTAGAGCCACCTCGAAATCAGCAGCAAGAGGCATGTCGCCAATAACAGAAACGAAAATTCCCTTAGGCGTATCGTCTGGATTGGCAGCAATAGCATAAGGACGCTGGTTGATGAAAGCAAAGCAGCCCGTCTCGAGCAAGAAGTCCTTCACCTGCTGAGCCGACATGCTCTTAACGTCCTTCTTTCCGAAGTCGTTCTTCACTTGCTGGCTATCGGCTTCCACCTGAACGCTTAACACTTTGCGGCGGTCGCCCCTCTCAACGGCTTTCACTGTGCCGCTAACAGGAGAGACGAACTTCACCTCGGGATGCAACTTGTTGACAAACAGCGCATCACCAGCCTTGACAACATCGCCTTCCTTCACTACTACCTTAGGTTTTACACCGACAAAAGCATCGGGCACGAGTCCGTACACCTTCGATGCCTTGGCGACAAAAACCTCTTCGGCAGCCTTTCCAGCAAGGTGGATGTTCAAGCCTTTCTTAAGTTTAATTACATTCGCCATAAATAAAATTAAAAATATTGGTAATTATGATTTACTTTTTTCTTTGTTAGAATTGTAAATGATGCAATTCGATGAATTTTTAGTTCCCTGAATAACTGATTAGCCGCTCTCTTTCAAAAAAAACGGATAAAAAACAAGCACAGATAGCGCAAAAGGGTGGGTTTCTGTGCACATTTCTTTGCAAAGATAATGAAAATATTTCATTACGTGTTTTAAATCTCTGCAAAAAAGCAAAAAAATCATCAATATATACGTTTTTCTTGCATTCAAACTGTTATATATCAACTCGAGTTTTCCTCTCTTATGATGTCAAATATTAAATTTTCAAAAATTATGTTACTCTCAACAACTCCAACAATCGAAGGTCACACCATCCGTGAATACAAGGGAATCGTGACAGGTGAAACAATCATTGGTGCAAACATCGTGAAGGACTTCTTTGCCAGCGTAAGAGACGTGGTAGGAGGACGAAGCGGCTCATACGAGCAAGTGCTGATAGAGGCTAAGGAAACCTCTCTGCGCGAGATGCAATACCGAGCATCGCAGCTGGGTGCAAATGCCATCGTAGGCATAGATTTGGACTATGAAACCATCGGACAATCCAACTCCATGCTGATGGTGGCTTGCAGCGGAACCGCAGTGTTTGTTCAATGAAACACAGAGATTTTTGAGCCGATAGAAAGAAAAAATTGATTTCTATTTGGAATAATCGAAAAAAATAATCTATCTTTGCATTGATACTAACCCTAAAAACTGAAAAACGTATGGCAAATAACACTCCTACTCCACACATTGGAGCAAAATACGGAGAGGTAGCAGAAACCGTTCTGATGGCAGGCGACCCTCTACGCGCTAAACTGATGGCGGAAAGATACCTCGAGAATCCAGTTCTCTACAATGAAGTACGCGGTATGTTGGGCTACACAGGCACTTACAAGGGAAAGCGTGTATCGGTGCAAGGACATGGCATGGGTATTCCTTCTATCGGCATCTATTCCTATGAACTTTTCAATTTCTATGGCGTCAAGACAATTATCCGTGTAGGTTCGGCTGGCTCAATGAGTCCTGATTTGCACATTGGAGACTTGGTGATGGCAATGGGTGCATGCACCAACAGCCACTATGCTGACCAGTACAACCTCCCTGGCACCTACGCTCCAATTGCAGACTTCGGTTTGCTTCGTGCTGCCGTGGAAAAGGCTGAAGAGCTGGGCTACCGCTACAAGGTGGGAAACATCTACTCCTCGGACATTTTCTACGATGAAAGACAAGGCACTCCAGAATGGCAGAAAATGGGGGTGTTGGCAGTGGAAATGGAAGCATCTGCACTCTATATGAATGCTGCCCGTAGTGGCAATAAGGCTTTGTGTATCTGCACAATAAGCGACTCAATGGTTACGGGTGAGGCAACCACTGCGGAGGAGCGTCAGAACAATTTCACAAAGATGATGGATGTGGCATTTGGAATTATCTAAAACGAAAGACGAAAAACGAAAAACGATAGACGAAAGACGATAACTAATTTTATAGAATAATCTTCCAGAAGGAGGAAATAAGGAATTTGTTAGGTTGCAGGTTTGTTTTGGCAGTATGCAAATAGTCGAAATTAAAACCTGCAACATATTTGTCATTTCCGATGGATTCGAGGGAAATTCCCAATCCCCATTCAAAACGATGAGAGGAAGGAATTTCCATGAATGTTTTGTTGTTGTCCCTTCGCTCGAACTGAGTTTTCAGGGTATATCTGTCTCCTGCTAAGGTGCGAAGGGAAAAGCGCTGAGAAAGCCCTACAGGGATGCTATACTTCACAGCCACATTAGCATGATATTGGCACATATTTTCACCGTAAACATCTCCTGTGTGGAGGTTCGTACTCTCTGAAAACACGGGTTTCAACTTCGTTTCAGCAATACGAGCAATACCCTCCACTGCCCAATTGGAATTGAAGAAATAGGAATACTCCAAGCCCGAAGTGAGCGTGGAACTTGGATACAACTTCACATTTCCATCGAAATTGTTATCCAATACGTCGAAGGCATCCTGAGAGATGCGACCCGTACGGATTTCAGTACCACTTATGAGCGAAAGGGAAATGGGCTGTTCCAAGAATCTTCCGAACCTTACCACATCTCCTAAGTACAAGTTTGGACGATTGATTTCCTTTGCCCCATAGATTTGGTCTGCCAACCAATATGCGATGTTGGTAGATGCAATGCCAATACCTGCACCCACAAATATATCATTCAAATAGTGTGCATTGTGGTGCAAGCGAAGCATCTCGGTAGCAGTGGCAGCTGCATATCCTCCCACACTAATCCAAGGACTTTGATGCCCAAATTCGCGATGCAAAATGGTGGCTCCCATGTATGAAATGGCAGTATGTCCTGAAGGCATACTATGATTATCTTTTCCATCAGGACGGAGTTCCTTTGTAGTGTGTTTGATTCCTTGAGTGATGCCTACGTTAAGTCCAAGAGCAATGGCATTTGCCGTTACCATCCTCTTGATTTTGCTTCGACTCTCCACTCCGAATGCTTTCATCGTCCAAGTCGTCAGCAAAGTAAGGGATGCAGGGACATAATCAAGTGCATCATGTCCTTTTTCCTTAAAAAGAACAGATTTGTCGTTGAATTGATGATTGGTAGCAGTTTGGATGAGTCCTCCCACCAAAGGAGCCATTTCCATCCATTTAAATGCCATTTCATCGCGAAGAAGATTGCGCTCAAACTTTCCTATCTCCTGCTTAGCCTGATTCACTTTTTCCATCTGCTCAATCATCTGCTCCATGTTCCGCAAAGTGGAATCAGGAATCGTTTGGGCTTTCGCTTGAAAACTCAATGAAAGTAGTAGGATAAGAAGTGATGCTGCAAAGGATTTAATCATAATCTTCAGTCGTACTATGTTTCAGTTTGTCTCAACTAATTTCTCCGCTTCCAAAACAAAGATGATGATGCTCGTCGTAAATCACACAGAACTGCCCTGGAGCCACTCCGTGAATCTTCTCATCAGCTATCAAATGCCATGTTCCATCAGGCAATTTCTGAATCATACCTGAGAGATATTCGGGTGTGTGGCGAATCTTGAAAGTGATACGATGAGATGCAGTTTCATCTTTCTCCCAAGGGTTCTCGGTGATGAAATGAAAGTCTGCCATATCGAGGTGATTCTTATAGACGCGCTCAGGGTCGTAGCCATGCGAAACAAAAAGGATATTTCGCTTCAAGTTCTTCTTTACTACAAACCACGGACCTCCGCTGAATCCCAAGCCCTTACGTTGTCCTATTGTATAGAACCAAAGCCCTTGATGCGTACCGATTTTTTTGCCTGTTTCTATCTCTCTCACGTCGCCTGGATTCTCTCCCAAATTCTTCTTGATGTATTCGCGAAAATCGATATTTCCCAAGAAACAAATGCCTTGAGAATCCTTCCTGCTTGCATTGAGGAGATTGGCCTTTTCAGCCAACTCACGCACTTCATGCTTCCAAAGATGTCCTATAGGAAACATGAGCTTCGACACTTGCAAGGAATCAATCTGACATAAGAAATCCGTTTGGTCCTTCACGGGGTCAGGACTCGTAGCAAGCCAAGTTTTTCCATCAATGATTTCAGTCTGTGCATAGTGTCCCGTAGCTGTCTTGTCGAAATCTTTCCCAACGTATTCCTCGAAGCATCCGAACTTGATGAGTTTATTGCACATCACATCGGGATTGGGGGTGAGTCCTTGTCGAGCCTTGTCCATGGTGTAGCCCACCACCATGTCCCAGTATTCACGGTGCAAATCGATAACATCGAGTCGTAGTCCGTATCTCTTGGCAAGCCACTGACAAATCTCCACATCCTCCTCCGAGGTGCAGTTCCACTCTGTGTCCTTGTCGGGACCAATTTTAATATAGAAGAGGTGTGGTTCGTAGCCTTGTTCCTTCAGCAGATGCACAGAAACAGCACTATCCACTCCCCCACTCACAAGTGCAGCGATTTGCATAATAACTATTTAAGTGCCTTGCTGATTTCAAGCATTTTGTTGATAGGCTTGATGGCTTTCTCTGCGATGTCCTCATCGACAAGGATTTCAGGCCATTCGTATTTGAGGGTGTTGTAGAGCTTCTTTAGGGTGTTCAATCGCATGAAAGAACACTCATTGCACTGACATCCGATGGATTCGCTCATCTCAGGAGGTGCCGGATAGAATTGCTTATCAGGGCAAGAGCGAGTCATTTGGTGCAAGATACCACTCTCCGTTGCTACGATGAATTCAGTGGCTTCGTCTTGAATGGCATACTTCAGCAAACCTGCTGTGGAACCAATCTTGTCAGCTATTGCCTGAATTGGAGCAGGACATTCAGGATGCACGAGCACCTTTGCCTCAGGATGCTCTTTTTTCAATTCCAAGATGCCTTCGAGAGAGAATTGTCCATGCACATGGCACCCTCCGTTCCAAAGGAGCATGTTGCGCCCCGTGACCGAGTTGATGTAATTTCCAAGATTTTTATCGGGACCGAAAATCAGTTTCTCATCCTCTGGGAAACTGTCAATCACAAATTTGGCATTGGAACTTGTCACCACCACATCTGTCAAAGACTTCACGGCAGCAGTAGTGTTCACATAACTCACCACCTTGTAGCCTGGGTGCTCATCCACGAATTTCTTCAAGTCTGCTGCATCGCAAGAGTCAGCCAGCGAGCAACCCGCATTCAAGTCGCACACCAGTACCTTCTTGTTTGGACAAAGAATCTTATTCGTTTCGCCCATGAAATGCACGCCACACATCACAATGATGTCGGCATCCGTTTTTGCAGCCCATTGTGCCAAAGCCAAGGAGTCGCCCACAAAGTCGGCAACATCCTGCACAGCACCTTCAGTATAATAATGCGCCAGAACCACAGCGTTCTTCTCTTTGCACATCTTGCGAATTTCCGCAACCAAATCCAAAGAGGAATCCACTGGTTCATCCACATATCCTTTTTCTTTCCAACTTTTCTTTACCATAACCATCAATTTATTATATGAATATAAGGAGTTTCAAGTTTCAGGGCGCAAGCGCCGGTTTCAGGTTTCAAGGCGCAAACGCCGTTTCAAGTTTCAATTAATCTCTACGGAGTTTTTGGAGTATAGGAGTTTTAAATTCAAAATAATCCTTTTAAATCCTTAAAATCCCTGACTCCTTAAAATTCCTGTCACACATTCACTTCATCCAACGTCACCAGTTTATTCACGATGGCATAGATCGTGATACCAGCAGACGAGTGGATGGATAGTTTACGAGCGATATTCCTTCTGTGTGTTGTCACCGTATTGACACTGATACAGAGGTGGTCGGCAATTTCCTTGTTCGCCATACCCTTTGCCACACACACAACAATCTCACGTTCTCTTTCAGACAATTGCTCATCATTCGACGACAGGTCGCTTTCATTCCTCTGCACTTCATATTGCTCCTCCTGACGAGTCTTATTGAAATGAGCCAGTCTGCGAACGGCAGGCGTGAAAATGTTATCCTCCACACGGCAATGCACCTCCAAATCCTCCTGAGTGCGATACAACTCATAAATCACGGCATTCAGTTCATTGTCGATTCCCTTTTGAGGATAATACTGAATGAAGAGGTTCTTCAACTCGCGCAACTTATGGTCGATGCTCTCATGATGCTTCGAAAGCAAATGATTATTGTGGTCGGCGAGCACCGGATTGTCACCCGATAAAAGTTTTTCAACGTAAGAGAAAGTGACTTTTTCCTCATATTCCATGTGCTTACGAACTTCCTCCACGTAGGAGTCAAAGAATTTCAGCACCAGGAAAGCCACCTCATTCTTCACGGAGCAATCGATGGCATTCAGCATATTCCTACGCATCATAGGGAATTGGTAATCAAGGAAATAAGCATGGGTTTGCTTCAGATAATCCAAAAGCGACTTCACGCTCAGGTCTCCCAAGATGATGGGAGAATTCTTTGCTCCATCCTTCACGTAGTTGATAACCGCTATGAATGTGTCAGCATCCACATCCCTCTGTTGGCACACATCCTTGATGGTCTTTTCTCCAAAACCGAAGGAAATGCCAAACCGACTCATCACTTGCAACAATCGATAGTCATTTGCAAGCACATAACTGACTTTGTCTGATGTCTTATATTCGCCAGCCATACCGCTATCACTTATTCTTTCAAATTTCTGCAAAGTTAGTGGAAAATGAGAAAAAGTGCAAACTTTTTAGCATTTTCTCGATTTATCCCCCTTTCTATACTCAATAATGAGTATTGCTTCTCTTTGAAAAATGCAATATCTTTGCAGTTTGAAAATAGATAACACACACGCATGAAATTAAGTGAACTATATACTGGTGAGAGCGGTGTCATCGTCAATGTGAAAGGACATGGCGGTTTCCGCAAGCGCATCGTGGAGATGGGCTTCATCAAAGGGGAACTCGTGGAAGTGCTTCTCAATGCTCCTCTTCGAGACCCTGTGAAATACAAAATCATGGACTACGAGGTTTCGCTCCGCAGAGCTGAAGCCGACCTCATTGAAGTGGTCAGTGAGAAGGAAGCAAAGATTTTGGAACAGCAGGAGGAACAGAATCAGGATGGCATTTTATTGGATAAGCAGGAGGCACAACGTCGGAGAATGCGCGAAATGGCTCATCAGCGCGGCAAGGAACTGACGGTGTGCTTTGTGGGCAATCCGAATTGTGGAAAGACTTCCATCTTCAACATCGCCAGTGGTGCCCATGAGCGCGTGGGTAATTATTCTGGCGTAACAGTGGATGCCAAGGAAGGTGTATTTTCGTACGAAGGCTACAAATTCCATATCGTGGATTTACCTGGAACGTATTCTCTCACGACATACACTCCAGAGGAACTCTATGTCAGAAAATACATCATCGACAAGACTCCTTCCGTCATCATCAATGTGGTGGATGCATCGAACCTGGAGCGCAATCTCTATCTCACCACCCAACTCATCGACATGGACGTGCCTATGATTATGGCTCTGAACATGTATGATGAATTGCGAGCAAGCGGCAACAAACTCAATCAGGCTTTGCTCGGGGAATTGCTTGGCGTTCCAGTGATTCCTACAGTGGGACGAACGGGTGAAGGTGTGAAAGAGCTCTTTTCCACTATCATTGCTATCCACGAGGGACGAAAGAACACTTTCCGACATATCCACGTGAATCATGGACGTCTTCTTGAAGAGAATATCGACAAGGTGGAGGAACAAATACGCGTGAATCCTGAGCCTCACTTCAATTATTCTGCTCGCTTCCTCTCCATCAAGATGCTTGAGAACGACAAGCAAATCATCGAGGTGTGCAAGCGTTTTCCGAACTACAACGATATTAAGGCAACAACAGATAGGTGCAAACAGTTCATTAAGGAGGAATTGAAGGAGGATTCCGAGAGCGCCATTACGGATGCAAAATACGGTTTCATTCGTGGAGCTCTCAAGGAGTGTTTCGTAAAAAAGACGCATTACACGCGCCATCTCACTCAATATCTCGATTCAGTTGTCACGCACAAGTGGCTCGGCTATCCCATCTTCCTCCTTTTGATGTTTATCACCTTCTTCAGCACTTTCAAGATAGGCGAATATCCCATGATTTGGATTGACAATCTGGTTTCGTGGATAGGTGAGCAAGTGGGTACCAACATGCCTGACGGACCTCTCAAGGACCTCATTGTGGAAGGTATCATTGCCGGTGTGGGAGGCGTTATCGTGTTTTTGCCAAACATAATGATTCTCTATGCTTTCATCTCATGGATGGAGGATTCGGGCTACATGGCTCGTGCTGCTTTTATCATGGACAAACTGATGCACCGTATGGGACTTCATGGCAAATCCTTCATTCCGATGATTATGGGATTTGGATGCAATATTCCAGCTATCATGTCCACTCGCACCATAGAGGACCGCAAGAGCCGACTCATCACAATGCTAATTATCCCGCTCATGTCGTGCCAGGCTCGTCTCCCTGTTTATCTAATCATCACAGGAGCCTTCTTTCCACGCTACAACTATCTCGTCATCTTCGGACTCTATTTACTGGGAGTTGTCCTCTCCATCCTGATGGCAAAACTCTTCAATCGATTTGTGGTGCATGGGGAGTCCTCTCCTTTCGTGATGGAATTGCCTCCGTATCGATTGCCTTCTGCAAAGTCAGTTTTTCGCCACACATGGGAAAAGGGAAAGCAATATCTTCACAAGATGGGAACTATCATCCTCCTTGCATCCATCGTGGTGTGGGGACTCTCCTATTTTCCTCAGCAACAAGAAGGAATGACCCGAGAGCAGCACATGGAGCAAAGCTACATAGGACGCATCGGAAAAGCTGTTGAGCCAGCACTTCGTCCATGCGGATTTGAATGGAAAGAAGGTGTCAGTATCGTCACAGGTGTGGCAGCCAAGGAAATCGTGGCAAGTACGATGGGTGTGCTCTATTCTGCAACAGATGCAGAAGCTGAGGAATTGGAAGATGAAAACGAAGAGCAATCCCGCCTCTCACGCATCATCTCACACAGCGGACTCACCAGCCTCTCTGCCCTATCCTTCCTCATTTTCATTCTGCTCTACATGCCTTGCATTCCAGCCTGCGTGAGCATCAAGAACGAATCGGGAAAATGGAAATGGTCCTTCTTCACCATTTTCTACACCACTGCTCTTGCATGGATTTGCTCCACTATCTTCTATCAGATTGGTTCACTATTGATATAAAGCATCAAAAAAGGGAAGGAGAACTGAATCTCTTTCCCTTTTTTTATTGTTTTTGAGCCTCTTGTCGGATTCGAACCAACGACCCCGAGATTACAAATCACGTGCTCTGGCCAACTGAGCTAAAGAGGCGGGTGGGTAAGCTACCTATATCGCGCCGCTACGACCTAACGCCTTTGCTGCGATCAAGCCCTGGAGGATTATAGGGAGCTGGCCGTATAGGACTTACCCATGTCGTTTTTTTGCCTTGGTTTCCCAAAAGCGAGCGCAAAGGTACAACATTTTTCCAAATTGGCAAATGTTTTGAAGATTTTTTTGTATCTTTGCACCCGTTTTTAAAAACAACTCAATTTATTAAGGTAAAAAGTGAATCAGGGATTTAAGGGATTTAAAAGGATTTCTTGATACCTGTTTCTTGTAACCTGTAATTTTAATCAAGGATTTAAAGGATTTTTTAGTGAGTAAGGAGTAGTGAGTAGTGAGAAATTCCATCGCGATGGAATCACTTCACGCCCTACACTTCACGCTCCACACTTCACTCTTCACGTTATTCCCAAATGGAAGAATTCATCGTTAATTTATCCCAAGGAGCCCTCGACAACCTCAACTATGGTTGGATTATTCTGTTTATGGCTATTGAGAGCTCTTTCATTCCGTTTCCCTCTGAGGTTGTCATCATCCCTGCAGCATACATGGCAGCGGAAGAAGGCAAGATGTCGTATTTCATGATTGTTGTCTGTGGCACGTTGGGAGCCCTCATCGGAGCATTTATCAACTACGGACTCTCCTACTGGCTTGGAAGACCTATCGTCTATGCATTTGCCAATAGCCGGTTTGGGCACATGTGTCTCATCGACCAAGAGAAAGTGGAAAAAGCAGAAGCCTATTTCGATAATCACGGTGCTGTTTCTACCCTCATCGGACGTATGATTCCAGCTATCCGACAGCTCATCTCCATTCCTGCTGGTTTGGCTAAGATGAACATTGGCACTTTTGCCATCTTCACCGCATTGGGTGCAGCCATTTGGAATGTCATTCTTGTGATAATAGGTTATGTGTGCCACACACAAGTGGATAAAAACACGCTCATCGGCACCATCTCTCACTACAGCCACATCATTGGCTATGCTGCCATCATTCTCTGCGTAGCGGTTCTTGCCTACCTCATCTATCAGGGCCTGAAGAATCCACAGAAAAAGAATGCTTAAAACATTTCCCCTTTTCGTTAATTCATAAAAACTCCAATATATAGATATGTTTGAAAATCTATCAGAGCGCCTCGAAAGGTCGTTCAAAATATTGAAAGGTGAAGGACGTATCACCGAAATCAACGTTGCCGAAACCCTCAAGGATGTGCGCAAGGCATTGCTCGAAGCCGATGTGAACTACAAAGTGGCTAAGACTTTCACCGACACCGTGAAGCAGAAGGCTTTGGGACAAAACGTGCTAACAGCCGTGAAACCAAGCCAGTTAATGGTGAAAATCGTGCACGACGAACTCACCGAACTGATGGGAGGGCAAGCCACAGAACTCAATCTGAAAGGACATCCTTCAATCATTCTCATGGCAGGTCTCAACGGTGCTGGTAAAACCACTCTGAGTGGCAAGCTGGCTCATTTGCTGAAATCAAAGCAGGGACGCAAGCCTTTGCTCGCTGCCTGCGACACATTCCGTCCAGCAGCTATGGAGCAGTTGCGTGTGCTTGCTGAGCAAATCGATGTACCTATCCACTTGGAAGAAGGTGCTACCGACCCAATCCTTGTGGCACGTAATGCCATTGCAGAAGCCAAGCAGAAGGGATTCGACATCGTTATCATCGATACCGCAGGACGTCAGTCCATCGATGAGGAATTGATGCAGCAAATTGCTCAAATCAAGGAAGCCACCAATCCTGACGAAACACTCCTCGTGGTAGATGCCATGACAGGACAGGATGCCGTGAACACTGCTAAGGAATTCAACGAGCGTCTTGCCATCGACGGAGTGGTACTCACCAAGCTAGATGGTGACACTCGTGGTGGTGCTGCTCTCTCCATCCGCACCGTAGTGGATAAGCCTATCAAGTTCGTGGGAACAGGCGAAAAGATGGAGGCACTCGACGTGTTCCACCCTTCCCGCATGGCAGACCGAATCCTCGGCATGGGCGACATCGTCAGCTTCGTGGAGCGTGCACAGCAGCAGTTCGACGAAGAGGAAGCCAAGAAACTCGAGGCAAAAATCAAGAAGAACAAGTTCGACTACAACGATTTCCTCGGACAGATTCAGCAAATCAAAAAGATGGGTAACATCAAGGAACTCGCTGGCATGATTCCAGGAGTAGGAAAAGCCATCAAGGACCTCGACATCGACGACAATGCCTTCAAGAGCGTAGAGGCTATGATTTCCTCCATGACGCCATACGAGCGCGAGCATCCTGATGTCATCAACATGAGCCGCAAGATGCGCATTGCCAAGGGTAGTGGCAACTCTATCGACGAAGTGAACCGCATCACCAAGCAATTCGACCAGATGCGCAAAATGATGCGTGCCATGACAGGTAGCAAGATGAACAAAATGATGGCTAACATGCCAAAGGGATTCCGCAAATAATATTTCCCCATTTATTCTATACAATTCATGCAATTAATAGACGGAAAAGCAACAGCAACTACCATCAAGGCTGAAATTGCAGCAGAAGTAGAACTCATCGTGGAAAATGGAGGAAAGCGTCCTCACCTTGCCGCTATCCTCGTAGGACACGATGGAGGTTCCGAAACCTACGTCAAGAACAAAGTCATAGCTTGTGAGCAATGCGGGTTCAAATCCACCCTCATCCGCTTCGAGGACAATGTCAGCGAAGCAGAACTGTTGGCAGAAGTGAAGCGACTCAACCAAGATGAGGACATCGACGGATTCATCGTCCAACTGCCTCTCCCAAGGCACATTTCTGAGCAGAAAGTCATCGAGGCTATCGACTACAGAAAAGACGTGGATGGATTCCACCCTATCAACGTAGGGCGAATGTCCATTGGTCTGCCTTGCTACATCAGTGCCACTCCAAACGGCATCCTCGAGCTCTTGAAACGCTATAAAATCAAGACTGCGGGAAAGAAGTGCGTCATTCTGGGTAGAAGCAACATCGTTGGCAAACCTATGGCTCAACTCATGATGCAGAAACGCATTCCGGGAGACGCTACCGTCACCATCTGCCACTCCCACACCAAGAACCTCAAAGAGGAATGTCGCCAAGCCGACATTATCATTGCTGCGATTGGTATTCCAAATTTCGTTACTGCCGATATGGTAAAACCTGGTGCAGTGGTTATCGACGTAGGTACCACCCGTGTGCCTGATGCCACCCGAAAGAGCGGATTCCGCCTCAATGGAGATGTGAAGTTTGACGAAGTGGCACCACTATGCTCCTACATCAGTCCAGTTCCAGGAGGTGTAGGTCCTATGACAATTTGTTCCCTGATGAAGAATACCCTTTCCGCTGGCAAGAAAGAGTTCTATAAATAGCAAGCAAAGGCAAGCTCCCCTCTCAAAAAATATCATTCTTTCTGTTTTTCTCTCGAAAATTCTTCATTTTCGCCGAAAAAAACGACGAAAAGTTTTGGAGAGTCGAAGAAAAGCACTACCTTTGCACTCGCTTTCGAAAAGGAAGCATACATGGTGGATGTAGTTCAGTTGGTTAGAGCGTCAGATTGTGGTTCTGAATGTCGTGGGTTCGAGTCCCACCCTCCACCCCATCAATAAGCCTTGTAAATCGATGATTTGCAAGGTTTTTTCTTTTTCTGGAGTGTGAATAAAGCAAGGGGATTCGATTACCTTGATAGTTTCAAGGCTATTTGATCCACTTTGAGGATGAAAACATCTCCTTCAGGAAGGCGGCAATTGAAAGAGTATCCATCCGCTATGCTTGCACAAATCTCACGTCCAAAAAGGTCGTAAACCCGAATATGTTCTCCTCCATCCAATCCCTGTATGTATAACGCTCCATTACTGATATGGGCATTCCATTTCCGTTGTGCAATCTCTCGCACATCATTCCATTCAGCAAACGAAGCCTCTATGCGCAAAGCATTGCATGAAGGCATCGTGAAAACATATTCATCACCATCGACGTGAGTGGTAGAATTGCCGTTTGAAGATTCTTTTACAATGTCCCATCCCGTAACCCTTCTTCCATCCTCAGGAAAGCCCTTGAGTCTCACTTCCCTCCCCGTGAAGAACATGCCGTCAAATCGTCCTTCTGATAATTCCACGTCATTGATGCTGATACTCACTCCCGAAAGGTCCGTATCCTTCGCATCCTTATTCACCACTATCACAGATGGCTTACCCAAGTTATAGTAATCAGCCAACTGTTGATAGAAGATACCATTTCTCTGCCTCACCCATTGCCTCGCATGATTCAATTCATCATTATAGTTAGGCCACCATTGATTGATAAGTTTGCGATGATTCGGGTATTCAGTCTTAATCGTCTCGTACATAGGGTCCCATATTTCCCTAATACCTCTCTCGTTAAGGAAATCTCCCATATAGATAGCACAGTGGTCAATAAATAAGCGGGAGAAATCCTTATCCTCCATCAGCCTTCGGAACAGACGAGTGGCATTGGAGCCATTGGCTCCCCAATTATGGTTGCCATCATAGCTGGGATTGTAAAGCCATTGCAGAATCTTGTAACTCACTGGGTCGTTATACAAACCCATTCCATACTCCGTATCTTTCGCCACAAAACGCCATTTCCCTCCCTCCGTTCTTGGTCTCCACATCATGATGTTGTTGCCAGGGAAATCGAGATTGTTGAAATAGAGGTTCATTGCCATCAAATTGATGAATTCCTGGCAATCCATCAGTTGTTCATATTCCGAAAGAGTGTGTCCATGTTCTGCATAGAAAGCCTTGAAAGCATCAAAGTTCTGCCATGTTCCTTCTTTCAAGTCCCCCCAGTTCTCCACCATGTCAATATCCTCCAATCCATCGTAGTTGGTGAAGATATTGTCGGCATTGCTTCGCTCACGGATGTTGAGCATTCCCTTATACACCCCATTGATATACACGATAGCAGGTTTCCAAGCCTGCCAGTCCAAGTCTGTGTGCGACGCCATGACTCGCTGAATGATGGCATCCCTCATGTATAGATAGTCGAAATCATTGCCTGCATTGCGCAAGAGAATGGATTTGAATTTTGTCAGTCCAGGCTTTTGGTCTGGGAAGAACTCGTATGTAAAATGTTTCTTCCCAAAACGCTTGTTGGCATACACAGCGAGCGATTTGAGTTGACAGCCACGCGATGCCCCACCTTGAATCCTCATCTCGCACAATTGGTTGATGACATTATCCTCACCCTCTCCCTCAAACAATTCTATGTTGACAGGTCTGCGCCAATCGAACTTGAAGTTTTCCTTTCCACTTTGATAATTCCCACTGACATAAATGCCGATTTTGGAGTCATTGAGATATTTGTCATCCGTAACAAGCGACACCACTGGCAACGTCAATTCACGTGGAAAAAAGATGTAGGAATGTGTCACAGACCTTGAGCTTATGCATCCATCACAAAACAGTTTTGCCCTCACCACTTTTGTCGTGTTGAAGGTCAAGTGTGAAACATACTTCGGACTCGTTCTGGTAGGTTCTTTTCCATCGAGCGTATATCGAATCTCCGTACCCTCAGGCGCATCATCTGGCAAGCTCAACTCAAGTTTCAAAAACTCATTCCCTTCGACAACTTTTCCTGGTATATTGAAAACAGGCTGACCCAAAACCACGTCGGAAACGCCCTGTGTGTTCGCCTTGGCAGGAGAAGCCTCCAACTGATACCCCCAATCCTCAGCACCGTCTGTAACCCTGCCAAAAGCCACGTTGGGCGAAGGCTGCTTCTTCATGTCTGTCACTTGGTCCACCACCTCTCCATTCTTGAACAGATACACAGCCCCACCCTTCCCAGAGTCAAGGCGGAAATCGGTGTGCATACCCTTCCCCACTTTGTCGCAAAACACCAGCACATGTTGTTTCGGACCTACCATCCTGTTAGGTAGCATCCAAGCCGCAGAGTCAACCGCCGTGATACCAATTTTGTATTCCGCTATATTGACGGGCTCGGTTCCAACATTAAACAATTCCACCCACGAATCAGGAAACTCATTGATGTCGTCCATGATACAATCAATATTCGATTGCATCAACTCGTTGATAACCAGTCCAGCACCCGTTGCCGAAGACTGCACAGGCATAGCATCAGAACCATTGTGTAAGGATTCCATGCCCTGTCCCATTCCCACTGATACACCAACAAAATACACCACCACAAGAGCAACAAATCTCTTCATTGCCTTAAGAATCTTGCTATATGCATCAGTCCAAATGCCCATCATCCGTGATTTTGAAAAAAAATGACACGATTCATCGGCAAAGGTAAACATTTTTTCTCACCCAATTCTCAACAGAACCCATTTTTTTTAAGCCCCCTCCCATCCTCCTCGAGGGGAGGAGAACGTGAAGCGTGAAGTCTGAGAACACCTTCTTGTAGTCTTTACACGAAAAATAATTATTGTTCTGATATAAAAAAGTAACTCTCACTATGCTTTTCAGCGGTGCAAATTTATATCATTCCCATTGTCCCCATCACAAAAGCCTCTTTTTTCATTCTATATGTTTGCGACAAAAACAACAAGCCCCATGAGAACTTGTCGCATGAGGCTCATCATTTTTCCAAAAATATGTGTATTAGCTTACTTAATCACCTTGTCCTCCAACGCCCAGCTCATGATGGCGGAAATCTGAGGAATGAGGCAAGAGGCAATCTTTCGCTGCCCTTGATAGTTCGGATGCCAGTCCGCACCCATGTCGTACTGCTCCGTCACCATGTTCTGCAAAGAATTCGCAAAGAACACCTTTGGCATCCCCACTGTTCTCCTTTGCACCTCCTGCAAGGCTGTATGCAGATAGGCATTGGCAGAATGAGGCTCAATGCATAGCACAGGCACCTCGCCATAGTGCTCACGCAGCGTCTGAATCAATTTCACGTATGCACCCGCATATTGCTCAGGAGTGGGAATGGCAACAGGCGAGAAGTCGTTCGTACCCAAGTTGATGAGCACAATGTCGGGACGATGCCGATTGAAAGCATACGCCTTGCTCGCATCCTTGTCCATCACTCTCAGGGCGCGATGACTCATGTTCTCATCCGACACCTGCTTCGCATCGCCCCAATTGCGCACGAATCCCTGCCCAGAATGTGCCGTGAGTGCATAGTCCGCATCGAAATAGCGAGCGATGATGCATCCGTAAGCCTGGTCGCAATTCTCCGTATCCACGCTGAAGCGATCGCTTGCCTTGGCAGCCTCCGTACCATAGCCACAGGTATAGGAATCCCCATACACCTCGATGAAGCGCTTCCGGTCGGCAGGACGAGTCAGCACACCTTTGGCAGCCACACGAAACCCCGAAATCTGAGTAGTGCCATATTCGCCTTCCGTGCATCGTTGCAGGCGCACAGTGTGCTTGCCCTTGCTCAGCCCCTTAGCCAGCGTGAGCCACTGCGCATCCTTGTGCCCAACAAGGAATTTCCGTACCCATTGCCCATCTATAAATACATTATAAAAGGTAGTACCCGCATCGGCAATCTTCACCTCGAACGTGCCTCCTGTGAACTCCGTCTCGAAGTAAGTGCCTACCCAGTCGTATTGCACCATTCCCTGCACCGACTCATCGATACGTCCCACATACCGAACCTCCTGTGCATTGGCTGCATATTCCTTCCAACTGCCCTTCGCCTCCGCTGGCATCTGCACCATTGCCAACAGCACGAGCAGCAAAATTTCCCATTGGTTTTTTCCTATAATCTTCATGATATAATGATGTTTCAACAACTTGATTTCCACGACCTTGCGCCCTGTCTTATCAGCCCCTCTAAGACAATGCAAATATACGAAAATTCCACGTTGAAAACAATAGTTTTATCGAATATTTTTATAAAAATTTTCACCCTTCCCTCACCTTTCATCCACCTTATCCCTTCAACCCCAAATCAATCTGTAAAAACGTTACAAAGTTACAAAGTTACAGAGTTACAGAATTACAAAACTACATTTTAGTTTTCAGGTATTGATGATTTTGTTGGAATGGAAGGAGAACCCAACTGGATGGATGATTGGAGTAGAAGAGAAGGAAGGTAGTAAGAGAGATAAATGTTAAAATAGTTTTAATTTGGTAATTTATTAATATTATTATAATAATTAATTATATATATAATATATATTATATATATAATTAAAAATTCGTCCCTCATTTTTTCCGCCCACTCGCCCATACCCCTATTTGTATTTTTGTAACTCTGTAACTTTGTAACATTGTAACATTTTTGAGGTGCCTGATTTTGGTTCAAATAATTGAAAAATGTCAGCAACCAATGTCAGCAGATGTGTTGTTCATGGGTAATTGTCAATTCAATAACTATTTGGGCGGTTTTCCGCTTGCGTCTCTTAATTATTGTTAAATCTAAAAAGTTTTTAACACCTTTGGTGTTAAACTTCAAAATAAATTGCATATCTTTGCATCGTCAAAACAGTCCGTGAGGACCATCAAATTAGCCCGACTCCCTTTTGGTTTTTAACCTTAACGACTTCATCTGCGCAACCAACTTGCCCTCAACTGCGCAACCAACCTGCCACCAACGTATCAGCATTTGCCCATGCTGCACCCTCACAAAACTTGCGCTGCACCCTCACAAACCACGCTGCGCCATCAGAAGCCTTGTGCCGAGCCGTCAGAAAACTTGCGCTGCATCAACGGAAAACTTCCGCTGCACCACTACCGCCCCATTAAGCCCATTAAGCCCATCCATCCCATTCATCCCATCTCCCCCATCCCCCTTTTGCAATATCGGAAAACTTTCGTATCTTTGCAAAAACAATTCAACGCAGCACATGGCACAAGTAAATCCATACCTCGAAGTGATGGGGCTGACGAAGCGCATCGGCGACAGAGTCCTTTTCCACGACATCACCTTCACTGTAGGCGAGCGCGAGCGCATAGGACTCATTGCCAAGAACGGCACAGGAAAATCCACGCTGCTCAGCATCATTGCTGGAATCGAAGGCTACGAAGGCGGTAAGATGGTTTTCCGAAACGGCCTGAAAGTGGGCTACCTGGAGCAGACTCCCTCCTACGACGGAGAACTCACCGTGGGCGACATCTGTCTGGGACATGCCAACGAACTCCGAACCAAGCAGATTCTCACCCAACTGAAAATCACCGACATGAGCCAGCAGATGAAGCAGCTGTCGGGAGGCATGGTGAAGCGAGTGGCACTGGCTCGCGTGCTGGAGAACGAGCCCAACCTGCTCATCCTCGACGAGCCTACCAACCACCTCGACGTGGAGATGATTGAATGGCTGGAAACCTACCTGAGCCGCACCACTGCCAGCCTGCTCATGGTGACACACGACCGCTACTTCCTCGACCGCGTGTGCAACTCCATCATCGAAATGGACAATTCCACCATCTACCGCTACGAGGGCAACTACTCCTACTACCTGCAGAAGCGGCAGGAACGGCTGGACCAAGCGCGGGAGGAAATCGTGAGGGCAAACAACCTCTACCGCACGGAGCTGGAATGGATGCGACGCATGCCACAGGCACGAGGCCACAAGGCACGCTATCGCGAAGAGGCTTTCTACGAGCTGGAGAAAGTGGCAAAGCGCAGAATCGACGAGCAGCAGGTGCGCCTGGAAATGGGCAACAGATACATCGGCTCGAAGATATTCGTGGCAGAGCACGTGTCGAAAGCGTTTGGAGAGAAAACCATTCTGAAAGACTTCAACTACAGCTTCTCCCGCTATGAGAAGATGGGCATCGCAGGCAATAACGGCACGGGCAAATCCACCTTCATCAAGCTCCTGCTGGGCGAGCTGGCACCCGACGAGGGACATTTCGACATAGGCGAGACAGTGCGCTTCGGCTACTACAGTCAGGACGGCATAGAGTTCCGCGACGATGCCAAGGTGATTGACATGGTGCGCGACATAGCCGAAGTGGTCGATATGGGCAATGGGCAACGACTTTCCGTGAGTCAGTTTTTGCAGCATTTCCTCTTCGAACCCGAGCAGCAATACAACTACGTGGGCAAGCTCAGCGGAGGCGAGAAACGCCGACTCTACCTCTGCACCGTGCTGATGAAAGCCCCCAACTTCCTCATCCTCGACGAGCCCACCAACGACCTCGACATCATCACGCTGCAAATCCTGGAGGACTACCTCGCCAAGTTCAAGGGATGCCTCATTGTGGTGAGCCACGACCGCTATTTCATGGACAAAGTGGTGGACCACCTCCTCGTGTTCGAAGGCGATGGACGAGTGAAGGACTTCCCTGGCAACTACCGCGAATACCGTGCCAAGAAGGAGGAAGAGGAAGCCATGCGGAAGGCATCGAAAACCAATGCACCCACTTCCTCTGCATCCGACACAAAGAACATGAACCGCGACGGCACGCAGCGCAAGCGCAAGATGAGCTACAAGGAGAAGAAGGAGTTTGAGCAACTCGAGAAGGACCTCGCCATGCTGGAGGCGGAAAAGCGAAGCATCGAGGAAGGACTAAGCAGCGACAAACTTTCTGTGGAGAAAATCACGCAGATGTCGAAACGGCTTCCCATCCTCCAAGACGAACTCGACGAGAAGGAAATGCGCTGGCTGGAACTGAGCGAGATGGAATAAAACCGAAGTACTTCCCCACCCTTAACAAAGAAAATCCAAAGAAACAGATATGATCATCAATTCAGCAGAATTCCAATGCAGCAGCCCGAGAGCTGACATGTGCCCTCAGACAGACCTTCCTGAATATGCTTTCATCGGGAGGTCGAACGTGGGCAAGTCGAGCCTTATCAATATGCTGACAGGCAGAAACAAATTGGCAATGACGTCCTCCACTCCAGGCAAAACCATGCTGGTGAACCACTTTATTATAAATAAGGAGTGGTACCTCGTCGATTTGCCGGGCTACGGATTTGCACAGAGAGGCAAGCGCGAGATGGACAAGCTGTGGAACCTCATCAGCCATTATGTGCTCGAAAGGGAACAACTCACCTGCCTCTTCGTCCTCATCGACATACGCCACGAACCCCAGCAGAAAGACCTCGATTTCTTCCAGTTCCTTGGGGAGAACGGAGTGCCTTTTGCCATCATCTTCACGAAGGCAGACAAGATTTCGAGGCAGAAAATCCAAAGCTCAGTGAAGGCATACCTGAATGTGCTGGGCGAGATGTGGGAAGAACTGCCTCCGCATTTCATCACCAGTGCCACTTCGAAAATGGGCAAGGACGATGTGCTCAACTACATCGACGAAATCAACAAGAACTTGTGAAAGTCCTCTCCATCGCCCTCAAAAACCCTGTCCAAACAATTCTTCAGATAAAAAAATATCGCATTTTCCGCTCTATCCCTTGGTAGTTTCACGGGAAAAGCGTAATTTTGCATTGTTTTTAGAGAAAATTCTTTTGGGAAGAATTCTTCAGGCATTCCCAAAGCCCCAATTTACCCATTTCAAAAACTTCGTTTTTATAGTTTATTGAATCCTGTGCGAGCATCCTTTTCGAGGGATTGAAAAGCGTTATTTGAAGTGAGAGATTTGCTCACAGAAAATATTCAAACGAAGATGGGGATAACAAAGCAAGTACCACAGTTTACATATTCATCTATTTTCAACAAAAACAATCAGACGAAAAGATTCATCGATGAGGAATTGAACCGCCGTGCTATGTGCATGTAGTGCACGTCAGCCGCATCATGTGGGTTCAGCGTGATGATTACTATCTAATGTATCCCTTAGAATCAATACATTTTCAAATATATGCAACAATACAACAAAGAACAACTTACAGGCAAGACACTTGATGAATTGCGCGAAATTGCTGATGAATACAAAATCAACAGCAACGGCTTGGGCGAGCGAGACTTGGTGTACGAAATTCTGGAGGAGCAGGCAAAAGCTGCCGCAGAGAAAACTACCACCCAATCCACGGCTTCGAGAAAGCGCACCCGAATCCAGAAAGTGGATCGCGTTTACACAGCCAACCAAGAGAAGGCAAAGAAGGTGGACAAGACCGTGATGAGAAGCGTGGACAGTTCACTGTTTGGTTCTCTTTCCGACGAGGAAAAGGCATTAATGAGCCAAGCGCAAGAGAGCGAGAAGGCTGCCGCTGCTCAAGAAAGCAATGAGGAAAAAGCCGAAGAAGCAGTTGCCGAGGCTCCTAAGAAAAGAGGCAGAAAGCCAGGACAGAAAAGCAAGAAAACACTGGAAAAAGAGGCTGAGCTGGCAAGCAAGAGCGATGTGCAGGAAGCTCAACTCAATTTCATAGAAGAAGACAACAACAAGGATAACAACGAAGCAGAGTCGGATTTCATCATTCAGGAAATGTCGAGCATGGATGGAACGGCATCTGCAAGCAGCACAGCAAATGGCATGGAGAATGCAAGCAATGTGCAACCCGCAAGAATAGAGCCAAGTGCTGATGCTGAGAATTACCAAGAAAACGACATGAACAACAAGATTGGAGACACGAGCAACATGCTCTCAAACTACGACGACGAAGAATCCGATTTCATTATTTTGGAAGACATTCCAGCAGAAGAAGTGGTAACAGGACGCAGTCCGATGGAATTCTTCAAGAACTACAACAATCTGAACCCTACTGTCAACACGACTCGCACAGAGGCACCAGTGACTCCGGTTGTGGAGGTGCCTAAGCAGAAAGCGTACGACTTCAGCAATATCATCACCATCACAGGTGTGCTCGAAATCATCGACAACTATGGATTCCTTCGCTCTTCAGACTACAACTATCTGGCTTCGCCCGACGACGTGTATGTGAACCAGACTCAAGTGAAGCACTACGGACTGAAGACAGGAGATGTGATAGAAGGCACGGTGCGTCCTCCAAAGGATGGAGAGAAATTCTTCGTGCTGGTGAACATCTTGAAGATAAACGGATGTGACCCTTCAGTGGTACGCGACCGAGTATCTTTCGAATTCCTCACCCCACTCTTCCCTAACGAGAAATTCAAACTTTGCCGTGGCGACGGAAAGGACAGTCAGTCCTCGCGCATCGTGGACCTCTTCTCGCCTATCGGAAAAGGACAGCGTGCTCTCATCGTGGCACAGCCAAAGACTGGTAAGACGCTCCTCATGAAGGACATTGCCAACTCCATCGCAAGAAACCACCCAGAGGCTTACCTCATCATGCTGCTCATCGACGAGCGTCCTGAGGAAGTAACAGATATGGCTCGCACCGTGAATGCGGAAGTGATTGCTTCCACTTTCGATGCTCCAGCAGAAAACCACGTGAAGATTGCAGGACTCGTGCTCGAGAAGGCAAAGCGCATGGTGGAATGTGGACACGACGTGGTGATTTTCCTTGACTCCATCACTCGACTTGCTCGTGCTTACAACACGGTGAGCCCTGCATCGGGTAAGGTGCTTTCGGGTGGTGTGGATGCCAACGCACTCCAGAAGCCTAAGCGTTTCTTCGGTGCAGCACGTAACATTGAAGGTGGTGGTTCCCTCACCATCGTTGCTACGGCTCTCATCGATACAGGCTCGAAGATGGATGAAGTGATTTTCGAGGAATTCAAGGGTACAGGAAACATGGAGTTGCAGCTCGACCGCACACTCTCCAACAAGCGTGTGTTCCCTGCTGTCAATCTCATTGCTTCTTCTACACGTCGCGACGAATTGCTGCAAGACCAGACAACTCTCAACCGCATGTGGATTCTCCGCAAGCATATTTCAGACATGACTTCCATGGAGGCAATGGACCTCATGAAGCGCTATATGGACAATACCATCAGCAACGAGGAACTTCTCCTAAGTATGAATGGATAATTGCTGCGTAGCGTGAACAAATAAAAACCAATCAACAATAAAAAATAGAGCGGTGCATCAGTTGGTGCATCGCTCTTTTATGTTTAGAAGAACTTTTCACTCTTCATTCTACTCCCCTCGCCCTTTGGAGAGGGGTTGGGGGTGAGGCTTTTTCATTTTTCACTCTTCAAGGCTCCTTCCTCATCGCATCTTCTCATGTAGTCTTTCACATCCTTGTTGTTCTTGAAGGACTCGGGAGCTTCGAAGTAGATTTCATCAATCTGAGGAGTGGTGGTAGGATGTCCGAAAATGTTGAAAGCCTGATTGCAAAGCTGTATAAACCATGTGGTACCTAACACATTGTCGTAATTGTCCTTGATGAATTGTGTTTCCAATTTGTCCTGAGCATGCCCATATTCCATTTCAGCAGCCGACAATTCATCGATAATCTCATCTTGTGTGTATCCATCAATATACATCTGGCTCTCTCGCTTAGGCAACTCGGCACGAAGCATTGCCAAGGAATCGCGAGATGTGAGGAAACGGTAAAGCTTGTCGTTGAGCGGTGTGCCAGCAATTTTGATTTGGGAATTGGCAATGTCAATCTTCACTTCTCCTTCTTCAAGGACAATAGGAATGAAATTGTTCTCACCCATGAAGATATTGACGTAAAGCGGAGAATCGAGTTGACCCGACATGTGGAATTGCCCATGAAGCACCTCGCATGAATCAAGCACCTTATACACATTATTGTCTAAAGTCTTGATATAAGCCATTTGTCCATCAAGTATTGTATCAGCCGAAGTGCCCCTAACGGAATATTGGTTGGCACAGGCAGTGAGCAAGCAAGACAACGAAACAATGGAGTATAATAAACTTTTCATTTCTTTCCACATTATTTAATCATGTCGCAAAAGTACGATTTCCACTCCAACCCACAAAACTATTTATATTTTCTTAAACATTTTGGAGAGTAATTTTAGCATTATGCAACACTTCCAACAAAAAAACATGAAAAAATAGGAATAAATACTTGATATGTCAAAAAAACTGCGTACATTTGCAAAGCTAAATAATTAGGGCGTTTAGCTCAGCTGGTTCAGAGCATCTGCCTTACAAGCAGAGGGTCGGCGGTTCGAATCCGTCAACGCCCACACTCAACTTCAGCGTAGGATTGAGACTCTCGACGTAGTTTCAGTCCTTTTTCATTTTTCGATAAGAATCCACTCCACACACGACAACAAGACCCAATTCACACACACAGACAAATTCAGAAGAAACCTATGAATCAAGCAGTGAAAAATTTCTATTCCAAATTCAAATATTCCATCAAGTACATGGTAGCCTTGGGTATTTTCATTGCCATGATAGGCTTCGTGGGTGAGCATTGCCTTCGTGAACGCTACAAGAGAAAAGTGGAAATCACGGAACTGCAGATGAAAATCAAAGAGCAAAGACAAAAGTTCAATAAGGACAATAAGGAATTGGAACGACTGAAGAAAGATCCGGAAGCCGTGAGAAAAGTGGCTCGCGAAAAATACTTCATGAAAACTTCCAACGAGGATGTCTTTATCATTGAGGATGAGTGATGGTGTGTGCTATGAGCATTGCCAGCATACTGTTATATCCAAATTCATTTTGAATTGAAGAATCATGAGTAAGGAGAACGAAACCAAGAACAAAGGATTGCTTTGGGCAGCACAAGTGGGCGAAGTCATCGTGCTTATAGGTACTGCCATGTGGCTATTTCTTCCACAATGGGCAGGATGGTGCTTTGCCGTAGGAGCTGTGCTTTTTGCTGTGGGGCGAATTTGTGGGGAACAAGGAGATTATGCCATTTCAACCAACAAGAATATAGACTTCAATTTGCGCCGATTGTATCGTCAACGCATGTTTGGTACGATAGTACTTCTTTTGGCTGCCGTCCTCATCAACACCCCGAATGGATTCTATTCATTTTTCGGCTTGACTCGCCCTGTTTTCTACCGCACTTCCTTGTGGCTTATGCCTTTCTCCATCTTTGTTGTTTTCGAACTTTACACTGCATTTCGCATACCTTCAGTGGAGAAGAAACTTAAAAAGTCATAAAAAGAATCGCTTTTGGGATGATTTTTGTCGGAAGACACCAAGAATTCCCGAAAAAAGAGTTATTTTTGCAAAGAATAGAAAGAAGAACTACCGTTAGAAAGGAGTTTTGACAATATTTCACAACCTACATATAAAGAATTAAAGAAGATAACAGCATCCAATTAGTGTAGAATAGCAAGAACTAAAATCTCTCCAGTGATGGAGGAAATAGAGGTGACTTTTTGGATGAATTCATTATTTCACTTATTCTATATCAAAAGATTAAGAAAATGAAACTTGATGCACTTACGGCCGTTTCACCTATTGATGGTCGATACAGAAGCAAGACACAGGACTTGGCTTCCTACTTCTCTGAATACGCACTGATTAAGTATCGCGTGAGAGTTGAAATCGAATACTTTATTACACTTTGCGAGCTTCCACTGCCTCAGTTGGAATCTTTTGATAGTTCCCTCTTTGAAACACTTCGAGACATCTACCGCAACTTTTCGGAAGAGAATGCTCAGCGCGTGAAGGACATCGAAAAGGTGACGAACCACGATGTGAAAGCTGTGGAATATTTCATCAAGGAAGAACTCGATAAAATTGGTAATTTCGACGAATACAAGGAGTTCATCCACTTCGGTCTGACAAGCCAAGACATCAACAACACTTCTGTTCCTCTCTCCATCAAAGATGCACTCCAGGAGGTGTATTATCCACAAATCGAGGAGCTCATCCAGCAACTGCAGGAATATGCTGACGAATGGAAAGACATTCCTATGCTGGCAAAGACTCACGGACAGCCTGCATCCCCTACCAGACTCGGCAAAGAAGTGATGGTGTATGTGTATCGACTCACGGAGCAACTGCAGCTGCTGAAAGCCTGCAAAATCACAGCGAAATTTGGTGGAGCAACAGGAAACTACAATGCGCACCACGTGGCTTATCCTCAGTATGATTGGAAGGCATTTGGAAACAAATTCGTAAGCGAGAAATTGGGATTGGAACGCGAACAATGGACTACTCAGATTTCTAACTATGATAATCTTGGTGCTATTTTCGATGCCATGCGTCGCATCAACACCATCATCATCGACTTGGACCGCGACTTTTGGATGTATGTTTCCATGGAATATTTCAAGCAGAAAATCAAGGCAGGCGAAGTGGGCTCGAGTGCAATGCCTCACAAGGTGAATCCAATCGATTTCGAGAATTCGGAAGGAAACCTCGGCATGGCAAATGCAATCCTCGCACACTTGGCTCAGAAACTTCCTGTAAGCCGTTTGCAGCGTGATTTGACAGATTCCACCGTGCTTCGCAACGTGGGTGTTCCTATGGGGCACATGCTTATATCCATCCAGAGCACGCTGAAAGGACTTCGCAAACTGCTCCTGAATCAAGATGCCATCAATCGCGATTTGGACAACTGCTGGGCTGTGTGTGCTGAAGCCATCCAAACAGTTCTCCGACGTGAGGCTTATCCTCATCCTTACGAAGCTCTGAAGGCGCTGACACGCACCAATTCCGCTATCACAGAAGATAGCATCCGCAATTTCATCGAGGGACTTGACGTTTCTGAAAGCGTGAAAGCAGAACTTCGAGCTATCACTCCACACACTTACACTGGCATCTAATCAAATTTATTGTTACAACGTTACAGTGTTACAGTGTTACAATGTTACAATTTTACAAAGTTACAGTTTTACAATAAGCATTCAGCACTAAACTCTTAAACTCTCCAAGAATTTATCAAAACGATTATATTTAAATTACTTTTTCCATCCGAGAGGATGGCAGAAATGTGTTTAACTAAATAATTATTTATCAATCAATTAATTTCAAAGAATTAAACATTTTTTAAACTATGAGTGAATTAGAAGAATGGCAGAACAATAACCCTTCTGCAGATAATAAAGAAAATGAGGGTGGTCGTGAAGGTTATCGCTCATTCAACCGTGAAGGAAATGCAGGCCAGCGCCCTCGTTTCAACACAAATGGTGGAAATGGCGAACGTCCACGTCGTCCACGTTTCAATAGTTCAGAGCGTGGATACAATAACAACAATCAGCAGGGTTTCCGTCCAGAAGGATTTGGAAGGAACAATGGAAACAACGGAGGATATGGACAGCGTCCTCAGTACAATAACAACCGTGGTGGTTTTGGCGGAAATGGCTATGACGACCAGGGAGGTTATCGTCCACGTCAGAACAGCTTCTCCCAGGGCTATCGTCAAGGCAACAATGACGGAGGTTACAACCAGCGTGGTGGATATAACAATGGCGGTGGATACAACCAACGTGGTGGCTACAACAATCAGCGCGGAGGCAACTTCGGAGGCCAGCGCGGTGGATACAACAATCAGCGCGGAGGCTACAACAACCAACGTGGTGGTGGCTACAACAACCAACGTGGCGGTGGATTCGGTGGCGGCTACAACAACCAGCGCAATCAAGGCTTCAAGCAGCGCGGAGGTGGCTACAATCCAAATGCCAAGTACTCTCAGAAAAAACGTATCGAATATAAGGAATATATCGAGGACCCAGATGCACCAATCCGCTTGAACAAGTTCCTTGCAAATGCAGGTGTTTGCTCTCGTCGCGAGGCAGACCAGTTCATTCAGGCAGGTGTGGTGAAGGTAAACGGCGAAATCGTTACAGAACTCGGAACAAAGGTTCAGCGTACCGACACAATCCATTTCCACGACCAGCTCGTTACCCTCGAAAAGAAAGTTTATGTGATTCTCAACAAGCCAAAGGACTATGTCACTACAAGTGATGATCCTCAGCAGCGCAAAACTGTGATGGAACTCGTGAAGGATGCATGTCGCGAAAGAATCTATCCTGTAGGACGTCTCGACCGCAACACAACAGGTGTTCTTCTCTTCACTAACGATGGCGACTTGGCAAGTAAGCTCACTCACCCTAAGTTCCTCAAGAAGAAGATTTACCATGTATATCTCGACCACAATGCAACAGCAGCAGATTTGAAGCAAATTGCAGATGGTATCACGCTGGAGGATGGTGAAGTGCATGCAGATGCTATCAGCTATGCTTCTGATACCGACAAGAAGCAGGTGGGTATTGAAATCCACTCTGGCAAGAACCGCATCGTGCGCCGTATTTTTGAATCACTGGGTTACCGTGTATTGAAACTCGACCGCGTAATGTTCGCAGGTCTCACAAAGAAGGGACTCAAGCGTGGCGACTGGCGCTATCTCACAGAGCAAGAAGTTGCTATGCTCCACATGGGCTCTTTTGAATAATAAACATAATAATGGAAAAGATTCGTAGAACAAAAATTGTTGATGTTCTCAAGCGCGAGGACTATGGCACAATTGTAAACGTGAAGGGATGGGTACGCTCCAAGCGTAGTTCTAAATCCGTAAACTTCATAGCACTCAATGATGGGTCCATCATCAAGAACGTGCAGATTGTTGCCGATGTAGAGAAATTCGATGAGGAAATGTTCAAACTCATCACCACAGGCGCTTGTCTCAGTGTGAATGGAATACTCGTGAAGAGTCCCGGTGAAGGCCAGGCAAGTGAAATCCAAGCTACCGAAATAGAGGTACTTGGCACCTGTCCAAGCGATTACCCAATGCAGAAGAAAGGACAGAGCTTTGAGTTTATGCGTCAGCATGCTCATCTCCGCCTGCGTACCAACACATTCGGTGCTGTTTTCCGCATTCGTCACAACATGGCAATTGCCATCCATAAGTTCTTCCACGATAGAGGATTTTTCTATTTCCACTCTCCTATCATTACAGCAAGCGATTGCGAAGGCGCAGGTCAGATGTTCCAGGTTACCACCAAGAACCTTTACGACCTGAAGAAGGATGAAAACGGAAGCATCATATATGATGACGATTTCTTCGGCAAGAGCACTTCCCTCACAGTGAGTGGACAACTCGAGGGTGAATTGGGTGCCACAGCACTCGGACAGATTTACACTTTCGGTCCTACTTTCCGTGCTGAGAATTCCAACACGCCTCGCCACTTGGCAGAGTTCTGGATGATTGAACCTGAAGTTGCTTTCATCGACTTGCAGGACCTCATGGACCTCGAAGAGGAATTCATCAAGTATTGTGTGCAGTGGGCTCTCGATAATTGCAAGGACGACCTCGAGTTCCTTAACAAGATGATTGACAAGACTCTCCTCGAGCGTCTCAATTCTGTAGTTAGCACAGATTTCGTTCGTCTTCCTTACACTGAAGGAATCAAGATTCTGGAAGAAGCCATTGCAAGCGGCAAGAAGAAGTTCGAATTCCCAGTTTATTGGGGATGCGACCTCGCCAGCGAGCATGAGCGCTACCTCGTGGAGGAACACTTCAAGAAGCCTGTCATCATGACCGACTATCCAAAGGAAATCAAGGCATTCTACATGAAGATTAACGAGGATGGAAAGACGGTTCAAGGTACCGATGTACTCTTCCCTCAGATTGGCGAAATCATTGGTGGTTCTGTTCGTGAAGAGAACTACGACAAGTTGATGGGCGAAATCGAGGAACGTCAGATTCCTATGAAGGATATGTGGTGGTATCTCGATACTCGTAAGTATGGCACTTGTCCTCATGGTGGTTTCGGACTTGGTTTCGAGCGTCTCATCCTCTTCGTAACAGGCATGCAGAACATCCGCGATGTTATTCCTTTCCCACGCACTCCAAAGACTGCAGATTTCTAAATCTCAGCAGTTTATCTAAAATAGTAAAGCCTTCCGCACCATTGCAGAAGGCTTTTTCATTTTAAAAGCATTTTCATTTATCAAGAATCCTTTTAATCCTTTAAATCCTTGACAAAAATGATAAAGTGATGTGAGTAGAATGAAGAATCCAAAATAATCCTATAAATCCCTGATTCACATCTCCTCTCTTACGTAATCAATAGCACGATTCACATAATCCAAGAAAGATTTTCCCGTCTTGAAGATTTCTGCCACGTTGGCACACAGATTCTTATCAAAGACAAACGAATCGTCTGGCTCAAAAACAGGACAAAAGACTTTGAGTTTGAGATACTCAGCCCAAGGAGAATCAGCAGGGAATCCTTGAGGCACTCTCTTCAATTTGTCAGCTTCACTAAACTTCAATCGAGCATCTAATTGATGTCGCACAATATCATCGAAATCGCCATCCCCATTCACAATATCCTCACGTATCGTTTTCAATACCTTAGGCTCGAAGCAATAATCTCCCACTGCCAATATGTGCGAATTCATGATTTCGTCCGTTTCATTACCTGCTGCCACATGGAAATAATAACCTGAATACCCCGACTTCTTGCCTCCTCTACAAACATATACACCCATGTGAGTTTTATAAGGAGATTTATCCTTAGAGAAGCGCAAATCTCTGTAAATGCGGTAGGTACAATCCTTCAGTGTCAATCCTCGCACAGATGGGTCGAACTCTTCAATCCTATGAATCAACTCTTCACAAAACGCATTGAATTTTGCTTGAACGGATTGGTACTCTGCTTTATGCTCCGTAAACCATTCTTTATTGTTATTCGCCTTCAATTGACGAAGGAACATCACCACTTCTTTCATGATTATCCAATATTAAAAGACTTAAATAATTTCTCACAAAAATAGAAAGAAATCCTCTCATTGCCAAATTATCGAATAAAAACCTTACCTTTGCATCTATAAATCGCTTCATCGTCAATTCTCAAATCCGTAAATCCCTTCATGATTCAAGAATATCAAATCCGAATTCTGCCAGAGCAGGCAGCCAGTGAGGAATCCATCTCTCGCTTTCTCATCACAGATAAAGGCATCAATTCCAAGGACATCACTCACGTTAGAGTGCTGAAACGTAGCATTGATGCACGGCAACGCACTATCTATGTCAATTTGAAAGTTCGAGTCTATTTGAACGAACAACCTGAGGATGAGGAATTTATCCGCACAGAATATCAAAATGTGGAGGGACACACTGAAGCTATCGTTGTGGGTGCAGGTCCTGGAGGATTATTTGCAGCACTTCGTTTGATTGAATTGGGCATTCGTCCTATCGTAGTAGAACGAGGGAAAGATGTTCATACACGAAGAAAGGACATTGCAAAGATTTCTCGCGAGCATTTGGTGAATCCAGAATCAAATTATAGTTTTGGAGAAGGTGGTGCTGGTGCGTTTTCGGATGGAAAACTCTACACGCGCAGCAAAAAGCGAGGAAATGTGGATAAGATTCTCAATGTGTTCTGTCAGCATGGTGCTTCTACATCAATTCTCATTGATGCGCATCCTCACATCGGAACAGACAAACTTCCCAGAGTGATTGAAGCCATGCGAAACACCATTATTCGTTGTGGAGGAGAAGTACATTTCCAAACCAAAATGACAGATATTCTGATAGAGGGAGAGAAAGTAAAAGGAATTCGATATGAGTGTTCGGATGAATCGAGCCATTTGCAAAAGAATGGAGAAATCCATGCTTCTGCCATCATTCTTGCCACAGGCCATTCTGCACGCGATGTGTATCGTTGGCTCCATGCCAATAACATAGAAATCGAAGCAAAAGATTTAGCTGTGGGTGTGCGTTTGGAGCATCCTGCCGAATTGATAGACCAAATCCAATACCACAACAAATATGGCAAAGGGAAATATCTTCCTACTGCCGAATATTCCTTTGTTACTCAGGTGGAAGGACGTGGAGTCTATAGTTTTTGCATGTGTCCTGGAGGTATTGTCGTTCCTGCGGCAAGTGGACCTGAACAAATTGTGGTAAATGGCATGTCCCCCTCTCAGCGAAATTCTCCTTGGAGCAATAGTGGAATGTTGGTGGAACTACATACAGAAGACCTTGCTGACCCTACTCTCATGGAAAAAGGTACGATTCAGGACTTGAAGTCTCCACTTGCAATGATGGAATTCCAAGAATATTTGGAACGCATTGCTTGGATTCAAGGAAATCGACGTCAAACAGCACCAGCTCAGCGCATGTCGGATTTTGTGAATCGACGACTTTCCTACGATTTGCCAAATACCTCTTATGCTGCGGGACTTATCTCCACACCCATACATTTTTGGATGCCTCAATTCATCACATCCCGTCTCAAGCAAGGTTTCTTAAATTTCGGAAAATCCTCTCATGGATTTCTCACGAATGAAGCCACCATGATTGGAGTGGAAACGCGAACCAGTTCCCCAGTCCGAATCCTACGTGATAGAGAAACCTTACAACATATCCGTTTGCAAGGTCTTTTCCCATGCGGAGAAGGAGCAGGCTATGCCGGCGGAATCGTATCAGCAGGTATAGATGGAGAGCGCTGCGCCGAAATGTTAGCCCAATACCTTCAATCAAACTAAACTACACCAACACAACTAAAACGCTACACCTTCACGACTAAAACGCTACACCGTCACGACCAAAACGTTATAGGGACACAACTAAAGTTTTATAGGGGATTAACTCGAGTTTGTCCCCTATAAAGTTTTCGTCAATCCCCTATAACGTAGAAGTACGTCCCCAATAGCGTAAGAGTCAATCCCCTATCGCGTAGGAGTACAACCCCATTATCATGATGCTATATACAAAAAAGAAGAGAATGCATCTCACAATAGACACATTCTCTTAACTTAATTATTGAATACGTAAGGATATTAGTCGTTTTCAGGACGAAGCTTACGAACAACTTCACCAGTGCGCCACATTTCGCTCTCACGCAATGCTTTGAGTTCCTTCTCGAGACCTACGCGATAGTCTGGCTTTGAGTTTGCATCGATAGAAATCTGAGCCTCGTTACCAGTTACTACACTGTGATAGAGCTTCTCAACAACAGGCTTGATAGCATCATGGAAAGGACCCATCCAGTCGAGAGCACCACGCTGAGCTGTAGTAGAGCAGTTAGCGTACATCCAGTCCATACCGTTCTTTGCGAAGAGAGGCATCAGCGACTGAGTGAGCTCCTCAACAGTTTCATTGAAAGCCTCAGATGGAGTGTGTCCATTCTCACGGAGCACTTCGTACTGTGCAAGGAGCAAACCCTGAATAGCACCCATCAAAGAACCACGCTCACCAGTGAGGTCGGAAGTTGCCTCACGCTTGAATGTAGTTTCGAACAAATAACCAGAACCAATACCAATACCAAAGGCAAGCACCTTCTCGAGTGCATGACCTGAAGCATCCTGATAAACTGCGTATGAAGAATTCAATCCACGACCTTCGAGGAACATGGTACGAAGAGATGTACCCGAACCCTTAGGAGCCACCATGATAACATCAATGTCCTTTGGTGGAACTACACCTGTGCGATCGTTCCAAGTGATTGCAAAACCGTGTGAGAAATAGAGAGTCTTACCTGCTGTGAGGTGAGGCTTGATTGATGGCCAAAGCTGCATCTGAGCTGCATCCGAAAGAAGAAGACAAACGATTGTACCCTTTTCAGCTGCCTCTTCAAGAGAGAAGAGAGTTTCACCAGGTACCCATCCGTCAGCAACTGCCTTATCGTAAGTCTTACCCTGACGCTGACCAACGATTACGTTGAAGCCATTGTCACGAAGGTTACAAGCCTGACCAGGACCCTGAACACCATAACCCAAAACGGCGATAGTCTCGTTCTTCAATACTTCACGAGCTTTCTCCAATGGGAACTCTTCACGTGTCATTACCTCTTCGATAACGCCACCAAAATTCATTTTTGCCATTTTAAATAAAAATTTATATGTGTTGAACTAACTTTTTGCCTTAAAAATCAAATTCTTTGCAAAGATAATCAATTTCTCGCAAATATGGATAATTTACTTACAATTTATTGAAATACAAGGCTACTTCTTAGAATTGTTTCGCTTCTCTGTTGATATTCGTCAAAGCTTAAATCACCCGCCTCAGCATCTTCTTTTTTCAGCTTTCGCACTTCTACATCGAAAGTGTTATCATCCACATCGCGCTTATAGAGAAGGAGTTTGTCGCCATAATAACTCTCTGCCATGTAGGCAAGTTCTATACGCTTCAAGTTTCTTCCATTCTGATAAGCCTCGATAGGAAACAAATCCATGATGTGCTCAAGATACTTGATGCTATTCACATGCCCATTCATATCGATGTCGGAATACTCCGTATCAATCATCTTTACAAAATTATCCGCATCGAGAGGTCTTACCCTACCCTGCTTTTCAATAGGACATGGAATTTCGGGAGCAAGATATGGTTCGAATTTATATCCCTCAATACTCTCCAAATTGGCAGGCTGACGTGTGTCGTAATTAATCATTGCCCAAATGCTGCGTGCATATCCGTATGCCTTGCCATCTGCTCCAACAATGGAAAAATTACGATTCGTGAAAAGTCGATAGATGTTTTCAATCCATGTGCAAACCTCAATCTTTTCATACACCGAGGGCATTTCCTCCATTTCGATAGTGAGCCGCGAGAGCACCCACGTGTAGTTCACATCATTGAGATTCATCATTCCGAATCCACGTGCCTTGGCATGATTTTCCGCTGCATTGAGCAGTGCCCTACCCAATGTTGTCCAACTCCAACGTTTTGCAAAGTCCGTATTGAATGGATCAACAATAATGGGATTTCTTTCTAATTTCTGCATTCAATCTTTCAACTTCTTATTTACTATCCATCCTGCTTAGAATGCAAGAACTAAAGTTCATTCTGACGCTCACGCTCACGTTCTGCCAGATATTCATCAAGATGCTCTACCCTACTCTTCGTGATGGCAATACGTCCGGAACGAACAAATTGCAACACAACACCCAACTGATTAAGATTATCATAAAGTGAAAGAATATCAGCTGTGATACCAGTTTTTTCCACAGTTGCATAAGTAGGATTCACCTCAACGATATGAGCATTATGCATACGCACAATTCTGCCCACATTCTTTTCCTCAAGCATCCTTGGAGTAGAAATCTTAATGAGAGACGTTTCCAAAATGAAAATCTCATCATCAGTGTAGTAGCTTGCTCTCAGCACCTCTATGCGTTTTTCCATCTGCTTGGTGAGCATCTTAGCCATCTCTTCCGTGCAATAGCTCGTTACAGTGAATTTATGCACGCCTGGGGTGGATGAAGCACAAACATTCAGACTTTCGATATTCACCTGACGGCGCGTATAAACAGCAGTAATCTGACTCAACAAACCTGGAGTATTTTCAGAATAAATCAAGAATGTGTAGAGCGGATTTCCATTGGCATCCACATTGCTGAGTTTTGCTCGCTTCGATGTTTCCTGTTGTATCTGTTTCTGAGTTTCCTCGGTGTCAGCACATTTTCCACATGTGGAGCAATCTGTATTTTGATTCACATTATTATTCATGTCAAATGTCTCTTTTTCTATGGGTTACACTTCAAGCATCATACAATCCACATTGGCTCCTGGAGGAGTCATAGGCAAAACGTTGTCCTCTTCAAGCACTGCACACTGCAACAAATATGGACCATCTGTCGAGAGCATTTCCTTGATAGCAGCATCCAAATCCTTACGTTCCACCACCGTCTTAGCAGGAATGCCGTAAGCCTTTGCAATCAACTCGTAATCAGGATTCAACATTGGCGTGAATGAATATCTATGATTGAAGAACATGGCCTGCCATTGGCGCACATTGCCCAAATAGTTATTATTCAGCAAGATAATCTTCACAGGAGCACCCTGTTCCATGATGGTACCCAATTCCTGAATCGTCATCTGAAGACCACCATCACCACAGAACAGACACACCGTTCGTTCTGGAGCACCGAAAGTGGCACCGATAGCAGCAGGAAGTCCGAATCCCATTGTACCGCATCCGCCTGAAGTTACAACACTGCGTCCTTTTGTGAATTTGAAATAGCGGCATCCAAACATCTGATTCTGCCCCACATCCGTAACGAGGATTGCTTCATTATTCGAAGCCTCACTCACCTTGCGAACCACTTCTGCCATGAGCAGAGCTCCAGACTTTGGATGAATAGCCTTATCTATCACTTTATTATACTCCTTCTCTGCGTATGGTTTGAAACCATCAATCCAACTCTGATGAGTGGTTTCATCCAACAATTCTGTCACAGCAGCAAGGGTCTGCTTACAATCACCCAATACAGCCAAATCCACCTTCACATTCTTATCAATTTCGGAAGGGTCGATATCGAAGTGAATTATCTTAGCTTGCTTAGCGTATGTCTTCAGATTACCTGTCACACGGTCGTCGAAACGCATACCCACTGCAATGAGCAAATCACACTGATTCGTCATCACATTAGGACCCAAATTTCCATGCATACCGAGCATACCCATGTTCAATGGATGGTCCGAAGGCAGTGCAGAAAGTCCAAGCAACGTGCAACCAGCAGGCATTTGAGCTTTCTCAAGGAATTCTTTCAATTCCTCACGTGCATCACCAAGTTCCACACCCTGACCAACCAACACAAAAGGTTTTACCGATTCATTGATCATCTGGGCAGCTTTCTTGATAACGTCTTTGTCCATCGGAGGAATAGGCTGATAAGAACGAATGAAATCCACCTTGGCAGGTTCGTAATCCACCATGGCAGTCTGTGCATTCTTGGCAAAGTCAAGAACCACAGGTCCAGGACGTCCACTCTTTGCAATATAGAAAGCACGCGACACAGCCCAAGCCACATCTTCTGCACGACGAATCTGATAACTCCATTTCGAAATAGGGGAAGTGACACCTACCACATCGACCTCTTGGAATGCATCTGTACCCAGAAGGGATGTTCCCACCTGTCCACAAATCACTACCATTGGCGTGGAGTCAATCATTGCGTCTGCAATACCAGTGACGGTATTGGTAGCACCAGGTCCACTGGTAACAATAGCGCAACCCACTTTTCCACTTACTCGTGCAAAACCTTGTGCAGCATGTACTGCACCTTGCTCATGGCGAACCAAAATGTGGTTGAGTCTATCACGATAGTCGTAGAGTGCATCGTAAACAGGCATGATAGCTCCACCTGGATAACCGAATAGCGTCTCTACGCCTTCGTTTACCAATGAGCGCATCAGCGCCTCTGCACCTGAAATTCTTTCTGCCATATATACAGATTTCTTAATGTATGGATATTATCTTATTATCTGAAATAAATAGAATATCATTCAATGATTCTCACGCCACCCTTATCAGCCGAGCTCACACTCTGAGCGTATGCCTTCAGCGACTTGCTTACCACGCGATTTCGTTTCAGGGGCTGTTGAGGACGCGCTGCCAACTCTTCGTCCGAGAGTTTCACATTGATGGTACGGCTTGGAATGTCGATAACAATGATGTCACCATCAACCAGCTTACCGATATTGCCTCCCGAAGCAGCCTCTGGAGAGATGTGTCCAATGGACAAACCTGAAGTACCGCCAGAGAATCGACCATCCGTGATAAGTGCGCACTCCTTGCCCATGTGCATCGACTTGATGTAGCTGGTTGGATAAAGCATTTCCTGCATACCAGGTCCACCCTTAGGACCTTCGTGCGTGATGACGACCACATCGCCTTTCTGTACTTTACCGCCAAGGATGCCCTCACAAGCATCTTCCTGAGAGTCAAACACCTTTGCAGGACCTTCAAAGTGCCAGATGCTTTCATCCACACCTGCTGTCTTCACAACGCATCCGTCCTGTGCAATGTTTCCAAAGAGAACAGCCAAGCCACCATCCTTGGTGTAAGCATGTTCTATGTCACGAATACATCCGTTGGCACGGTCGTAGTCAAGGCTTTCCCATTTCGTATCCTGCACACCGAGCTTGTTGCAGAACACACCAGCAGGAGCACTCTCATAAATGCGCTGTGCCTCTGGGTCAATCTGCTCCTTCAAGATAGAGTATTTTTCAATGTCTTCAGCAAGAGTAGCACCGTCCACACGCTTTACGTTAGTCTGGAGTAATCCGCCCTTAGCCAATTCGCCAAGAATGCCAAGAATACCACCAGCACGTCCACATTCTTGCACACTATACTTCTGTGTATTTGGCGCCAACTTGCAAAGGCAAGGCACCTTACGGCTCAATCTGTCAATATCAGACATCTTGAAATCTGCGCCTGCTTCTTGTGCAACTGCCAACAAATGCAGAATCGTATTGGTAGAGCCACCCATAGCAATATCGAGAGACATGGCATTGAGGAAGGCATCACGAGTAGCAATATTGCGAGGAAGAACGCTCTCGTCTCCATCCTCATAATATGCCAACGCATTCTTCACAATCTGACGTGCTGCCTGCTTCATCAATTCCTTACGATTCACATGAGTGGCGAGAATTGTTCCATTGCCAGGAAGAGACAAGCCGATAGCTTCTGTCAAGGAATTCATCGAGTTGGCTGTGAACATACCAGAGCAGCAACCGCATCCAGGACAAGCACGATTTTCAATCTCTGCAAGTTCTTCATCAGTCACCGTCTTGTCAGCACCCTTCACCATAGCAGCAATCAAGTCGAGGTTTTCACCCTTCCACTTACCAGCCTCCATAGGACCACCACTCACAAATACAGCAGGGATATTCAGGCGCATAGCCGCCATCAGCATACCTGGAGTAATCTTATCGCAGTTGGAGATACAAATCATGGCATCAGCCTTGTGAGCATTGCACATATATTCAACAGAATCTGCAATGATGTCACGACTTGGCAATGAATAGAGCATACCATCGTGTCCCATTGCGATACCATCGTCGATGGCAATTGTGTTGAATTCAGCTGCATAGCAACCTAACTTCTCTATTTCTTCCTTCACAATCTGGCCAGCCTCATGCAAGTGAGTGTGTCCAGGAACAAACTGAGTGAAAGAATTGACAATAGCAATGATAGGCTTACCAAACATTTCTCGTTTCATACCATTGGCTACCCACAAAGCGCGGGCTCCTGCCATACGGCGACCTTCTGTGCAAACTGCACTTCTTAACTGATGTTTCATATCTTAATTAATTTATATCTAAATGAAATGATTTAATAGATGATTCCTTAGAATTACGAGTATCTGAACGATGATGAATTGCAGGGCATAACCTACAAAAAAGAAGCCCTCCCTGCTCATCGCAAGAAAGGCTCTATCACATATATAATAAAAACTATATACAAACACGCGCATTCTCACGACAAGATTGATTCTTCTTGACGACCACTCGTTCCACGACGACTAGAATAATGCTTGTGCTTAATGTCATTTTTAGATGATTCTAAACGATAGGTTTTATTAAAACATGGCAAAGTTACAACTTTTTCCCCACATTCCAAACATTTTTCATCATAATTTAGCCATCGGCTTACAATTTAATCTCTTATTTGCCCAAAATGATAATAAATCTTCAATTCAAAGAGCGATAATTGCATCAACACTAACAATTATGATTAATGAAGGTTTTTCTCGATAGGGACTATAATGTTACGCGACAGGGGCATTACTCCTACGCGACAGGGACACAACTATTACGCTATAGGGGCACAACTTCTGCGCTATAGGGTCACTACTTTTACGCTATAGGGTCGCCACTTCAGAGCTATTGGGGATTCACTTTGACGCTATTGGGGATTGACGGATGAAACAATGGGAAGGAACTTCATTTCATCCCCTATAGAGAAAAAAGAAAAGAGAAAAAGCAACTTGTAAATGATGCTTTTTCTCTTAATTATGTGGAGCTGGAGGGGATTGAACCCTCGTCCAAACAAGGAAGCCATACGCTTTCTACATGCTTATTCCAGCCTTCGGTTTTCGTGCAGCAACAAGACCTGGACCACCAATTGCTGCCTTATCCTCTAAGTATTTCATCCGAGCCGCGAGGCCAACTCGAACTATTCCCGATTTTCCTACACCGCGGATCTGAACGCTTCGGGACGGATAGCTTTCAGGGCGATGTCTCGTCCCTTCGCCTGGCAAAGGGATAAAGCTAATCTACTATACTTCGATTAAGCAGCGAGAGCGTAAGTGTTTTCGCCAGATAATTGTTTGATAACTGAGATTTGAGAGCCTGTTATCAGCGCTCTGCATGCTTACGTACCACCTCATCTTGCTGTCAAATCCATGTCAGCCCCATAAGATAAATATGATTAATCGTCCGTTTCTTCATCGATAACATCGAGAGAATCAATATCCTCCAAGTTTGGATTATCTTCATCCTCTTCGATTTCCTCATCTTCCTCGTCGTCTAAACTTTCATCAGCATCTACATCATCATCTTCTTCCAGTTCATCATCGTTGTCGAGTTCTTCATCATCTTCTTCGGTATCCTTATCATCTCCGAAATCAGTTTGAGATGAGAAACGAATCTTTTCAACTTTAGGTTTTGGTTTGAGGAAAATACCTTCTATCCAGTTGCCTCTTGGAATTTCCAAAACAGAATAACCATCCTCTTTTCTTCTGTCGATAAGTCCTCCTGCACGATGCATGGCATATTCAGGAAGCTCTGCACAATCTACAAAGAATGCTGACTCAATAATATCTTGAATAGCAAGAGAAAGACCTTTCCATCCTGTACCCAAATTTCTTTCAATCAGAGCCAACACCTCCTCAGGGAGAAGATGAGCAATGTTCTCAAGAGTGAGGTCTGTGATTTTATTAATTTTATGCTTTCGGATGGCAATAGCATTGAAGTCGCCCTCGTTAGGAGTTGAGAAAATGTCGTAATGCTCATTTTCCAAACGGCGCACCTGTGCATCGTCTTTTCTATCAAGATAAACAATGTCGAAAACGGGACGAATGATGTTCATGTAATGTGTTTCATTCTCCGCCCATCCTTCGTGCTTCTTGCCTTCAATCAGCATTTGGTTAAGTTCGGTTTCAGTAATAGTCCAAATGTTACCCTTAGTGAGTTCGTCTATTTTGAGATGTTTCGCCATAAATATTGTGACTTAAACCATAAAAAAGTAAAAAGTGGAAAGTTCAAAGTAAATTGGCTTTGCAGCGATGTGGATAAACTTAGAACTCAAAACTAAATACTTATATAAATATAAATAATGTGTAGTGGGTTACCCCTCGTAAAATCGAGTGCAAATATACGGGTTTTCTTTAAATAAAAGAGTGAAAAAATATTTTTTTTGAAAATTTAATAGTAATATATTCGTTTCATTCAAAAAAAATCGTTTTATTTGCAATAGATTTTGTGCAAGAGCAAAAAATCACTGCTCCGAGCATTATAAAATACATCCAATACCAAGTCCTTTAAATAGACTTTAAGAACATGAATTTCTTTTAACTAAATAATCGTGTAATAAAAATGAGCACAGTTCAGAACAATCTTTCGGGATTGAAGGCTGCAGATTTCCAGAAAGTGGTTGACGGAAAGCAGACAGGCCTCTACATCCTGACAAACAAAGCAGGCTACGAAGTTGCAGTAACAAACTATGGTGGAGCACTTGTAGCTATAATGGTTCCAGACCGAGATGGAAATGTTGCAAACGTGATACAAGGTCACGACAACATCGACGATGTAATCTCCAGTCCAGAACCATTTCTTTCTACCCTTATCGGACGCTATGGCAACCGTATTTGCAAGGGAAAATTCACCCTTGACGGAAAAGAGTACAGCCTTGCCATCAACAATGGACCAAACGCTTTGCACGGAGGACCTACAGGTTTCCATGCTCGTGTGTGGGATGCAAAGCAGATTGCAGAGAATGCAGTAGAACTTCACTATGTGGCTGCCGACATGGAAGAAGGTTTCCCTGGCAAGCTCGATATGAAGGTGACTTACACTTGGACAGATGATTGCGACCTCGTGATTGACTACATCGGTTTCACAGACAAGAAAACCATCGTCAACATGACAAACCACGGCTTCTTTGCTTTGGCAGGTATTGCAAACCCTACTCCAACTATTGACGACCTGATTTGCGAAATCAATGCTGACCACTATATTCCAATCGATGATACTTCCATTCCTCTTGGAACGATTGACAGCGTGAAAGGCACTCCATTTGATTTTACTACTCCAAAGCCTATAGGTCAAGACATTGATGCAGACAATATTCAGTGCAAGAATGGTGCAGGCTACGACCACTGTTGGGTACTCAACAAGAAGGAGCCAGGAGAACTCTCGTTTGCTGCTCGCATCACAGAACCTCATTCAGGTCGTACAATGGAATGCTGGACAACAGAGCCAGGCGTTCAGTGCTACACAGACAACTGGGCTACAGGTTATCCAGGACAGCATGGAAGCACATTCCCTCGCCGAAGTGGTATCTGCTTCGAAGCTCAGCACTTCCCAGACAGTCCAAACCGCCCTTACTTCCCTTCTGCTGTTCTCAACCCAGGTGAAACTTATAAGCAGACAACTATTTATAAGTTTGGTGTCGTAAAATAGTGGACCAATCAATCATTCTTTGAAATTCTAATTATTAATTATATTCGAAAATGTCACAACCAAATCAAAAGCCGAACTATACGTTCGCACTTGTAGTTGTATTCATTGTGTGCTTCCTCATCGGATTTATCACAACAATGAACAACTCAATGATTGCATTCTGCTCTGAAGCATTTAACTTGAATGCACAGCAAGGACAATATGTCAATTCCGCATTCTATGGTGCATACCTTTTGTCAATACCTTTCGCTCTCTTGATGAGCAAGATTGGTTACAAGGGAACTCTGATTCTTGGTCTTGCAGTTGCAGGTATTGGATTCATTATCAACTCTATGGGTATATCCAACGCCATCGGCTCTGGAGGCAATGTTTACGCAGTGTTCCTCGGCTGTATGTGTCTCGTTGCCATGGGTGTGGTGATGCTTCAGAATGTTGCAAATCCATACGTGATGGTACTTGGTAGCCCTGAGAAGGGTGCTTTCCGTATGACTCTCAGTCAGGCATTGAACTCAGTTGCTACAACTGTAGCTCCAATGTTCGTCACATACGCAATTATCCGTGGACAAGCAGCAAAGCCAGAGGCAGTGCCTGGTCCATTCCTCGGACTTGGTGTTTTCACGCTCCTTATCTGTCTGATTCTTGTGTTCTTGAAGTTGCCTAAGATTGATGAAGGTAAGCAGAGCGAAGAAGCAGGTGAGAAGCTTGTAGAGAAGAGCAGTGTTTTCAAATATCCACACGTTTGGTTAGGCGCTCTCGGTATCTTCATGTATATGGGTGTAGAAATTGGTGTTCCATCCATGCTCCCTTATAAGATTCAGTCGATTGGCTACGACGGTGCTGAGGCAACTCAGTTGGCTACTTCTCTCCTTTCTCTCTACTGGGGAGGTATGATGGTAGGTCGTTTCGTTGGTGCAGGTATTCTTGCTAAGTTCCAGCCACGCGCACTTCTTTCTTGGTGCATCGCACTTGGTGCTCTTTGCATTGCTTTGTCTTTCGTTCTTCCTGGAAAGACCGGCGTTTACGCTATGCTTGCAGCAGGATTGTTCCACTCAGTGATGTGGCCTCTCGTATTCAACCTTGGTCTTCAGAAGTTGGGTCGTCACACAAAGGCTTCTTCAGGTGTCATCAACACAGGTGTGATTGGTGCAGCTTTGCTGATGCCTGTGATGGGTGCCGTTGTCGGAACTGCAGGTGTTGGAATCGCAATTGCAATGATGTTCATTTACTATGCTTATCTCATTTGGTTCTGCTGGAAGGGCTCTAAGATTGGCATTGAATAAATAATTTAAAACAATTCTCTAACTTTTTAAATAACTTACGATTATGAAATTAACTATCGACGACGTTAGAAGTCGTTTCATTAAGCATTTCAATGGTGAAACAGGTTCTATTTATGCAGCCCCTGGTCGTATTAACCTAATCGGAGAGCACACCGATTATAATGGTGGTTTCGTTTTTCCAGGAGCTGTCACTCAAGGCATGATTGCCGAAATCAAGCCTAACGGAACTCGTAAAGTACGTGCATATTCAATCGACTTGAAGGACTATGATGAATTCTCTATCGACGATGAGAAAGGTCCTCGCGCAAGTCACTTCCGCTATATCTTTGGTGTTGTTCGTGAAATGATGGCTCTTGGCGTTCCAGTTGAAGGATTCGACACAGCTTTTGCAGGCGATGTACCTAATGGTGCTGGTATGTCTTCTTCTGCAGCGCTTGAAAGCTGCTATGCATTTGCTCTCAACGACCTCTTTGGTGACAACAAGATTGACAAGATGACATTGGCTAAGGTAGGTCAGGCTACAGAGCACAAGTACATCGGTGTGAATTGCGGTATCATGGACCAGTTCGCTTCTGTTCATGGCAAGAAGGGCAATTTGATGCGTCTCGACTGCCGTTCAGGCGAATTCGAGTATTTCCCTTGGAATCCAAAGGGTTACCGTCTTGTTTTGATTAACTCCTGCGTGAAGCACGAGCTTGTAGGTTCACCATATAACGATCGTCGTAACTCATGTGAAAAGGTGGCAAAAGCTGTGGCAGCTAAGCACCCAGATCGTAAGATTGAAACACTTCGTGACACTACTTGGGAAGACCTCGAAGAAGTAAAGGATGAAGTTGGTGAAGTAGATTACAAGCGTGCTAAGTTCGTTCTCGGCGAGAAAGACCGCGTGCTGGCAGTCTGCGATGCTCTCGAAGCTGGCGACTATGAGAAGGTAGGCGAAATGATGTATCAGACTCACGAAGGCTTGAGCAAGGACTATGAAGTAAGCTGCGAAGAACTCGACTTCCTCAATGAAGTGGCTCGTGATTGCAGTGTAACAGGTTCTCGTATCATGGGTGGTGGCTTCGGCGGATGTACCATCAACCTCGTTGCTGATGAGCTCTACAAGCACTTCGTTGAAACTGCTAAGAAGGAATTCAAGGCTAAGTATGGTAAGGACCCAATCGTTATCGACGTAGTGATTGGCGATGGTGCTCGCAAACTTTGCTAATATTTCATTGACACAAAAATCATCAAGTTATATCACAAATCATCGAGAAAAGATGGAAGATATGATTGATGAAAATGCTAACAAACTGAATAGCATTTAACATTTTATCATCTTACTGAGGACTGGATTCATCATTTCATGAGTCCAGTCTTTTTAATTTGTACACTTGACACTCAAAAAGAGCAGTTCAACTTAAAACACATAAAAGAAAAAGAATAATTAAGAGCTTTTATAAAAAAAACAGATAAGAAATTTGCAATTGCTAAAAAAACACTTATATTTGCAACCTAATTATAGTGAAAATTGCAATTGTTTTGCTTTCATCTATCGATGCCAACCATTTTTGATAAAAGACCTTGGAAATCACACATGATAGAGCGTAAGACACTTTTGAAGAGTTTTCATCGACATACTATTATAACAGAAACATCAAAAAATACATTTTTTAATACCTAACGTTATGAAAAATTTGAGAAACATTCTCTTGACTACAGCTACTGCATTAGTAGTATTAAGCTCTTGTGAAGAGCAAAAGAAAAGTCCAGAACTTACTGTTTCCGGTCTGAATCCTGCGGACTTTGAAATGACAGTTTCTGATCCTGTTGACGGCGATAAGCAAGTAGGACTCTATGTTCTGAAAAATGCCAACGGCATGGAGGTTTGCATCACTAACTACGGAGGTCGTGTTGTTAGTTTGGTAGTTCCAGACCGCGACGGCAAACCAACTGATGTGGTATTGGGTTACGACAACATCAAGCAGTATGCTGACACATTGAACTCTCCATCTGACTACGGTTCAAGCGTAGGTCGCTATGCAAACCGCATTAAGGATGGCAAAATCACTATTGATGGCGTAGAATATCAGTTGCGTCAAAACGACAATGGCAACGGTGCTGCACACTGTTTGCACGGAGGTGGTAACACTGGTTGGATGAATAAGGTTTATGATGCAGAGCAAGTAGATGCTCAGACACTTAAGCTGACTATCGTCGCTCCAGATGGTGAGAACGGTTTCCCTGGTACAGTTAAGGCAACCACTACTTACAAAGTGACTGACGATAATACGCTCGACATTACTTGGGAAGCAACAACAGACAAGCCAACCATCATCAATCAGACCAACCACAACTATTACAACCTGAATGGTGACTTCGAGAAGGAAGGTATGGACATGGTTCTCTATGTGAATGCTGACAACTTCACTCCAAGCGATGCTTCTTACATGACAACTGGTGAAATTGCTCCAGTGGAAGGAACTCCAATGGATTTCCGCACTCCTACTGCTATCGGTGAAAAGATGGACACTTCTTATATCTATATCAAGAATGCCACAGGTTACGACCACAACTGGTGCTTGAACACTTATAAGGATGGCAAAGGTGATGACACTCAGGTTTGTGCAAGTCTTTACTCTCCTAAGACTGGTATCTTCATGGAAATGTTTACCAACGAGCCAGGTGTTCAGGTTTATACAGGTAATTTCCAAGGCAATGGCGTTCCTGGAAAGTTTGGCAAACTCTATCCAAAGCACGTAAGTGTATGTCTTGAAAGTCAGAAGTATCCTGATTCTCCAAACAAGCCACAGTGGGCTCAACCTACTCTTACTCCAGAGCAACCATATTATAGCCACGCTGCATATAAGTTCTCCATTAAATAATCATCGTTATGAGTCAATCTGAGAATGGTAGCAAAGGCTATCTGATTGGTATAGTTATGGTAGCCGTATTGGGCGGTTTGCTCTTCGGTTACGATACGGCAGTGATTTCTGGTGCAGAAAAGGGTCTTCAGGCTTTCTTCATGGAGGCAAAAGACTTCTCTTACACAAATGGATGGCATGGCTTCACATCTGCCTCTGCCTTGATAGGATGTATTATCGGTTCTGCTCTTTCAGGCTTTCTTGCCACTAATCTGGGACGTAAGAAATCATTGATTATTGCAGGTTTGCTGTTCTTCGTTTCCGCATTGGGAAGCATGGAGCCAGAATTCTTGTTCTTTGAGCATGGTACTCCTACTTATTCACTGCTCATCATGTTCAACATCTACCGTGTCATTGGTGGTATTGGTGTAGGTCTGGCTTCTGCCATCTGTCCTATGTATATTGGTGAGGTAGCTCCTTCGAATATCCGTGGTATGCTGGTTTCATGGAACCAGTTTGCCATTATTTTCGGTCAGTTGGTAGTGTACTTCGTGAATTTCTTCATCTTAGGCGACCACATCCAGCCATTGGTAGAGGAAATGGGCAAAGGACTTGCAGCCATCAATCCTGCTGCACAATGGACTGTAACAACAGGTTGGCGCTATATGTTCGGAAGTGAGGCAGTGCCAGCAGGACTCTTCGCCCTCTTAATCTGCTTCGTACCAGAGACACCACGTTATCTCGTCAGCATAGGACAAGACAAGAAGGCTGAAGGTATCCTCGCTAAAATTAACGGTTCCGCAAAGGCTGCCCAGATTATTCAAGATATCAAGGACACCATGGTTGTGAAGACAGAGAAACTGATGTCCTATGGTGCTATGTGTATCTTTATTGGTATCATGCTCAGTGTCTTCCAGCAGGCAGTAGGTATCAATGCTGTACTCTACTATGCTCCTCGCATCTTTGGTGATATGGGTATGGATAATCCTATGATGATTACAGTCTTCATGGGTATCATCAATATTCTCTTCACCCTTGTGGCTATCTTCACGGTTGAAAAATGGGGACGTAAACCATTGCTCATTTATGGTTCCTTAGGTATGGCTCTTGGTGCTTTTGGTGTAGCTATAACATTCGGACACGCAGGTATGGAGTTCTTCACTGCAGCATCTTTGCTCATCTACTCTGCCTCGTTCATGTTCTCATGGGGACCTATCACATGGGTGCTCATCGCCGAGATTTTCCCTAACACCATTCGTGGTGCTGCAGTAGCTATCGCTGTTGCTTTCCAGTGGATTTTCAACTTCATCGTCAGCTCTACCTTCGTACCAATGTTCAATATGCATCTGAAGGAGGGAGATGATTTCGGTCACTGGTTTACATACGGCTTGTATGGCATCATCTGTGTCATTGCTGCAATCTTCGTATGGCGACTTGTTCCTGAAACTAAGGGAAAGACCTTGGAAGACATGACCAAATTGTGGAAGAAACAATAGAATAAAAACCAACTATAATTTAACTATTAATAAAAACAAGAAACAATGAATTGGACAGCACGTGAATTTATTTGGCTCGACTGGCTCGTTTTAGCAGTTGGTGTCGTTTGCGTAGTATGGGCAGTGTATCGTGCCCTCAAGAAAGACAAGGAAAAGATGAAGGGTGCCGACTCACAGGACTACCTGTTTGGTAAAGGCGAACCTTGGTATGTTATTGGTATGGCAATCTTCGCTGCCAATATCGGTTCAGAGCACCTCGTAGGTCTTGCAGGTACTGGTGCAAAGGACGGTGTTGGTATGGCACACTGGGAAATGCAAGGATGGATGATTCTGATTCTCGGTTGGCTCTTCGTACCTTTCTATCAGCTTTTGAACAACAAGATGGGCAAAATCATCACCATGCCAGACTTCTTGAAGTTCCGCTATACAAAGGCAACAGGCTCCTGGCTCTCCATCATTACCCTGATTGCTTATATTCTCACAAAGGTAAGTGTTACTGCTTTCACAGGTGGTATCTTCTTCGAATATCTCATTGGTTTGCCATTCTGGTGGGGTGCTCTCGGACTTATTGCCATCACAGCAATCTTCACCGTAATTGGTGGTATGAAGGGTGTGATGACAATGTCGTCTATCCAGACACCTATTCTTATTATTGGTGCATTCCTCGTTCTCTTCCTTGGACTCTATCAGCTCGGCGGTGGAAGCATTGCTGAAGGTTGGTCTAACATGATGAGTTTCTGTAGAGAATTACACGATGGTTATGGTACCACCCACATGTTCCACTGGAGCGACATCAACGCTTCTGGTCAACCAGACCCACTCTACCATGAATATCCAGGCTTCGTTGTATTCATCGGTGCTTCTATCATTGGTTTCTGGTACTGGTGTACAGACCAGCACATCGTTCAGCGTGTACTCGGTCAGCAGAAGGGCGAATCAAATGTTGAAGTAATGAAGCGTGCTCGTCGTGGTACTATCGCAGCAGGTTACTTCAAGCTTCTCCCTGTTTTCATGTTCCTCATCCCTGGTATGGTGGCTATCTCTCTTGCAAGTGGTAAGTACGGAGATTTCGGCATCTCTATGGATATTACTAATCAGCATGATACTGATGGTGCTTTCGCCATGATGGTGAAGAGTATTCTTCCTGCTGGTATCAAGGGCTTCGTAACTATCGGTTTCATCTGTGCACTTGTTACTTCGTTGGCAGCATTCTTCAATTCTTGTGCTACCCTTTTCACTGAGGACTTCTACAAGCCTTTGAAGAAAGGTATGAGTGAGGATCACTACGTATTGGTAGGTCGTATTGCAACTGTTGTAGTTGTAATATTGGGTCTCCTCTGGTTGCCAGTTATGATGAATATGGGTAACCTCTACAGCTATCTCCAGGGCATCCAGTCGTTGCTTGCTCCTGCAATGGTTGCTGTATTTACCCTCGGTATCTTGTCGAAGAAAATCAGTCCTAAGGCTGGTGAATGGGGTCTTATCGGTGGCTTCCTCATTGGTATGCTCCGCCTCATTACCAATATCTTCACAGATACAGGCAACAAGGTGATGGAAGGTGCATTCTGGGAGAACACTGCATGGTTCTGGCAAACCAACTGGCTCGTATTCGAATGCTGGTTGCTTGTCTTCATCGTTCTCTTGATGATTGTAGTTTCCTTCTTCACAAAGGGTCCTTCCAAGGAACAGATTGATGCTATTACCTTCACTCCAGAATACCGCAAGCAGATTGCTTCCAGCTGGGGCGTATGGGATATCATTGGTACTCTCGGTGTACTCGCTCTTTGCGGTACATTCTATTGGTATTTCTTCTAAAAGACTATAGAAAATGCAGGGTTGTAGAAAATTCTCTACATCCCTGCTTTTACTCATTTTTTCAATTAAACAAAAAGGATTGCGCTTCATGCCCAATTATTATAACGAACACACAAAATTTTTCGTATCGGTTGACTGTGTCATTTTCGGATACAGCGAAGGCTCTTTGAAACTACTGATACACCGCCGCCCTTACACTCCATACCAAGGAGAATGGTCTGTAATCGGCGGATTTGTAGAAAAGGATGAAAGTATTGACGACGCTGCTAAAAGAGTCTTAACAGAATTTACTGGCCTCGATACAGTTTACATGCGCCAACTCGGAGCATTTGGAAAAGTAAAACGCGACCCAGGTGAGCGTGTCATTTCAATTACTTATTTTGCACTCATCGACGTCGCAAAATACAAGAGGAACAAAACTCAGCAATCCACAGCAGAATGGGTTGACATCGACAAGCTTCCTCCACTGGTATTCGACCACAATCAAATGGTTGACCTTTCACTCCAAACCGTTCGCTCGCTCGTATGGAAAGAGCCGCTTATCGTGAATCTCATGCCTAAGTATTTCACACTCACTCAGTTGCAGCGTGCGTATGAAACAGTTATTGGAAAACAGCTCGACAAGCGTAACTATCGCCGAACAATCATCGACCAAGGTTTCTTAGTGAAAACTGATAAGATTGACAAGAAAACCTCCAAGCGAGGTGCCGCTATCTATCAAATGAATCCTGAAATAAATTGTTAGTACCTTTATTACTAACCCATCATATAATATTATCGTTAATCTAAAAAGAAATCATTATGTTAGAAGAACTCAAACAAAAAGTATTCAAAGCTAACCTCGATTTGGTAAAGCAGGGTCTTGTTATCTTCACATGGGGAAATGTTTCAGGCATAGATCGTGAAAAAGGTCTTGTTGTAATCAAGCCAAGTGGAGTGAGCTACGATGAAATGAAAGTAAGCGACATGGTAGTTGTTGACCTCGAAACCGGCAAGGTAGTAGAGGGAGACCTCAATCCATCTTCAGATACCCCTACTCATCTCGTACTTTATAAGGCATTTCCAAACATTCAGGGAGTAGTACACACCCACTCTACTTATGCTACTGCTTGGGCTCAGGCTGGTAAAGATATTCCTAACATCGGTACCACTCATGCCGATTATTTCTATAAGGATATCCCTTGCACTGCCGACATGACAGAGGAAGAAGTGAAGGGCAACTATGAGTTGGAAACAGGAAATGTGATTGTAAAGCGTTTTGAGGGTATCAACCCAGACCACACTCCTGGTGTACTTGTTAAGAACCATGGTCCATTCTCTTGGGGTACGAGTCCCGACAATGCAGTTTACAATGCTAAGGTAATGGAACAATGTGCCAAGATGGCATTTGTTTCCTTTGTTGTAAACCCTGAAACTACGATGAATCCACTGCTCGTAGAGAAGCACTACATGCGCAAGCATGGTCCTAACGCTTACTACGGACAGAAGGGACAAAAGCATTAAACAAATCATTTAACACATTTATTTAACAACATATTTATTAACACTTTAAAATATCACAATTATGGCATTTGAAAATTTTGAGATTTGGTGGGTGACTGGTGCACAGTTGCTTTACGGAGGCGATGCAGTTATCGCAGTAGATGCACATTCTAAGGAAATGGTTGAAGGCCTCAATGCAGGTGGCAATATTCCTGTAAAAGTTGTTTACAAGGGCACAGCTAACAGTTCAAAGGAAGTTGAACAGGTAATGCTCGCAGCAAACAATGATGAGAAATGTATCGGTATCATCACTTGGATGCATACTTTCTCTCCTGCTAAGATGTGGATCAAAGGTCTTCAGCAACTTCAGAAGCCACTGCTCCACTTCCACACTCAGTACAACGCTGAAATTCCTTGGGATGCCATCGACATGGACTTCATGAACCTCAACCAGTCGGCTCACGGTGATATCGAGTTCGGACACATCTGCACTCGCATGCGTGTTGCTCGCAAGGTGGTTTGTGGCTACTGGAAGGAAACTGATGTTCAGAAGAAGATTGCCGTTTGGGCACGTGTTGCAGCTGGTGTAGCTGATGCTCACAACGTTCGCTGCCTCATGTTCGGTATGAATATGAACAACGTTGCCGTTACAGATGGCGACCGTGTAGAATTTGAGCAGCGCATGGGTTACCATGTTGACTACTATCCAGTTTCCAGCCTCATGGATTACTTCAAGAAGGTAACCGACGCTGAAGCTGACGCACTCGTTGAAGAGTACAAGAAGCTCTACACCATCAAGATTGACGAGAGCGGTGAAGAGGTTTACTGGCAGAAGGTTAAGAACGCAGCAAAGGCAGAAATTGCTCTGCGCCGCGTATTGAAGGACGAAGGTGCAACTGCATTTACAACCAACTTCGATGACCTTGGCGATGCAGATATCGACGATCCAAACTTCGTAGGCTTCGACCAGATTCCAGGTCTTGCTTCTCAGCGCCTCATGGAAGAAGGTTACGGCTTCGGTGCAGAAGGTGACTGGAAGACAGCTTGCCTCTATCGCACATTGTGGGTTATCCAGCAGGGTATGCCTATCGGTTGCTCGTTCCTCGAGGATTACACTCTCAACTTCGCAGGCGATCGCTCTTCTTGCCTCCAGAGCCACATGCTTGAAATCTGTCCGCTCATCGCAACAGACAAGCCAAAGCTCGAAGTACATTTCCTCGGTATCGGTATCCGCAAGCAGCAAACAGCTCGTCTCGTGTTCACATCGAAGACTGGTCGTGGTATTAAGGCTACTGTTGTTGACCTTGGCAACCGCTTCCGCCTCATTTCTCAGGAGGTAGAGTGCATCGAGCCTAAGCCAATGCCTCATCTCCCTGTTGCATCTGCACTCTGGGTTCCACAGCCTACATTCGAAATCGGTGCTGGTGCATGGATTCTCGCTGGTGGTACTCACCACAGTGCATTCTCCTATGACATCACTGAAGAGTATTGGGAGGACTTCGCAGAAATGGTTGGCATCGAGTATGTTAAGATTAACAAGCAGACCAACATCGCAGACTTCAAGCAGACTCTCCGCAACAACGAAGTGTATTACATGCTGAATAAAGCCCTGAAATAATATGACACCAAAACAAGTAATAGAAGCAGGTAAAGCCATTCTCGGTATCGAGTTTGGCTCTACCCGCATCAAGGCCGTTCTCATCGACCCTGAGAACAAGCCTATTGCACAAGGCTCCCACACATGGGAAAACCAGTTGGTTGACGGACTCTGGACCTACTCCACCGAAGCTATCTGGTACGGACTTCAGGATTGCTATGCCGACTTGCGCAAGAACGTGCTCCAGCAGTACGAAGTTGATATTGAGACACTTGCTGCCATTGGCTTCTCTGCCATGATGCACGGATATATGCCATTCAAAGGCAACGAAATCCTCGTTCCTTTCCGCACTTGGCGCAACACCAACACCGGTAAGGCTGCTGCTGAGTTGAGCGAGCTCTTCAACTACAACATTCCTCTTCGTTGGAGTATCAGCCATCTCTACCAAGCTATCCTTGATAACGAGGAGCACGTAAAGGACATCGAGTTCCTTACCACTCTCGCTGGATATGTACATTGGCAGTTAACGGGTCAGAAGGTACTCGGTGTAGGAGATGCTTCAGGTATGATTCCTGTAGATCCAACAACCAAGACCTACGACACCACGATGGTTGAGAAGTTCGACAAGCTCATCGCTCCAAGGGGATTCTCTTGGAAGCTCCTCGACATCCTGCCAAAGTCTCTCAGCGCAGGTGAGAATGCAGGTTTCCTCACTCCTGAAGGCGTGCTGAAGCTCGATGTCAGCGGCCATCTGAAGCCTGGTATTCCTGTTTGTCCTCCAGAAGGTGACGCAGGTACAGGTATGGTGGCTACCAATGCTGTTCGTCAGCGCACTGGTAACGTGAGTGCTGGTACATCATCCTTCTCTATGATTGTGCTCGAGAAAGAACTCTCCAAGCCTTACGAGATGCTTGATATGGTAACTACTCCTGATGGTTCTCTCGTTGCGATGGTACACTGCAACAACTGCACCAGCGACATCAATGCATGGGTTAAAATCATGAAGGAGTATGCCGAACTGCTTGGCGTAGAGCAGAGTACTTTCGACCTCTACACTCGCTTGTTCAATGCTGCTCTCAATGGCGATGGTGACTGCGGTGGCGTTATCAGCTACAACTACATCTCTGGAGAACCTGTCACGGGTCTCATGGATGGACGTCCACTCTTCGTGCGTTCCGCTAACGATAAGTTCAACCTTGCCAACTTCATGCGTGCTCACCTCTACGGTGCCATTGGCGTGCTGAAATTAGGTAACGACATCCTCTTCAACGAGGAGCATGTAAAGGTGGACCGTATCATGGGACACGGCGGTTACTTCACTACTCCAGTTGTAGGTCAGCGTATGCTTGCTGCTGCCCTCAACACACCAATCTCCGTCATGGAAACAGCTGGCGAAGGTGGTGCTTGGGGTATTGCCCTTCTCGCTGCCTACGCAGTGAATAACCCAGATAAGCTTTCATTAGCTGATTATCTCGACCAGGTAGTATTTGCAGGAAACCAAGGCTCAGAAGTGAAGCCAAATCCAGAAGACGTGGCAGGTTTCAACCGCTACATGGAAAACTACAAGGCATGTCTCGGCATTGAGAAAGCAGCTGTTGAATGTAAAAAATAAAGCTAAACAAATATGAACGATATTAAAGTAATGAACAAGGCAGCGGACAACATTCGTATTCTCGCTGCATCTATGGTAGAAAAAGCAAAATCTGGCCATCCAGGTGGTGCTATGGGTGGTGCTGATTTCATCAATGTGGTTTATAGTGAATACCTCACTTACGACCCATCCGACCCTGAATGGAAGACTCGCGACCGTTTCTTCCTCGACCCAGGCCACATGGCTCCTATGCTCTATAGCCAGTTGGCTCTCATTGGCAAGTTCTCTCTCGATGAGTTGGCTCAGCTTCGTCAGTGGGGTTCCCCTACTACAGGTCACCCAGAGTATGAAATTGCTCGTGGCATTGAGAACACATCTGGTCCTCTCGGACAAGGCCATGCATACGGCATCGGTGCAGCCATCGCTGCTAAGTTCCTCGCTGCCCACACAGGCAATCCAGGCTTTGCAAAGGAAACCATCTATATCTACATCTCTGATGGTGGTATCGAAGAGGAAATCTCTCAGGGCGCAGGTCGTGTAGCTGCTAACCTCGGACTCGACAACATCGTCATGTTCTACGACTCCAACGACATCCAGCTCTCTACAGAAACTGCTGTCGTGATGAACGAGGACACAGCTGCCAAGTATCGCGCACTCGGTTGGGAAGTATTCGAAATCGACGGACACGATGTGGCTGCTATCCGCAAGGCTATCGACGCTGCAAAGGCTGTTGAAGGCAAGCCATCCCTCATCATCGGTAAGACCATCATGGGTAAGGGTGCTCTCCAGGCAGACGGTTCTTCCTACGAGCGCAACTGCAAGACTCACGGTGCTCCTCTCGGTGGCGACGCTTACAAGAACACAGTTAAGAATCTCGGTGGCGACCCAGAGAATCCATTCCAAATCTTCCCTGAAGTAAAGGAACTCTATGCAAAGCGTGCTGAAGAACTCAAGGGTATCGTGGCTCAGCTCAAGGCTGAAGAATCAGCATGGGCTGCTGCTAATCCTGACAAGGCTGTACAGCTTGAGGAATGGTTCGCAGGCAAGGCTCCACAGGTTGACTGGTCGAAAGTTCAGCAGAAGCCAGGCGATGCAACTCGCAACGCTTCAGCTGCAGTTCTCAGTGTTTTGGCTGAGCAAGTTCCAAACATGATTGTTGCCAGTGCCGACCTCTCCAACTCCGACAAGACCGACGGCTTCCTCAAGAAGACTCACGCTCTTGCTAAGGGTGACTTCTCGGGTGCCTTCTTCCAGGCAGGTGTTGCAGAGCTCACTATGGCATGCTGCTGCATCGGTATGGCTCTCCACGGAGGTGTTATCCCTGCATGTGGTACATTCTTCGTATTCTCCGACTACATGAAGCCTGCTGTGCGTATGGCTGCCCTCATGGAGCTCCCAGTGAAGTTCATCTGGACTCACGACGCATTCCGCGTTGGTGAGGATGGACCTACTCACGAGCCAGTTGAGCAGGAGGCACAGATTCGTCTCATGGAGAAGCTGAAGACTCACAAGGGCAACAACGCAATGCTCGTGCTCCGTCCTGCTGATGCAGAGGAAACCACAGCATGCTGGAAGCTCGCTATGGAGAATGTCACTTCCCCTACGGCTCTCATCTTCTCTCGTCAGAACATTGCCAACCTCCCTGAAGGCAACGACTACTCACAGTCCGCTAAGGGTGCATACATCGTGGCAGGTAGCGAGGAGAACCCAGACGTGATTCTCGTAGCAAGTGGTTCTGAGGTAAGCACACTCGTTGCAGGTGCAGAACTCCTCCGCAAGGATGGCATCAAGATTCGCATCGTGAGCGTGCCTTCTGAGGGTCTCTTCCGCACTCAGAGCAAGGAATACCAGCAGAGTGTACTCCCAGCAGGTGTGAAGAAGTTCGGTATGACAGCAGGTCTGCCTGTAAACCTCATGGGACTCGTTCCTGAGAGCGAAGGCAAGATTTGGGGTCTCGAAACATTCGGTTTCTCAGCTCCTTACAAGGTACTCGATGAGAAGCTCGGTTTCACTGCCGAAAACGTTTACAAACAAGTGAAGGCGCTTTTGGCTTAATCTCAAGCCGTTAGGATAAAGGTGTCCTTAATTCTCAAGAAAGTATTATTTTCGTGGGTGCATCTCAATCATTGGGGTGCACCTTTTTCATTTACCTATAGCACCAGTTTTATAGCATGATTAAGTTGCTGTGGAGGGTGTGGCTCATAGTTGCTAAGGTTTCAGAGGATTGGTGTTGTTGAGATTGTGGAGAGGAGTTGGATTGGCGATGATTTGGAATAGGGTTGGTGATGGAAAGGAGTAAGTTTTGTGAAGGTAAGGGATAAGTTTGGCGGAGGCGAGGAGGAAGGTTGATGCTGAAGCCCTGTTCCAATCACAATGCAAAAATACGGAAAAAATTTGAAGTTTAACACCAAAGGTGTTAAAAACTTTTCGGATTTAACAATAATTAAGGATTTACCAACGGAAACAGCCCAGATAATTATTGAAATGATAATTACCCATGAACAACACATCTACTGACATTCTACTTTGACTCAAAGTGGAATCATTTTTTTCTATATTTCTACAATTCTACAATTTTACAAATTAGTTTTTTAGGGTATGGGAAAATGGGCGGAAAAATGAGGAACGAATTTTTAATTATATATATAATATTATATATATAATTAAATTTTATAATAATACTAATATTTTAATGATTTAATACTATTTTAACACTTCTTCTCTCCTTCATCTTCTTCCCCCGACTCACCCAAACTTGATTTTTCTTCCTTGAGTCAAAAACAATAAAAACAAAATATAAATTGTAAAATTGTAGAAATGTTGAAAGTTGGAATGGGTGTGGTTCTGTAACACCGTAGCGTTTTTGTAGGGTTGTAAGTTTGTTGTATTTTTAGGGTTAAAACACTTGTACAATTCAAAATAAAATAGTATATTTGCAAAGGATTTAGGAGAAGGGTGGTTTCGCATCAAAAGCCAAAAAATAATGATGCATTCAGGCGATACTTTGTCACTTTAAACCATAAAGCCTTTGACATGACATACATTATTATTTCACATAACTAACAACTATCATTATTAAATCAGTATTGCGTATGAAGAAAATCTTTACTCTCGCTGCTTTGCTCTTCGCATTGACTATCAATGTGGATGCACAGTATCGCAAGTCGTGGGACTTCACGAAGTGGAGCGATGCGACTCACGCCAACCTCATTGCAGGTTCCGACTGGAGTGACATTGAAAAGGCTGCTGACACAGCACCAACAGACATCTCTAAGGAAAACTGCTTCTGGCAGGTGGGCAATTCATCGGCAGGTATTTCACCTATGACAGCCAACGGTGAACCAATCAAGGAGTTGGAAGGCTTGAAGTTCATCAATTCCACCTCCCGTTCTTTGGCTATCGCAGTCAACTATCCAGCTACATCACTCGGCGAATACCACGGACCATCCTATCTGTGGTTGGGAAGCAAGAACGTCAACTACTTCGTCATCCCAGGCGTTGAAGCTGGAACTACCATCAAGATTGGTCTTGAGAGCCACAAGCCAGCAGAGGCACGCGGTGTGCAGCTCTTCGTGGGTGAAGGCAACTCGGGAACTCAGTTGATGGACCCAGATGGCGTGGCAGTCCCTACTCCAACCACATACGAGGAATATACTTGGTACGTTCCAACTGACCTCACCGACACTCCTAACGAGGATGGAACTTACAACGTGACGGTTCGCAACACAAATGGATGCCACCTCTATTTCATTCAGGTAGGCGATGGCGATTCTCCTGAAGTTCAGGATGCCAAGAAGGTGGCTTACGTGGCTTCTTCCGAGGACCCTTCGAACGATGGCGACTTCGCTTGGATTTATGTCAGCTCCATGTCGGGTATCGAACCAACAATCGTGTTGAGCTCTACTGTTTCCTCTCTCGAAGAGCTTCAGGCTTACGACCTCGTGATGATTTCTCCAACCGTGCAGGCAACTGATGCAATCGTTCCTACTTTGAAGTCTGCTATCGCTTACGAGCCAGTGCTCAACCTCAATGCAGCTCTCTACGCAGCATGGGGACTTGGCGAGGTGGCTGCTACGGATGCAACGGTGGCAACTGTTTCTGACCTTGAGAACGAACTTTTCGAAAACATCGACGTGACAGCAGGTCTCGTGATGCAGAACTCAGTGGGTATCACTGGTGTGAACCTTGGCGAATACTTTGCAAACGACGTTGTATTGGCAAATGCTGGCGATGCTGTGGCAATCCACAAGCACAACCCTGCACGCAACTCTTACATGTTCCTTGCCTACACAACGGAGGCATTGGTAGATGCTGACCAGGACGTACTCTCTACCCTTCTCACGAATGCCATCAAGATTGTGGCAGACACAAAGAAGGACGTAACCTCTGCTCCTGCTCCATCTATCAGCCAGGACAACCAGAACGGTCTCACTGTCGTCACTATCTCCGACGTGAATGCTGATGCTGTGGTTCGCTATACCGTGGATGGAAGCGACCCGACTGCTGAAAGCCCAATCTACACTGATGCTCTCTTCTTCACTGCTCCAGCTACCGTGAAGGCTATCGCATTCGTAGATGGCTACAACCCAAGCAACATCACAACTGCTGAAGTAGCTATCTACACCCAGGCAGCTGAACCAAGCATCGAGGTGGCTCAGAATGGCGCAGAAAGCACCGTTACCATCACGGCAGAGGAAGGCCTCAACATCTACTACAACTTCACTGGCAATGCAGATGCTGCCAAGAGCCAGGCTTACACAGAGCCTATCGTCCTCACCGAGCCTACTTACGTGTATGCATTCACAACTGCTAATGAGAAACTCAACTCCGTCATTGCATCGCGCTACGTAGCTATCGCAACACTCAATGCTCAGACCATCCGCCTCGACACCATTGCTCACTTCGACGCAAGCGTTGGACCTTGGTTCGTGGATGGCACAGAGAATGCCGATTCACTTGGCAATGGTAAGAACTCCGCTTACTACTTCTGGGGCAAGAACGCATGGAACTACTACAGCACAGAAATCGACCACGAGGAAACTGTTGTAGGCAGCGAGGGACAGGACAGCACAGTTTATTACTACAAGCCAGACCCAACGGCACTGAAGTACATCTATCCTCTCACCGACACTCCTTGGAGACTCAAGAGCCAGGGACAGGTACTCACGGGCGAGCTTACCCTTGCACCTGAATATGCAGTCGGCAATGGTGCTACAGGTCGCTATGCAGAAACCGCAGAGGACAACATTGGCAACCCATCGAAGGGTGTGATGACATTCGGCGGCAAGACTTCGGGCGAGCCTTACACGGCAGCTATCGAAACGACGAAGAAGTTTGCTGGTCCATTCGACGTTGTGGTTTACATTGGTAATGGTAACAGCGGCAGCGCAGGTGTGATGGAAGTGCAGACTTCTACGGATGCTGAAAACTGGGAAACACTTGGAACACTTGCATTGGCAGGTACTCAGCGCTATTGGAAGAAGAACCGCGTGGCTTACGAAGGCACAGACGAAGTGTATGTGCGTGTAGCTCAGACAGGCGGTGGCACAAAGGCTCAGGTGTATGACATCTTGCTCTTCAACAACGGCGAACTCTCCAAGGCTTACGACCCAGTGATTTACGAAGGAATCGTTGGCACTACTGCTAATGCTGAGGTGATTGCTACCGAGGTATTCTCCATCGACGGCATGAAGCTCTCGCAGACTCGCAAGGGCATCAACATCGTCCGTCAGCGTCTCAGCAACGGCACAACTCGCACCAGCAAAATTCTCGTGAAGTAAGGTAAGAGTTTTACTATTGCTTCACTGACTCAAGCAATGCAGGCACCACGCTTATGTGGGTGTCTGCATTTTTTATTTCTCAAAATTTCATTTATCAATGAAAAGTTGTATCTTCGCAACATAAATCAAAGCATTGTTTCACAAAATCATTCTACTCACCATGAAACCCACTCGCTCGCTCCACATCGCTTGGCTGATGCTCGCATCCCTACTGAATTTTGCATCCCTATCAGCCCAGAACTACACAGACTTCGTAGATCCTCGCATCGGTACGGGAGACCACGGACATGTATTCGCAGGAGCTAATGTGCCTTTCGGCATGGTGAATGCAGGACCTACCCAAATCAAGAGCGGATGGGACTGGTGCTCGGGCTATCATGAGAGCTGCGACACGATTGTGGGATTTGCTCAGACACACCTCAGTGGAACGGGTTGTTCCGACTTGGGCGATATTGCCTTGATGCCTACGCAGGGAAATGTGGAACTGACTCGCGAAGGGATTGCGTCGAAATATAGCCATGCGAGGGAGACACTGCGCCCTGGATATTATCAGGTGATGCTGGAACGCTTCGGCATCAACACGGAAATCACAGCAACTCGCAGAACGGCACTCTATCGCTTCACATATCCGAAGCAAGGGGATGAAAGACTCATTGTGGATTTGCAGAATGGTGTGGGCGACAGGATGATGTCGGGCAACTTGACAAGGCTGAATGACACGACCTTTGTGGGGTATCGCATATCGCATGGATGGGCTGACGTGCAGCATGCTTACTTTGCCTTCATCGTGAATCGACCTGCCTTGAAGGATGTGAGGAAAAAGGGACAAATCCATGAACTGAAATTTGCACCAAAGGGAAATGAGCCACTGATGCTGAGAATTGCACTTAGTCCTACGTCGGAACTCAATGCACTGATGAATCTAAGGGCAGAGGGAACGGCTATGTGGAACTTTGAGCAGGAATGCAAGCAGGCTGATGCAGCATGGAACGAGGAACTGGGACGCATCGACGCAAAGTTTGCCAAGGAGAAGGACAAGAGGATTTTCTACACGGCGATGTATCACTTCATGGTGGCTCCGCAGACTTGGGACGACGTGAATGGAGACTGGAGAGGTGCAGACAATCTGACGTATAGGGCTGATGCAACGTATCGGAACTCTATACCAAGTGTGGCAAGGAGAAAGGCGGGTGGGAACTCGTATCTCACCACGCTGAGTCTTTGGGACACCTATCGTGCTGCTGCCCCACTCTCAACGCTTGTGCTGAGCGATATGATGCCAAGCATAGCTTCCACTTATCTGAGAATCTATCGGGAACAGGGAAAACTGCCCGTATGGCATCTGATGTCGCAGGAAACGAATTGCATGGTGGGATGCCCTGCCGTTCCTATCTTGGCAGACTTGTATCTGAAGGGATACATCCCAGAGGAGGACAAGATGCTGGCATTGCAAGCTATGGTTTCCTCGTTGCTGATGGACGAAAGAGGATTGGATGAAGTGAGACAATATGGATATTTGCCTTACGACAAGACGAATGAGCACGCATTATCGAAGACCTTGGAATATGAATTGGCAGACTGGAGCGCTGCACAGGCACTCAGACAGGCTTCGAAAGAGGGAAAGGGAAGAAACACGCTGGGCAGAGCCTTGGAGCACTTGGGAGTCTTGGAGGATTTGCCTGTGGGAAAGGGCGAAACGTGGAAAGTGAGAGGCAGAGGAAATGTGATGATTTCAGAAATGAGTGTGGATGAGTTGGCAGAATATTTTGAAAGGAGAAGCAAGAACTACAAGAGGCTTTGGGACCCTCGCGTGCGCTGCCTGAGAGCATTGGATAGCCAGGGGAATTTCCGAGGCATTGAGGGATTCAACCCTGCCTATCAGACGACGGACTATACGGAAGGAAACCCTTGGCAATACATTTGGTTGGTGCCTCAGGACATGGAGGGATTGGTGCAGACATTAGGTGGAAAAAAGGCTTTCTTTAGCAGGCTCGATTCCCTTTTCACTGCTCCAAGCGATTTGAATGCGGAAGCAAATCCCGACATCACAGGACTCATCGGACAATATGCTCATGGAAACGAACCAAGCCACCACATTGCCTACATTTACTCTCTGTTAGGACAGCCCAAGAAAACTGCAAAACTGGTAAGGAAAATTATGAGGGAACTCTATACGGACCAACCTGCAGGCTTGTGCGGAAATGAGGACGTGGGACAAATGTCGGCTTGGTACATACTCTCTGCATTGGGATTCTATCAGTTGGAGCCTTGTGGAGGAAGGTATGTGATGGGTTCGCCACTCGTGGAGGAAGCAACCTTGCGAGTGGGCAACGGGAAGAAGTTCCATATCAAAGTGCATGGAAATTCCGACAAGAGGATTTATGTGAAGAAGGTGATAGTAAATGGAAAGAGAATTGAAGATGGAATCCTGAAGCACGAAGATATTGTGAAGGGTGGAAAGATGGAAATGTGGATGGGAGGAAGATAAAAGTGAAAAGTGAGAAGTGAAAAATAAGCAATGGGACAATGAAGAATTATCGAATCGTTATTGCAGTGATTCTGCTTACCATTTCCTGTAGTAGTGCAAGTGGGCAAGCTGTAGAGAAAGCATCACTTCGCCCTAAGCAAGAGGAAAGATTGTTTAGGTCGAAAGCTGTGGATAGAAAAACCAAGGAAATGATGAAGAAGATTCCCGATGCGGAGGTGGCTTGGATGTTTGAGGGATGTTTTCCCAATACCCTCGACACGACAGTACACTTCAAGGAGGGAAAGAATGGAGAGGAGGATGACACCTACGTGCTCACAGGAGATATTCCAGCCATGTGGCTAAGGGATAGCGGTGCGCAAGTGTGGACTTACCTGCCTTATATCAAGGATGATATGGCGTTGCAAAGATTGATTCGAGGCGTGATATTGAGGCAATTCCGAAGCATTAGGCTCGATCCATACGCAAATGCATTTCTGATTGATGAGACACAGGAATCGAACTGGAAAAGCGACAACACAAAGATGCTGCCAGGAGTGTGGGAAAGGAAATATGAGATTGATTCACTGTGCTATCCCCTGAGATTGGCATACGCATACTGGAAACTGACAGGAGATGATTCGATTTTCGATGAAAACTTCGTGGAGACGTTACAAATGATTCTCAACACGTTTGAGGAGCAGCAAAGGAGGAAAGGACCTAAAACGAGTTACAAGTTCACACGCAGAACCACCTCGCTCCACGACACAATGGAGAACTATGGATATGGACATCCTGCCAAGTATTGCGGGCTGATTGCCTCTGCTTTTCGTCCTTCCGACGATAGCACCATATTACCTTTCCTTGTACCCAGCAATTTCTTCGTCATCAATGTGATGGAAAAGATGATGGAGGTAGTGAAGGAGGAGGAACTGCTGAAAAGAATGAGAAAATTGGTGGAGGAAGTGAAACGAGGCATTGAGGAATATGCCATCGTGGAGACAAAGAATTTCGGAAAGGTATATGCTTATGAGGTGGATGGACGAGGAAATGTGTTGCTTATGGACGATGCCAATGCACCAAGCCTTCTCTCCCTTCCCTATCTGTGCGACATGCCTCTCTCCGACCCTGTCTATCAGAACACACGCAGGATGATTCTCTCGGAGGCAAATCCTTATTATTTCGAGGGAAAGGAAATCGTGCTGGAAAATGGAACAAGGGTAACACCACGAGGCATTGGCTCCCCTCATACGGGATATGACATGATTTGGCACATGAGTATCATCATGCGCGGGCTTACGACGGAAAATAAGGAAGAAATGGAAGAATGCCTCCTAATGCTAAAAGCTACCACAGGAGGAAAGGGATTGATGCATGAATCGTTCCAAAAGGACAATCCAACTCAGTTCACACGCTCTTGGTTCTCGTGGGCTAACGGACTATTTGGAGAATTGGTAATGAAACTGTACGACGATTGATTATCTCACCTTTCTCTTATACTCCTTCCAACGAGCACGAATATTATTCACATAGTTATAAGTCTCAGAACCACGGAAATAGCCGTGCTGAGCAATTGAATCATTATAATATTCGCTCTGCGACATCAGCAACACATATTCATCCACATTTCCAAACCATCGATTAGGATTCTTGCCATATTTCTCAGCAATATGACGAGCGTCATCCACATGCCCAGCACCCGCATTATAGGCAGCAAGCACAAAATTGATGCGCTCATCTCGGTCCTTAATGAATGAATAGTATCTGTTAAGATTAGAAATCAGTTTCACTGCACCACGAATATTGCTTTCTGCATTGAAAACCTCAGACTTTGCCACACCCATCTCCTCTGCCGTACCAGGCATCAATTGCATCAATCCCAATGCACCCATCCAAGACACAGCCTCGGGGTCGAATGCGGATTCCTGATAAGCCTGAGCAGCCAAGAGTCGCCAATCCCATCCACAATTCTTAGCATAGGTCTTGAACATCCTATCGTATTCGGAAATCTGACCCTTCGCAAGATTGAGCACAGGACTCTTCGGATTACGTCGAGGAGCCAATTTCTCACCTTTCTCATCCGCAACGCGAGGCATCGAAAGATGGAAGAAATCCGACTCGTTTTGTGCAAGCCACTGATTGAGTGTGTCTGCCAATTGGTTGGAATTAGGACGCACAGCCCAAGCCATTTCGTGAGCAGAGACAAGTGAGAAGTCCTTCAACAATGTAGCAAGTGAATCTACAAAATGCGTAATAGGAATTACACCGCAAAACTTCACCTCTTGTGCCAAGGAATCCTCCACTGGCATCTGATAAGCGACCAAATCGCCATCACCCTTTTGAAGTTTCAGCAACATCTCATTCTCGCTCCTACAAACATCCACACGTACAGACACTCCTATACTGCGAGCAAAGACATCTGCCAATTTGTACTGATTGCCGAAACTCTCACCTTTATACTCAAAATAGCTGATAGGACCATACAAAGTAAGCACAATGAGTTCCCCACCCTCCTGAATATCCGCCAAGTCGAAATCGGCACCCAAAGATGCAGGTGACCTCTTTGCTTCGAAAACTCCATTTGCTACCTGACTGTTTTCCTGACTACACGAAAACATAATGCATGAAACGACAAGCGCCATACAGAACACACAAAACAACACGGAACACAAGAGTGATTTACGCATAAAAGAAGACTAAATCAGGCGGATTTTCTATTTGGTAAACTCGAAAAACGCTGCAAAATTAGGTTTTTTTGCTGAAATAAGAAAAAAAATATTAAAAATTCTTTTGTAAAACAAAATATTTCTATAAATTTGCAAACTTTCAAAAATAAAAACGACAATTATTCCAAGGAATATCACCTATTTGTCGCATCTGTTATTAGACTCATTATTGATTCAAGACTTTTAAATTAAAAATAGAATTTAGAGATAAAACGGTTCTCACAAAGTAACATTTTTTACACTGTTTCTTATCACATGAGAAAATCCAATCTCCAATGATCTAAAAACCATAACGTTTGAAATTGAAAATATTCGTTCAACAAAAACGTAAAAAATATACTACGTTTTTATTAATGTAGTTTTGTCGTGTTTTATTTTGTGTTTGTGTTGTGGCTATTCTTTTGCGTGAGCAAAGGGATAGCCCTCTTTTTTAAGCCAATTCCAAATAGCGAAGAAGTTATTCCCCACTAGCGAAAGAGTTATTCCCCACTAGCGAAAGAGTTATTCCCCACTAGCGAAAGAGTTATTCCCCACCAGCGAAAGAGTTATTCCCCAATGGCGAAGAAGTTAATCCCCAATCTATTTGATTTTCTCCAAAGCTTTCAATTCTTTGCCCTTATTTAATTTAAAATAGGTTTCACGGAGTCCTGAAAGCCAAAGATCCTGATTGTTTTCATCAAATTTGCGGGCTGACTCGTATGCCTTCATAGCATCGGAATACATGTTATTGAGTTTGCGGCGATTGGATAAGTAATTCTTATCCCCTAATTTCAAACCAGCGGAATTATAGAATTGATGCGCCTTGTCGAGATATACGTTACCCAATGCGGAAAAGGACTCTGCATCATCTGCCTGAATCTGAATGGCTTGTTGATAAGCCACAATAGCGGAATCAGTTTGGTTGAGACACTGATGTACTTTCCCCTTGAGATACCAGAACTTGCGGTTTCGAGCATCTACCTCGATGACTCGATTCAACACAACAAGTGAGGAATCGTACTCATTGATGGAATTATAATGGCTTACCAATGTGGCATAGAAAAAATCATTGAGGGGATAGAGTTCCAAGCCTTTTCTCAAAGTGCTGATATAGCGTGCGGAATCTCCAAGTTGCTGATGGGATTTGGCACAGATTTCATACATCAAGGCACGATTGATGCTATCCTGAATTGCCATATCAAAATGACGCATCACGAGAGGGTATTGCTTGGCTCCGTAAGCTGAAATGACGGCGAGTTTTGCCAATTCAACGCTATCCGCATCGATGGAAGGAATGGTTTTCTTTCCGACATGGGAAGTGAGGGAATGGCCTATGGTGTTGATATACATGTCGAAATACTGGATGGCATTGGCATAGTCCTTCCTCTTGTAGAACCATTTGCCTCCACTCTTCAAGTTGTTGCGCAAGGAACTCAATTCATCTCGAAGTTGATTCGTGTATTTGGGTTTCACCTTTCCTTTACGATTAGGAAGCTGGTCGAGTGAATCGGTGCGCAAGCCATACGTGTAGGTGTTGAGAATATATGAGAAATACTTGGCTGTATCTGGTTTGTTGTTGAGATATATCTTTCGGTTCTCAGCCTTCTGCAAACCAAATTGAGCCATCGTTTCGTAATTCATCAATTCAGCATCCTTCTGTGCTTCGGGATATTTTTTGAAAGCATTTTGCAGCACATTATCTACTTTGGCATAATTCTGCGCTTTGTTGTAGGACTTCACTTCCGAAAGAATTGTTTTTTTCTTATATACTTCCTTTGGTTTGTCGTCTTTAGCCTCACCCCCGACCCCTCTCCAAGGGGCGAGGGGAGTAGAATGAATAATGATGAAAGAAAAAAAAAGAATGATGAAATAAAGTGATTTTGCCATGTTCTATCCTATTTTGAATGCAAAATTAGATAAAAAAAATTAGGTTTTAAGAAAGCCCTATCTATTATGTGGAATTTTTTGCGTATTTTTGCAGAAAATTGCAAATATTAAGAAACAAAACATATATATGGATAATAATCAGCGATATATGATGCGAGGCGTAAGTGCAGCGAAAGAAGATGTACACAACGCCATCAAGAATATCGACAAGGGCATTTTTCCTCAGGCTTTTTGCAAAATCATCCCCGACATCTTAGGGGGTGACCCAGCATATTGCAACATTATGCATGCGGATGGTGCGGGAACAAAATCGAGCCTTGCCTACATGTATTGGAAAGAGACGGGCGACTTGAGCGTATGGAAAGGTATTGCGCAAGACGCTCTTATCATGAATACAGACGATTTGCTCTGTGTGGGTGCAGTGGACAACATCTTGGTATCGAGTACGATAGGTAGAAACAAGATGCTCATTCCTGGTGAAGTGATTTCTGCCATCATCAATGGTACGGATGAACTTTTGCAGCAGATGCGTGATATGGGAATAGGCATTTATGCAACGGGTGGAGAAACAGCAGATGTAGGTGATTTGGTGCGCACTATCATTGTGGATTCTACAGTGACATGCCGCATGAAGCGCAGCGACGTGATAGACAATGCGAATATTCGCCCAGGAGACGTGATTGTAGGACTTTCGAGTTGTGGACAAGCCACTTACGAAACAGAATACAATGGTGGCATGGGAAGCAATGGACTCACGAGTGCTCGCCATGATATGTTTGCGAAGTATCTCGCCATGAAATATCCTGAGAGTTTCGACCATCAAGTGCCTTCGGAACTCGTATATAGCGGTAAATATGCACTGCAAGACAAGGTGGAAGGCGCTCCTGTAAGTGCAGGAAAACTGGTACTCTCCCCTACCCGTACTTATGCTCCAGTGGTGAAGAAATTGCTGGATGAGTTGCGTCCTCAGATACATGGTATGGTGCATTGCACAGGTGGTGCCCAAACCAAAGTGCTTCACTTTGTGGGTGAGAATTGCCGAGTGGTGAAAGACAATATGTTTCCTATCCCTCCACTCTTCAAGGCGATTCAAGAGCAAAGTGGAACGGAATGGGCTGAGATGTACAAAGTGTTCAACATGGGACATCGACTTGAGGTGTATCTCTCACCAGAACATGCAGAGAAGGTGATTGAAATCTCGAAGAGCTTCAACATCGATGCCCAAATCGTAGGACACATTGAGGAAGGCAAGAAGAGTTTGCTCATCAAGAGTGAATATGGAGAATTTGAATACTAATAGAGCTTATTTCAATGGCAAATAGTAATATACTTGACAAACTGGATGGAATTGTTTCACGATTCGAGGAGGTATCGACATTGATTACCGACCCAAGCGTGATAGCAGACCAAAAGCGATATGTGACTCTCACCAAGGAATACAAGAATTTGGAGGATTTGGTGAAGGCTCGACAGGAATACATCGATTGCAACGCTCATTTGGAAGAGGCAAAGGAAATGCTCACCATGGAGGATGACCCAGAGATGAAGGAAATGGCACGTGAGGAAATTGCCGCTAACGAGAAACGTATTCCTGAATTGGAGGAGGAAATCAAACTCTTGCTCATCCCTGCAGACCCAGAAGACGGAAAGAATGTAACGATGGAAATCCGTGGAGGTACGGGTGGCGACGAAGCAGCCCTCTTTGCTGGAGATTTGTTTCGCATGTATTCTAAATTCTGTGAAATCAAAGGTTGGCACGTGGTGGTGTCGAGTTTCAGCGAAGGTGCTTCGGGAGGCTATAAGGAAATCATCTTCAACGTGACAGGTGAGGGAGTTTATGGTATTCTGAAATACGAATCGGGAGTGCATCGTGTGCAACGAGTACCTGTGACAGAAACCCAAGGACGTGTACATACTTCAGCTGCCACCGTTGCCGTGTTGCCTGAGGCAGAACCTTTCGACGTGCAAATCAACGAAGGTGAAATCAAATGGGATACGTTCCGTTCCTCGGGTGCAGGTGGACAGAATGTGAATAAGGTGGAATCGGGTGTGCGAGCTCGTTATATGTGGACCAATCCTAACACGGGTGAGAAGGAGGAAATTCTTGTGGAGTGTACTGAAACTCGCGACCAGCCTAAGAACAAGGAGCGTGCATTGGCTCGACTCCGCACTCGTATCTACGACAGAGAGCATCAAAAATATATTGACGACATTGCTTCAAGACGTAAAACGATGGTTTCGACAGGAGACCGCTCTGCAAAGATTCGCACTTACAATTATCCTCAGGGACGCATCACGGACCATCGCATCAACTACACGATTTATAATCTCGCTGCCTTCATGGATGGAGACATTCAAGACTGCATCGACCACCTCATCGTGGCTGAAAATGCAGAAAGACTGAAAGAAGCTCAATTGTAATGATAATCCACTAAAACACACATAATATGACTCGTAAAGAACTCGTTGAACTCATCTATGCCAAGCAATCCTTCCTTTGTGTGGGACTTGACACCGATATTAAAAAGATTCCTCAACACCTGCTAAAAGAGGAGGATCCCATTTTTGCCTTCAACAAAGCTATTATAGATGCCACCTCGCAATATTGCATGGCATATAAACCCAACCTCGCTTTCTATGAGAGTAATGGTGTGAAAGGTTGGATTTCTTTTGAAAAAACCATTCAATATCTCAACAAGCACTATCCTCACCATTTCATCATTGCTGATGCCAAGCGTGGAGATATAGGCAACACGAGTGCGATGTATGCTCGTACTTTCTTCGAGGAAATGAACCTTGATTCACTCACCGTGGCTCCTTATATGGGTGAGGATTCAGTGAGTCCATTCTTACAGTACGAAGGCAAATGGGTGATTCTGCTTGCACTGACTTCCAACAAAGGTTCTCAGGATTTCCAACTTACCAGTGATGCAGAAGGAGAAAGGCTCTTCGAGAAGGTGTTGCGCAAGAGTCAGGAATGGGGAAACGAGGAAAACATGATGTATGTGGTAGGTGCCACACAGGGCAAGATGTTTAAGGACATCCGCAAGATTGTTCCTCATCATTTCCTTTTGGTTCCTGGAGTTGGAGCACAAGGCGGAAGTCTGGAAGAAGTGTGCAAATACGGCATGACAGATGATTGTGGACTCATCGTGAATTCTTCACGTGCCATCATCTATGCCGACAGCACAGAGAATTTTGCAAAGGTTGCTGCACAAAAAGCAAAGGAAGTTCAACTTCAAATGGCAAATGAATTAGCCAAGAAAGCAGCTAATTGATGAAAGTTATCAACGATCCAGTATTCGGATTTATACGCATACCAGAAGGGTTGCTTTTCGACATCGTGAAGCATCCCTATTTTTATCGTCTGAGTCGTATCAAGCAACTTGGCCTTGCCAGCGTGGTGTATCCTGGAGCACAGCACACTCGCTTTCATCATTCCATCGGTGCGTTCCATTTAATGACGCTTGCCATCCATTCTCTTAAGAGCAAGGGACATTTCATTTTCGATTCGGAAGAAGAAGCTGTGCTTGCTGCCATCCTTATGCATGACATCGGACACGGACCTTTCTCTCATGTGCTTGAAAACACCATCATCAGCGGAGTGAATCACGAGGAAATCTCCCTGCTCATCATGCAGAAAATGAATGAGGATTTTCGTGGACAACTCAATCTTGCGATAAAGATTTTCAAGAACGAATATCCAAAACAATTCCTTCATCAGTTGCTTTCCTCTCAACTCGATGTAGATCGCCTTGATTATCTCCGCAGGGATTCTTTCTTCACGGGAGTGACGGAAGGGAATATCGGTTCGGCTCGCATCATTGATATGCTGAGTGTGGTGGATGATCATCTCGTGGTGGAAAAAAAAGGTATCTATTCCATTGAAAACTATTTGGTGAATCGCCGCTTGATGTATTGGCAGGTGTATCTCCATAAGACTGCCGTTGCTGCGGAACATGTGCTTGTCAATGCCTTGCGAAGAGCAAAATATCTGGCTTCGCAGGGTGTGGAATTGTTTGCCTCTCCTGCCCTACACTATTTCCTTTATCATCATGTAGATAGAAATCTATTCTTCAATCAAGAGGAAGCTCTACAGAATTATCTCGCTCTCGACGACAATGATATTTGGTGTGCTTTGAATGTTTGGCAAAATCATTCTGACAGGATACTTTCAATTCTTAGCCAGGATTTCATACAAAGGAAAATCTTTAAGGTAGAAGTCAGTGAGGAGCCATTCACTGAGGAATACGTGGAGGAAAAGAAAGAGGAAATAGCCTCTGCCTTGAATCTCAACTTCGAAGAAGTGGAATATCTTGTAGCACAGAAAGAAGTGGGAAAAGACATGTATAACATCCATGATGATAAAATCGAGATTCTCCATAAGGATGGAACCACTGTGGATGTAGCGATAGATTCCGATATGCTTAACATCGAAACTTTATCGAAGCATGTCACTAAACATTATTTCTGTTACCATCGATTATCGTTTAACGTTTAAAGTTTAACGAGCCTCACCCTCAACCCCTCTCCAAAAGGCGAGGGGAGTAGAATGAAGAATCCTTATAAATCCTTGGTTAATTCTTCACTTCCTTGGTCGCCTTTGGCTCGAAATGAAGTTTAAAATTGACACGTAAATTTTTTTTTTAAATTCTAAATGAAAATTCTAAATACAATTTCAAGCGAAGCGCCCCAAATCCTTTTAAATCCTTTAAATCCCTGATTAAACTCAAAAACTTAAAAACTTAGTTTATACAAAAAAAGCGCATCGCTCTTTCGAGTAATGCGCTTTAGTTTTTGCTTTCCAGTTTGGAAATTATGCCTCAGCAGGAGTTTCCTCTGTTGCTGCATTTTCTTCAGCAGCCTTAGCAGCTTCAGCCTCTGCCTTGGCAGCAGCTTCTGCAGCCTTCTTTTCAGCTACCTTCTTAGCAATTTCCTCATTGACCTTCTTCTCTGCAGCAAGACGCTCAGCAGCCTGTGCCTTCTTGTCCTGAGCCTTCTTGTTCTGAGCAGCAGCAAGCTTGTTGTCCTTTTCCTTCTTCCAAGCTTCGAACTTAGCATCAGCAGCTGCTTCGTCGAAAGCGCCCTTCTTCACACCACCGAGGAGGTGCTTCTTGAGATAAACGCCCTCGCCAGAGAGGATGTTGCGAACGGTGTCTGTAGGCTGAGCACCAACGAGTACCCAGTAGAGAGCACGTTCGAAGTTCAAATCAACTGTTGCAGGATTGGTGTTTGGATTGTATGTACCAATCTTCTCTGTGAAACGACCATCACGTGGTGCATTCGCATCAGCGATAACGATAGAATAGAAAGCATAGTTCTTTCTACCATGACGCTGCAATCTAATTCTTGTTGACATTTTTAGATGATTTTGTCTTTGTGGGAGAAATGTGCTCGACAAGCCTCCCGGGTTAATAAAATGATGATTTGAGTGCCGTCAACTCGTGACAGCGGCTGCAAAGGTACAACATTTTTCGGGAATGATAAAATCTCTGAACAAGAAATTCTTCTTCACCATCGAAAAAAGTGTAAGTTTCTACACATTATTTATAATTGGGATACGCTATCAGGGCATCAGAATCATCATTCAAGCATTCTTCAATCTGTGGCTGTCTGCTATTTCTCGTTCTCATTTCTTGATAAATTCGTTCAAACATGCATGAAATATGTACGAAATATGCGGATTTATTTTTATAGTTCAAAGCAAATCATTACATTTGCATGGTGAAATAAAATTGTAATCTCAAGTTTGCAATTAGACGTTTCATCTATGAATGAGACTTTAAAAGTTCTTAAAACTATCCACGTACAGCAAAATTCATAATGAAAAGCAAGATTGACCACAACGGTGTAGTAGAAAGCATCGAAGGCAATCATATCAAAGTGAGGATACTCCAGGCATCGGCATGCAGTGCGTGCCAAGCGAAAGCTTTGTGTGCATCGTCCGATACCAAGGAGAAAATCATCGACGTATGGGATGACAATGCCGACCAATATTATGTTGGGGAAAACGTCATGGCTTGTGGTTCCTTGTCGATGGGTCGCAATGCTGTCTATCTTGCCTTTCTCATTCCTCTCGTTTTGATGATCCTGTGGATGGTGCTGTCGCTGAAAGCGTTTCATCTCAGTGAACTTACCGCCATTCTTGGTGTGGGCATCATCCTTGCCATCTACTACCTCCTCCTTTCGGCATTGAAAGACAAATTGAGTAAGACATTCTCCTTTTGGATAGAGAAGCTTCAATAAATTATCAACAATAAATAACCAATAAACAAAACATTTATGAACGTAATTCTAATCGCTGTAATTGTTCTTGGAGCTATTGGATTGATAGCAGCCCTCGTGCTCTACTTCACATCCAAGAAGTTTGCAGTAAAGGAAGACCCACGCATTGGTCAGGTGAACGAAGTTTTGCCAGGTGCCAACTGTGGTGGTTGCGGATTCCCAGGATGTGGCGGTATGGCAAGTGCCTGTGTGAAGGCAGCCGACGCTGGTAGCCTGGAAGGACTCAACTGCCCCGTTGGAGGTCAGCCAGTGATGGAGAAAGTTGCAGCCATTTTGGGCATGAAGGTTGAAGCTTCGGCACCAAAGTTGGCTGTTGTGCGTTGTAATGGTACTTGCGAGAATCGCCCTCGCACCGTCATCTACGATGGTGTGAAGTCGTGTCGCATTGCCAACACCACTTGCATGGGTGAGACCGCTTGTGCTTACGGATGTCTCGGATGTGGCGACTGCGTGAATGCCTGCCAGTTCGATGCCATCAAAATGAACGAGGAGACAGGTCTGCCAGAAGTGGATTCAACCAAGTGTACCGCCTGCGGTGCTTGTGCTAAGGCTTGTCCACGCAACATCATCGAGATTCGTGTCGTGAAGGGTGCGAAGAAGATGGGTGTCGTGGTGGAATGTATGAACAAGGACAAGGGCGCTGTTGCCATGAAGGCATGTAAGGCAGCATGTATCGGATGTCAGAAGTGCGTGAAGGTTTGTGCCTTCGATGCAGTGCATGTGGAGAACAACCTTGCTTACATCGACCCTGAGAAGTGCCGCAACTGCCGCAAGTGTGAGCAGGAATGTCCAAAGAAGGCAATCCATGCGCTCAACATGCCTGTGCTGAAACCAAAGCCAGTAGAGCCAAAGCCAGCTCCAGCTGCTGCAAAGCCTGCTGAAGCTCCTGCCAAGCCTGCTGCAGCACCAGTCAAACCAACCACTCCTGAAGCACCAAAAGCTCCAGAGGCTCCAAAAGCAGAGGCATAAGGCTTCATAGTATCAGTTTTCAAAAAGTAACAAATAAAATCATCATAAATAGTGAAGACATTTAGAATTGGTGGAGTACATCCAGCAGAAAATAAATTGTCAGCCGCTGAACCAATCAAGGTAGCCGAATTGCCAAAAGTGGCAGTGTTCCCTATGGGACAGCACATCGGCGCACCTGCCAAGCCTGTTGTTGCCAAGGGTGACAAGGTGAAGGTGGGAACCATGATTGCAGAGGCTGGTGGTTTCGTGTCGGCACCTATCTTCTCCTCGGTTTCTGGAACAGTGCTGAAAGTCGATACGGTGGTTGACGCAAGCGGTTACGCCAAACCAGCTGTTTATATCACAGTTGAAGGTGATGAATGGGAAGAAAGCATCGACCGCTCTTCCACCCTCGTCACGCTCAACGACCGTCCTGAACTCACCAGCAAGGACATCATCGAAAAAGTGAAGAATGCGGGCATCGTCGGAATGGGTGGTGCATGTTTCCCTACTCATGTAAAACTCTCCCCTCCTCCAGGTTCAAAGCCTGAATGGGTCATCATCAATGCCGTGGAATGTGAGCCTTACCTCACTGCCGACCATCGCTTGATGCTCGAGCATGCAGACGAGATCCTCGTGGGTGTCACTCTTCTCATGAAAGCCGTGAATGTAAACAAGGGTTTCATCGGCATTGAGAACAACAAACCTGATGCCATCAAGTTGATGACAGAGCGTGCCAAGCAGTTCTCTCAGTTCGACATCGAAGTAGTTCCGCTCCAAGTGAAATACCCACAAGGTGGTGAGAAGCAGCTCATCGATGCCGTTGTAGGTCGTCAGGTTCCTGCACCTCCTGCACTGCCAGTCAGTGTTGGAGCAATCCTTCAGAATGTAGGTACTGCATACGCTGTCTATGAGGCAGTTATGAAGAACAAACCACTCTTCGAGCGTGTTGTCACTGTCACGGGTAAGAGTTTGGCACATCCAAGCAACTTCCTCGCTCGTATGGGCACACCGATGAGCCAACTTATCGACGCATGTGGTGGACTTCCTGAGGATACAGGCAAGGTGATTGGTGGTGGTCCAATGATGGGTAAGGCACTCATCAACATCGAAGTGCCAATCTGCAAGGGTTCGTCAGGCGTTCTCATCATGAAAGACAAGGAAGCTCGCCGTGCTCAGGCACAGCCATGTATCCGTTGTGCCAAGTGCGTAGGCGCTTGTCCTATGGGTCTTGAGCCTTACCTCCTCTCCAAGCTTTCTGCCTACGCTGATTGGGAAAGAGCAGAAGCAGAGGACATCGTAAGCTGCATCGAATGTGGTTCCTGCTCATTCACCTGTCCTTCTCATCGACCTCTCCTCGACCAGATTCGTCTTGGAAAATCTACAGTAATGGGTATCATCCGTTCCCGAAATGTGAAATAAAAGCCCCCCTCCGGCTCCCCCGAGTGGGAGAGAAAAACCATCCGGACGGGCAAAGCCTTCATTATCGTTTTCTTTTGAATTTTTTAAAAGTTTAAGGTTTATGGTTTTATGGGAGCTGAATCAGAACTACTCAGTGAAAACTCAAAAACTTAAAAACTTATCAACTAAAAAAACAATGGCTAATAAATTAACAGTATCATTGTCACCACACGTCCACTCTGGCGATTCAGTGAGCAAGAACATGTACGGAGTACTCATTGCGCTCGTGCCTGCCCTCCTCTGCTCGTTCGTCTATTTCGGACTGGGTGCAATCCTGGTAACAGCAGTGTCTGTTGCTTCATGTGTATTCTTCGAATGGGCCATCAACAAGTATATGCTGAAGAATCCTGAAACCACCATTTGCGATGGTTCCGCCATTCTCACAGGCGTATTGCTTGCATTTAATGTTCCTTCCAACATTCCACTCTGGATTCTCATCCTGGGTGCACTCTTCGCTATTGGCGTTGTCAAGATGACATTCGGTGGACTCGGATGCAACCTTTTCAACCCTGCACTCGCAGGACGTGCATTCCTTCTCATCTCCTTCCCTGTGCAGATGACCACTTGGCCAGTACCTGGACAAGCATTCATGACCATTGACGGACAAACGGCCGCTACTCCTCTTGCCCTGCTCAAGCAGATGGCAAAGTCGGGCGAAGTGTCCTCCCTCGCCGACATGCCTGATTCCCTTGCCATGCTCATAGGTAACACTGGTGGTGCCATGGGTGAGGTCTGCGAATTGGCAATCATCATCGGTCTTTGCTACATGCTCTGGAAGCGTATCATCACATGGCACATCCCAGTGTCCATCGTTGCTACTGTATTTGTCTTCGCTGGAATCCTCCACCTTGCCGACCCACTCCACTATGCAAGCCCAGTCTATCAGGTAGTCAGTGGTGGTCTGCTCCTCGGTGCAGTATTCATGGCAACAGACTACGTGACATCTCCAATGTCGAAGAAAGGCCAGATTGTATATGGTGTCGCTATCGGCTTCCTCACGATTGTCATCCGTACATGGGGTGCATATCCTGAAGGTATGTCGTTTGCCATCCTCATCATGAACGCCTTCACTCCGCTCATTAACACATATTTCAAACCAAAACGATTCGGGGAGGTAGTCAAAAAATGAAAAAGTTAGAATCATCACTCACCAATATGGCGCTCGTGCTCACCATCATCGCAGTGGTGGCAGGTGCAGCCCTCGCCGCAGTCAATGCAGTGACAGCGCCACAGATTGAGAAAATCAATGCCGACAACCTCGCAGCGGGCATCAAGAGCGTTATGGGCAGCGACAACATCACCGTTGCCGACCCACAGGAAAAGACCGCTACCGTAGCAGGTAAGGAAAAGACCTTCAACATCTACAATGTCACAGATGCCAGCGGTGCAAGCCTCGGCAAGGCAGTGCAGACCTCCGAGAACGGATTCGGTGGAGAGCTCCAAGTGCTTGTTGGCTTCGACAACGAAGGCACCATCCTCGGCTACACCATCCTCCAGCATGCAGAGACTCCAGGACTCGGTGCCAAAGCAGGCGACTGGTTCCAAAAGGAAAATGGCGAAAAGCGCACGGTGGTAGGAAAGAACCCAGGCAAGGTGAATTTCACTGTCAGCAAGGATGGTGGCGACATCGATGCCATCACCGCATCCACCATCACCTCCCGTGCTTTCCTGCTTGCCATCAAGAACGCCTACGACAATGTTTGTGTCACAGATGCCAATACAGGTGCAACAACCCAGGCAAAAAACTAAGAGAAAGGAGAAACAACTATGAACAAGTACTTAAAGATATTTAAGAACGGTGTCATCGACGAGAACCCAACCTTCGTTCTTCTCCTCGGTATGTGTCCAACACTCGGAACCACCGCATCCGCATTCAACGGACTCTCCATGGGACTTGCCACCACGGCAGTGCTCATCCTTTCCAACCTCATCATCTCCCTCATCAAGAACCTCGTTCCTGATAAGGTGCGCATCCCATCCTACATCGTAGTCATTGCCTCCCTCGTCACCATCCTCCAGATGGTCATTAAGGCATACGCACCCGAAGTAGATAAGTCCCTCGGACTTTTCATCCCGCTGATCGTAGTAAACTGTATCATCCTCGGACGTGCAGAGGCATACGCAGCGAAGAACGGTCCTGTAGAATCCATCTTCGATGGTATCGGCATTGGCATCGGTTTCTCCCTCGCCCTCACCCTTCTCGGTGCAGTTCGTGAATTCCTCGGAGCAGGTGCCATCTTCGGAGTCACCCTCCAGGGCGAGAACTACGGAATGCTCCTCTTCGTGCTTGCGCCAGGTGCTTTCCTTGCCCTCGGCTACCTCATTGCCATTGTCAATAAATTAAGGAGTAAAAAATAAGAATTATGGAATACATACTTATCTTCATCACAGCGATATTCGTTAACAACATTGTCCTGTCTCAGTTTCTTGGCATCTGTCCATTCCTCGGCGTTTCGAAGAAAGTATCTACCGCTTCTGGTATGGGACTTGCTGTTACCTTTGTATTGACCTTAGCCACCATCGTCACCTACCTCATTCAGAAGTTCGTGCTCGACCCAAACGGATTGGCATATCTTCAGACCATTGCCTTTATCCTCGTGATTGCAGCACTCGTTCAGATGGTGGAGATCATCCTCAAGAAGGTGTCCCCAAGCCTCTATCAGGCACTCGGCGTGTTCCTTCCGCTCATCACCACCAACTGTTGCATCCTCGGTGTGGCAATCCTCGTGATACAGAAGGACTACAATCTTTTGCAGGGTGTAGTTTATGCTGTTTCCACAGCACTCGGTTTCTACCTCGCCATGGTTATCTTCGCAGGACTTCGCGAGCAGCTCTCCATGACGAAAGTACCAAAGGCGATGGATGGAATGCCAATCGCGCTTGTCACCGCAGCATTGCTTTCCATGGCGTTCATGGGATTCAGTGGAGTGGATGGCGGTCTCAAAATCCTCTTTGGGCTCGATTAACCATCCAGTTCCGACAGCTTATGTGAAAATCGCAGACAGGTTTTCACATCACAAAAAGGTGCTCCCCATCAAGGTAGAGCACCTTTATTATTTCACGTACATAAGGGATTCACGGAAGTCAATCCCCTATAGCGTTGAAGTCGGTCCCCTATAGCGTGTAAGTGGTGAGCCTATAGCGTAGGAGTGGTGAGCCTATAGCGTATGAGTCGTGAGCCTATAGCGTATGAGTGGTGAGCCTGTAGCGTGGGAGTAAGTCCCTTATCAGGTTGGGGTGCATCCACGATAAGGAGGGGAAAAGCTGATTCCTTCCTACACTCCATGGGGTGTTAGCATCACCGAACTAAACCAAATTCATGGGTGTGTGGAAAAAATCATCGGCTATGGACAGTGAATCGATTTTGCCTACATCCAACAATCGCAAATCATCCTTTTCCACTCCTATGATTCGATGTGTGGCACATGACTGGAGGTAGAAGTCGATGATGGAGAAGCGGTCCTGCCATGATGCCATGTCGGGAAGAAGTGAGGGGGAGAATATATGTATGCCCGAAAATGCCAGTTTGCGATAAGGAGTGATGTCGGACTCCACGGATGGGAACGGACTCTTCACTTCTCCTGTTTTGATGTTGGTCCATCCCACCAATTCATCACGATCATTGAAAAGCAGATAGCGCTGGGTGTCTCGCTGACTCACCAAAAGAACGGCATCTGCCTGGGTGGAATAAGTGTGGTAGAATGCATGCAAATCGAGATTGTGGAATATATCGACATTGTGGACAAGGAATGGTTTTCCATCGGTGAAGAAGGGTCCCGCCTTCTTGATGGCTCCTCCCGTTTCAAGGAGTTGGTCTCGCTCATCGCTGACTTGGATATGTATGCCGAAATCCTGTTTTTCTGCCAAGAAATTGATGATTTGCTGTGCGAAATGGTGGACATTCACGACGATGTCTGTGCATCCGTTGGCTTTCAGGCGGTCAATGAGATGCTCCAGAAGGGGTTTGTTAGCTACGGGGACCAATGCCTTTGGCATCGTATCTGTCAGGGGCTTGAGGCGTGTGCCAAGTCCTGCAGCAAGAATTAATGTAGAAAAACTAACGTTTTTCATAAGTATTTAAGTATTTGAGTTCTTTTAAGGAAAGAAATTAGAATAATTGGAATAATTATATCAGAAATAATATGTTTTATTAAAACCACGAATTACTCGAACTTTCAGCTCGACGTAAGCCAAACCTGTAATTTCGTTAAACTTTAAACGTTACTGTTAAACGTTTTTCAGCACGAAAGTGAGGTTTTGTTCGCGGTGGTGGATGTGAACTTCAATGCCGAATTTGTGGTGGATGTGCTCTGCCACGTGCTGGGCGGAATAGACACTACGGTGCTGACCTCCTGTGCATCCAAAGGAAAGCATGAGATGGGAGAATCCTCGGTCGATGAATCGTTGCACATGGAAATCGACTAATCGATAAACGGATTCGAGGAATGTGAGGATTTCTCCGTCTTCCTCCAAGAAATCAATCACGGGCTGGTCGAGTCCTGTAATCTGCTTGTATTGCTCATAACGCCCTGGGTTGTGGGTGCTGCGACAATCAAACACATATCCTCCTCCGTTTCCACTCGCATCTTCTGGTATGCCTTTCTTATAGGAGAAGCTATAGACATCTACGACGAGTGGCGTGTCGGACTTCTTGCAATAGGTGGTGTCAGCAGCGAGTAGATCAGAAATTAATTTAGTTTTTGAGTTTTTAAGTTTTTGAGTTTTTGAGTTTTCGTCTATTAATAAAAGGGAGATTTCTTTTAGGTAGGGGTATGCGTCACAACTGCCATTGGCGATGCATTGGGAGAGGTTTTGAAGGGCTTGGGGTATGCTGTCGATGAAATGTTGCTTTTTCTCCCACAGTCCTCGGAAGCCGTATGCGCCGAGCACTTGGAGGGTGCGGAAGAGGACAAAGAGATGGAGCTTCTGCATGAAGTCCTTCTTGTCTATCTCCATGTAGCAACGTGCGGAAGTGATGTATTGGTCAATCAGTTTCTGTCGGAGTTCATCGGAATACTTCGCCGAAGCTTGCCAAAGGAAGGATGCCACATCGTAGTAGATGGGACCTCTTCGACCTCCTTGGAAATCAATATAGAAGGGACGTCCTTCTTTCAGCATCACATTGCGTGCCTGAAAATCCCGATACATGAAGCCCACTTCCTTCACTGCCAACAAATCGGCACAGAGACGACGAAAATCCTCCTCCAGACGTATCTCATGGAACTCTACGCCTGTGAGCTTCAAGTAGCAGTATTTGAAGTAGTTGAGGTCGAACATGACGCTTGTTTCATCGAAATACTTGGTGGGATAGCATTGCTCATAGACATATTCCGAAGCGGCTTCGAACTGGAATTGGGGTAGTTCGGAAATCACGAGCTGGAGCATGATTTCCTCCATGCCGTCGTAGTTCCCGTCGGATTCCCTACCCCGTCGGATGAAGTCGAAGAGGGATGTGCTGCCAAGGTCTTCCTGAAGATAGCACATGGAATCGTCGGAAATGGCATAGACGGCAGGAACAGGTAGGTGTCGTGCCGCAAACAGGAGTGCCAAGTTATAAAACGCTCGGTTCTCTTCTGCCGACGTGCCATACACACCAATGAGGGTGGATGCATCATCCTCGGTGATGCGATAATAGATGCGGTTGCTGCCTGCACCAGGCAAACGATCGACAGCAAGGGGTTGCTTTCCAAAAAAGGATTGATAAAGACTGACTATTCTTTCTTGTTCCATATCGACATCACTTTTCGCTTGATAGCAATCAAATTAAAAATTGAAACCAACAAAAGGAGTGCTATTCCTATGATGAATGCAGGCCACATGCTGGGTGCCTCGAAATCGGGGAAGAAGGATTGGAATTGGTGGAGATAGATGGAACGCACCACATAGAGCAATGCCAAGGCAAGCACCAAGACGAAGATGTTGAGCCCGACGGTAAGCCACTGATAAGGGCGTGACACCTTGGAGGGACTATACCCCAAGAGTAGCAGATTCTCCAGCTTAGTGTTGTTCTTTTCCACCAAAAGATAGATGCTCAGCATGAGAATATAGAACGACAAGATGCTGATAATCAAACCTATCGCCATGACGATTCCCACAATAATTCGGAGGATGAAAGTGGTTTTGGAGGCATCGAGCTTGTTCTCATCGGTGACGTAGTTATTCTCTTGCAGATAGGAGGTGATGCGCTCATCCGTAGGGTTATTCACTTGCAGGATGAGTCGGGTTGGCTCCGCAGCCTTCTTCTCTGCATACTTCTCGTTTGCCCAGAGCATGAACTTCTCAGGCACGAGGATAGTGTTGAGTCGACTACTGAATCCCACGATTCTGCCTTCAAACTCATCCACTTGGTCTTTTCCACGAATGGAGAGCATCAGCTTCATCGCTCCGAGTATGCCTTCGGAGAGTTTCGGCATATTGCGACTTTGGGCAAATCCGAAGTTATAGAGGTCGAGATAGTTACGAGGGATGATGATGGGAATGTCCTTTGCCCCTTCCTGATAGTCCCAGCTCTCGGTTTTCACATCCACAAACTCATCGGGAACGGATTCAAAGAACATCTCTGTGGAGAACCTGGAGAAATCCTGAATGTCGAAACGTGCACTCACGTCGAAAGCCGAAGGAATGAAGGCACCTATCTTCTCCACGAAGTCCTGGTTCTTCAGGTCTTTTATCTCGGACTTGGTGAACGCATTCGATTTGCCTGTGATGGTCGTAACGGCACCAATCTGCTTGTTAACAATGAGATAGTCCTCCTTCATAAAACTGTCCTCACCATTATATACAGACTGCGTGTCGATATAGAATTGTACGCCCAGAAGGACTATCAACATTCCCACCAAGTTGGCAAAGAAGAAACCTGCAAATTGGGGGACACTGATGTGCTGACGAAGTAATTTCCAAACTAATTTCATGTTTCCTATAGTCTTAACACTGCATCATAGGGCAGTTCCATTCGTTTACCAATACTTGTTACAATCAATCCTGCACCTTGCTTTTCCACTTCTTCCTGCAAGATGTCTGCCATGATTTGACTGTTAGAATCATCGAGGTGGCTGACGGGTTCGTCGGCAAAAAGGAAATCGAAGGGTTGGCATAGTGCACGAATCAATGCGACACGTTGCTGCTGTCCAAAGGACATCTGACCCACCAGTGCATTCTTCTTGTCGTCGATTCCCAAACGGTCGAACCATTCTTCAATGGTCTTTTTCTTTTGGAATCCCGTGAGTTTATTCTTCAGTTGCACATTTTCGAATGCAGAGAGCTCTGGGAAGAGTCGGAGGTCCTGCCACAACAACGAAAGATGCTTCTTGCGCTGATCCACCCACTGTTTCACGGTCAACTGAAGGATGTTCTGCTCATCGAAGAAGATTCTCCCTTGGTAATCCTTCCGATAGCCATACACGAAACTGCACAAGGAGGATTTGCCTGTGCCTGAATTGGCTTCCAAAAGACATGTCTTTCCCTTCTCGAAAATGATGTCCTTGAGCCACACATCGCTGATGATGTCGGAACGCTGGGCAAACACCTGAGGAAGCGTATGTTTGAGGATGATGGTATTCATATTTTTATAGCGTTTAACGTTTAAAGTTTAACGTTTAACGAAGTTTCAAGTTTTAAAATCCTTTTAAATCCTTTAAATCCTTGATTGGCTATGCCGAGCTAAAGGTTCACTTTTACTTTTTCAAAAGTATAGTTTAATCAAATTCTAAGAGGGATTTTAGAAGGGATTTTGATGGGTCCCTGCCTTGGATGCGGATTTCGAAATCACCCATCTTGTCGGATTTCATCACGATGCCCTGAATCTTATTCAGCAAATAGTCAGCACTCTTGCCTGAGAGGGAAGAACGAGTGTTGGAGAAGGCATCGAGGCTGATGTATGTGAACATCTTGGAACGATGGATTTCATCGGAATAGCTCTGCAAAGTATTACTTTTCGTTCCCAAGGCATTGTTTACGAAGGACTTATCTGTGGTGAAATACAGATTTTGGTCCTCCACACCCCAATTCAAACGATAGTCCGCTGCCGAAAGTTGATACAGGTTCCTTCCTACTTCTTGCATGGAGATGTTGTAATCCCGCATACTCTGCTTCCATTCTCCTACATCGTTCAGAAAATCGTGGTTTTCGATTTCTGCCATGGCAAGGAAATTCATATCTCCCCCACTCACTGCCTCAGCGGAATTCATCACAAAGGTGACATCGCCATCCACGGCTTTCAGCATCTTCTCTATATCCACGGCACGTTCCAATGCCCTCAGCCAATTCTTCATCGTTTCGTTTCTCTTGAGGGTGCTGAGAAGCCAGTCTCCATCGCATCCCAAAGTGGACCATACGAAAAAGCCGTCGGCTGAAGCATTCAGATATTTGCCAGAGATGGTGTGCATGTTCTTGTCCGCTTCATCAATCAATTGCTGAATGGCTGGATTGTCACTGAAAATCGATGAAACAAGACGAATGGCTCCCTTGTCGAAATGCACCGAAGAGCTGAGTTGCACATCCCCAAAGCGAACATTCTGTGGGAGCATGGTACTCATATATTTCTCAGCAGCTTCAGGCAGTGCGTTTGCCTTTGAGAAGAAACGAATGACTCCCTTTGCATCGGTCAATTTCGCATAGTTCTCACTTTGTTGGAACTGCTGAGTTTCATCCAACGAAAGCAAATGGGTCATCAAACTCTTCACGGCTGAAGGGTTATCACCCTTTGTAGGAACCATTAGAAGGAAGGTGTTGGCATCGAAAGCGAAATTGATTTCGCCCAATAGCATTCCCCATTTTTTGCCATCCTTCTCTGTCAATTTCGAACTGATTTGGAGTAAGCGCAAGAAGGAAAATGTGTCTTCCAAATCGCCATCATCAGCCACTTTCAGAGCCAATCCATAGCAATGGTTGGGAGTTTGGAACAGGTAGGCTGGCTCTCTGAAATCAAAGCCTAATTTGTTGGGCTCTTCCAAAAGAGCATCCATCTTCCTACGCATGGAACCCGTTGCCACCAATCCCATCCACTCCTTTGCCTGTTTCAGAATGGCTGAATGGGAAAGGTCTGCTTCTTCAATAAGCTCTCCTACATTCAGCGAAGCCACCATGTTTGCATCCTGAGGAATGACTGATTTATAGTCTTCCTTCTGGCAAGAGGCAAAAAACAGTAGGCTGACCAATGACAATAAGAAAAGAACTTGCCTTTTATTCATATCGATAAACATATATTCAGTTAAACAAATTCATTAAATGAACTGCAATGAGTGCGGCTGTTTCGGTTCTCAATCGGCTCTCACCCAAACTCACTGACTGGAAGCCATTGCGCTCTGCCTCCAACACTTCATCCACACTGAAATCACCCTCTGGACCTACCATCACCAAAGCATCCTCTCCTGCTTTCAGCACATCTTTTAGCAGCACTTTTTTGCCCAATTCAACGTCATTTTCTTCTCCGTAGCAATGGCAGATATATTTACCCCCTTTGAAATCCCGCTTCATGAAATCCTTGAAATCGGTCATTTCATTAAGAATCGGTTTCCATGCCTTATGGCTTTGTTTCATGGCGGAAATGAGAATCTTATTAATGCGCTCTGTCTTCAACACCTTGCGCTCGGAGAACTTGCAATTGAGGAAGGTCAGTTCATCGAATCCTATCTCTGTTGCCTTTTCAGCCAACCATTCCACACGATCCAAATTCTTTGTGGGTGCAATAGCCAAATGCAGATGCCCCTGCCATTGGCGAGGTTGTGGCAAGGTTTCTTTCAACTGATAGAAGCATCGTTTCTTCGTTGCTTCAGTGATTTCTGCCAGATAGAATGAACCTTTTCCATCCATCAGCATGATTTCATCTCCTGCATCTAAACGCAATACACGCACTGCATGCTGTGCCTCTTCTTCTGGCAACTCATGCGTTATTGCCGCATCGGGAGCGTAAAAGAAACGAACTTCTTTCATTTTGTGAGTTTTTGAGTTGATGAGTTTTTAAGTTTTTGAGTTCTTGCGATAAAAAGAAGGGAATTAGGCGAGATGATAATCTTTTGCTGGGTCGATTCGCACTGATTCGTTTAAAAGGAATTGAAGCATCAGTTTGAGAGCTTCTTGCGTTGCTCTTTCCACATTAGGGATTCTGCCTAAATCACCAGAAAGACGCTTTGTGAGGATGGAATCTCTTGAACCACATGCTATCCAAATGGTGCCAACAGGTATTTGTTCGGTTCCACCAGTAGGTCCAGCACATCCTGATGAAGCAATTGCATAGTCCGTTCCGAAGAGCTTGCAAGCACACTGCACCATCTCCTTCACAACTTCCTCACTCACCACATCATAAGTGTCAATCGTTTCGGGATGCACACCCAGCATCTCTATCTTCACCCTGTTCTGATAGGCAACAAGTCCTCCTTGGAAATAAGCCGAACTACCCGAAATCGCCGTTATTTCCGCAGCAATTCCACCTCCCGTACAACTCTCTGCAGTGCTCAACGTCTTCCCTTGAGCTATCAGAATTTCTTGAATGACAGAGGACACTTCCTCCGCCTTCCTCAAATGGGAAGGAGAAGCAGCTCCACAGCATGGGTTATCTATTTGCTCTGTATTCATAAGATTGCATGTTATATGTAACTACTCCCCTCCCTCTCAGGGAGGGGTAAGGGGGAGGGTCTAAGGGCAAGTGGGTGGGTCTTTTTTATTTTTCCATCCTTGCAAAGGCAGGTGCATCGATACTGCAAAATTGCCCGTCAAGATATTTGAAATAGCCCGTGATACCAATCATTGCAGCATTGTCTGTAGTGTAGCTGAATTTCGGAATGAAAATCTTCCATCCATAGCGTTTCGCATAATCCCTATATGCATTGCGCAATCCATTATTTGCCGACACTCCACCTGCCACAGCGACCTGTTTGATACCCGTATCTTTCACTGCCAAATTCAGTTTCTTCATCAGAATATCTACAATGGTTTTTTCCAACGATGCTGCCAAATCCTCCTTGTGGTGCTCGATGAAATCGGGATCTTCCTTCAACCAATCACGCAGAGAATAGAGGAAAGAAGTCTTTAGCCCAGAAAAACTATAATCATAACCTTTTATCTGAGGCTTGGAGAATTGGAATGCATCAGGATTTCCTTGTCGAGCCAACTTATCGATGATAGGTCCTCCAGGATAACCCAAGCCCATCACCTTTGAGCATTTGTCAATTGCCTCTCCTGCCGCATCGTCGATGGTTTGTCCCAAAATCTCCATATCGTTGTAGGCATTCACTTTCACTATCTGTGAATTTCCGCCACTCACCAACAAGCAGAGGAAAGGGAATGTGGGTTGGTCATTATCATCCTCACTCTCACGAATGAAATGTGCCAGCACATGCCCTTGCAAATGGTTCACATCAATCATCGGAATACCCAAAGCACGGGCAAATCCCTTTGCGAAGGAAACGCCCACCAACAGGCTACCCATCAATCCGGGCCCACGAGTAAATGCCACAGCGGAGAGTTGCTCCTTCTCTATTCCAGCACGCTTCAGCGCTTGGTCCACCACGGGAACGATATTCTGCTGATGCGCTCTCGAAGCCAATTCAGGAACCACACCACCAAATGCCTCATGCACCGCTTGACTCGCCGTCACATTCGATAGTAAAATACCATTCTTCAGCACCGCTGCCGATGTGTCATCACAAGAGGATTCAATACCTAATATATATACATCTTTCATTTTAAGTTTCAAATTTCAAGTCGTTGGTAAAAGGCTAAGGTCGAAGGTCAAAAGCTTGCCATCCGGATGGCTACCCTCCCCCTCGGGGGAGCCGGAGGGGGGCCTGAGGGCCTAGGAGCTTCGTTTTTTAGTATGTCAATATCTCCACTCCCGTGTCCGTCATCAAGAAAGTATGTTCCCACTGAGCACTTGGCAACTCATCTTCCGTTACCACAGTCCAGCCATCTTCCTCATCTACAAACACCTGCCAATCGCCCATATTGATCATCGGTTCAATCGTGAAAACCATTCCAGGAACCAGCAACATGCCCGTTCCCTTTTTTCCATAATGCAGAATGTCGGGTTCCTCATGGAATGCATTACCCACACCATGTCCACACAAATCACGAACCACGCTAAAACCATTCTTATGAGCATGCTTTGCAATGGCATTGCCTATATCACCCACAAAGCAATATGGCTTGCACACATTCATTCCTATTTCGAGGCATTCCTTCGCCACATCCACAAGTTTCTGCACCCGAGGTTCAGGCGTTCCTATCACAAACATTCGCGAAGCATCAGCAAAATAGCCATCGAGAATCGTCGTGCAATCCACATTGATGATGTCGCCATCCATCAGTTCCTCTTCATCATTCGGAATGCCATGACACACCACCTCATTGATACTCGTACACACACTTTTCGGAAAACCCTCGTAATTGAGTGGAGCAGGAATGCCACCATGCTCCACGGTGTAAGTATGTACCAGCATGTTAATGTCTTCAGTGGTCATACCCTCATGAATATGCGCTGCTACATGATCCAACACAGCGGTATTGAGCAAACCCGCCTTGCGGATACCTTCTATTTGTTCAGGAGTCTTAATCAAATCGCGAGTAGGTACGAGCTTACCCTTATTCTCCCAACCCATAATGATTTTATCCATCTCGGTGAGAGGTTCACCGGCAATCGTATGCCATCTGCGCTTTTGCTTTTTCATTCTATGATGGTTTTAATTTCAACGTTTTCTTTGTGCAAAGTTACAAAATAATCATTTCCACTCTCCCCTCTTTCACTTTTTTTATATAAAATAGCATGGTATATTTTGCCAAATCACATTCTTTCACTACTTTTGCCGTTCCAAACAGTAAAAATATCAAACCACAAAATAAAATGCAAAAGACAACACATTCATTCGAAAAGAGCAAACGGCGCTCTTCCCTTCTCCTCGGAGGAATTGGAGGAGGGCTTTCATTATTCATTCTTCTTCTCTCTGCAACCCTCCTCTCATGCCATGGAAATTCCAAAGGAAATGGGGAAAACGATAGCATTTGGATAGCACCTCATCAATCAGATTCCATCTTATCGCTCGATGATATAAACGCTTCGGAAACCTTACTTATCAATGGCGAGAAAATCAGTTATGTGTTTCGTATGTCACCTGCTGATTCCCTCCCTATCGTTACAAATCTCGATGGAACCCGATACAAGGACAATATCGTGAATCTCACCGTGAGTCGAGGGAATGACGTCATTCTCAAGCGAGAATTCACAAAATACTCTTTCAAGGACTATGTGCCAAGCAACGACATGTCGAATTGTGCACTCGTAGGCTTCAGCTACAATCTGAATGAAACCAACGATTCCACCCAACTTCGTTTCATTGCTACCGTAGGAGACCCAGACGAAACGGCTGGTGTGAACTATCCTACCGAAATATTGATTTCTCCGAATGGAAATATAAAGATGCAGGTAGCAAAAGACATCGAAACAGAGCCTGAATTCGATAATCTCAACGAAGAGCCATCCGAGGATGAGGGAGTCTAATCATACGCTTTACCAACAATACTACAACGGATTAGGGGACGCACAGAAGTACGTCCCCTATTTCGTATGGGTAATAAAAGAAGGATTAAAAAGAATATGCCACATTGACAGTGAGAGAGTTTGAAGCTATGTGGTATTTGCCCCAAGCAACACCCACTTTTACTCTCTTGATGGCAAGACCTCCACCCAGCGAAAAACCAGCCCAATGACTCTTGTCGTTAACCTCCATTTCGTAGGCACGGCGAGCATTATATCCTACTGCAATCCATGTTTGAGAAGAAGGGAAAATGTCGGCACCAATCACGAAATGATTGAAGAAAAGTTTGCTTCCACTCATATTCGTATCTTTTCCCGCCAACGAATAATAGTCCTTTTTCCAATGCGTTAGATCCTGCAATGTGACACTCACTCGAATCGGTGCATTGGCAAAATCCTTACTGATTCCCACAGCGAGGTTGAATGGTAACTTGCGATGGGAGTCGAAAAGTGTTTTCACTTCTCCTCCCACATTCTGTCCCACTAAGCTGAAACTGAATCCGTGGTCCGCATCGAAATAATTCACACCCATATCAACAGCAAGGGCTGTGGATTTGAATTCGCCATAATTATTGAGCAGCACCTTCGCTTGCACTCCTCCTGTCCAATGATCCGTGAAGAGATAGGTATAACCTGCCTGAATGCCTATGTCGTTTACCTTGAAATCCCCTAAGGTTTCAAAATCGGATGTAGTTTCCGTCATCGTACCATAATTCAGCAAACGCGCTCCCAATGCCACTGTACCTCGTTCTCCCGCTTGCATGGCAAATGCAGCGGAAAGGGATGAGGAACTGCTCATGTAATTCGTATAGTTGAAATTCAACGTCTTGTCCGAAACATTAGCAAGCAGAGCTGGATTGGTGAAAAGGAGAGTGACGTCGTCCTCTATGATGGAAATGTTGTTTCCACCCAATGCAGCAGAATGTGCAGAGGCAGGGATATTGAGAAACTCATATCCGGTAGTACCTGTTTGCGCTTGTGCGTCAAGAGGATGCAGCAGAATGCACAACGTACAGAATGCGATATGTGATAGGCTGATTTTCAACTAATTAAAAAGTAATAATTAAAAATTAAAAATGGCATTGACATTGACTTTAGCCACCATCCAGATGGCAACGCTTCACACCCCACGCTTCACGTTCTCTCCCCCTCAGGGGAACTGGGGACCATACTTTATCAGTTTATAATAACGACAAATCGTTAATAATTATTGTGCATAATACCCTTTTTTGAGTAAATCGAAATATTTGTCCAACAGGCGATTTGCTGCAATGAAGGAGGAAACTTGTCCACCCAGCACCTCGTTTTCGGTAGGCTGGATGAGTTGGTGGATTTCCTTATTGTGGTAGAAACTGTTTTTCAGTCGCTCGTTGATGGTTTCATACATCCAGTACTTCGACTGCTCATTTCTACGATATTGGAAATAGCCATTTTCCTTTACCTTATTTATATAATCGAAAATCATTTTCAGCACCTCGTCGATACCCAGTTCATAGAAACCTGAGTAGCAAAGCACTTGTGGAAGCACACCACTTTCGGGCATTGGGAAGAGATGGAGCGCATTGCGGAACTGAGTGGCAGCCAAATGTGCCCTATCTACATTCTCGCCATCCGCCTTATTAATGACGATTCCATCGGCAATTTCCATAATTCCTCGCTTGATTCCCTGCAACTCATCTCCCGTTCCTGAGAGTTGAATGAGTAGGAAGAAATCCACCATCGAGTGGCATGCCGTTTCGCTCTGCCCCACTCCCACAGTTTCAACGAAGATATGATTGTAGCCTGCCGCTTCACAAAGAATGATGCTTTCGCGTGTCTTTCTTGCCACACCTCCAAGCGACCCAGCTGTTGGCGAAGGGCGAATGAACGATTTGGGATGCACAGCCAAGCGCTCCATGCGGGTCTTATCTCCGAGGATGGAACCTTTGGTCTTTTCGGAACTTGGGTCAATGGCAAGAACTGCCAGTTTTCCACCGTAATTCTCGAGAAGATGAGTTCCAAACACATCGATGGAGGTACTCTTTCCCGCTCCTGGAACACCACTGATACCCACTCTCACTGAATTTCCGCTATAAGGCAAGCACTTCTCAATCACCTCTTGAGCAATCACTTGATGCTCAGGAAGCAGACTCTCAACGAGCGTTACCGCCTGGCTCAGCATCGACACATCGCCCTTCAATATGCCCTCCACATATTCACCAGCAGTAAACAAGCGTTGACGCTTCTTCCGAAACTGCTTCAGATAGGGATTCACTATCGAAGGCTGTTCCACTCCTGCATTCACCTGCAATCCAGCATATTCTTCATTATTCTCAGGATGTTCCATGAAAAGAAATAAATAATTAAAAATTAAAAATTAAAATGGCATTAGCTTTAGCCACCATCCAGAGGCAACGCTCCACGCTTCACACTTCACGTTTCACGCTCCACGCTCCACGCTTCACACTCCACACTCCACGCTCCACTTTTTCATTCTACTCCCCTCGCCTTTTGGAGAGGGGTCGGGGGTGAGGCTTCGCTTTCCCTCCTTACAATTTGCAAAGATAAAAGTTTTCATTGTTAAATAAGGAAAGGCAAAGAAAAAATTTGTATTTTATTAAAATATTTGCAAAGTCGAGTTTGCAATTTGAAGTTTTTTTAATAACTTTGCAACGAATTCACAAAAAAGCCCATAAATTTAGGTAAGAACAGGAGAAGCATGGAATCTTTTTTTCGAACCCACAAGTATTTGATTGAGCATCTGCAGCCCACTGTCAGACGCGACCTGATGGACGAAATCAACTGGAAAGACCGTATGATAGGCGTGAAAGGAGCAAGGGGAGTTGGTAAAACCACTTTCCTTTTGCAGTATGCCAAAGAGAATTTCTCACCCGATGACCATACTTGTCTGTATATCAACACCAACAATTTCTATGTGCAAAACTATGGCATTGCCAATTTTGCAGGGGATTTCTACCATGATGGGGGCAAAGTGTTGCTCATCGACCAAGTGTTCAAGCAGCCAAACTGGAGTCAAGAGCTGAGAGAGTGTTACGACCGTTATCCAGGGCTCAAAATTGTTTTCGCTGGTTCGTCGGTCATGCGATTGAAAGAGGAGAATCCAGAGCTCAACGGCATCGTGAAATCATATAACTTGCGTGGTTTTTCCTTCCGTGAATTCCTGAACTTAAAGACTGGGCAAAACTTCCGTTCTTACACACTGGATGAAATCATCAAGCACCATGAGGAAATAGCACCTGCCATCATGCAGTACGTGAATCCACGCGACTATTTCCAGGACTATCTGCACCATGGTTTCTATCCTTTCTTCCTTGAAAAGCAGACTTACAGCGAGAATTTGCTCAAAACGATGAACATGATGATTGAGGTGGATATTTTGCTGGTGAAGCAAATCGAGCTGAAATATCTGTCGAAAATTAAGCAATTGTTCTACCTGCTCACCATGAGTGGCAGCACAGTGCCAAACGTGAGTCAGTTGGCTCAGGAGTTGGGCATGAGTCGCGCCACGGTGATGCACTACATTAAGTATCTGATGGATGCTCGTCTTGTGAACATGATCTATGCTCGCGGCGACGACTTCCCAAAGAAGCCAGCGCGTGTGCTTCTCCACAATTCCAACCTGATGTACAGCTTCTATCCCAAGCGGTTTGATGAGCACGATGTGCAGGAAACCTTCTTCTGCAACACCATCTGGAAAGACCATCGTGTGAACAAGGTGGGAAACCTTGGTTCCTTCCTCATCGACGAGCTTTACGAATTCCGAATCATTGAGCATGCCACCCGCCTCAAGAGCAAGGCAAAGACGCTCTTCGCAGTGAATCAATGCGATGTGGGTGAAGGCAATCAAATTCCTCTTTGGCTCTTTGGTTTCCTCTATTGATTTCTATCGCAGAGACACCGAGGAGCAGACCATCTTAACGAAAGGCAAAGACGTAATTCATCAAAACAACGTTTCAAGTCTAACAATTCTCTCTATATTGAGTGGAACCATAACACTAACAAACAGAAAGAGACTTTTCATCAATTAGTCAATCTCTAATAATTATTTAATACATTCATTCTGTAATTAATAATGATTCATTGAATGCCAAAATTCATTTCATTATTGATTATTAATTAACAATTTTATGGGTAAAGAAAAGAAATTCATCACGTGTGATGGTAACCAAGCAGCTGCACATGTAGCCTACATGTTCAGCGAAGTTGCTGCCATCTACCCTATCACTCCATCGTCTCCAATGGCAGAGCACGTTGACGAGTGGGCTGTCGCAGGACGCAAGAACCTCTTCGGCGACACAGTAATGGTACAGGAAATGCAGTCTGAGGCTGGTGCTGCTGGTGCAGTACACGGTTCTCTCCAGGCTGGTGCATTGACCACCACATTCACTGCTTCGCAGGGTTTGTTGCTGATGATTCCAAACATGTACAAGATTGCTGGTGAGCTCCTCCCAAGCGTATTCCACGTTTCTGCTCGTACCGTTGCATCTCACTCACTTTGTATCTTCGGTGACCACGGCGACGTTATGGCATGCCGCCAGACAGGTTTCGCTATGCTCGCTGAAGGTTCCGTTCAGGAAGTAATGGACCTCTCTGCCGTAGCACATCTCTCTGCACTCAAGGCACGCGTTCCATTCATCAACTTCTTCGACGGTTTCCGCACATCTCACGAGTATCAGAAGATTGAGGAAATGGATATGGAAGACCTCCGTCCACTCGTTGACATGGAAGCACTCGCTGAGTTCCGTGCACGCTGCTTGAGCCCAGAGCATCCAATGGCAAAGGGTATGGCAGAAAACCCTGAGACCTTCTTCGCTCACCGTGAAAGCTGCAATCCTTACTACGAGACAGTTCCTGGCATCGTTGAGGAATACATGAAGGAAATCAGCAAGATTACCGGTCGCGAATACAAGCTCTTCTCTTACTATGGTGCAGAAGATGCCGACAAGGTGCTCATCCTCATGGGTTCTGCTACTGAAGCAGCACGCGAGGCTATCGACTATGCAAATGCCAATGGCAAGAAGTATGGTATGGTTAGCGTACACCTCTATCGTCCATTCTCTGTTGAGCACTTGCTCGCTGCAGTTCCTAAGACTGCTAAGCGCATTGCTGTTCTCGACCGTACCAAGGAGCCAGGTGCCAGTGGCGAACCTCTCCTCCTCGACGTGAAGGATGCATTCTACGGAAAGGCAGATGCTCCGCTCATCGTGGGTGGTCGTTATGGTTTGGGTAGTGCAGACGTTACTCCTACCATGATTCTCTCCGTTTACGACAACCTCGAGCTTCCTCAGCCAAAGGATCGCTTCACTATCGGTATCGTGGATGATGTCACCTTCACTTCCCTCCCAGTTGAGGAAGAAAAGGCTCTAGGTGGCGAAGGCATCTTCGAGGCTAAGTTCTTCGGTCTCGGTGCAGACGGTACAGTAGGTGCTAACAAGAACTCCGTGAAGATTATCGGTGACAACACCAACAAGTATTGCCAGGCATACTTCTCTTACGACTCTAAGAAGTCGGGCGGTTTCACTTGCTCTCACCTCCGTTTCGGTGACACTCCTATCCGCTCCACTTATCAGATTAAGACTCCTAACTTCGTGGCATGCCACGTGCAGGCATACCTCCGCATGTACGATGTTACTCGTGGTCTCCGCGAGAACGGTACATTCCTCCTCAACACCATTTGGGAGGCAGAGGACCTTGCAAAGAACATGCCAAACAGTGTGAAGCGTTACTTCGCTCAGAAGAACATCACTGTTTACTATATCAACGCAACGAAGATTGCACAGGAAATTGGTCTTGGCAACCGCACCAACACCATCCTTCAGAGTGCATTCTTCCGCATCACAGAAGTGATTCCTGTTGACCTTGCAGTAGAGCAGATGAAGAAGTTCATCGTGAAGTCCTACGGCAAGAAGGGTGAAGACGTTGTCAACATGAACTACGCAGCTGTTGACCGTGGTGGAGAGTACAAGAAGCTCGACATCGATCCAGCTTGGGCAAACCTCCCAGACGATCCAAAGGTAGAGAACAACGACCCAGACTTCATCAACAACGTAGTACGTCCAATCAACGCTCAGAACGGTGACTTGCTTCCAGTAAGCGCATACAAGGGCTATGAGGACGGTGCTTGGGAACAGGGCACAGCAGCTTACGAGAAGCGTGGTGTGGCAGCTTTCGTTCCAGTATGGACTCCAGAGAACTGTATCCAGTGTAACAAGTGTGCATTCGTTTGTCCTCACGCTTGTATCCGTCCATTCGTACTCACCAACGAGGAGAAGGCAGGATTCAAAGCACAGACACTCGAGATGAAGGCACCAGCTCCAATGAAGGGAATGCACTTCCGCATGCAGGTAGGCGTGATGGACTGTCTTGGTTGCGGCAACTGCGCCGACGTATGTCCAGGCAACCCTAAGTTGGGCAAGGCACTCACGATGGTTCCACTCGAAGGACAGCTCAGCGAGGCAGCTAATTGGGATTACTGCGTGAAGAACGTGACAAGCAAGCAGAACCTCGTGGATGTGAAGCAGACCGTGAAGAACTCACAGTTCGCTACCCCACTCTTCGAGTTCTCGGGCGCATGCTCAGGTTGTGGAGAAACTCCATACGTGAAGCTCATTTCTCAGCTCTTCGGTGACCGTGAAATCGTAGCAAACGCAACAGGTTGTTCATCCATCTATTCAGGTTCCATCCCATCCACTCCATACACCAAGAATGCCAAGGGTCAGGGTCCAGCATGGTCCAACTCCCTCTTCGAGGACTTCTGCGAATACGGTCTCGGTATGGCACTCGCCAACAAGAAGATGCGTGCTCGCATCCAGTCTATGCTCGAAGCACAGATTGCTGACGAAAGCACTCCAGCAGCTTACAAGGAGGCAGCACAGGAATGGATTGCAGGCAAGGACAATGCAGATGCATCTCGTGCAGCAGCAGAGAAGCTCACTCCAATGATTCTCGAAGGCAAGCGCAACGGTTGCCCTACATGCACTCAGCTTGCAGAGCTCACCCACTATCTCACGAAGCGCAGCCAGTGGATGTTTGGTGGTGACGGTGCTTCCTACGATATTGGTTACGGCGGTCTCGACCACGTACTCGCATCAGGTGAGGATGTAAACGTATTCGTTATCGATACAGAGGTATATTCCAACACAGGTGGACAGTCCTCGAAGGCAACACCAATCGGTGCTATCGCACAGTTCGCAGCAGGTGGTAAGCGCATCTCCAAGAAGGACCTCGGTTTGATGCAGGCAACCTACGGCTATGTATATGTAGCACAGATTGCAATGGGAGCCGACAACGCACAGTGCTTGAAGGCACTCCGTGAGGCAGAGGAATATCCTGGACCATCACTCGTCATCGCTTACGCACCATGTATCAACCACGGTCTGAAGGCAAAGGGTGGCATGGGCAAGAGCCAGGCAGAGGAAGCAAAGGCAGTAGCATGTGGTTACTGGCACCTCTGGCGTTACGACCCACGTCTCGAAGAGCAGGGAAAGAACCCATTCCAGCTCGACTCCAAGGAGCCTAAGTGGGACGACTTCCAGGCATTCCTCGAAGGTGAGGTACGTTACCTCTCGCTCAAGAAGGTGAAGCCAGCAGAGGCACAGGAACTCTTCGACGCAGCCAAGAAGGCAGCTCAGAAGCGTTACAACACCTACGTTCGCATGAGCAAGATGGACTATAGCGAATAGTATTCTTAACGTTTAAAGTTTAACGTTTAAAGTTTAACGAAGTTACTCTGCTCCGAAAAACTTAAAACAAAAAACTGATAAACTCAAACAACATTTTGGAGAGGGGCAACGCGCCTCTCTCCTTTTTTTCTACAACACAATCATGTCAAATTTCAAAAATCCTTATAAATCCTTAAAATCCTTGATACTACTCCCCTCGCCCCATCTCTCCCCTCTCAGGGGAGCTGGAGGGGTCCAGGGGTTGGGGGTGAGGCCTCTTTTCACTCTTCTCTTTTCACTTTTCACTCTTTTCTCATCCTGTTCCTCAGAACAGAAGAGAACCCCCGACACCTACGTATCAGAAACCACGTATATAGATGCCGACACCACAGCATACACCCTTGAAGAGACAGGAGGAGACACACTCCTTGTCGGTTCATCCCCCTATCACGACACGATGCAAGCCCTCGAGTCGTATCATGATCGATGGGAAAGCGTCGCTTCCCCCGACATGTTACAGACGGTGCTCGCCACCTACGAAAACGACATTCAGGCACTGAGGGAGAAAATAGACGAAGCCACCCAATCACCCTACTTGACATCCGACGAGGCGGAACGCCTGAGAAGCACATGGAAAGGCTTGGAAACCATGAAAACCACAAAACAAGGCGAGTATTCCATCCCAGCGGCAGGAGTCATAGCCACCATCAAGAACGTAGAGAAACGGCTCAATGAATGTCGCTCGAAGCAGGAATTCAATCGAATCACAGAGGCACGCACCTCCTTTTTCCAGCAGCTCAGCACCCTCCATCTCATCGTTTCCGAAGAAAGCAAACAGCGAGAAGTACGCTCACTCGCCCACCAACTCCAAAGAGTTTACGACTCAAAAAAACAAGAATTTCAGTAGAAAATATAGATTTTGACAAGATTTTGACCTCAAAGAAAGACCGAAAAGCCAAAAAGTTAGTGAGATTCCGCCTATTTCTGTAATCCTTCTCACATTTTGCGCTCATTTTCGTGCATCACAGTACTATTTCTTTTGCATTTTCATTGGGTCACAACTTCAGTACGTTCTCAACGGACTGTGAGTACGTCACCAACGGACTAAGAGTACGTTACCAACGGACAAGTAGTCCGTCCCCTATCGTACTGGAGTGAATCCCCTATGGCATGGGAGCAGATTCGTAGAAGACATAACATACATAACATAACATAACAACATAACATGAGGGGTTTTTATTTGTTTTGATTTAGAGAAAAGGAGAGAGAAGATGATTTAATCTTCATTATTAACTAATAATAATTGTAAATAATACAATTAATAATAATAATATATATATATTTAATATATAGTATATAAAATATACATAAATTATACATAAGAAGAGCAGTTTAAAAAAAACCTAATGTTATGATGTTATGTTTGTTAGTTGTGTTAGGTGAATAGTATTTGAGAAAATATATTCCTCTGTTGTTCAGGACTTTATCTTTCAGTCCTATTATAGGGGACTTCTGTGGCTTACTTTTTTTTGCCCTTTTTCGGGGTGAATTTCGTCGTCTTTCTTTTGCGTTATATTGCCTCATTAGAGGGTTTGAACGCATCATGCAGGATGAATTGTGTTAAATCGTTCATTCTGTTGTGTTAAATGTACATATTTATATAATGGTGGAATAAAATCAATCTGAATGTTTGAGGTATTCCATGTTTTTCCTTATCTTTGCAAAAGCGTTTAAAGTTTAAAGTTTAACGTTTAACGAAGTTAGATTCCTTTGAAATCCTTTAAATCGCTGATTTACTTTTAACTAATTAACGATATGAATTCTGTCAATAAACTGCTTCTTGCTGGCGCCATCGCTCTCGTGAGCATCAGCTCCGACGCTCAACAACTGGCTTTCCCTGAGGCTCAGGGATGGGGACGGTTTGCAACGGGTGGACGCACGGGTTCGGTGTATCACGTCACCAATCTGAACGACTCGGGAACGGGCTCGTTGCGCGATGCTGTGAGTCAACCCAACCGCATCGTGGTGTTCGACGTGTCGGGTGTCATCAAGATTTCCAGCCGCATCGGCTTTGCCAAGAACCTCTATGTGGCAGGTCAGACGGCTCCAGGCGAGGGCATCATCGTGTATGGCGACGGCGTGACGTTCACGAGTGCCGACAACACCATCGTGCGCTATGTGAAGTTCCGCATGGGCAAGGGTGGTTCGAGTGGCAAGGATGCCGCTGGTATCGCCAACGGCAAGAACATGATTTTCGACCACTGCTCCTTCTCGTGGGGCTTGGACGAGACCTTCTCCATCAACTGGGACTCGAAGGGAACGGCTCCTCAGCTGATTACCTTGCAGAACTGCATCATCGGGCAGGGTCTCCTCTCCCACTCCGCTGGCGGACTGATGCAGGCTGACAGCATCACGCTTTACAGGAACCTCTACGTGGATAACTCCACCCGAAACAACAAGGTGAAGGGCACGAACCAATACGTGAACAACATCGTGTATGACTGGAAGAACGGTTGCTACCTGATGGGTGGCGATTCGGAGGGTACGAGCCATGTGCATATCAACAGCAACTTGTTCATCAACGGTCCTATGACGGGAAGCGGTGCCAACGCCATCACAAGCGGAAATGCCGACTTCCACGTGTATGCCACCGACAACTGGCAGGACAAGAACATGAACGGCAAGCTCGACCCATACGAGATTCCTCATAGCGAATACAGCGGTGGACCTACGTTCCACACGACGGGCTTCGGCTATCCTGCCTTGGACATCTGGTCGGCGAAGGTGCTTGCTGACAGTCTTCTTCCTAACGTAGGCGCTTCCCTCCCTTATCGTGACTTGGCTGACTGCTACATGGTGCGCGAGGTGAAGAGCTTTGGTAAGGAAGGTGCGTTCCTCTCCGACGAGAGCCAATTGCCTTTCGGCATCCCAACGTCGTGGACGCTGAAAACGTGGACGAAGCCTGCTGACAAGGATGGCGACGGTATGCCTGACGAATGGGAGAATGCCAATGGCACTGACCCAGCCAAGAACGATGCCATGAAGATTGCTGCGAACGGCTATGCCAATATCGAGAACTATATCAACAGCATCAGCAGGGAAAGCGTGGAGACTTACCTGCGTGCTCCTGTGCTCTTCCAATCAACGGGAGCTACCGACAGTAGCATCTCCCTCTCGTGGTACGACTTCACCGAGGGTGAGCAGCAGTTTGTTATCGAAATGGAAACGGGTGGCAGCTACGAAACCGTGGCAACGGTGGATGCCAACCAGGAAAGCTATACAGTGACTGGACTGAAAGCGGGTACGCCTTACCAGTTCAGAATCAAGGCAACAAAGGACGATGTGAGTTCCTCCTACTCCACCCTGAGCACGAAGACTCAGCCTGAATACGTGGAAATGGTGGACGTGAAGAACTACGAGCCAAACTACACATGGAGCGGCAATACAATGGGTTATTGGAACACGACGCAGGACTGCTGGATTGAAGGTGCCTACACGGACAACAGCAAGGTGCTGATTGAGACGGACAAGACTACCAACGTGCTGCTCAACGAGACGGTGAGTCCTGCCAGCGTGGTTGTGAACAACGCGGAGGGTTCCACCGTGAACATCAAGGTGATTGGCACTGCCACTGGTACCATCGCAGGAACGGGGTCCATCAACAAGACGGGTAAAGGAACGTTGGCGGTATCTACCCCACTCGACTATACAGGCGCTTCGGTGCTGCACGAGGGAACATACGCGTTCAACAGCGTGGCAGACGGAGGTGTGGCAAGTGCATTAGGTGCTTCCATCGAATATGCCCAGAACTGGATTTGGGATGGTGGCACATGGAACTACACGGGTGCGAAGGCTACCACCAACCGAAGTGCGAAAATCTACCAATCCACTGGCTTCAATATCGAGCAGAACGTGATTTTCCAAATGAACGGATCACTCGAAGGATCTGGCGACTTCACGCTTTCGGGAAAGGGAACGTTCAAGCCTGGCAGTGCCGACTTCTTCCAATATGACGGTGCAACCATCGTGGAGGGCGGCATCCTGCAACTGGAATATCTGAGCTCGTTTGGCTCGAAGGAGCGCGTCTATCTCGGCAAGAGCGGAAACGTGTCGAAGAAACTGGTGCTGGCTGGCGGTGGATTCGTGGCAAAGGCAAAGAACGACATGGGCTTGAACTATGAATTCCCGATAGAGGCAAAGGAAAACACCTACAGCACCTTCACCGTGCAGCGCAACTGCTCCATCAATTCGAAGGTGACTGGCACAGGCACGATTGAATACCAAGTTCCTTACGTGAGAGAATACATCTGCGGCGACTGGACTGGCTTCTACGGCACTTTGGTGGCAAAAGGAAACGGTACGAGCGGTGACGGCTCTCAGTTGATGTTCAACAGCGGAAGCGTGAACATGCCGAATGCGAGGGTGTATCTGAAGGGCAACACACGTGTGGTGTGCTGGAAGAACGGAAGCACCGTGAAACTGGGTGGACTTGGTGGAGATGCAGGCACTTACCTGAGCTGTGCGGACAAGCAAAACAACAGTGCTACGATGACATGGCAAGTGGGTGGTGCCAATACGGACGAGACTTTCAGGGGCGTTATCAACAACGAATGCTCCAACAACAAATACAAGGGCAAGACCAGCATCATCAAGGAAGGAACGGGATATTGGCGACTGACAGGTGCCAACATCTACGAGGGAACGACCACGGTGAATGGTGGAGAACTGATTGTGAATGGTTCGAAGACTGGCAGTGGTACGGTGAAGGTGAATGCTGATGCTACCTTGAAAGGCACAGGAAGCGTGGCAGGAGCTGTCACGGTGGCTAAAGACGGTATCGTGATGGGTGGCGACTCGTTAGTGAATGGCGGCAAGCTGAAACTCACGGGTTCTCTGACCATGCAGAAGGGTGCCATCTTAGAGGTGCCTGCTAAGAAAAGCGGCACGACCAACAGCATATCTGTGACGGGTGCGTTGGCACTGAACGATGCGGTGCTTCAACTCGACCTCGATGGAGCTGACGACTTGGACAGCAGTGTGAAATTCAAGGTCTTTGCAGCAGGAAGCACCAGCGGAACGGGTTTCGCGGAAATCATCCCTGCTGTTCCAGGAGAAGGCAAGGAATGGGACACGAGCCGACTGATGAGCGAAGGTGTGCTTGCCATCAAAGAAACGGATGCCATCCATCAACTGAATGCTGACTCTAAAGCATCACAGAAATGGAACCTGAACGGAATGCCTACTCAGGAGGAAAAGGGCATCTGGATTCAGGATGGGAAGAAGTTTTATAAATGAGAAGCCCCCTCCCAACCTCCCCGATGGGAGGAGAAAGTGAGAAGTGAACAGTGAAAAATTCATCAAGGATTTAAAGGATTAAAAGGATTTTGGGGCGCTTCGCTTGAAATTGTATTTAGAATTATCATTTAGAATTTTAAATAAAATTTTACGTTTTAATTTTAAACTTCATTTCGAGCCGCAGGCGACCCTTATAAAAGTGAAGAGTGAAAAGTGAATCAAGGATTTAAAGGATTAAAAGGATTCTTGAACCTTTAGCTCTGAGTAGCCAAATCTATATAAATCATACAAATAGTATTTTGAAGATTATTGAGAGATTTGAAAAGATTTGTGAGATTTCTGTCACGAAGTGACACTCCTTGATATTATTCGCTGAATAGTGACTTGAATTTTTAATTTTTCATTTTTAATTTTTAATTTCTGCTAGGACACAACTTAACTAACTAAATAAATGAGTATTATTCTAAAACAACTGACAAGGAGGAATGCGTTTAAACTGGGAGTACTCAGCTTGGGCGCATTTGCTCTGTTTGGTTGCTCCGACATTGCTGACGACGAACACTACAAGTCGCCCGACTGGCTGAAAGGCAATGCCTACGAGGTGCTACAAAAGGATGGGAACTACAAGACCTTCCTTCGCGGCGTTGACCTCTCGGGCTATAAGCGCGTAGTGGATGGAAACAGTATCGTGACGGTAGCGGCACCAAACGACGAAGCGTTTGCAAGTTTCTTGCAGAAGAAAGGGTATGGCAGCATCGACGACCTGTATGCCAAGGACCCTCAGTATCTCACCAAACTCATCAACTACCATGTGATGTACTATGCCTTCGACTGGAACAAGATGGTGAATTTCCGTCCGTCGGAAGGAGATGGTGCTTCAGATGAGCAGAAGGGAGTGAATGCGGGCTATTACTACAAGCACCGCACCTACTCGCAAGACCCTATTGAAGAGGTTCGCGTGAGATTCACAGCCAATGCTACGAGCGACACGCTCCTGCATCTGTACCACTACGAGCGTTACCTGCCTGTGCTGAGCAACAAACTGTTTGAGACCAAGGGCATCGACGCAGACTACAACTACAAGTATTTCTTCCCTAACAGCACGTGGAATTCGGGTGGTTCGATGGGCTATTTCAACATCGCCAACGGACGTGTGACGGATGAGACGGCGGTAGTGACAGACAATGGCTACCTGTATCATGTGGACCAAGTGATTGAGCCGCTCAACACAATTTATGATGAACTGAAGAATGATGCCGACTACTCGCAATTCCTCAGCATCTACGACAAATACAGCACATACGAATTGGCTGACGATGAGACGAATGCCAACTTGGGCTATCAAGCATATATTCACCGACATGGCTCTCTCCCTGCTATCGCTTGCGAATGGCCTTCGACGAGCTATCTGCAAATCAACCAATTGGAGAAGGACGGCTACAACTTGTTCGTTCCTTCGAACAAAGCCATTGAGGATTTCTTCAAGACCTATTGGACAGCGGATGGAGGCTATTCATCCCTGGAGGGTCTCGATGGAAAGATTCTGGAATACTTCATCATGCAGAGCTTCTCGAAAGACAACTTCATCTCCTTCCCTGAGGAAATCAAGAACGGAAAGGTTCTCACGGTGTATGGCACAGAGGTGAATGTGAATCCCGACGAGGTGACAGACCGCAGGATGTGCGCCAACGGTGTGCTCTATGGTATGGACCACATGGATGCTCCAGCCATCTTCTCGTCTGTCGTGGGACCTGCTTTCAAGGACACCACCTATATAGATTACCTGTATGCACTGGATGGTTCGGAACTCGTGCTTTCGTTAGCAAGCAACAAGAGTAAGTTCGTCACGCTTATGCCAAAGAACGCTCAATTTGCTGCCTCTGACCCTGCCATGCGTCTCTACACCACAACGACGGGTAAGGAATTGCAGCAATACAGTTCCGAGGCAGGCGACTTTGTGGCATTGGGTTCGGGAGCCATGCGCGACATCGTGAATATCCACACCGCTACCAATGTGGCATCGCTTCCAAGCAGTGGCACAGCGGTGATTGAAACCAATACCGCCTATAATTATTGGTTCATCGACAATGGACGCATCACTACCAACGCTCTTTTCAACGAGCAGTTGGAACCTACATACGATGGCGATCCATTCGTAGCCTTCCACCCTATTCAGAACAATGGAAAGAACTGGAACAACGGTTCTTCTTACTCCTACGATGCAGAAGCCATCTTCCAACCAGCTTCGGGAGATGGATTGGCACGTCGTTTGGCTGTTTGTAACGATAAGAATTTCAGCTACTATATGTTTGCACAGTTGTTGCAAAAGGCTGGACTCACCGAGGGAAATGCTCTGAGCAACAGTATTCTGCCTACTGAAGACACTCGTTTCATCTGCTTCGTTCCTACGAACGATGCCATCATCGCCAATCTGACGGATATTCCTGGATGCAGCAAACTCACTGTGAAGGATGGCACATTGGATGGAAGCGTGACGGGAACCAACAAGAACCAGTTGGCTGCCTATCTGCGCTCCTACTTCATCACATCGACCATGAATTCATTCACCAGCTATCCTTACTTGGGTAGTTCTTGCAAAGGTGAATTCTACACAACGGGTACGGAAAAGATGCAGATTGAGGATAATGGTGCGGCTCTGAGCGTTCGCTTCAATGCGGAAGGTTCCACCTTCGTTCAGGTCAACAACCAATACCACTATCTACCATTTGCTTTCAGCGATGGATGCTTCCACCTGATTGATGGGGTATTGAAATAAGTGAGAAGTGAAAAGTGAGAAGTGAAAAATTTAAAACGGAAAAAACGGAAAAATACGAAAATAACTGAAAATTAAGTTTTTTCATCCGATGATTTCTAAAAAAAACAGAAACTCTATGAAGCCAACATTTCCGTTTTTCCGAAAAATTTCAGTTTTTTCCGTTGTTCTCTACGCTTCACACTATATTCGTTAAACGTTAAACGTTAAACTTTAAACGTTCATAATTAATAGATGAAGACATCAAATATAAGGATACGAATCTCACTTCTGCTACTCATGCTGATGTTCATATCGACAGCCTGGGCTCAGCAGAATGTGGTGACGGGAAAGGTGATAGAATACTTCGGAGGTGCACAAGAACCAGTGGTGGGTGCCAACGTTGTGTTCGTCAATTCACAAAACCGTTATTTGAATGGTGCCGTGACGGATTTGGACGGTAATTTCCGCATTCAGGTGCCAGCAGAGAAAAAGAGTCTGAGTATCAGAATCTCCTATATTGGTATGAAGACTCAAACCATCAAATACACAGGGCAGAAAACCCTGAACGTGACACTGAAAGAGGACGATGCACAGCGACTTCAGGAAGTGGTGGTATCGGGCAGGAAAGTGGACCAAATGGGAGTCAGCCGCATCGAGCAGACCAGTGCCGTACAGACACTGCAAATGGCTGAAATCGTTGACCAGACTCCTGTGGCATCCGTGGAAGAAGCCTTGCAGGGACAAATTGCGGGTTTGGATATTACCATGGGTGGTGACCCAGGTGCAAGAAGCGCCATCCGAATCCGTGGTACCAACACCCTGTATGGAGATGCAGAACCGCTGATTGTGGTGGATGGTGTGCCTTACGACACAGAGATTTCCGACGATTTCAACTTCCAGACTGCCGACGAGGAAGATTTCGGTGCGTTGCTCAACATTGCTCCATCCAACATCGAAAGCATCGAAGTGCTGAAAGATGCGAGTGCCACAGCCATCTATGGAAGCCGTGGTGCCAATGGTGTGCTGCTCATCAACACGAAGAAGGGTGCGATGGGCAAGACCCAGTTCTCCTTCCAAACCAAGTTCACTGCCAAGTATGAGCCTGAGAGCATCCCTCTTCTGAATGGAGCTCAGTATAAGGCACTGATGCAGGACGAGCTATGGAACGCAGCCAATGCAAAGGGTGTGATGAACGCATCGACAGAAATGAACAACCTGTTCAACACCTCGGAAATCAACTACAATCCTAACTATCAGTATTTCGACGAATACAACGTAGATACCGACTGGCTCGACCAAGTGAAGCAAAACGCACTCGTCACGGATAACAACTTCTCGATGAGTGGAGGTGGAGAAAAGGCACGCTATCGCTTGGCGCTCGGTTATTACGATGAGCAGGGTACTACCAAGGGAACAGGCATGAATCGTTTGTCAACCCAGATGAAGATTACCTACAACTTCTCCGACCGTCTGCGAGTGCATACCGACTTCTCCTTCACCAATACCAAGAAGGATGCCAACGTGCTTTCCAGTGCTCGATCCATGGCTATGAAGAAAATGCCTAACTTGAGCCCATACTGGATAGACGATGCAACAGGACAGCCTACCGACCGCTATTTCACTCAGCAAAGCGATTTCCAAGGTGCTTACTCCAGCAACTACAATCCAGTGGCGCTCGTGGATTTGGGCTACAACAAAACCACTCAGCGCGAGGAGAAGATGACGGTGACCTTGGAATATGATTTCCCATTCCATCTCCGCTTCAATGGATGGGTGAGCATGAATATGCGTACTACCAAAAACAAGCAGTTCCTCCCTCAGGAGGCAACGGGTGTGCTTTGGACCAGTGCCAATGCCAATCGTTCGACGGATGCCACTACCAATGCTTTCTCCCTGCAGAGCGAACTGAAACTCATTTACAATAACACCTTCGCAGAGAAGCACAATCTGATTGGTACGGCTCTTGTTCGCACTTATCAGAGTCAGTCTTTCAGCGAGACAAGTGTCACTTACGGAAATGCTTCCACCAACCTCTCCGACCCAGTGGTGGGTAGCGTGGTGGCAAGTGCAGGTTCTGGTGATTCAGAACGTCGATCCATTGCAGGACTGCTGCAATTGGTTTACACCTTCGACAACAGATACGTAGCAAAAGCCACCATCAACCACGAAGGCAACTCAGCCATGGGTTCGAAGAACCGATTTGGCACCTACCCTGCTTTCGGTTTGGCATGGAACTTCGACCGCGAACACTTCTGGAGCAAGAGCGTGAAGAGCTGGCTCACAGAAGGAAAGATACGTGTCGGTTTGGGATGGGTAGGTAAGGCACCTACTGGTTCTGCCTACTACTTCGGTGCGTATCAGAGCCTCGGACAATACGTGGACATGAGTGCCATCTATCCAGTGCGTATGCAACTCGACAAACTGAAATGGGAAACCACTCGTGAATTCGACGTGGGTATCGATATTCGTCTTTGGGACCGCCTCGGCATCACCTTCGACTACTACGACAAGAAGACCACCGACCTCTTGCTGAAGAGCACTGCACTGCCTGTCACTACGGGTTATGCCAACATTGCATGGCTCAACTCTGGAGAACTGAGCAACAAGGGTGCAGAGTTGCGCTTCGACTATAAGGTGCTGCAAAGCGGACCTTGGACACTGACTGTGAATGCCAACGTGAGCCGAAATGTGAACAAGGTGGAAAAACTCCCTGCCACCTATTCCTACGAGAACTACACCTTCGGCAACGGAAACTATGCACTGCGCATCGTGGAAGGAGCACCTATCGGCGCATTCTTCGGCTACCGCTACAAGGGAGTGTATCAGAACACTCAGGAGACCTACGCTCGTGATGAGAACGGAGGCGTGATGCACGACTACAACGGCGACCCAATCGTGATGCGAAACGGAACGACGCTCGTTTATCCAGGTGATGCTCAATACGACGACATCAACCACGATGGCGTTATCAACGAAAACGATATTGTGTATTTAGGCAATGCCAACCCTAAGGTAACTGGTGGTGGTGGCTTCCAACTGAAATGGAAAGACCTCACCCTCACCACCTTCTTCTTCGGACGTTTCGGACAGAAGGTCATCAACTCCGCACGTATGAATCTCGAGAACATGTATGGAACAGCCAATCAGTCAACTGCCGTGTTGCACCGTTGGCGCACAGAAGGTGACCAGACAGACATTCCTCGTGCACTCTATGGCATGGGCTACAACTATTTAGGTTCAGACCGATACGTGGAAAGTGCATCATTCATCCGTCTGAAGACACTCTCATTGGGATGGAACCTACCTAAGAACTGGCTCAAGAAGCTGAACATTGGCATCACTCGTGCCAATATCCTTGTAACGGCATACGACCTCTTCACATGGACCAGCTACAAGGGACAAGACCCAGAAGTGAAACTACCTACAGCAACGCAACTCTACATGGATGGTGCTACCACTCCTGTTTCGAAGCGTCTGACTGCTGCATTGACTGTCAACTTTTAAGCATCAAGAACACTATGAACAGATTAATCAACTATATGCGAAAAAGAACAGGAATGATGGGAAAAATGCTTTTTTTATTCTTCATTTTTCTTTCTTCGTTCTTCGTTTTATCTTCCTGCAACGACTGGCTCGATGTGAAGCCAAACAACGAGCAAGTGACAGACGATTATTGGCAGTCGAAGGAAGATGTGGAAGCTGTCATTGCTTCTGGATATTACTACATGCGTACTTGTGTACCTAATTATATTAAGTGGGGTGAGCTGCGTGGTGGAACATTCTATTCGAGCAATGCTGCCGATAACAAATTGCAAGATTTCAACCTCACTCCAGAATATGCACTCTGTGACTACTCTTCTGTTTACAAGGTCATCAACATGGCAAACTCGGTGATTAACTATGCACCAAGCGTGAAAGACAGGGACAATACCTACTACGATGCCGTGATGAATTCTCACCTTTGCGAAGCATATTTCCAACGTGCTTACAACTATCTCATCCTTGCCAAGAACTACAAGGAAGTTCCTCTGATTCTAAAAGCATACGTGGATGATAATGAATCGTTTGACATCGCTAAAACGACAGAAGATTCCATTGTGATGCAAGTGAAGCAAGACTGCTTAACCGCACTTGGAACAGGTGCTGCAAAAGGTACTTACGAAGTGGATTGGCAGACCAAAGGACGTGTAACGAAATGGGCACTCTATGCACTGATGGCAGATGCTTGCCTTTGGAGCGAGGATTACGATGAATGCATCAAATATTGCGACTTGATTCTCAACGCTACCGACAATTTCCGTCCAGCGTTCATGAAAAATACGAACGATTGGTACAATATCTTCTCAGCAGGAAACACCAACGAAAGTATCTTCGAATTGAACTGGAGCTATGCCCTCAATCAGGAAACCAATAACTTTGCTTCCCTCTGGTCCCAATCATCGGGTAGCCGTTTACGCTTCACCAATGTTGCTACAGAAAAGCTGAAGGCAGAGACCCAGGAACTCATTGATAATGGCATGGTAGCAGATGGACGCATGGGACGCATGCTCCTTTCCACATACGTTCCTGAATCGGGTACTCTCATTGGTTGGAGCACATCGAACACTCCATACATGTGGAAATACAATGGTACTGACGTGCAGGACATCACGGGTGGTGTGCGAGCTTATCAGGATGCCAACTTCATCATTTACCGCGTGGCAGAAATCATCTTGATAAAGGCACAGGCAGAAATCATGAAAGGCAACTACCGAGAAGCAGTAGAACTCATCAACCGTATTCGTAATCGTGCTGGCCTTGGCTATTTCAACGACATCGACACCAATGCCGAAGGTGCAGACATTCAGATTTCGCAGCTCGACGAATTCACTCTTCTTGAGGAAGTTCTTAATCAGAAACAAATGGAATTGGTGGGCGAAGGAAAACGTTGGTACGACCTTCTTTGGTTCGGACGCATCGGTAACAATAAGTATCGCCAGCAATTCATCGATGCTGTGGTGGAAGGCAACCAAACTACTAATCAGTCGTGGGTTCAGTCTGTGCTTCAGGACAAGAATGCATGGTACATGCCATTGCCTCAAGCCGACATTGAACACAACTCATTGCTGGTTCAGAATCCTTATTATGCATCTGGAAACTAAGAGCGTTTAACGTTTAGCGTTTAAAGTTTAACGTTTAACGTTTAACGTTTAGCGTTTAGCGTTTAGCGTTTAAAGATTATTGAGAATTTCAAAAATGAAAACTATGAAATTGAAAGATAATATATTGAATACAGCATTTGCAAGAGTGGCTCCATTCCTCCGTCATGGGAATGCTGCCATGGGACTCTTCTTATTGCTTGCATCTTCTCTCTTCCTCACAACGAGTTGCGATAAGGATGTGTTCAACGTGAATGCAGATCCATTCAAGGGACAGACATACACCAACATTCTCAATTCTCCTATCTCAACTTATCTGTCGGAAGAAGAGGATTTCTCCGAATATGTCAGTATTCTGAATGCGTGCGACATGTATAACGCATTGAATCAATCCTCCAACGGAACCAGTTTCACAGCATTTGCTCCAACGAATGCTGCCATGAAGGAATTCTACGCTCGTCGTGGTGTGAGCTCCTTCGAGGAATTGGGTAAGGAATATCTGCGTCAGTTTGTACTTTTCCACACAGTGAAGGACTCCATCCTTCCTGAAGCATTCGTGCTAAAAAGCTATGTCACAAACTTAACGGGTGACAACATCAGCGTGAGCATTAACCCTACCAATGCAGGACAGGCAACTCTCAACAATGAGGGACAAGTGACACAGATGGGACTCAGTGCTTTCAACGGAAAAATCTATGTGCTTTCGAAAGCCATGACTCCACTTGTGGAAACAATTTATCAGCGCATCGTGGAAGCTGGCAACAGCACCATCATGGCACAGGCTATTTCCGAAAGTGGATGGAAGAAGGAACTGAGCACCATTCAAGACACCACTTACAATGAGTCGCATCAGCGCATCATCAACAAGCGCTTCTACACCCTGCTCAATGTCACAGACCCAGTCTTCCAAGCAAATGGAATCAACAGCCTTGCTGATTTGAAGAGCAAACTCAAATCAAACGATGATTTGGGGCTGACCGAGGATTCCCTCCTTCGCAAATATGTTGCTTACCACATCATGGGTGATTCATACACTACCCAAGAATTAGGTACCGTCAATGGAAGCAATACGACTCGCATTTGGGGAACCGAGGCAAAAAGCCAAGTACTCACCATTACCAACGACACATTAGCAACTACGGAGGAAGCTCGACTCATCCTCAATGCTTCGGGTACCAGTGCACAGTTCCTCAGTAATTCCAACATCCTTGCAAAGAACGGTTATGTGCATCATCTCAGCTCATGGCTTCCTGTTTGGGAACCAAAACAGAGTACCATCGTTTGGGATCTTGCCGACTACACAGAAATCAAGAACATTGTGGGTCCAAGCAACTTCCAACCATCCGAACCTACTAGCACGGAACAAAACACTCGTGTGGCAACTGCTTCCTGCTTCAGTTTCGAAATGGGTGAATCAGGCACTAAGAACAAATCCTATAGCGACATCAGCTATGTCACATGCCGTTCCAACCTGAAGGATGTCAACAACAACGACCGAATGGTTTATAATGTGGGATATATGGGTTCTGTTTCTATGCCTACTCCAACCATCGTGAAAGGTAAGTATCGTGTAGAACTCAGTATTGTCTATCTCACCAACCACAACTTCATGCGCCAACAGAGCGATGGAAACGGTGGTTTGCTCCGCATGGTATTCGACGATGTTGAGGACGATGCAGAGGAAATGGATGGAAGCAAAAAACCTATCACAACCTATGTGTCTCCTTACACCAAAGTAACAAGTCCTCTCCCAGGTGTCTATACATCCACCATCTTTGAAGAAGTGGAATTCACCGAAACGGCTTCCCACACATTCAAGTTTGTGGTGCTCGACCCTGCTGCGTCAACAAATAGCAACTTCTCTCTCCAATTCGATACAATCACCTTCATTCCTATTGAAGATTAAATAGAACAAGAATATGAAAAAGAATCATCATATCTCATTGCAAGCAACTATGCGGATGTTGCCAATGCTATCGTTGTTTATTTTCATGGTAGCTTGCTCCGACTTGAAAGATGATGACCACTACAACAAACAACAAACTGAAATTCAGAACAAGGAATTGAAGATTGTTGACATGTCGAGTGAGGAATACATCAAAAGTGAGTCGAGCCTTTCCAAGATGAACCAGCTGTTCATCGACAACGGAATCTACACCGAGCTCAATAAGAAAGGACAGCTATCCACTATCCTTGTGGTCCACGATAAGAATTTTGTGCAACCTACCGAAGAGGTGAACTTCATCACTCGCTCTCATGTGAGCGACATATCCATTTCCCCTGCCAATTTGGAGAATGGAGGAAGAATCATGATGTGGCACAACAAATATGTGAATATTAGCATTGATTCTCTCGGTCTTTCTCAAGGACTTATCGTGAACCACATCTCTTTCAACAATGGTGTTGTGCAGGAAGTGGTGAAAACCAAGACTGGCTATATTTATGTCATCGACGAGATGATTGACACACCTACTTCCCTTTACGACTACATCACTTCTTTAGGAGACGATTATTCGATGTTCCGAGAGATGGTACTTGCATCAGGTGGCAAGGAATTCGACCGCATCAATTCCAAAGCTATTAGCGTGAACGACGAAGGAAACACGGTTTACGACTCTGTGTTTATCTATAAGAACACCTATTTTGAGAATGTAGGTTTCGACATGAATTCTGAATCCCTCACCGCAACGATGCTCCTTTGTTCCAATGATGTGATTCAGAATGCACTCAATGATGCACATCAGCGTCTTGCTTCTTGGAACATGCAGAGAGAAGATTCCATCCTTCTCAAGTGGATTCTCGAAGTGTCTTTCTTCAAAAAGCGCTATGCTGCCAATGAAATTCAAACAGCTGCAACCGACACCACAGACCTTCGAAGCATCTTCTCTCGTCAGTGGCGTACCAACATGCACGAAGTGGATACTCAGAATCCTGAGGAACTATCTAATGGATTGGTCTATCGTGTGAAACGTCTTCACATTCCTAACAATGTGCTGATGTATCGTCTGAAAGACTGGTTCTATTATTATGAATATTGCACAGACGAACAAAAGACGAACTACTTCAAAATGAGCAACATGGCTTATTCCAAGTGTAGCACAGACGTAGCTGCTTGGACTCCATGGGCTGGTGTATGGCCTGAGGTAGAAGACCGCGTACTGATTCTGAAAAAGGATCCTTCCGACCTTGCCGATGAAAACGGACTCCAACTCGACTTCACTCCACTCAAACTTGAAGCAAATGCCACAGGAGGCACACAAGCTGTTCCGTGGGTAATTCCTCCAGGAACATATCGCCTTGCTTTCGGTTCAAAGCAAAATCAGAATCTCAACATCAACATTTCTGTGCTCGTTGAAGGACAAGAAGTAGCAAAGAGCGATGTCATTGCACTCGGTTCTGCCACTACATATCATTACGACCGTGGCACTACCCTTTCAGACCGTTATCCAGAAGGCTATGATGCTACTTACGTTCGCGAAATGGGTGGTAATAGTAAGGCAAGCAATTACGATACCGATGGTGGTCCTGCTATCGATGAGGTGCGTATCCCTGACATCAAGGGAGATGGAAGCCCTGTTCCAATCGTGCTCCGTATCACTGCAGAAACATGGAACGGACAAACCAGCTTCACACTCTGTCACTGGTGCCTTCGTCCTACCACGAACAATTACTAGCCCCCTCCCAACCTATGGACCCCTTCAACTCCCCTGAGAGGAGGAAAAGCCTCACCCCCGACCCCTCTCCAAAGGGCGAGGGGAGTAGAATCAAGGATTTGAAGGATTTAAAAGGAACAACGGAAAAAACGGAACCTTTAGCTCGGCGTAGCCAAAAGAACGGAAAAACAGAAAAATTAGTTTTTTTCATCCGATAATTCTTAAAAATTTCCGAACTTCCGTGAAATTTCCGTTATTTCCGTTGTTAAAACTTAAAAACTCAAAAACTCACAATAATGTCAACATACAAGAAAATAATTCTGAGCATAGGAATAACAACACTCTTCGCCCTACAAGCGCAAGCGCAACAAGTGGTGAGTGGACGTGTGCTGAATTCCGATAACCAGCCCATTGCGGATGTAGTCGTTGAATGTCCTGGTTGCAACTCTGTCCGCACTGATGCTGATGGACGTTATGTCCTCGAAGGTGTGAAAGAAGGTAGTTCTGTCAGTTTCTGGCATGATGGCTATTACTCCCAGCATCGCTATATCAAGGCGCCATTGAAACAGGATGTGAACATCTACCTGATTTCCACCAATAAGACCCGATACAACGAAACTACCCTTCTGCCTTATCAGACGGTGGAGAACGACCCATCGATTGCAGGTATTGCCAATGTCAATCGAAAGGACTTTGCTGCGGGTTCTCTCTCTATCGACCGAGTGCTGCAAGGGTCCTTCACCGGTTTGCAAGCTACCAACAAGAGCGGTATGACGGGTGAAGGTGCTTACCTCCAATTGCGTGGCATCAAGAGCCTGGTAGCAGAGAACTCTCCACTCATCGTTATCAATGGCGTACCATATATGCCCGACTTAAACGAGAGTCAAATCATTGGCGGGTATTCCCGTTCCGCATTCCAGGCACTCAACAACCTCGACATCCGTAATATCACCGTGCTGAAAGGTGCGGAAGCTGCCATGTATGGTTCGATGGGTTCCAATGGCGTTATCATGATAGAGACCGACCAAGCCACTTCCGACAACATGAACACCCGCATCAGCTTCTCGGCTATCGCTGGTACGAATTGGAATAAGCGTCGCATCCCGCTGATGAACGCACAGCAATATAAGAACTACCTCAGTGACGTGGGCCTCACCTATTACGACAACATGGAGGCTTTCTTCTCTGATTTCACCTTCCTCACCGACCCTAATTGCAATCAGCACTATCTCTACGAATACGATACCAATTGGCAAGACCAAATCTATCGCAACTCCACGACGATGGACTATCTTTTCCGTGTGGAAGGTGGTGACAACATTGCCAAGTACAACATATCTCTCGGATATTTGGGCGACAAGGGTACACTCAAAAAGACCTATTCCGACCGCTACAATGCACAAATCAATGCATCTGTGCTCGTGAGTAAGAAGTTTGAGATTCAAGCTGCCATCAACACCGCCTACCTCAAGGGACAATATCAGGAACAGGGTATGAGAACGGAAACATCGCCGTTGCTCAATGCCTATCGCCATTCCCCACTCCTTTCCCCTTGGAAGAGCGACATGTATGGAAACCTCATCAACACCTACGCCAGCTATTGGTATGGAGCCATCCAGAACGAGGACTTCATGGTGTCGAACCCGCTTGCCATTGTGAACACCCTCAGTGGAAAGAACCGCCAGTACGACATCAATGCCAAAATCCAACTCAGTTACAAGCCTACCAACGACATCGCCATCAACGGACTGGTAGGCATGTACTACAACTACAATGAGGAGGAAACATTCATCCCAGGCATTAACAACAGCGACATCGTTCCACTCTTCGATCAGTACGGAAAAGCCGAAAATACCATCCGTGTGGGAACGAACCACACTTTCAACTTCTTCTACAATATCAATGCAACTTGGAACAAGCAATTCACTGAGAAGCACAAGTTCGGTGCCAACCTTGGTTTCCAATCCATATTGACCAACTACGAGTACGATGCCGCTTTTGCTCGTAACTCCAACAACGACTTCTACCAAACCCTTGGTGATGCTCAGACGCTCGGCAAGAACTTCTCGGGTTACAACAACAAGTGGAACTGGATGGACATCTATGCCCATGCTCACTACACCTTCGACAACTTCGCAAAGCTCGGACTCACAGCATCCTACGATGCAGCTTCCAGCATTGGTGAAGATGCCACTCGATTCTCCCTCTACCCTGCTGCCGACCTCACCCTCATGGTGAAGCGTTTCATTGCCGACGATTTTGTCAACAAACTGAATGTCTATATCAACTATGGCATCACGGGTAATAGTCGCTATTCCAGCAAGTTTGGTAAGTATTACTACACTTCGCAGCCATACCAAACCATTGCAGGTATCATTCGTGCCAATGTGCCAAACACCCGTTTGAAAGCAGAGAAGGACCACACGCTCAACCTTGGCATCGAATCCTCCTTCTGGAAGAACCGTCTCCAGCTCGCCGTAGGCTACTACAATGTGCGAGCTAAGGATGTGCTCATCACTGGAGTTCGTTCTTCTGTTTTGGGAACCAGTACCTATTATAATAATGATGGCGAAATCTCTGCACGAGGAGTGGAAGTGTCGTTGGCAGTTTCTCCAATCAGCACCAAGGATTTCAGATGGACGATTGGTGGAAACATCACAACCCTCAAGAACGAAGTGGAATCCCTCGGTAGCATATCGGAGATTCTCACCACCCTGAGCGACGATGCACAAGTCATCACTCGTGTAGGCAATAACCCATACGCATTCTACGGATATAAGACAAAGGGCGTATTTGCTACCACGGCAGAAGCAGAGGCTGCAAACCTCACCAACCGCAGTGGACTGAAATATGCAGCAGGAGATGTGCACTACGTTGATGTCAACAACGATGGCATCATCAACGACGACGACAAGCAAGTCATTGGTTCTGCCACACCCGACTTCTATGGCTCATTGTTCACACGCTTCGAATATCGTCGCTTTGCACTCGATTTCACATTCACCTACAGTCGAGGCAACGACATCTACAATGCAGTGCGTCGTGTCACTGAATCGGGTTCCGACTTCTCCAACCAAAGCACATCCCTCGCTCGTCGTTGGTCCATGGAAGGACAAGTAACCGACATTCCTCGAGCAAGCTGGGCTGATGAGATTGGCAACAATGCCTTCTCCGACCGTTGGATTGAGGATGGTTCCTATATCAAACTGTCCAACGTCACTTTCTCCTACACTTGGGACAAGCCTCTGTGGAGTTTCATCCAAGGAGGAACAGCATTCGTCACAGGACAGAATCTCTTCACCATCTCCAATTATCTCGGACTCGACCCAGAGACATCCTATAGCTATAGCTCCCTTACCCAAGGCATCGACTTCGGAAAGGTTGCATCTCCTCGCAGTGTAAAAATTGGTGTCAATCTCCGATTCTAATAGAGTTATATTAGGAAAGAAATTTGAATAATTATCATAATTTCTTTCCTCAATAAATATCATAGAATTTTCATTTAAAACACAATATTAAAATGAAAACAAACATCATAAAGCAGAGAACAGCATCCCTCTTGAATCAGTTCCTCACATACTTCACTCGTCATACTACTCCCCTCGCCTTTTGGAGAGGGGTTGGGGGTGAGGCTTTTATTTTTCTCTTTTCACTTTTCACTCTTACCTCCTGTTCCGAGTTCTTCGACCCAAGCACAGATGATGAGCTCAACGGAGAAGATTACATCTCATCCAACACCGAGATGTACACAGGCTTCCTGGGTATTATGACCAAACTGCAAGCCATCGGCGATAAGGAAATACTTCTCACCGACACACGAGCAGAACTTCTTGAGCCAAGTGCAGAGTCGAATGCCGACCTCATCGCACTCTACAATTACGATGAGAACCTCAAGGGGAACAGCTATGCCGACCCTTCAGGCTACTACGAAGTGATCATTGCCTGCAATGATTATCTTGCCAAGATGCTTGAATACAAGAAGAATGTGGATGTGGACCAAAACATTGCCAACGACCTCATCAGCTCAGCGGCACGAATCAAGATGTGGACCTATAAGACCATTGGAGAAATCTATGGAAAAGCCGTATGGTTCGATGACCCTATCACCGAAGTGAAAGACCTCAAAGATACCAAAATCTTCCAACTTCTCACCATGGAGCAAATCGTGGACAAGTGTATCGGTATCATGGATGCAGGCTATCAGAACGTTCCTCTCAACCGCACCATCAACTGGATTGAATGGCTCGACCCATCCAACGTCACCAGCATTGCCAGTTCATCCTACCGCAAGTGGAACTACATGGTACCACCATTCGAAGGCATCTATGCCGAGCTCTGTCTGTGGAAAGGTGCCTACCTCGATGCCGCAGGAGCAGAATCGAAAGAATACTACAAAAGAGCAGCCGACCGACTGCTGTCAGCCCTCAGTACCCAAATCGAATGTGGTTCCGACCCAGGCTCCAATGTCTATTGGTTGCCATCCGCAGCCACACCAGGCCACTACTCCCCTATTTGGAACTACGCACAGCCTTATCCTTACGAAAGTATTTCCGCTCTGATTTACGACTACACCAACAATCAGACCAACACGCTGCTCAAGCACTTCTCCAACGAGTATCCAAACAAATACTGGCTACGTCCATCCGCAGCAGGAGAGGCACGTTTCCTCGATTCATCCTTCAATCCAGGTACATCCACCAACGACACTCGCTACAAGACCAATTTCGGAACCAGCAGCGGAGTGCGCTACATCGCAAAGTTCCGCCCTGTAGGTAGCAGCGTACGCACCAATGCCTATCAGGACGATGTCCACATCTTCATTTATCGAGCCATGCAATACCACATCATGCTCGCCGAGGCACTCAACCACCTCAACCGCTTCGAGGCAATGAACCGAGTGTTCAACATCGGATTCTCTGGCTACACGATGGATGCCACCCTACCCGAGTGGGAAGGATTCTCCATCGATTGGACCTCCTCCGCATCGTGGGGCACACGCCGCTACCCAGGCATGGGCATCCGTGGATGCTTCAGCCTCAATGCAGCACCAGTGAAGACCAACATCGTGGAACTCGGACAGCAAGGCACATGGCGCTACAACGACATGAGCATCCTCAACGAATATCTGCTTGAGTTTGCTTGCGAAGGAAAGACCTATCCTGCCATGAACCGCTTTGCCGTTCGCTACAACGACCTATCCATCATTGCCGACCGCATTTGTCCTAAGTACGTTGACACAGGCAAAGATGCAGAAATCCGTTCCCGCATCCTCGCTGGTGGCAACTGGGTACCATACGATTTATAGAAAAAATGAAGAATGAAGAATGAAAAATGAAGAACCTTTAGCTCGGCGTAGCCAACCTTTAGCTCGACGAAGTCAAATCTCACAAATCTGTCCAAATTAAACATAATTATTTGATAGATTTGTTCAGATTTGTGAGATTTCTGCCCGACAGGGCACTCCTTTTCCGATTCGCTGAATAGTTACAAAAAAACATATTTTTCTGAAATAATTCTTGGTTGCTTTGCCCAAGCGTCTAAGGACGGTAATCTTCTAATTATTCTAATTTCTTTCCTTAAAACTCAAAAACTTAAAAACTCAAAAACTTATAAACTTATAAACCAATTTCTTTCCTACATAAAACTCAAAAACTTAAAAACTCAAAAACTTAAAAACTTATAAAATGAAAAGAATTACTCTATCTTTCGTTGCATTGGCACTGACCATTCTCACAGCCAATGCGCAATTCAAGAAGTCCTGGGATTTCACCAAAGGACTCAGTGATGAAACCATCGCCAACCTCAAAGCCGATGGCTCCCATTGGGCAGAGAACGGCACCGATGCCGACGGCAATGTCAACAACTGGAAGAACGTAGGCAAGCCTGCCACCGATTCCTACCTCACCGCCAACGGCACTGTCATCCCAGAGCTCGAAGGACTCTACTTCGACATCGGCAGCAGCAAGGACAACTCCATCCACATCGCTACCACCAAACTCCGTCTCACCCGTAAAGGAACAAAAATCACCTTCCCTAAGCTTGCCAACGGACAAAAAATCACCTTCGTCGGACGCTCAGCCAACAGCACAGCAACCAACCGTGGTATCGCACCAGTCCAGGACTATATCAAGTTCGTGGAAGGAGAGCAGACCGATGGACAGAGCATCTTTATTGGTGGAGGCGTGGAAGGCTCACTCGGAACCTACACCTTCGTCTATCAGGTCGTGACCGAAAGCACCGATTCCGTCGATGTGCAGTTCCAGCTCACCCCTGAGGCAGGTATCGACTTCACCCTCTTCCAAATCGACGAAGGCGATGCACCCGAAGTGGAAGAAGCAAAGAATGTGGCATACATCTATTCAGGCGAAGACCCATCCATCGACGACTATGCCTACATCTACGTGTCCAGTCTCGACGGAGTCACACCAACCGTCATCAAGGGTTCCGACGAAATCACGCTCGATTCCCTCCAGGCTTACGACCTCGTCGTGGTATCGCCAACCGTTCAGCCTACCGATGCCATCGTGCCAGTGCTCAAATCAGCCATCGCCTACGAGCCAATGCTCAATCTCAACACATCCCTCTACCCTGCTTGGGGACTTGGAGCAGCAGTTGAAAGTGCAACAGGCATAGCCACCGTAAGCAATGCCGAACTGCCTCTCTTCGAGAACATCGACCTCTCCGAAGGATTCGAGATGCTGCAAGGAGCCAACATCACCGGTGTCACCCTCGGCGACTACTTCGCAAACGACAACATCATCGCCACAGCTGACGACATCGTAGCCATCCACATGCACACCCCTGCACGCAATGCCTACCTCCTTCTTCCTTATTCAGTCAGCGACCTCCTCATGGCAAATCAGGACAACCTCGCACAAATCCTCACCAATGCCATTCCGTTCCTTGCTGAAACCAAGAAGGAAGTCACCCAACTCGGAGGTCCAAGCATCCATCAGGAGAACGAAAACGGAAAGACCACCGTCAGCATCAGCTCATCCAACAAGACCGCCGTCATCTACTACACCATCGACGGCACAGAACCAACCACCAGCAGCACTGTCTATACAGAGCCATTCACCCTCACCCAGGCAGCAACGCTCAAGGCATTTGCAACCGCCGACGGCTATCTGCCAAGTGCAGTAGTGACAGCAGAAATCGCCATCTTCTCCCAAGCAGAAGAGCCAGGCATCGAAGTGGCACAGAACGGTGCAGAAACAACCGTGACGCTCACCTCTCCTGAGGGCACAAGCATCTACTACAACTTCGTAGGAAATGCCAATGCAGCCACCAGCACCGCATACACAGAGCCTATCGTCCTCACCGAACCAACCTACATCTATGCGTTCACCACAGGCGAGAACCTCCTCAATTCCGAACTCGCCTCCCGCTATGTAGCCATCGCTACCCTCAACGCACAGACCATCCGTCTCGACACCCTGGCACACTTCGACGCCAGCGTAGAGCCTTGGTTCGTGGATGGCACAGAACATGCAGATTCGCTCGGCAATGGCAAGAACTCCGCATACTACTTCTGGGGCAAGAACGCATGGAACTACTACAGCGAGGAAATCGACCACGAGGAAACCGTCACAGGAAGCGAAGGACAAGACAGCATCGTCTATTACTACAAGCCAGACCCAACGGCAATCCGCTACATCTATCCACTCACCGACACCCCATGGCGTCTGAAGAGCCAAGGCCAAGTGCTCACAGGCGAGCTTACCCTCGCACCTGAATACGCAGTGGGTAATGGAGCAACAGGTCGCTATGCAGAAACCGCAAAGGACAACATCGGCAACCCATCCAAGGGAGTCATCACCTTCGGTGCCAAGACCTCAGGCGAGCCATACACAGCAGCCATCGAAACCACACAGAAATTCGCTGGACCATTCGACGTAGTAGTCTATGTAGGCAACGGTAACGGAAGTGGAGCAGGTATCCTCGAAATCCAAACCTCTGCCGACGGCGAAAACTGGGAATCCATCGGTGAGCTCACCCTTGCTACCACCCAGCGCTACTGGAAGAAGAACCGTGCAGCCTACGAAGGCACCGACGAAGTATTTGTTCGCGTGGCACAGACAGGTGGAGGCACCAAGGCACAGGTTTACGACGTGCTCCTCTTCAACAACGGTGAACTCTCCAAGGCATACGACCCAGTGATTTACGAAGGAATCGTTAGCACAACCGCCAATGCCGAAGTGATTGCCACCGAGGTATTCACCATCGACGGTATGCGTCTTGCACAGCCACGCCACGGCATCAACATCATCCGTCAGCGTCTCAGCAACGGCACAACCACCACAAGCAAGATTCTCGTGAAGTAACGACGAAAGAGACACGCCATCAAGACCATTGATGGCATGAAGCAGAAAGAAAGCCCTTCAGCATCCCAGCCGAAGGGCTTTCCCTTTCCGCAAAGCGGACCTTATAGCTCATGAAGCCAAAAATGGATGGGATTATCTAAATGACATGCAAGTCAAATGAACAGAGAAAGCTTGCTTACTATGTCATGACGCAGCCGCCATTATCCAATGTGAAAAGAAGTTAACGGAAAATTCAGATGACCCAATGACCCAATGACCCAAATTATTTATCAAAAACTCCCACCTTGCAATCTCTGCAAGATGGGAGCGGACGAGAAAGCGGACACATAGTCCTTGCTGGGGAGAAGAAGATTCTATTCTTGTTGCTTGGCTCGCTTTCGGATTTTGGCATCAACCGACGCACGCAGCAAGCGCAGAAACCAAGTTCACTTGGGGTTTGCCTTGCCAGAAGGAGGACGACGCAGTTTGTAGTCAATCATCAGGTCGATGCCAAAGGCACTGCCAGCATAGACTAACGCTTGTGCAGTGAACATCAGAACGGATTCTGATATTTCACCGACTGGCGGCTGATAGAAGCCGAGGTAACTGAGCACCGTTCCAGCAACAAGCATGAAAATCGCGCTGACGATGCGCCAAACATCATTCTTCATCAGGACAACTTAGTGACACAGTCGAGGACGGTGTTCTCGATTTCGTCCTTGATGATTGGCGAAGGGTAGTAGAGCAGACGGCGGCGGCGAATCTGCTTTGCGCCTGCCTCGTCGGAAGTGAGCGGTGCTTTTGCGCTGATTCCCATCTTGAGAGTGCCGAGCTGCTTGATGTAGATGGTGTGACCATTGAGCACCATTTCCTCCACCTGCTTCATGATGGAGCGGATAGCGCCCTCACATGCTGCTTCGCTCATGCCTGAGTCGGCAGACACATGTTTCACGAGCACGTCGAAACCAATCTTGCTATAAGTTATCGACTTGGTGAAAGAAGAACCATAAAAAACACATAAACAAGCCTTTTATATACCCATTTTGATAACTCGACATTACAAAAATCTTTACACCTTATATATAAAAGTTTGAAAATCTCAGTTCGTGTGAAGAAACGGGGCTGATGGGATATGGCTTTGCACTATTTACTCGATGATACGGGGGGGTGCAAAAAATGATATGATATAAAAAGGGATTTGCATTTAATCACAAATCCCCAATAAAAGAAACACCATAAAAAAATCAAATCCAAAAACAAATAAAAAACAAAAATAATAATAAAATTATTGCGTTAAAAAAACCATTGTCAAAATCATTCATCGTTTAGAATCTTATTCAAAAATACCAAGTTGAATCTTAGAATCATCCAAAAAATCGAAGTCAAAAAATGAGTCCAAGTACACTTTTACGACGCCATTAATCACATTTGTTACCGAATCGCACGTGCATTGTACGCAACCAAATTGTGCCACTACCACCAAATCCAAAGGAAGGTAAGCAATGAATCCGTCTTGCATTCTGTTTTCGCTTATATATGGACTTCCCAAAAATTTTCCATCATTAAAAAGTGTTGGGTTGAGTTTCAATATTTCGGATTTCGCTTTTGGCGATATTATCCAAACGTTATCAGTCTTTAATTTATCACCATCATATTGCATAGTTGCAAGGTCAGCAAGTGTTGAAATAGTTGTGGCTGAAACACCGTTAAAGATGCCTTTTGGTTGGTCGCTTGTTTCCGCTCCATCTGACAATATCGTTTCAACTAATTTGTTAAAAAGCGCCTTTATTAAAATAGCATTAACTTCATTGTAAAAGTTTCCGCTTTGGCGCAAAATATCAACTGAAAAATCAACTTGTGTCGTGAGTCTGTGCGGTGTTAAATACTTGCTTGTTATTGTATCAGTGTTTGCCGTTATGCCATAACCCACATCTTTCCAATCACAAGAATTTTCGTCAAAATATGGCGCTTTTAAGTTAGCTTTCAGCGAAGGATAAAATGTTATTTTTTCTATAAAATCATCGTCATATTCTGAGCTTTGTGTGTGTGCTATCGTTCTGCCCGATTTTGTGCCCAAGTCGTCAATCATTGCCCTTAATTCAAAATTGAACATTCCCACTGCTGTGATACCATCTTCTTTTGCCTTTTCTATTGCGTTTCTGTTTTCGTTTTCTTGTGTTTCACTTAGTGCTATTTTATTTGATATTCTGTTTATAACATCCAAAATGTTTAATTTTTCTTTTACGTTTTCTGCTTTCATTTCTTTTCTACTTTCTTCTGTAATTTTAGTTTTGTTGTAATTGTAATTAGGTTTTGTGTTCATAGCGTAATTTGTCGCTTTGTTCGTTTGAAATCTTCTTTGCGGCGGTTCATTTCCTATTCCTATCGTTCCGCCTCTTCCGTACTCCATTTTTACCATTTTAATAAGTTTGTTTTATATCATTACTACTTTCTTTTCGTCAATCGCAAAGGGTGCATAATATCGCATATTTACCCATTTTGATATATCATTAATTTGTGTGTGTTTAGGTCTAAACCATTTTACTAAATCAATAAATCTTTCTTTCATAATATTATAATTTTAGTTAGTTAGTTTTCTAAAAAGTGGCGGTGTTGAAAATAAAAATATTAATAAAAACTCAATGAAAAAGAATCCGACTTTATAACAAGAAACACCGCCACATATCAATATAAAAAAGTGCAAATAATGCTTTATCTCAGCTCTATATCATCATATTTGTTTTTGCCATTTATAAAGTGTTTTTTCTTTGCTTTTCGTTCCTTGAAATATTTTGATAATTCGTTGAAAAACAAATGTGATAACATCAAAGAATCTATTCCAAAAATTAGTATCAAAAATTGTAAAGTGTTCATTGTTTTGTTATTAGTTTAAATCTTTCATCCCTTACTGATAATTCTTTATAGTTTCTAAAAGTTTCATCGTCTATTGTCTGGAATACCCAATCATTTTCATCTGTTATTCCTTTGTCAAGTTGTGCCCTCACTTCTTTCTTTTTGAATCCCATCATTTCAACGTCTTCCAAAGTGTTGAAAATGTAGTGTCCAATTCCGTATTTTTTACGTGCCAAAATGTGTGTTTCTTGTGCCATTTTTTATTTAAGATATTTTATTAAATTATTCATTGATTTTTCGGTGGATAATTCTTGATAATATTGCCAATCACTATCATTCAAAATCTCCCAATGGTAGCCGTTGAAAACATTCTTTCTTTTCCTTTTTAGTTTCTTCTTTATTTCCTTGATATTGTACCCATATTTTTCGACTATATTTATATCGTCAAATAAAAGAAACTCACTGCCAAAGCATTTTACAGCCATTATGTTTTTTTCATTCATCATACTCAATGAAAACTATTTGAAGATTATTATTAACTTGTACTATTGTAGCATTTTCCCGCATTTGTTGGCTTAATTCAGAAAGCAAAATATCATCCCAATTTTCCATATCCACAATATTAAGATTTATATCCCCATCTATTGAATATATTTCTTTGTAAATGATTGTTATTAAATCCATAAACAAATCATTATCCACCTCCACAACACCAAAACCATCATATAACAAAACGAAATCACTTTGTTTGTTTTCTTCAAGAATGTAACGATAAAGTTTCTTTATCAAATCAAAGCATTTTATTTTCTTTTCCATCTTTTAAATTGCTATATTTACACTCATTATTTTTGTCGGGTATGCTGAAAAAAACATTGTGTTTTTTGTTCTGTTTATATAGTTTGTGATTTCATCATTACCCACATATTCAATATGTTTTATTTTGCGATTTAAGGCGTTTTCTTGTTGTTTTTGGTGTGTTTGTTCACCTACCTTTTTAACGCTTGAAATAGCACCATTTCCAGCCTTATTTATTGGTTCTTCTATCTTTTCCCCTTTGGGATTTATTCCCTTTTCACCACAATAGTTATAGAGTGTTGCACGACTAACTTTGATATTGTTTTCTTTGGCAAATAAAAGATTATCTTTTACGCTTTTTGTGGTGTCGTACCATTGTTTTATTTCGTCACAATGTAGTGTCTTTCTCACCATCATTTTAAGCGCATTTGGTTTGATATTGTTTTCTTTACAAAATACACTATCCACTTTAAAAATAGGTTTGTTTTTCATTTTCATTTGATACGTTGCTTTCTTTGCGTCTATTGCCATTCTGAGAAGGCATTGATTTGATAATACTTTGTCGCTATTGTCGTAAAAATATTGTCTATCATAAACCAAATTATAAATAAGTTCCTCAACGCTTATATTTGGCTTTATCTGACATCTTATTTTGGCATTGCAAAATAGTTGGTGTCTTCTGCCTTCCCCATCTTTCAAACGCTTGTATTTGCTGCATATCTTTCCATCTAATTTATAAATTGTGTAATTTCTTTGTATTCTTACGTAATCAGTTGGCAATAGTGCAAAACCATCATCATTGTATTTCAATTCAGTTTCATAAAGTATCTCAAATTTATCCCTATAAAATGATAGAAAATCAGTAGGTTTTAGGGTATTCAGATTTTGCAAAAAATCATCGTCAATCTTGACTTTTAAATCATCCTTTTCAATTGGTTTTTCAGTTGGTTCTAATATCTTGAAATCTTCAATATTGAATATTGTTTCATTTATTGCAATTTGACAATTTTTTGTTGCATTTCCACTATATTGTTGAATGGGTGATTTTCCGCAATTATCACTTTTTTTCGTTGTGTCAAATAGCGCTTTGTCAAATGTGTTTGATATTGTTTCGTAAATACCTTGGTATTGCCATTTATCCGTTATTGTAGTATTGAAAGCATAAAGCAAACGAAAACGTGAATAAGGTTTCAAATCATTAGGTTTTTGTTGGTGATGGTTCGGTGTCGTGTACGCTATCGTTGGAGTTAATTCCAAAGTGCTCAAATAATCTGAAAATGTTATTTCATTCTTTATATTATCCACATCAAAAACCACAAAATCCGTTCCAATCCAATTTGTTTCTGTTTTTTCAAAAACACTGAAATTTTCTTTGTTAAATATGGATGTAAAACAGTACCCATCCGTTATGATTTCAGCAATATTTTCTATTGACAAATCATCTATTTTGGAATATCTTACTTTTCCCCAATCTATTGTATTTTTGTCATCATACTTTTCTTTTGAAACACTTAATATAAAATCATTTCTCATCATTCATTCATTTTTATTTTAAGGTCAGAAACTATCATCATTTATAATAATAAGGGGCGATATTTAAGGCATCGCCCCAGTCGCTTTACTTAAGCATTCTATATATTTGAATAAATGATGATTTCTGTTATTATCTTTTACAAGTCAATCAATCCCAGCTCATAACGTCTATAAAGCATATTTTTTATTCTTGCCTTTTTCACCCTTTTTGCGGTTCTTATTTGCCATTCGTTTTCAGTCATTGTTGAAAACTTTCTTTTAAGTCCTTCTGATATGGCTTTTCGGTGTTCTTTTGACATTATCCCCTTATCCTTAACTTTCATATTTTTCTCCCACTTTATTATAAATATTTTCTTATTTGAAAAAATTACTTTTTTTAGTAAAATATTTTAAATTATTTTTATAATTATCTGATTTATAGTATTTTATTTATGATTATTTTTTATAATTTATTTCTCCCATTATCTAAAATATTGTAATATAGATATTATTTTCAAGTTGTTTCTTCTATTGCAAAAATACCAATAATAAAATTAAATACGAAATATTTTTTAGTTAATTTACTAAAAATATGTAAAAATATTATTTTCTATTTAAGAACTAATATAGGGAATAGATAATATTTTCTTATATCATCGCTTAAGAGAAGCAATTATTTCTTAATTAGAAAAACTTTCATTCTGTGATAATATCATTTCAAATGTATATGATATTAGCCTTTTATTTGCTTTATATCGCTTTTAAAATACCTTTGTGTATATTGTTTCATTGATGCCCCAAAACGCTTTAAAATGCATAAATAAGGGGCTACTTACCATTATTTTGTAAGTGCCCCAGCGAAACAAAGAAAGTGCCTTATATAGTGAAAAAAGAAGGTTACATCATCTATAAATGTAGCCTTCTTTTGATTTAGTTTGTTATTGCCTTTTATTTATTCCATCAATCATTTAAGGCAAAACTAATAATAATAAATTACTTGTTAATAAATATCATTATGAAACCTTTTTTACTTGTCTTTCAAATCGTCTAACTATAAAATCCTTTGGATTTATGATTTTTGTTTCTTTGCCATCATTCACAGAAAGAAACACCCTACTGCCTTTTCTTTCGTATATGTAAGTATTTGTTAATTGACAATCGTTGGTATTTATTAAGGAAATTATTTTTTTATCGCCTTCCTTTGTGACAATCACCTTTCCAATCATTTCGTGTATGATTTCATACTTTTCTTTGTCAGTTTGCGCAATACATTCCACATCTGCCATTGTGCAATTTGTGCCACCTTTTCCAATGCTTTCAAGTTGACGAACCAAGGAAACTCTTTGCTCTTTGTATTGTTGCAGATAGTTGTTTTCTTCTTCCATTCTTCTGCCAAATTCATTCCGCTTTTGGAAAAACTTGTCTTTTGTTATTTCGCCATCAATATACAAGTCATTCACCCTTTCTATTTTCTTTTCATAATCAGATATGATTTTCTCAGCGGTGTCAATCTTCATCGCCACATCTTTCAAGTATCTTTCAAGTTGTGTGCGGTGTTCTTCGCTTTGGGTGTTCATTGAAACCAACTTTGCTTTTTTGGCTTCTTCCCAAAGGATTGTATCAATGACATTTATTGATATTGAACACTTAATTCGAGCGCTCCAATATGTTGCGGTGCTGAGGAATGGGAACAGTTTATCTGTTTTGTCACCATCAATATAACGAATTAAAGATTTTCCAAAATAAACATTTCCCGTTTCTATCTTTTCGTGTTGGCGACTTTTGCGTATTGATGCCACTTTATCAAACATTTCTTCGCTAACAATAGGAGGGTATTTGGTGGTGGTCTTGTTATATTCCTTTCCTACATTCTTGCCTTCTGTTACCTTCTTACCATTGCGTACCCTTCCGCAATATGAAACATTGGATAATATGTTATTAATACACCTTTTTCCAATGAAATCATCTTTCTTTACTTCTAATTTTCCCTTCTTTGAAAGTGTTTCATATATGTATAAGGTACTTTTTCCATCCAAATACATTTGGAATATGTTGCGTATGGTGTCAGCCGTTCCACCTTCTTCATCTATGATGATATACCCATTTTTATCCTTTGCATATCCAAATAAAGCGTTTCCACTTTGCACCTTTCCTTCTTCAGCGTTTCGTCTTCTGCCCCTTATTGTTTTTTCTTTGATTTCTTTGGTATCATAAGAAACCATTGCAGCAAACACACCCCACGAGATATTTGCCCCATTGTCAACATTGCCCCTATCATCCAATAACGTTAGTGATGGATTTTTTACATACACTTGGATTTTATTTTCAATAAACCAAGTTTTCATATCAACTATTGCCTTTTCATTTCTGCCCAATCTGTTGAGATGCCAAAATGCAACGCTTCTTATTGTGTCACTTTCAGTGATTTTGTCCTTAATAGATTGCAGCATCTGCAAATACTTGTCATTCATTTTCACTGCACTTGCACCCGCAACCTCGATAAACTCAATTTCTTCTTCTTGAAACTTTCCTAAGGAAAGAATGAAGTCAACGAGTTCTTTCTTTTGGCTTTCGGTTTCTTGGCTTTCGGTTGAAACTCGAATAACTGCAAGGATTTTTTTATTTGCCATTGGAATGTTTTGAATATTATTAATCATATTTTATAAAAAAATAATTAAATTTGCCCCTAACAACTAAGGCGAAGGAGCTTTCACCTTGAGGCTATTGTTAACAATGTGTATTTCTTAATTTTCTGTTTTTCAGCCTCTTTCATTAATTCTCTGTAATCGTTTTGCAAAATCGTTACGATGCAAAAATATAAAAAAGATTTTTAAAAAACTAAATTAAAAGTGTTAAACAATGTTAACGAATAGCATAAAAAGAACGCCACCACCCAAAAAGGATGGTGACGCAAAATTATGGCAAATAAATGATATGTGTTTTATGTTGTGCTTACTTGGTGAAGTACATCTGGCTCTCGCCTGGCTTGAAGAACTGCTGCTTGGCTTTGATAAATACTTTTCCCATACAAACTGATTTTTAGATTTAAGGATTTACAATTTACTGATTTAATTCACTCTACTCCCCTCGCCCTTTGGAGAGGGGTTGGGGGTGAGGCTTTTCCTTCTCCTCCCCTCGGGGAGGTCGGGAGGGGGCTTCGTGGCTTCTTTTACACTGAGAAAGTTACTTCCTGCAACTTCTGTCGCATGATTTTGCTGGCATCGAAACGGATGCGCTTCTGGGTGACGGCAGCACCTCCACCACCTTCGAGGTCAGCAGAGATTTTCGCATGGATGGCGAAGCGGAGAACGCCAAGGTCGCCAAGTTGCACCGAGTGACCGTTGTAAACCAACTCGCGCACCTGAACGAAGAGCGAACGATACACGGCTGCAATCTGCTCAATGCGGATGCCCGAGTCGTCTGAAGCGTACTTGATCAGCGTTTCGTCGTCAATCGGAGTGGCACGGTCGAGAGTGGTGAAATAACGCTCCTTTTTATCGACAGAGCAAACGTGCTTGCCGATTTTGATTCTTACTTTTGGCTTGTCCATAAGGATTGAAACGATTTTAATAGGTTAAACAAAAAGAAATTTCCAAGGTAAGGAGTAAAAAAATACTTTTGTGAAAATTTGTGTGAATTTGTTGACTCATTGGGATTCAGTCGGAGCGCAAAAGCAGCAAAATCGATGCAGAAGTATTGTAAGAGTGGTGAAATGTTTGTGTCGTGGCGGAGTAGTGTTTGCGTCGTGTTGGAGCAGTGTTCATGTCAAACTGGACTTCCCTCTGAAAGCAATGCAAATATACGCATTTTCAGTGGAAAGTCCAAACAAAAATCATAATTAATTATGATTTTTTTTTAAAAAATAGCCCCCTCTCGTCCTCCACGAGGGGAGGAGAACATGAAGAGTGAAAGGTGAAGCGTCAAGCGATGCCATCCGGATGGCTTCACTCCCCCTCTGGGGAGCTGGAAGGGGTCCTTAATTGCCAGAACGGTAACTAACAAGCTTTTGAGAGTCCGAAAAGTTAAAATCATCATCAGCAGTTCTCTTTATCTTCTTATTAAGATATTTAAACACTTGATTCTCAATGTATAGATAATGATTTTGTTACATTGTTACAATGTTACATTGTTACAACAAATTTTTTCGTTAACTTATATTCACATTTGAGTAATAATCAAGGACCAAATTTTAATTATAGTCTATAAATAGACTATAATTAAATAATTAAATATATATTAAATTAATTGTTAAAAATTAACTTAAAAAATGTATTCATTTTTAGTTAGTTGTAACATTGTAACAATGTAACAATGTAACATTTGACAAAAATCAAGAAAACCAAACCGCTTAACACGATTTATCGTTTATTCGTGCTTTTTGTCACATATTGGCACGTCGAGTTTGCAATCATGCTTTTCTAAAAAGTCTTGAGAGCATTGATGATGTTGTTCTTGTAAATCGTGCGTAAATTGACTCAGTCTATAATGAAGTATTCAATGGTAAATTTCACATTTACATTGCTAAAAAGAGTGATTACCCTGAAAGCTTTGCCCTTGTTGGGGGTTGGGGATATTTCAAGATAAATACATCTGCACCTTTTTTGGTGTTCGATAGGAAAAAATAGCATCGGATTGTAGGCAATTCAGAAAATCTTTATAAATTTGCAAGTTCTTAGCAGTCATGGCTCTGCAAGTTCTTAGCAGTTCTAAGCAGTTCCGTCTTGTTTTCCACAACGGAATCGACTAACGTAAGCCTCTGTCGAAGATGGCAAGACTTTACTCACCACGCGTATGAAAATACCTAAGTTTATCCGATTTCCTCACTTCCGAGGTCCACGTACCATCGCCTCGCGCCTCACTTGGCGCGTCGTGATAACGCTGCTCATCATCTACCTCATCCTCTCTGTCCTGTTCTTCCTCATTCTCTTCTTCGTCGGCTTCGTGACGCTGTCGGCTCTCTTCTACACGAGAATGAGCGTGACGGAAGAGAAGGTGAACAATATCTTCACGGCTGTGGAGATTGCCACTTCGAACAACATACCCGAGGCGGAGGAAAGTATCGAGAGCAACAGTAAGGAGTACTTCGCCATCGAGCGACTGCTGGAGTTGAACCCGAACATCGTGGGGGCTGCCATCGCGCTGAATCCCGAGGTGGAGCCAAGGAAGGGCCATCTCTTCGCCCCTTACGCCTACCACGACAGCACGGGCATCCACAGCAAGCGATTGGATACGGAGGACTATGACTATGTGAGCAAGGAGTGGTTCACGAAGCCTTTGGAACAGGGCAAGGGTTCGTGGAGCGAGCCATACGTTGACGATGGCGGCGGAGAAATATGGATGACGACCTATTCATTGCCACTGCTGAATTCGAAGGGCGACATGTTTGCAGTGCTGACAGCAGACTTGTCGGTGGACGAGCTGACCAAGATGGTGGTGGAACTGGATAGCCTTAACAACGACGAACTCGACATGAGCCTGGATAGTGACAAGAAGGGCGATTCGCGCACCTTCATCGTCACCCAAAAGGGGACTTTCGTCGTGCATCCCGAAAGGAAGCAGTCGGACAAGGAGAGTGTTCTCGATTACTTCAAGAGAATCACCGATAGAGAAAAATCCGCCCTTGACCTTGTGGATGATTTCAATACGGGCGAAAAGGGTTTGAACCTCTTCTTTGATAAAGACGATAAGTATTACTTCACGTTCTATGCTCCCCTCGAGCGTACGGGATGGACGGTGGCGACCATCGTGCCGTTCAGCGACATACTGCCTCCTTTGTATTTCTTCATCAAACTGGTCATCGTCATCTTAATCATCAGTCTGATTATCATCGTGCTGGTGGCGAAAAAGAATATCCACAGTGTCACCAAACCTCTGCGGCTGTTTGCTCAATCGGCAACGGAAATCTCGAACGGGCATCTCGACACGCCTCTGCCTGTCATCAAGACCAAGGACGAGATGCTCATCCTGCATGATTCGTTCGAGACGATGCAGCACTCGCTCGCCAGCCAGATAGAGCAAATCAAGAAGGTGAACGAGGAGAAGGGACGCATCGAGGGTGAGCTGCTCACCGCCCGCAACATACAGATGTCGATGATTCCAAAGACTTTCCCTGCCTTCCCTGACCGAACAGACATCGACATCTTTGCTGAGCTGGCTCCCGCTAAGGAAGTGGGCGGCGACCTGTACGACTTCCTCATCCGTAACGAAAAACTGTACTTCTGCGTGGGCGACGTGTCGGGAAAGGGTGTCCCTGCATCTATGGTGATGGCGGTGACACGCGCCTTGTTCCGCACTGCCACTGCGCATGAGAGCAACCCGGGCAGAATGGTCGGTGAAATCAACGAGATGATGGTGGAAGACAACGACTCCTTCATGTTTGTCACGCTCCTCATGGGTGTCCTCGACCTCCCAACGGGAAGATTGCGCTATTGCAACGCGGGACACAACGCTCCGCTGCTGATTGACGACACGGAGGTGGACATGTTGCCATGCGATGCCAACCTGCCTATTGGTATCATGTCTGGATATAAATACAGCACTCAGGAGATTGTGGTCTGTCCGGGAACAACCATTTTCCTCTACACCGACGGAGTGACGGAGGCGGAAAACATCAAGAACGAGCAATTCCAAGAGGAAAGGATGATAGGCATCGCCAAGCAGACGGAACGCAAGCCGCTGGTGCTCATCAATCGGATGAAGGATGCTATTCGTAAATTCGTGGGTGTAGCCGAGCAAAACGACGACATGACCATGCTTGCCATCCAATACACGAAGCAACCTGAGCAGGAGGAATGGCTGTCGAGACAGATTACGCTGCCGAACGACGTGGAGCAGGTGCCGCTGCTGTCTGAGTTTGTGGAGGAAGTGTGCGAGGAAGTGGGCCTCAGCATGAGCGACATCATGAGCATGAACCTTGCCATTGAGGAAGCCGTAGTGAACGTGATGAGCTATGCCTATCCAAAAGGTACGGAGGGAAAAGTCTGCATTGACGCCAAAGCCAACAACGAATGGCTGAAATTCATCATCACCGACTGGGGAAAGCCATTCGACCCAACCATCAAGGACGACATCGACATCACGCTGCCAGCTGAAGAAAGGCTCATTGGCGGTCTGGGCATCCATATTGTGAAACAGACGATGGACATCATCAACTATGAACGCATAGAGAGTAAGAACGTGCTAACTCTCATCAAGAAAACAAAATAAGGAAGGCAACAGAAGATGACGGATATCATTCTATCAAGCTTTATCAGCCTTTTCGCTCTCTTCGGAAAGGTGGAGCAGGTGGACGAGGAACGCGCCAAGAAGATGCTTGCAAACTATCTGCGCAGGCACTTCGGCATCCGAAACACCGACCTCTACCTCGACCTTTACAGCGACATGCGTCTGGCATACGAAATGACCGACAATCTCGACAGCGAAAAGACTGTGGGACTCATCTGCTCCTCGCTGCATGGCAAGATTCAAGCCAGGGAGGAAGCGTTGCTGCTGCTGCGTGTGATGGAGTTCTGCGAATGTAACGAATCGACTGACAACACCATGTTCCTCACCATGGCGTCGCTGTTTCACATTCCGAAGGAACAGTATCAGGACTTCGCCGACTTCGTTGCCAACCGAGAAACGGAACGGGTGGTGCTGCACCACATAGAGGGATTCGAGGGCACCATCAAGACTCTGCTCGACCGCGAGACGGGGCTTCTGATTTTCACCTACAACGGTTCGGACACGGTGACACTCAACGACGTGCCTGTTCTGACGGGCGTGTATCAGGTGTGGCAACAGAGCAGTGTGCTGAAAAACGTGTATGGACAGCCCGTCTATTACTCTTCCATCATCGAGGCATACGACAAGGAGGTGCACGAAACGGCAAAGGTGGAGTTCTGCGGACGCGACATCAACTTCCGCTTTCCGAACAGCGACAACGGCATGCACAACCTGAGTTTCACGCTCAACAACGGCGAGATGCTTGCCATCATGGGAGGTTCGGGAACAGGAAAGACCACCCTACTCTCCCTGCTCAACGGCACGCTGAAGCCACAGGAGGGAAGCATCACCATCAACGGACACGACATATCGGAGCCCGAAGCGAAGAACCTGATTGGCTACGTGCCTCAGGACGATCTGCTCATTGAGGAACTGACTGTCTATCAAAACCTTTGGTTCACTGCCCGACTGTGCTTCGAGGGTTTGTCGGAACAAGAAATCGACAACCGCGTGGAGAAGACGCTGAAGGACTTGGGACTCTATGCTGCAAAGGACTTGAAGGTGGGCTCTGCCATCAACAAATACATATCGGGAGGACAACGCAAGCGACTGAACATCGCCTTGGAGCTGATACGCGAACCCGCCGTGCTCTTCCTCGACGAACCTACGTCGGGACTGTCGTCAGCCGACACTGAGAAGGTGATTCTCCTGCTGAAAGAACAAACGCTCAAGGGCAAACTCATCGTGGTCAACATCCATCAGCCTTCGAGCGATGTCTATAAGCTCTTCGACCGCCTATGGCTGCTCGACAAGGGAGGATACCCCGTGTTTGACGGAAACCCTATTGATGCCATCACCTATTTCAAGGAGACAGCCAATTATGTTGACGCGGAAACCAGCACCTGCCCGACTTGTGGCAATGTCAATCCAGAGATTGTGCTCAACATCATTGACGAGAAGGCACTGAACAATGCGGGTGAACTGTCGGACGAAAGAAAGATGACGCCACAGAACTGGCATGAACTCTATCTGAAGAACCGTGAGGAAATGCCTAAGCCAGCTGTGTTCAACATGCCTCAGTCGGACCAGAAGAAGCCTAACGCACTCAAACAATTCGCCATCTTCTTGCATCGTAACATCAAGACCAAGATTACGAATGTGCAGTACCTCTCCATCACCCTGAGCATCGCACCGTTGCTGGCAGTCATCTGTGCTCTGCTCACACGCTTCTCCCCTCCTGAGGGTTACTCGGTGATGAACAACAAGAACCTGGTGAGCTACTTCTTCATGGCTGTTATCGTGGCAACATTTACGGGCATGAGTGGCAGTGCGGAGGAAATCATCAAGGATCGTGCCTTGCTGAAGCGAGAGCGCTTTCTCAACCTGTCGTACGGAAGCTACATCTGGTCGAAAATCATCTACATGGCTGGGGTGTCGCTCGTGCAGACACTCCTCTTCATTGTGGTTGGAAACACCATCATGGGACTGCATGGACTGTTCTTCACATGGTGGCTCATCCTATTTCTGACTGCTCTGTTGGCAAGTCTGACAGGATTGCTGCTCTCCCAGTGTCTTAACTCGGTGGTAGCCATCTACATCTGTATTCCTCTGCTATTGATTCCTCAGATATTGCTCTGCGGACTGGTGGTCAGCTTCAGCGACCTCACTCCAAAAAGCACTACAGGCAATGTGCCATTGATTGGCGATGTCATCCCATCAAGATGGTCATTCGAGGCTTTGGCTGTCACATCGTTCACCGACAACGCATACGAAAAGAACTTTTTCCTTTCCGACAAGGAAAAGTACGAGACACAATATTATAATATAGGTGTGCTCTACGAATTGCAGTCGCAGTTGGAAACCATGAAGAGCGAACAGCAGACAGGCAAGGAGGTGAACCCTGAGCATTTGGAAGTCATCAAGACCAATCTCCCACTCCTTACGTCCTATTGCAAGATGGATGCTTACGAAGGCGACTGGTCGTACTCATCCCTCTATGACTACATGAAAGAGGCTGAGAACCTCTTGACGGAACGAAGCAACCGAATCACACTTCTGGCAGACAAGCAAACTGCTCGATTCGTGAAAGAAAACGGAAAGGATGTGCTGCTGCAACTGAAACGGGACAACTACAACTTGCAGCTGGAGGACTGTGTGATAGGCATGGAAAACCAGCGAATGCTCGATGTAATCGACAATCATATTGTTGCCCGAACAGGACTGGTGTTCCTCACTCCTCTCAGCCACAACGGACGTGCTCCTTTCTATAGCAGCGAGAAAATCATCGGCGATTGGCACATCAAAACCATCTGGTTCAACCTCTCCGTTTTGCTACTCATGAGCATCATTGTCACATGGATGCTACTGACAGATTGCCCCGGTCGCTTTGTAAGAAAAGATGCCCAATAGGAAAATAATCTGTGGTTTTTTTTCAAAAAGAATGTGCTAAAGATGATTTTATTAAAAATTTTACCTATTTTTGCAGCGGAATATGCACAATAATATTGTGACATCCCATTTCATCCGAAAAAAAACGAAAACAATAAATCCTAATTAATCATCAAAATTTTATTAACAATGAAGAAATTATCCATTTTAGCTATTGCTTTTGTTGTCATTGCTCTGGCTGCTTGCGAGGGTAAGAAAGCTACTCAGACCGAAACTGCAGAAGTTGTGAAGAGCTTCGACCAGCAGCAGATTGAGGCAAACATCAAGCTTCAGGTTGACAGCATCGCTGCTGAGATTGGCAAGTTGAAGCAGTTCCCTTTCCTTCAGAAGGACAACAAATTTGCTCTCACTAAGGAAGAGAAGCAAGTGAAACCTGAGTATCTGCTCGACCCAGCTATCTCTGAAGAGGCTGTGACTCTCTCTGAGAAATATCGCATTCTGAGTGCTCTCAATGTTGACCGTAAGATTGCTGAACTCTATGAAATGTCAACAGGCGCTTACGACAAGGCTATCACTAAGTTGAGCGCAGACATCAACGACCCTTCTTTCAAGGTAATCGAAAATGCCAACGACATCTTCGAGACAACTACCGCTCTCTATGATTCCATGAACCAGAACGGACGTGTCAACTACTTCTGGCAGCTCGCTGCTGCTGCATTGGTAGAGCAGCTCTACGTTGTGAACCAGAACACTGACAAGTTCCTCAGCGTATTCGACGACGAAGCAGCTTCAAACGTAACATTCCGTCTCATCCTCATTCAGGACGCTTTGAAGCACCTCATCGACTACGACCCAGAAATCGAGCCTGTTGCTAACGCATTGGCAACTCTCGACGTGCTCAACGCTACAACTGTTGATGAGCTGAAGTCGCAAATGGCTGAAGCAAAGGACAAGATTGACGCTGCACGCAAGGCTCTGGTTAAGTAATCATTATTCGCTCATTCATAGCCACTGCCTTCACACAAAACAGGAAGAAAGGTGCGTGACTTTCAGATGACTTTATTTCAACACTTCAACATTCCATTAATCATGACTTTGGAAATTAAAGAACACGAAGGAGGCTTGACTGCCATATTCTGTGGTCGTTTAGACACACCCTCCGCCATCAAAATACAAAGCGAAATCACTCCCCTTATGAACAACGCTGACAAGGAGATTATCCTCGACTGCGAGAAACTGGATTACATCAGTAGTTCAGGTCTCCGTCTGTTTCTTGCCATCCGCAAGGAAGTGTCAACAAAGGGAGGAAAAGTGATTGTCGAGCATATCAACGAAGACATCAAGAAGGTGTTTATGATGACAGGGTTCATCCAATTGTTCGAAGTGCGCTAATACGAAGTCATCCTCATATCTTTACAAGAGACCGTCTGAACGTTCAGTTGGTCTCTTTTTTTTGTCATTTTTTTGTCTAAACATCGTTCTTTCCCCTATTCCATCGAAAACTGCATTTTTTATCATTTTATGCCAAAAAGCATACTGTGTTCGTACACATTCATTGATAAAAGTCAAAAAAACACGCATTTTTTGAAAAAAGTGGTGATAAGATGCGGTTGGAAAGGAGAAACTGACGTAACTTTGCATCGTCAAAAGGAAAATGTTAGAAAAAACATCAACCTTGACTCATTAAAGCAGAAGTTAGTTAATATTAGTTAGGTGATATTTTTTACAATTAGGTGTTATTTAGTTAGAACAGTATGATGATGAACCGCTCGAGAAGAGTCGTTCATCATTTCTTTTTTATTGAAGGTACTCTTTTTCGTTTTTTTGCACTATCTTTGCAAGACAATTGGAACTGAGTCCTATATTACCACTCAGAAAAAAAGGAAAAAATCATGAAACAAGACATCACTCCCGTCCTCCTACTCACGGGTTACCTGGGTAGCGGAAAAACAACATTGGTGAACCATATCCTTACGAACGAACGAAATATCAAGTTTGCCGTCATCGTCAACGACATTGGCGAGGTGAACATTGATGCCGACCTCATTCAGAAAGGCGGCATCGTGGGACAGAAGGACGACAGCCTGGTAGCATTACAGAATGGCTGTATCTGCTGCACATTGAAAATGGACCTCATTGAGCAAATCAACGATATTCTGAAACTGAGACGCTTTGACTATATCGTGATAGAGGCAAGCGGTATCTGCGAGCCAGAGCCTATTGCTCAGACCATCTGCTCCATTCCTTCCCTCGGCCCACAATACACTCAACATGGTATTGCACGCCTCGATTGCATCACTACGGTGGTGGATGCTCTCCGCTTGCAGAGTGAGTTTGCCTGTGGCTCCGACCTCACCCGTCAACACATTGACGAGGAGGACATCGAGAACCTCATCATTCAGCAAATAGAATTCTGCAATATCATCCTCCTCAACAAGGCATCCGAGGTATCGCCCCAGGAGCTCGGACGCATCCGCGAAATCCTCCATGCCCTGCAACCCAAAGCCACCATCATCGATTGCGACTATTGCAATGTGGAATTGGATGTGTTGCTCAACACCAACATGTTTGATTTCGAACGTGTTGCCACGTCTGCCACATGGATTACAGAATTGGAACGTGAAGCAACTGAGGAAGAGGAAGAAGAGGCTCTGCACGGACATCACCACCACCATGAGGAGGATGAGGATAACGATGACGAAGACCATCACCACCATCATCACGACGATGACGACGATGACGATGAGGAGGAGCATCACCACCATCACCACGACGATGACGATGAGGAGCATCATCATCACCACCATCACCATCATCACCACCACGATGAAGGAGAAGCAGAGGAATATGGCATTGGAACTTTCGTCTATTATCGTCGCCAGCCTTTCAACATTAATGAGTTTGACCAATTCGTTGCGCATTGGCCTAAGAGCGTGATTCGTGCGAAAGGTTTATGCTATTTCTCAGATCGTCCTGACATGAGTTTCATCTTCGAACAGTCTGGCGTACAAAAGAAAATCAGTGAATCAGGTCTTTGGTGGGCTACTGCTCCTGAAGAGGAACTGAAAGCCATGGCTGAACGCAACCCACTCATCATGCGTGACTGGGATGATACATACGGCGACCGTATGGTGAAACTGGTGTTTATCGGTCAGAAAATGGATCGAGAAAAAATCACAAAAGACCTCGATGCCTGCTTGGAGAAATAAAGGCTTCACCCTCTACCCCTCTCCAAGGAGAGGGGAGACCAATCCACCAGAAGGCGAGGGGAGTAGAATAAAGAATGAAGAATCAAAAAAAGATTCTTCATTCTTCATTTATAAACCTCTTTATTTCATCGATTTGTTGCAAGGCTGTTTGTCGTCCCAACTCATAAACAAGACGCATCTGTTCGGGGTCGTGGCTAACATGCCCTATCGGTAAGGGTTCCGAAGGACGAATAACGTAGGTGGTGCCTTGCCGCTCCTGCTCCCTCACGAAAGCAAGTTGGGCATTATACATTTCATGGCGTTGGGCAACAGCCTTGATGAATTGAGGATATTTCCGAAGCATCAAACGCATCAACGGCATAAAGCGATTCTTTCCTTTCACATAGCCATCGGGACGAGTCAATATGACGACATTCTTAGCGTAACCAACACTTTGGAAGTATTGCAAAGGAATACTATCAGCAATTCCACCGTCGAGTAAGTGATACCCTTCCAGTTCAACAACTTTTGAACAGAGCGGCATGGATGCAGAAGCACGAATCCAATCGAAAGTGGTGTCGTTGGCTTCGGGCAACAGCTTATAGACTGCCTTACCCGTCATCACATCGGTGCAGACACAGTAGAATTCCATGGGGTTCTTATTATAGGTATCCACATCGAAAACATCAAGGTGCTTGGGCATTTCGTGGTAGGCAAAATCCGCTCCATAGAGGTCGCCTGTGAAGATGAGCGAGCGCAAGGAACACATCCGCCAGTCGTGAGCAAAGCGCATGTTGTAGCGTAGGGCACGCCCTGGCTGATGACTCTTGAGGTTGCAACCAAAGGCAGCTCCAGCACTTACACCTATTACACCATCGAACGAGATGCCTTTTTCCTCAAACACATCTATCACACCACAGGTGAAAAGTCCACGCATGGCACCACCTTCCAACACAAGTCCCATCTTCGCATCACCGCTTCGGGTGTTTGTGGTTTTGTCATTATTCATTACAATATTCTTCATTCTTCATCAACTTTCTAACTACTCCCCTCGCCTTTTGGAGAGGGGTCGGGGGTGAGGCTTTTTTTATGTGTCAGGGGTGAGGCCTTCCAATTGAAGAAGGAAACGTTTGCGTTCCAATCCCGCTGCAAATCCAGTCAGTTTACCATTAGCACCTATCACACGATGGCAGGGAACAATAATGCTGATAGGATTACGCCCCACTGCCATTCCCACTGCGCGGGAGGATTTCACAGATAAATTCAAACTTTTGGCAAGTTCACCGTATGTAGTAACAGAACCGTATGGAATACGCTGAAGTTGCTGCCACACAGCACGTTGAAAATCTGTTCCTATCAATCGCAATGGTATAGTTAACGAAGGCTGGTACCCCATGAAATAGGATTTCAGCCATCGTTTTGCTTCCTCAAATATCTGAAAATCCGAGCAAGCTTCCAACTGGAAAGATGCACCGAAATGCTTTTGTCCTTCCATCCACAATCCTGTCAGACAATCCCCATCGCTTGCAAGAGTGAGTGTCCCCAATGGAGATTCGACTGAAGAACAATACATTTTCTCATTCCACATATTTCACTTTTCGTTATACTCCCCTCGCCCCATCTCTCCCCTCTCAGGGGAGTTGGAGGGGTCCAGGGGTTGGGGGTGAGGTTTTTTTCATTCAATCTCAGTTGGGAACAAATAGAATTGGCGGTTCACATTCGGGTCGAGCATGAGTTGGTCGAGGATGATGTGTTCGTCGAGTGCTTTCACCACCACATGATGCTTACCAGATGATAGTTTTGCATTGATCGTCCGAACGGTTTGTCCACGCAGTACATTCAGTTTCCATTGCTCAGAGCGATATGCCTCCTTCAAGCTGAACACACGTTCTTCACCGTCATCGATGGAGACTGAGAAACGAATGTCACCCTTGTCCAGAGGCTGAGTAGGAATCAAAGCGATACGCAGCGCATAATCACCTTCCTTTTCTGTTTGGAAACTATAACTCACCCACTCATCTTTTGGTAGAGGGACCGCATTCATGGAATGTCCCAACAGTTGCACGGGAGTGAGTTGCGCAATCGATTCATCGAATTGGTCAGCATTCTTAGCAATCGCACCATCCATTTTGAGAGGATGCAGTGCATGCTTACGTTGTGCATAAAGTTTCAACAGTTCCTGAACACGTTTCTCTGACAGTGTGTCGGGTAATGTAGGTGCCTGGAATACCAACAAGTTACGAGGATTAGACGCCATCAGATGGCGCCATTTGCCATGATTCATTTCGTTGAAACGCTTGTCGTTCTGCAAAATCCGATCGTATGCGTCCTGACTGAGAGCTTCAGCCATATAAATGGCAGTTTTGAAGGAATCGCTCCGAGCGTATGTAGTACGAGAAAGAGAAGCATACTCTCGTGCTAAACTCCTTGCACGCTGTGCCTCCAACTGCTTCTTTGCCATATTCGCAGCTCCTTCCACTCGATATTGAATAGCGCCGAAATAGGCATCCTTCTGAACAGGACGAATCATCTGTCCGATTCGCTCCACCTCGCGTTGCAAAGCATCGTATCGTTCGAGATACCTGTCTGCCTCATTACCAAAGGCAGAGAAACTGAATTCCGTATCTTGAACAGGTGACATGCCACGGTCGTATTTCTTCTTGTCGAGCTCCACCTGATTCCATCCCATAAACTCAGGCTTGCGCATGGCGGTAAGTCGATAGTATTCCTTCATCACAGGGAAAAGTGCATCACCTGCCTTCTGTCCGAACTCACGACATAACCACTGATGCAGATGATCCTGCAGAGCGTTTGGACGGAACGAAGCATAGTTCCATGCCATATCGAGGAAAAGTTCGAGGTCGTAACTTGCCACCTTCACATCGTGCACATTCGCAATCCACTGCTTCCTCGCTCCATGCTGATATGCCTCGCTCATTTCTTGGTAAATGAGTCCTGGTTGCGTGCAAGTCAACCAAAGGTAGTCGTGAGGACGACCCCAATAACTCAGATGATAATACACACCCGAACCACCCTTGCGAGCTTGATGTTCCTCATTGGGCAGACGAGTCATATAGCCATAGTTGTCGTCGCACCAAATCAAAGTCACATCCTCAGGCACTCGCAAACCATTTTCATAGATTTGCAACACTTCCTTATAAGGTACAAAAGCCTGCGGGATGCTTTCCACATCTTGAGCCACAAATTGCCGCAGCATCTCACGTTGGTCGTCTATCACCTTCTGTAGCCACAGCGTTTTCTCTACCAAGTTCCTCGGACCTTCCATGTCTCCATCATGAATGCCTCGCATACCGATGGTATAGACATTTTCATTCTTCCCCACTTCCTTCACGCGCGAAATCCAGTAATCCTGCACCTGTTTCTGATTGGTGAGATAGTTGAATCGTCCTCGCTCATCCACACTCCATTCCGTCGTATTGTTACGCATCATCGGTTCACAATGACTCGTTCCAACAATGATACCACAACTATCCGCCATTGCCATCGCTCCTTCCACCTGATAGAAAGGAACAGTACCCTCATGCATGGCAGGCCATATCATATTTCCTCGCAATCGCAATAGCAATTGAAAGATTTTCTTGTAGGTCTGCACACCAATCTGCATCAGTCGCTTACCTTTCACAGCACCCGTCTTGTAGTCGGAAGGTTCAAACGACCGATGGCTCCACACCAGCATACTCCAGTCCTCATCATTGATGAAAATGCCACGACGTTCCACCGAGGGACACTGCATCGAGGTAAAGCCTTCCTTGATGCTCAGTTGTTCTTTCCTCTCTGGTACGTTGTCGCCCCACCACACCCAAGGAGAAACCCCTGCCATGCGAGAAAGTTCCAGCAGTGCGTAAGCAGTACCTCGTCCGTTGTTGCCAATCGCATAAATCTTTCCGTTTCGTTCAGCCACACAGAAAGCATCCATCTTTGCCGACAGTTCGTCCGTATCGATACCCAACTTTCGGAGTTTCTTTACAACCGACTTCTTCGCACCATCCATTTGGTAAATCAGAATCTGCGATTTTCCATTCTCTCTCTGCTCAGCCGACATTCCCGTCGTCTGTTTCATGTCCGACACGAACATATCCGTTGCAACTCTCACAACAGGAGCAACATCCGTTTGATAGGAAAAGTTGACAGGATGGATTCCATCAAACCAAACCACTTCCTTAGCAGAAACAGGTAAGGAAATAGAAAGTAGGAAAACCCACACCGCAATCGATAAATAGTTAGAAAGTATCATTTTTATTTGAGAGAATTTGTGTTATTTGTTGACTGATTTTTCACTTTTCACTCTTCACTTTTCACTCTTCACTCCCCTCGCCCTTAGGAGAGGGTTTGGGGGTGAGGCCCCTCTTTTTCACAAAATCCTTCCACGAAGAGTATTTCTTTACCGACTGAGGAGCCCCCATCTGAATGAAATGGCAATAGGCGGCAGCAAGGGCATCAGTAGCATCCATCTGCACCTCCATGTCCTCCGCACTGATATGGAGCATACGTTGGAGCATACCAGCCACTTGCTCCTTCGAAGCGGCACCATTACCCGTAATTGCCACCTTGATTTTTCGAGGCTCGTATTCATGGATAGGAATGTCACGGACGATGGCAGCAGCTATTGCAACACCCTGAGCACGTCCCAACTTCAGCATCGATTGCACATTCTTCCCGTAGAAAGGAGCTTCGATAGCAAGTTCATCAGGTTTGTATTCATCTATCACACCCGTCACACGTTCGAAAATCCTTCCCAAGCGAAGATAAGGGTCACGCATATTCTTTAAATTGATAACCCCCATCGCCAACATCTCAGCCTTGTTCCCAACAACACGCAGCACCCCGTACCCCATCACGTTTGTGCCTGGGTCAATGCCCAACAAGATTTTCTCCGTCTTTCTGCTTTCCATCAATCAATATTCACGTTTAAAAGTTTAACGTTTAAAGTTTAACGTTTAAAGTTTAACGAAGTTAGAATCCTTTTAATCCATTAAATCCCTGATTCATTCTTCACTTTTCACTCTTCATTTTTCACTCAAAACACCACTTCCATCATTGTTGGAAAACCTATCACCCTGTCAGTGAACACTTTCAGCATTTCCGCATGAAGTTTTGCTCCAACATCCGTGTACCAGCGATGAAGGGCAGCCGTATCTTCCGTTTCAAATTGCAGGGAGAAGCATTCCGTGTTCTCATCCTTGTGGGAAAGGATGCGCAAAAGGCGAGGATGGGTAACAGCACCTGAAGCAAGGGCGGCAGGCAACATCACTTCATGCACATAGATAACAAAGTTTTGTGCCTCCGTCTGGGCAACAGTATAAGTTGTATTGTAGATAATCATAGCGTCAAACCTTCATATTCTGTGCAAAGTTATAAAGAAAAATAAGAAAAAAGAAAAAGCTTTTCGTTTTCGTTACTGTTTCCGTTAAAAAAATAGCGTATCGTTAAAAAATACAAGAATTTTTGCAGGGCGGGAAAATATGCGTATCTTTGCATGATTTTTTGTAGCTATGCGAGGTTCAGAAACACGAACACGAGAGAATTTCAACAAGAATCCCATCGCTACCAAAACCATATAATGCTCATAAGGTCTTGAAGAAACGAATCTACATATTTTTCCTCATGCTGACGGCTGTGTTCACCATCGCACAGAGTGGGCGAAGCGACGGCATGGGAAAAACGGATTGCTTGCGCTTCGATGTGGCACCCGACTCTGTGGTACCTCAACGAACTGCTGAGCGAGATTCGTTGACGAAAACCACCCTCACCGAAGAGCAGAAGGCTCTGGCAGAACTCGATTCCGTGAAACGGGCATTCGACCGTGAACACGGCATCGGCAACGACAGTATCGCACCGCAAGGCAATCGCTCCACAACGCAGCAGGGAAACGGCAGAGCGGTGCAATGGAACGATTCCATTGCCGCTGTGGAAGACTCCATCGCCAAGTCGAAGAAAGGTGCACTGGAGGACCCTGTTGCCTTCGAGTCGAAGGACTCGTTGGTGTTCTTCATGGACACGAAAAACGCATACCTCTACGGCGAGGGCAAGGTGGATTACCAGAACGTGTCGCTGTCCTCCGACTTGATTCAGATGAATATGGACAGTGCGCTGGTGCATGCCGTGGGCGTGGAGGACAGCTTGGGGAATGTGCATGGAAAGCCTCTTTTCAAGCAGGGAGGCGACGAATATGAGATAGATGCCATCTCCTACAATTTCAAGTCGCAAAAGGCATTCATCTCGAATGTTGCCACAGAGCAGCAAGAGGGTTTCCTACGCAGTGAGGAAGCAAAAAAGGTAGATGACAAAATCATCAATATGCGAAGGGGAAGATACACGACTTGCGACGAGGAGCATCCGCATTTCTACATTGCACTGAGCCGTGCGAAAGTGTATCGAGGCAAGAGTGTGTTCTCGGGTCCTGCCTGGTTGGTGGTGGAGGATGTACCGCTGCCGTTAGCTGTGCCTTTCGCTTATTTCCCTTTCACGGATTCATACAGTTCGGGCTTCATCATGCCGAGCTATGGCGACGAGAGCACTCGCGGATTCTATCTACGCGATGGTGGCTACTACTTTGCCATCAACGACAATTGGGACTTGAAGCTGACTGGCGAAATCTTTACCAAGGGTTCGTGGGGCATCGGCGCTCAGACCACTTATAAGAAGCGATACAAGTATTCGGGCAACTTCTATTTCAACTACCAAGTGAGCGTAACGGGCGAAAAGAACCTGCCTGACTATTCCAAGGTGACGAACTTTAAGCTTCAGTGGAGCCACAAGCAGGATGCTAAGGCGAGCCCGAACAGTTCGTTCTCTGCCAGCGTGAACTTCACGACGCAGAGTTACGAAAAGAACAACCTGACGAGCCTCTACAACCCTACTTCCTACGCACAGAGCACACGAACCTCGTCGGTGAGCTACTCGCGATCGTTCCCTTCCATCGGACTGAGCTTGTCGTCGAGTATGAACCTTACGCAGAACCTGAAGGACTCTACCATCAACTTGAGTTTTCCCAACCTGAGCATCAACTTGCAACGCATCTACCCGTTCCGAAGGAAGAAGATGGTGGGCAAGGAGCGCTGGTATGAGAAAATCTCGATGTACTACAAGGCTTCGCTGCAAAACAGCATCCAGACAAAGGAGGACAAACTGCTGAAGAGCAACTTGGTGAAGGACTGGAAGAACGGTATCAAACACTCGATTCCTATTCAGGCATCGTTCCAAGTGCTGAAATACATCAACGTAGTGCCATCGTTCAACTACGAGGCTCGCTGGTACACAAGGAAGGTGGAGCAGAGTTGGGACCAAATGAAGCAGGCAGTGGTGCGCGACACCATCTACGGTTTCAACCATGTGCATAATTACAACTTGGGTGTTCAGGTCAACACGAAACTCTACGGTTTCTACAAGTTCAATCCTAAGGTATGGGGACAGAAACTGCAAATGGTGCGCCATGTGTTCACTCCCACCGTTAATTTCTCCTATGCTCCCGACTTCGGGGCGAGCAGGTATGGCTACCACAAGTACTACACCAAGACGGACTTGGAAGGAAACGTGAGCCAAGTGGCTTATTCTCCTTACGAGGGAGCTGTGTATAGCTACCCTGGGAAAGGAAAGTCGGGCATCGTGTCCTTTGACGTTGGCAACAACATTGAAATGAAAATCAAGAGTGACAAGGACTCGACGGGCGTGAAGAAAATCAGCATCATCGACGAGCTGGGCGCGAACCTCTCCTACAACATGGCTGCCAAAGAGAAGCCTTGGGGTAATCTTTCCACTCGCTTGCGACTGAAATGGGGAAAAGTCACGTTTAACATGAACACAACGTGGATGACATACGCCTACCAGTTCGACAAAAATGGAAATGTGGTTGAAGGCAACAGGACGGAGTGGTCGTACGGGCGTTGGGGACGTTTCACAGGCACTTCGAAGAACCTTTCTTACACATTCAACAATCAGTCGTGGAGCAAAATCAAAAAGAGCATTCGCAAACTGTTTGGGCACGACGATGATGAGGAAGACGAAAACAAAAGCGATAACGAGAACGAAAACGAAGGCGAGAGCGAAAACGATAACATAGGACCAGGACGACGCAACGCCAATCAGCAAAAGGGCAAGAAGGACAACAGCGAACTGGATGAGGATGGCTACATGAAATTCAATATTCCTTGGTCGTTCTCCATCTCCTACGGTATCACCATGTCGGAAGACCGATCTGCAAAGATTAACAAGAAAACGATGCGCTATCCTTATAAGTTTGTGCAGAACTTGAACTTCTCGGGAAGCTTGCGCTTGTCGTCGGGATGGAACATCAGCTATTCGTCGGGTTACGATTTCACGAGCAAGGCCATATCGATGACGTCGGTGAATATCTCTCGTGACATGCACTGTTTCAACATCTCGGGAGGCATGGTATTTGGTCCTTTCACTTCGTACCACGTAACTATGCGTGCCAATGCCAGCACACTGACCGATGCACTGAAATATGACAAGAAGAGCTCGTACTCAAGTTCGATACAATGGTACTAAAAAAGTAGCTGAAGGTTCGTGGTTAAAAAATAAGCTCATGAAAAACGATGTTTTGTCTGCTCTGGGCATATCCCAGTTAAGCGAAATGCAGCTTTCTGTTTCTAAGATATGGAAGGAGCAGGAAGATAAAGATATTGTGCTACTATCACCGACGGGTAGCGGTAAAACGATTGCGTACCTTCTGCCGCTCATGGAACGTATCGACACAGGGAAAGACAGCGTACAGGCTGTAGTGATAGTGCCATCGAGAGAATTGGCGATGCAGACAGACGAGGTGGTGAAGAACATGAAAGCGGGAGTGAGAAGCATCTGCTGCTATGGGGGTCGTCCCGCTATGGATGAGCACCGAAGGATGAATGCAGTGCTGCCACATATCATCATTGCCACCCCAGGACGATTAGTGGATCACCTCAACAAGCGCAATTTTGAGGTTTCTGATGTGCGAACACTTGTCATCGACGAATTCGACAAGAGTTTGGAATTCGGTTTTCAGGAAGAGATGCAAGATGCCATTTCCATGCTTCCTCTCGTGAAGAAAAAAGTGCTACTCAGTGCTACGTATGCGGAACAGATTCCTCAGTTTGTGGATTTGAACGAAACGGTGCGCATCGACTACCTAAAAGCGGAGGAACGGGTGAGTTTCAGCATCGTGCACTCTCCTCAGAAAGACAAACTCAACACCCTACTCGATTTGCTGCGTGCCTTGGGAGATGCAAAGAGCATCATTTTCTTGAACTATCGAGATGCCGTAGGTCGAGTTTATGATTTTCTGAAAGCACAGGGGGTGGCATGCGAGATGTTTCATGGTGGCATGGAACAGGACCGACGAGAGCGTGCCATCTATAAATTCAGCAACGGCACGAGCCATGTGCTGGTATCAACCGACTTAGGTTCCCGTGGGCTTGATATTCCAGATACGGATTGCATCATCCACTATCATCTCCCCCTCAATGAGGAGGCATACACGCATCGCAACGGACGCACGGCTCGTTGGGAGGCAGGAGGACGGGCATTCATGATTCTGAACGAGGAAGAAACTCTCCCTGAATACATCGACGAGCACACGGTGCAAGAATTCTATATTCCTAAGAAACTGCCACCCATTGCTCAGCCCAAGATGGCTACTATTTATATAGGTAAGGGAAAAAAGGATAAGCTCAACAAGATGGATGTGTTGGGCTTCCTCTGCAAGATAGGTGGATTGGAGCGCAACGATGTTGGTCGCATTGATGTGAGGGACCATTGTTCCTACGCCGCTGTTTCACGTACCGTCATCAAGGATGTGCTGAAACGAATGGAAGGACAGAAAATAAAAGGAATCAAAACCATCTTCAGGGAAGCCAGATAAAAAGTGAAAAGTGAAGAGTGAAAAGTGAAAAATGCCTTCCGGATGGAATCGCTTCACTCTTCACTTTCCACTTTTCACTCTTCACTCTTACTTTTCACTCCTCACTTTTCACTCTTCACTTTTCACTCTTCATTCTACTCCCCTCGCCCTTCGGAGAGGGGTTTGGGGTGAGGCTCGGGGTCGGGAGTAAGGCTTTCATTTTTCACTTTCCACTTCTCACTTTTCACTTCAAACTCCCTTTGGGAGTTTAGAACTGTATGCTCAAACCCGCTAATCCGAGGCCTTGGAATCCATAACCCAGCTCAACGAAGGCTCGAATGTTTTTGGAACCAAATTCACAACCGATTGGACTCACTTGATAACCGAAACGAGTGCCTTTCTTCGTCTCCACCTCTTTTAATAAGGTTTTTGCTTCTTCATCCGAAGCCCCACTCTTCACTTTTGAATCTTTGAAGGCAATGCACACACCTGCTGCCACTTTGGAATAGAGCGAAATGTTCTTCTTGTCGAACCACGAGGCTTTCACCGTAGGCATCAATGTGATATAATTGTTTCTATTCTTTGCCATCTCATCGTACACACCCGTTTTTTTGTTCTTACCACTCAAGGTATAACTGGTGTGCTGGTAGGTGACTGCTCCACCAATTTTCAAATTTGGAGAAACACGGTAGAGATACTGAACAGTGTAAGCTGGGGAAGTCTTTTCATCTTTTGCAGTTTTACTTGCGTCGTAAAGACCAAACGTTATCATGGTAGCCATAGCCTTACCAAGCCCTTCACCGATTCCTTCTGCGAGGGTAGTCTGATTAGGAGTATAACCACCCACGGAAAAACTAAATTCAGACTTTGTGTCATTCTGTGCCATAGCACTGTTACTTACGACAAACATCATTGCCATCAAAGCAACCATCATGTAATTAAACTTTTTCATTTTCGTAATTTTTTAGTTTTTGATTTAATTTTTGTTTGATGCTGCAAAGTTATGGCGTTTGAAGTAATCCATAAAGAAAGTCTGTGTTTTTTCATTTCGTTTGTTGCGACAAACAGGGCTGTTTTGCGTCAGAATGAGGGAGGAACGCGAAAAACTGTCGCAAAAGAGTCCTTTTTCCTTCTTAATCTCCTAAATATCTATTGGCAAGAGCTCCAAATTCCTCGATTCTCCTATCACGAAGGAATGGCCACCAACGACGCACATTCTCACAACGATCCATGTCGATGTCTATCACCGCTACTTCCTCCTTATTGATAGACGCGCGATAAAGGAACTCACCCTGAGGCCCTACCACAAAACTACTTCCCCAGAACTGAATGCCATTCGTCTGCCCTGATGGGTCGGCTTCATAGCCCGTACGATTCACCGCAACAACAGGCAAACCGTTTGCCACAGCATGTCCACGCTGCACCGTTGTCCAAGCTTCTCGCTGACGTTCCTGCTCTTCCTTCGTATCAGAAGACTCATAACCGATTGCCGTAGGATAAATCAGCAGTTCTGCTCCACGCAGAGCCATGAGACGAGCACCCTCAGGATACCATTGGTCCCAACACACCTGCACGCCCAAGCACCCCACAGAAGTATGGATAGGTTGGAAACCCAAATCACCTGGAGTGAAATAGAATTTCTCGTAATAAGCAGGGTCGTCAGGAATGTGCATCTTGCGATATTTGCCTGCAATCGAACCATCCTTCTCAAACACCACCGCCGTATTGTGATACAAGCCTGCGGCACGACGCTCAAAAAGCGAGGTGACAAGAACGATGGACAGTTCCTTGGCAAGATTCCCATAAAACTCGGTGGAAGGTCCAGGGATAGGCTCTGCCAAATCGAAGCAATCCGTCGATTCCACTTGGCAGAAATACAGAGAGTTATGCAATTCCTGCAACACAACCAGTTCCGCACCCTCAGCAGCTGCACAACGTATGTTGTTGGCTAATTTCTCACGATTATCTTCAATTGATGCTGTACACGATTGTTGTACTATTCCTACTTTCATAGACATAGGTAGGTTCAAAAAATTATGTCGGATTGATTTTTAAATTGATTTGATTGGATTTTTGTCAGTTTTTGAGGGCGCATAGCGAGATATGTAACCAAAAAAAGTGGCAAAAAGGCTTCGAATCAAACAAAAAGCAACCGAAGTGATATTAATACTAATAGGTAGGAAAACTAAATCAGAATTTATTGAACCTACCTTAATTTTTGTGCAAAAATAGTTCTTTTGCATGAAAAAGCGAATGATTCGACCATATTTTTTGCATTTCATTCGAATTTGCCGTAACTTTGCAACTTAATTTGAAAAAAAGTAAAAAGTAAAAATGCTATCAGTAGCAATGCTTTTTAATTTTTCATTTTTAATTTTTAATTTTTCAAACTTACGCGATGCCAAGAATATCAGTGCGAGGCACAGAAATGCCAAGCTCACCAATTCGTAAATTAGCGCCACTGGCAGAGGATGCCAAGCGCAGAGGAATCCACGTTTATCATCTCAACATCGGACAGCCCGACCTGCCAACGCCGCAAGTCGCCATCGATGCCATCAAGAATATCGACCGAAAGATTCTGGAATACAGCCCAAGTCAAGGCTATCGCAGCTATCGCGAGAAACTGGTTGGATACTACAAGAAATTCAATATCAATCTCACTCCCGACGACATCATTATCACCAGTGGTGGTTCCGAGGCTGTGCTCTTTGCCTTCCTCTCCTGCCTCAATCCAGGCGACGAAATCATCGTGCCCGAACCAGCTTACGCCAACTACATGGCATTTGCCATTTCTGCTGGCGCCGTCATTCGCACCATCGCTACTACCATAGAGGAAGGTTTCTCCCTGCCAAAAGTGGAGAAATTCGAGGAACTCATCAACGAGCGCACACGTGCCATCCTCATTTGTAACCCTAACAACCCAACGGGTTATCTCTACACGCGTCGCGAAATGAACCAGATTCGTGACCTCGTGAAGAAATACGACCTGTATCTTTTCTCCGACGAAGTGTATCGCGAATTCATCTACACGGGTTCCCCATATATCTCCGCCTGCCACCTCCAAGGCATAGAGCAGAACGTAGTGCTGATTGACTCCGTGAGCAAGCGCTATAGCGAGTGCGGTATCCGCATCGGTGCACTCATCACGAAAAACGAAGAAGTCAGAAAAACCGTCCTCAAATTCTGTCAGGCACGCCTCTCCCCTCCTCTCATCGGACAGATTGCCGCAGAGGCATCGCTCGATGTGCCAGAGGAATACGAGCGCGATGTATATGACGAATATGTGGAGCGTCGTAAGTGCCTGATAGATGGACTCAACCGCATTCCAGGCGTCTATTCCCCTATCCCAATGGGTGCTTTCTACACCGTTGCCAAACTCCCAGTAGATGATAGCGAGAAGTTCTGTGCATGGTGCTTAAGTGAATTCAACTACGAAGGCGAAACAGTGATGATGGCACCTGCAGCAGGTTTCTACACCACTCCTGGCTCAGGAAAGAATGAAGTACGTATCGCTTACGTGTTGAAGAAGCACGACTTGGTGCGTGCCCTCTTCATCCTCCGCAAAGCCCTCGAAGCCTATCCAGGAAGAGTCGATTAGGCCCCCTCCCAACCTCCCCCCGGGGAGGAGAAAAACCATCCGGATGGCAACTCTTCACGCTTCAC